>Ga0326597_10010250_pt1 | contig 12505 bp, 8 predicted proteins | sample RVTome_12_FD_203789 | JGI IMG/M metagenome (GOLD analysis project Ga0326597, IMG submission 203789) | Soil microbial communities from uranium-contaminated site in the Upper Colorado River Basin, Wyoming, United States - RVT100D185 | ecosystem: Environmental > Terrestrial > Soil > Contaminated >... | reverse complement strand
GGGTGCGGGGGTGGTGCGAGGTGCGCACGCTGCCGGGTGCAGCCTCGCACCCTGACGCACCATGCACCCGGTCGCACTCGGCGCACGCGGGCGCACCCGACGCACCCGGTCGCACCCAGACGCACCTTACCGCACGATCGGATAGCCAGGCTGCCGGCTCCAGTCCTCCCAAGAACCGACGTAGACGCGGCCGTCGTAGCCGGCATAGCGCGCGGCGAAGTACATCAGGCTCGCGCGCATGCCGATCGCGCAGTACGTCACGACCTGCTGGTCCGGCTTGACGCCGGCACCGGCGAGCAGCGCGCGGATCTCGCCGCGCGGCTTGAAACGAAGCGTGTTGAGATCCTCGAACAGGTCCTGCCAGAGGACGAGGGTCGCACCCGGCAGGCGTCCCTGGTTCCATTCGCGATCCGTCCGCGCGTCGATGATCTTGACGGCGGGGTTCTCCAGCCGGTCCCGGACCCAGGGTGCCGTCACGATCACGTCGGGCGCGGGCTTCACCGTCAGCCGGCCTGGCCGCGGCGAGACCGCGGCGGTTGACATCGTTCGACCCTCCTCGCGCCAGGCCTCGATGTTGCCGCTCAGCACTGACACGTTGTCCGCGTGGCCGAGCGAGGCGAACGCCATGTAGAGCCATCCGGTGGACATCGCGTGGTCGCCGTACAGCACGATGCGGCGGTCGTCGCCGGCGCCCTTCCGCGCGAGCACCTCCGCGAGCCTGGCCGGCTCCAGCAGACGATGGTCGGGCCCGAGCGTGTCCATGTGCTCGACAAAGGACGCGTCCGGAATGTGACCACGATCGAACTGATCCCGATCACCGGTCGCGATGACCGCGACGTCCGGATCGTGCAGGTTGGCAGCCAGCCATTGCGTGGAAACGACCATGCGGTCGGGCTGTTCCGCGGTGAGGCCGGCTGAAGCCCGCCCCTCCTCGTCTCGCATGGCCGACGCCACGCCCAGCCCGGCGAACAGGACCCCGGCGGCGGCCAGCAGCGCGGCCCACCCGTTCGGTATCCGACTCGTCAATCGCATCGGCAGCCTCCTTACTCAACTTTCAACGCCATCAGCGGGTCGATCGCCGTCGCGCGCCGTGCGGGACCCAGAGCCGCCAGCAGGGCCGCGCCGAGGAAGATGAGCGCCACCGAGAGGTAGGCGGACGGGTCGGTCACCGTGGTCCCGAATAGCTGACCGGCGATGACCTGACCGAAGGCGAGGGCTGCGGCCAAGCCGAGGCTGACGCCGACCGCGACGAGCACGATTCCCTGGCGGAGCACCTGGCGCAGCACGGCGCCGCGGCTCGCGCCGAGCGCCATGCGCAGGCCGAACTCACGCGTCCGCTGACTCACCGTCGTGCCGATGACGCCACCGATGCCAGCCAGCGTGATTACCAGCGCGACGAGCGCGAACACACCCAGCAGGGCTGCGGTCAGCCCCGGCGTGGCCAGCAGGGCGCTGCCTCGGACCTGGGCGATCGTCGCCAGTTCTTCGACGGGCGTCTTCGGGTCCGCACCGTGAACGGCGGCCTTGATGATCGGCATGAGGTCGAGCGGATCGCCGTCGGTTCGGGCCAGCACGCGCGAGCCGGCGCCAGGCGCCTGGCTCACGGCGCGGTAGTACTGCGCGATCATCTCCTGGTCGACGTTGTAGAGCCGGTAATCCGCGGCCACACCGACGACGGTGAAGGTGCGCTCGCCGTCGAAGTCGGTGACCGTGAAGCGTCGACCGATCGGGTCCGCGCCGTTCCAGAGCTTCGCCATGGACTGGTTGATGATGGCGACCGGCGGGGCCTCCGGCGTGTCGCCCGGCCTGAAGTCGCGGCCGGCGAGGAGCGGCACGCCCAGGGTTTCGAAGTACTGGTCGCTCGCGACGTTGCGGTCCGCCTGGTACTCACGGCCGGAGCCATCGTCGAATCCCTCGAGACGGACTGGCAGGTTCCCGGGGACAATCGCCGATTGCGGCACGGCGTTGGTCAGTGCCGCCGCCCGGACGCCGGGCGACGAGCGCAAGGCGGCAAGCACCTGCGACTCGAAGCGCTGCGAGTCGGCGGGTGTGGCCTGGGTCGTGAAGTTCCCGAAGACCGCCGCCGTCATGACCTTCTCGGTCTCGAAACCGAGCGGGGTCGTGACGCGGTGGTAGAAACTCTCGAGCAGCAGCGCCGCGCCCACGACCAGGGCGAACGACACCGCGATCTGGGCCACGACCAGGCCCGACCGCACGCGATGCTTCGCCGAGACTCCGCCCGGCTGCCCGCCGCCGTCTCGAATGCCGCGGGTCAGGTCGCGGCGCGCCACGAGTGCGGGCGCGACGCCGAAGACCACGCCGGTCGCCAGCGACGCGGTGGCCGCGAACACGAGCACGCCGAAGTCGATGTCGACCTGGCCCGTGCGCGGCGTGAAGCGGCTGACGAAGCCGACGAGCAGGTCGAGCGACAGCCACGCCAGGGCGACCCCGAGGGCGCCGCCCGCGGCCGCCAGCATCATGCTCTCCGTCAGCAGTTGCCGGACCAGGCGCGTGCGACTCGCGCCGAGCGCGGTCCGGAGCGCCAGCTCGCGCCCGCGACGGATCGTGCGCGCGAGCGACAGGTTGGCGACATTCGCGCAGGCGATGACGAGCACGAGCAATGTGACGGCCACGAGCACGAAGAGCGCCGAACGCGCGCCGGTCACGAGCTGCTCGCCAAGCGGCACGACCTCCCCGGCGAAGCCGAGGCTGCGCGTCCGTTCGTGGGCCTGCGGGTGATCCGCCTCGAACGACCGGACCACCGGCGCCACCTCGGCCGACGCGCGCTCCGCGCTCGCGCCGGGCGCGAGGCGCCCGAACACCCGGAGCCCCGCGAAGGACCGATGCCCCTGCTGCGGCTCAGCCTCGGCCGACGCGCGGAAGGGACAGGCTGACGTCGGCATGTAGACGTCGTTCTCGCGCGGATACTGCGGGAACGCCGGCAGCACCCCCACGACGGTGTGCAGCTTGTCGTTCATCTCGAGCGCCCGGCCGACGATGGCCGGGTCGCCGCCGAACTTCTGCTGCCAGTAGGCGTGACTCAGAATCAGCACCGGCTCGGCGCCGAGGTCGTCGTCGGCGTCGATGAACGACCGGCCGACGGCGGGCCGGATGCCGAGCATGTCGAAGAAGTTCGCGGACACGACACCGGTGTCGACCCGATCCGGCTCGCCCTGGCTGAGGAGGGTGAACGACATCGAGTGGTACTCGACCAGGTCGCGAATGCTCTGGAGGCGCGCGCGGTAGTCGCCGAACTCCTGTATGGATACGCCGGCGTTCGGACGGTTCGATTTCAGGGCCGAATGCTGGACGAGCACGAGCTCCTCACCGCTCCGGAACGGCAGCGGCTCGAGGAGCACGCCGTTGACGACGGAGAAGATCGCGGTGTTGGCGCCGATGCCGAGCGCCAGGATAAGGACGGCGGCGGACGTGTAGCCCGGCGACAGCCGCAGCGTCCGGGCGCCGAACCGGACGTCCTGCCGCACCGAGTCCAGGAACGTCATGCCCCGGGTGTCGCGGATTTCCTCGCGGACGCGGCCGACACCCCCGAAATCGCGAAGGGCGGTCCGCCGCGCGTCGGCCGGTGTCATCCCCGCCCGCTCGCGCCGCTCGATCTCCATGCGCACGTGAAAGTCGAGTTCGCGCGCGATCTCCTCGTCGACGCGCCCGGCGCCCGCGAGGGTCCGAAGCCTGCGGATGATCCTGCCCAGCATGTCGTCACTCCTCCTGGAATTCGGCGTCGAGCACGCGCGCCACGGCCGACGTAATGCGCGCCCACTGTTGGGTCTCGACGTGCAGTTGCCGCTGGCCCGCGCGCGTGAGCCGGTAGAACTTCGCTTCCCGGTTGTTGTCGGACACGCCCCACTCGGCGGCGATCCACCCCTGTTCCTCGAGCCGATGCAGGGCCGGGTAGAGCGATCCCTGGTTGACCCGTAGCACGTCCTCGGAGATCTGCAGGATGCGCTGCGAGATGCCCCAGCCGTGCTGGGGCCCGAGCGCGAGCGTCTTGAGAATCAGCAGGTCGAGCGTGCCCTGCAGCAGGTCGGTGCGGGGTGTGCGGGCCATGGGCTCCTCTTGTAGACGTTCAACAAGACTACCGGGTTCCCTTGTCGAATGTCTACAACAGTGGGCGTCCGGAGCCGAACAGTCGCCGGCCCGGCCCGCAGCCTTCCGACCACGCCGTGCGGCCCGCTGCACCCGATTGGACGTGGTCCTCCCGGCTTGCTACGATCGACGCTTCGCCACGGGCGTTTTCACCACGGTTGGCGGCTCGAAGGAGACCGGAGGACTCATCATGTCGGACGACCTTCGCTACCCAATCGGCAAGTTCAGGCGGAGCGGCACGCTCAGCGAAGCCGAGCGCATCGTTTGTATCGACACCATCGCGAGTCTGCCGAGCAGCCTGACGCTCGCGGTCGACGGCCTCACCGACGCCCAGCTCGACACGCCCTACCGCGAGGGCGGCTGGACCGTCCGGCAGGTCGTGCACCACCTGGCCGACAGCCACGCCAATGCCTACGTCCGCATGAAGCTCGCGACCAGCGAGGACGTGCCGACGATCAAGACGTACGACGAAAAACTCTGGTCCGAGGCGGTCGATGCCCGGACGGCGCCGGTCGGGCTGTCGCTCGACTTCCTTGACGCGCTGCACGGCCGGTGGACCTGGTGGCTGCGATCGTTGCCGCAGGAGGCGTTCTTGCGCGGCCTGCAACACCCGGAGGCCGGCGCGATGGACCTGGACGCTCTGCTCGAGCTCTACGCCTGGCACGGCCGCCATCACCTCGCCCACATCACGAAGCTGGCCGCGCAGCACAACTGGTAGCGCATGCGGTTCGACCTCGCCAAGTCGATCGCGGTCCTCGACGAGTTCAGCGAGGCTCGCGCGGCCAGCCTCGACCGGCTGCGCGCGTTCGACCTCACCGAGTCCGACCTCGACCGCACCGCATCCACCCGACGTTCGGCACCGTCACCGCCCGCCAGTGACTGTCCACCTGGACGGTCCACGACCTCGATCACGTGATGCAGATCTCGCGCGTGATGGCGAAACAGCTCGGTCCGGAGGTCGGCCCCTGGGTCGAGTTCCTGCGGGTCGTTCGCGACTGAGGCCCGGAGGGGCGGGGCTTCACGCTACCGCGAGATCCGGTACAACGCTTTCCGTCCTCTCAAGTAGATTTCGTCGCCGACGATCGCCGGCGACGCGTCGAAGCCGTCATCCAGCTCATTGACGGCGAGGACCTCGTAACGGGAGCCGTGGCGGAAGACGACGGTGCGGCCGTCGCGTCCTGCCACGTAGATCCGACCGGCGGCCGCGACGGGCGACGCGTAGATGTCGGGCAGCTCGCCGATGCGGACCGGACCGAAGCGCACGGCGCCGGTCTTCGCGTCGAGCGCGCTCAGTATCCCCTGCAGGTGCTTGAAGACGTAGAGCGACCCGTCGTACAGCAGCGGCGACGACACGTAGGGCGTGTCGCGGTCGCGGCGCCAGAGGAGCGCGCCGCTCTGCTCGATGTCGCCGCGCGCCCGCGCGAGATCGACCGCCAGGAGCACGTTGCCCTGGAAGCCGCTCGTCAGGTACGCGACGCCATCGGCGTGCACCGGAGAAGGAATCGAGTTGAACGTGAGGCCCGGGCCGAACCAGAGCTCTTCGCCCGTCTCGAGGTCGTAGCCGCGCACGTGCTGCTGGCCGTTCGTGATGACCTGCACGCGGTCGCCCACGGGCACGACCAGCGGCGTCGCCCACGTGGTGGGCTCATGGCGGGGGCGCCGCCAGACTTCGCGGCCGGTCGCCGCATCCAGCGCGGCGATGAACGACCCGGCCTCATGATCCCACGTCACGATCACGCGATCCCGGAAGAGCGTCGGCGAGCTGCCCTCGCCCCACCCGTTGCGCGTCGTCATCTCGCCGAAGTCCGTCGTCCACAGGACCTTCCCGGTCATGTCGAGCGCGTAGAGCCCGCGCGAGCCGAAGGACGCGATGATGCGCCGCCCGTCGGTGGACGGCGACGCCGAGGCGAAGGTGTTCGTCGGGTGACGCCCCTCGGAGGGCTGCTCGACGCGAAGGACCTTCCGCCACCTGATGCCGCCCGTGTCGCGATCGACGGCGACCACCGCGAACTCGTACTCGCGTGTCGCGCGGAAGTACGCCAGCCCGTAGTAGACCGCCATCTGCTCGGGAAACGCGAAGTCCGTCTGGCGGGACGGCTGCTCGGCACCGACCGGCGTGGCCGTCTGCAGGTAAACCGTGTCGCCCCAGACGATGGGCGTCGACGCGCCCGCGCCGTCGATGGCCGTCTTCCAGCGGACGTTCGTCGTCTCGCTCCATTCGATCGGCGGGTTGCCCCCGACGGCCTCGCCGGTCCCGAGCGGACCGCGCCACTGCGGCCAGGCCTGCAGGCGAGCGGGCTGCGCGGTCAGCGACGCCGTGGCGACGACACCGGCGGCCAGCGCAACAAACAACTTGACGGAAGCCGACATCAGGCCTCAGCCTATCTCAATAACAACCAGGAGGACTCATGAAGCGGGAGGTCAGCACGCTCGTCGCAATCCTGTTTTTCGTCCCGTCGTCCGGGCTCGCCCAGTCTAACGGTAGCCTGGCCGAAGCGAAGCCAGTTAAGACGATCGAGCGCCTCGATTTCTCAGCAGCGGCCGCGGGCGTCGGACGGATCGCGGCCGAAGAAGTCGGCCGAACGCCGCGTGTGCGGCGAGCGCCGAGCGGCGAGCGCCGAGCGCCAGACAGTCAGGCGCCTTCCCGCTCGTTCTGGCGCTCGCCCTGGCCGTGGGTCATCGGCGGCGGCGTGATCGTGGTCGCGGTCGTCGCCAACAAGAGTAAGAGCAGCGACGGCAGCGGATACTGACCCTTCGCGGTTCGCGGTTCGCGGTTCCCGGTTCGGATAACCTGAGCGCGATGGAACTGGCGGACCTCGAGACATTCCTGCGTGGCCGGCTGAGGGAACCGCTTCCGGGCTCGACGGCCCAATGGCGCTTTGCGCCGCGGCCGGCACGCAAGGGCTGGGACCCGGGCCAGACTCCCGCCGAAGCGCGCCAGGCGGCGGCGCTCATCCTGCTGTACCCTGGCGCACACGGTCCGACGATGCCGTTGACGCTGCGCCGGCACGATCTGCCGGACCACGCCGGCCAGATCAGCTTCCCGGGAGGCCGGATCGATCCGGGCGAGCGGCCTATCGACGCGGCCTTGCGTGAAGCGCACGAGGAGATCGGCATCGATCCCGCCTCCGTTCGGCTGGTTGGCCCGATCTCGTCGCTCTGGGTGATCGTGAGCAATCACCTCGTCAGACCGTTCGTCGGCATCGCGGACGAGCGGCCCGCGTTCAGGCTCTCGGAGCGCGAGGTGGCCGAGCTGGTCGAGGCGCCGGTGGCACACGTGCGCGACGAAGCGCGCCTCAGCTGGCAGAAGTTCATGCGCGACGGCCTCCTCATCGACTACCCCGCCTTCGATCTTGACGGGCACCTCGTCTGGGGCGCAACGGCCATGATGCTCGGCGAGTTCGCGTCCCTGTTCGATGCCACGTTTGGTGAACGGGCAGGGCGGACCCAGACCTGAACCCGGAACCCGGGACGCCGAACCCAGCCCCCCCTTCTGCGCGTCTAAGGGCCTGGGAGGGAATAACCTCACGTTCGCGGGAGGCCCGATGCTGCAGCTCCTGACCTCGGAGGTCCGCGTCGCGATTCGAACCCTCGCAAAACGCCCGGCATTCTCGGCCATCGTGGCAGCGACGCTCGCGTTGGGAATCGGCGCGACGTCGGCGATTTTCAGCGTGCTCTACGGGATCGCGCTGCGGCCCCTTCCCTTCGAGGCGCCGGACCGGCTCGTGGTCGTCTGGGAATCGAACCCGACGCGGGGCTACGAGTTCATGGCTGTGGCGCCGCCGAATCTCGCCGACTGGCGCGAGGCGGCGACGTCGTTCGAAGACATCGCGGCCTACCACGATGTCGAGTTGACGCTGACGACGGAGGCAGGCACGGAGCTCCTTCGCGCGTCGCGCATGACGCCTGCCTTGCCGGACCTGCTCGGCGTACGGCCGCTGTTTGGCCGCTCGTTCGTCGAGCGCGACGGCGACCCCGGCGCCCCGGGCGCCGTGCTCCTCACCGAGCCGACCTGGCGGCGCCTGTTCGGCGCCGACCCGGCGATTGTCGGGCGCGTCGTGACCGCCGACGGCCGCCCGGCGCAGATCGTCGGCGTCACGCCGGCCTCGTTCGAGTTCCCGCTGCCGATCGCGTTCATGGGCCCCGCAGTGACCCGGTACAGCGAGGCGTTCATCGCGGGCCGCCGGGATGAGCTCGGCGCCCGGGGCGCGCGCTACCTGCGGGCGATCGGCCGACTTCGGCCCGGCGTGGGCCACGATGCCGCGGAGCGGGAGCTCGCGGCCGTCGCGGCGCGGCTCGAGCGGGAATACGCGGACTCGAACGCCGGTTGGACCGTGCGCGTCGTCCCCTTCGGCGAGGAGGTGAGCGGCGACACGCGTCCCGCCCTCCTCGTGCTCTTCGGCGCGGTCGCCATCGTGCTCCTGCTCGCCTGCACGAACGCGGCGCACCTGATGCTCGCGCGGTCGCTCGACCGGGCCCGCGAAGTCGCGGTGCGCATCGCGATGGGCGCCAGCCGGCTGCGGCTGGCCCGGCAGTTCCTCACGGAAGGACTTCTTCTCGCCGCGCTCGGCGCGGCCGGCGGTGTGCTGCTGGCGAGCTGGTCGCTTCGGCTGCTGCTTCGGATCGCGCCGGCTTCCATTCCGCGCCTGTCCGACGTTCGCATCGACGGCTGGACGCTCGCGGCCGCCCTCGCTGCCGGTGTGTTCGCGGCGTTGCTCTCGAGCCTTGCGCCCATCGCCCACGCCTGGCGCACGCAGACGCTCGTCGCGCTTCGCGAGCGCGCGGCCACCGGGAGCAGCGGCACCCGCGCGTTCCAGCGGCTGATCATCGCGGCTGAAGCCGCCATGGCCGTCGTGCTGGTCGCCCTCGCATCGCTCGTCGGGCAGAGCTTCCTGACGCTGCGCGGCATCGATCCGGGGTTTCGGCCGGACAACCTGCTGATGTTCCACGTCAACGCCACGGGATCTCGCTACGACGACAGCGCCGGGCGCTCGGCATTCCTGGAGACGCTGCTGGAGCGCCTACGGGCGCTGCCTGGCGTCGACGAGGCCGGCACGATCGATGCCGCGCCGTTCTTCGACGATCGGCAGGGCACGTCGTTCGAGATCGAAGGCGAGGCGCCGTTCCCGCCCGAGGCCCGGCCCGCGATCAACTTCAGCTTCGTGAGCCCGGGGTATTTCGCCACGCTCGGCATCGCCGTCGTCGAGGGCCGCGCGTTCACGGTGGCCGACCGGGAGGGCGCCGAGCCGGTGACGATTGTCAATGTGACCTTCGCGCGCCAGTTCTTTCCGGGCGCGAGCCCGGTCGGACGGCAGGTCCGGCTGGGCTTCCAGGGCTCCGTCGCGCGGCGCATCGTCGGCGTCGTCGGCGACGAACGGCACGAGTCGATTGGCGAGGCGCCGCGGGCCGGCGCCTACACACCCGCCCTGCAGTTGCCGACGCCTCGCACCTCCGTGTTCCTGCGGACCACGCCGGATCCGTCGTCGCTGACCGCGCCCGTGCGCGCGGCGATCCGCGAGATCGATTCCGGGCTGGCGGTGTTCGACATCCAGCCGATGTCCGAGGTCGTGGCGTCGGCGTACGGCTCGACGCGATTTGCAGCCGAGCTGACGGGCGGCTTCGCGCTGCTTGCGCTGCTGCTGGCCGTTGCGGGCGTGTTCGGCGTCGCGAGCCACGGCGCGGCCGCTCGCACGCTCGAGATCGGCGTCCGCATGGCGCTCGGCGCCACGGCCCGGGACGTCCGGCGGGCGGTCGTCGGGCCGACGCTCTGGCTCGTGGCCGCGGGCGTGGCCGCGGGCCTGGCGGTCGCGGCGGTTGCCGCGCGCGGGCTCGGTCCGATCCTCTATGCGACGAGCCCGGTCAGCCCGCTGACCTACGGCTCCGCGGCCGTGCTGGTGGTGGCGGCCGCCGCAGTCGCGACCTGGCTGCCCGCGAGGCGGGCGGCGCGCATCGATCCGCTCGCGGCGCTCAGACAAGAGTAAGGGACTCCTATGCCGACGTCCATCCTCGACGACGCCGTTCATGCCATTCGCGGCATGTGGCAGCACCGGACGTTCACGCTCGTGGCGGTCCTGTCGCTCGCGCTCGGCATCGGGCTGAACACGGCTGTCTTCACGGTCGTCAACGAGGTGCTCTACCGCCCGATGCCAGTGCGCGATCCCGGGTCGCTCGTCGCCGTCTTCACCTCGGAAGAGCACGCCGAGCCGAACGGCACGACGTCATGGGCGGACTTCGTCGACCTCCGGAACACGAACAGCGTGTTCACGGACATGGTCGGCCACTCGCTGATGATGGCGGCGTTCGGGGCCGGCGGCGACAACCGCCTGCTTCTGGGCGAAGTCGTGACAGCGAACTACTTCGGCTCGCTCGGCGTGAGTCCGCGGATGGGCCGGGGCTTCCTCCCCGAGGAGGAGATCGGCGAGGGCGCGCACCCGGTGGCGGTACTCAGCCACCGGCTGTGGCAGTCGCAGTTCAACGGGCGGCCCGACGTGATCGGACAGCCGATCGTCATACGGAGCCGGCCCTACGCCGTGGTCGGCGTGGCGCCGGCGGGTTTCCCGGGTCTCGTGCCCGGCGTGGACACCGAGTTGTGGATCCCAATCTCCATGGTCGAGGACGTCGAGCCCATCAGCTTGAACGACGTGCATCCCTCCCCCGGCAACACACGGCTCGAGCGGCGGGGCCACCGCTGGCTGTTCGTGAACGGGCGCCTGCGGCCGGGCGTCTCGGCCGAGGCGGCGCAGGCCAACCTCGAGGCCATCATGGCGGGGCTGGCGGCCGAGTACCCCGGCAGCAACGAGACGCGCGGCGCGAGGGTGCTGCCGGCGTCGGCCGTCCGCCTCCATCCGATCCTCGACGAGACGCTTCGTCCGAGCGGGCTGGTGCTGTTTGGCGCGGTGACGCTCGTCCTGCTCGTCGCCTGCGCGAACCTCGCGAGCATGCTGCTGGCCCGGGGCGCGTCGCGAACGAGGGAGTTCGCGCTGCGCGCGGCGCTTGGCGCGAGCCGCGGGCGCCTGCTGCGCCAGGTGCTCGTCGAGAACCTGATCCTGGCCCTCACGGGCGGCGGGGTCGGCGTGATCGTCAGCTCGTGGGTCCTGCGGTGGCTTCTTTCGATCCCGACCCCGTTCCAGCTCATCCTGCCCCTGTCGTTCGACATCAATGGGCGCGTGCTCGCGTTCGCGCTGCTGGTTTCGGTCGGCACCGGCGTGATCGTGGGGCTGCTGCCAGCGCTGCGTGCCTCTCGCCCGGACCTCGTGTCCGATCTGAAGGCCGACGCGCCGCTCCGATCCCGGGCCGGCCGGCGATTCGGGCTGGGACGCGGGCTCGTGGTGTCGCAGGTGGCCGTCTCGCTCGTGCTCGTCGTCGGCGGCGCCCTCCTCGGGCGAAGCCTGTGGGCCGCCCGCAACATCGACCCCGGGTTCGATGCGTCGGCGCTCGGGCTCGTGTCGATCAACCTCGGCTTCCACGGCTATACGGACGAGGATGCGGCACCGTTCTACGACCGCGCGATCGAGCGCCTCGCGCGGCTGCCGGGCGTCACAGGCGTCGCGCTCAGCGAGCGGATGCCATTCTCGCCGAACGTCCACCAGGTGACGATCGCCGTGGACGGGCGTCCTGACGCGACGCCGCCCGGGGGCCTGACGATCGACAACACGCGGGTCTCGGCTGGCTACTTCGACGTCATGGGCATCCCGATCCTGGAGGGCCGCGCGTTCGACAGCCGTGACACGCCCGAATCGACCGACGCAGCGATCGTCAACGAGACGCTCGCCGAGCGGCTCTGGCCGAGCGAGAGCGCCGTCGGCCAGCGCCTGCGATTCCGCGACCAGAGCGGTCCGCTCATCGAGATCGTCGGCGTCGCCGCGGACCACAAGGTGCGCACGCTGGGTGAAGCGCCTCGTGCGTTGATTCATTTCGCGCGGTCGCAGAACGCGGCGCCCTGGGGCACGTTCGTTCTGCGGGCGTCAGGCGACACCCAGTCGGTCGTCGCGGCGGCCGGCCGGGAGATTCTGGCGCTCGATCCGAACGTCGTGCTGATGGAGGCGCAGCCCTATGAGAGGTTGATCACGCTGTCTTTGCTGCCGGTCCGGCTGGGCGCGACGCTGATCGGCAGCCTGGCGGGGCTCGCGACGCTGCTCGCCGGCCTCGGACTTTACGGCGTGATCGCGTTCGGCGTCAGCCGGCGCACGCGGGAGATCGGCATCCGGATGGCCCTGGGCGCCGACCGGCGGCGGGTGCTGTGGATGGTCATCCGGGAGGGTCTGGCGATCGTGGCAGTCGGCGGGCTTGTCGGACTCGGCCTCGCGGCGCTCGCGGCCCGCACGCTCCGCGCCGTGCTGCACGTGCCGGCGCTCGACCCGTGGAGCTACGCCGCGGCCGTCGTCATTCTCGGTGCTTCTGC
>Ga0326597_10010249_pt1 | contig 12506 bp, 10 predicted proteins | sample RVTome_12_FD_203789 | JGI IMG/M metagenome (GOLD analysis project Ga0326597, IMG submission 203789) | Soil microbial communities from uranium-contaminated site in the Upper Colorado River Basin, Wyoming, United States - RVT100D185 | ecosystem: Environmental > Terrestrial > Soil > Contaminated >... | reverse complement strand
GACCTCGCGCGCTCGGTCATGAACGACAAACAGGCCGCCGTGTTCGAGGCGAGCAAGGAGTTCAACTTCGCGTTCGCCCCCGCGGGGATCGGCCGTTTCCGCTGCAACGCCTTCGTCCAGCAGTCCAATATCGGCATGGTGCTGCGGGTGATCACGACCAGCATCCCCAAGATGGAGGATCTCGGTGTCCCGGCCGTGCTCAAAGATGTGATCATGACCAAGCGTGGCCTGGTGATGATGGTGGGCGGCACCGGTTCGGGCAAGTCCACCACGCTTGCGGCCATGATCGGCTACCGGAACGAAAACTCCTACGGCCACATTATCACCATCGAGGACCCGATCGAGTACACGCACCCGCACAGGAACTCTCTCATCACCCAGCGCGAGGTCGGCGTGGACACCCTGACCTGGGAGCACGCGCTGCACAATACCCTGCGGCAGGCGCCGGACGTCATCCTGATCGGCGAGATCCGCGCCAGGGAAACCATGGAGCACGCGGTTGCTTTTGCCGAGACAGGTCACCTGTGTCTGGGAACGCTGCACGCCAACAGCGCCAACCAGGCGCTGGACCGGATCATCAACTTCTTCCCCGAGGAACGGCGCGCGCAGTTGCTCATGGACCTGTCGCTCAACCTGCGCGCGCTGGTGTCGCAACGACTGATTCCCCTCAAGGAGGGCAAGGGCCGCGCGGCCGCGGTGGAGGTTATGCTCAACTCTCCCCTCATCGCCGATATGATCTTCAAGGGCGAGGTGCACGGGATCAAGGAGACCATGAAAAAGTCCCGGGAACTGGGCATGCAGACCTTCGACCAGGCGCTGTTCGACCTGTACGAGGAAGGCAAGATCAGTTACGAGGACGCGCTGCGCAGCGCCGACAGCGTCAACGATTTGCGCCTGTCCATAAAACTGCACTCCAAGGAATCGAAGAACCGCGACATCTCCAGCGGCATCGAGCACCTCAACATCGTTTGATCCAGGGAGTCCGTGGCGCGCACGGACGCGGCTTCAGAAAGTAATGTCCAAGTTCGCTTGACATGGACGCATGCGAGGCGCATGCTCGCGCGGCAATCTAGGTTTTGGCCTGCCTTCCGCTACCGCCCGGTTCCGGGCGCTCTACCGAGACAATCCACTTACTTCGGTTGTTCAAGACCGCGGGCAATTGCGCGTGGTCGTTTTTCGATATGCATCAAGGAGGCCAAAATGGCTACAGGTACGGTTAAGTGGTTCAATCCCGGCAAGGGGTTCGGTTTCATCGCCCCGAGCGACGGCTCCAAGGACGTTTTCGTTCACATCAGCGCGGTTGACCGCTCAGGCCTGGGCACGCTCGCCGAGGGGCAACAAATCAGCTTCGACGTCACCACGGAGCGGGGCAAGAACTCGGCTACCAATCTCAAGGCAGTTTAAGCAATCAGTGAATGTGGGGGGCAACCCCCCGCATTCGCCTGGTTCACAAGGTAACGGCGGCTCGGGTGGTCGTAAAGCCCGGGACCGCCGTTTTCCGTTGGCGGGCCGCTCATCTGCTAGGATTGCTACAAACTCCCGGAGATCACCATGGCAGGGCCGCAGGAAACCCGCAACATGGCGCTGTTCTGCGATTTCGAGAACATCGCCCTCGGCGTGCGCGACGCGCGCTACGAGAAATTCGACATCAACCGTGTGCTCGAGCGTCTATTGCTCAAGGGCAGCATCGTGGTCAAGAAAGCCTACTGCGACTGGGAGCGCTACAAGGAGTTCAAGTCGGTGATGCATGGGGCTTCGTTCGAATTGATCGAGATTCCGCACCTGCGCCAGTCGGGCAAGAACTCCGCGGACATCCGCATGGTGGTCGATGCCCTGGACCTGTGCTACACCAAGGCGCACGTGGACACGTTCGTGATCATCAGCGGCGATTCGGACTTCTCGCCGCTGGTCTCCAAGCTGCGCGAGAACGCGAAGATCGTGATCGGCATCGGCGTGAAGAACTCCACTTCGGACCTGCTCATCGCCAACTGTGACGAGTTCATTTTCTACGACGACCTGGTGCGCGAGGACGAGGCCAAGAAACGCCGCGCGAAGAAGACCGCGGAGCGCGTGCCCAAGGCAGAGTCGAAAAAAGACGTCGAAGCGAAAAAGCGCGAAAAGTCCGAAAAGTCCGAAAAGTCCGATAAGTCCGATAAGGTAGACAAGGGTGCCGAGGACAGGAAACACGAGGCGATCGAACTTGTGCTGGAGACCGTCGAAGCGCTGGGCAAGGAGCGCGGCGAGGAGGAGAAAATCTGGGGCTCCATGGTGAAGCAGGCCATCAAACGCCGCAATCCGGGTTTCTCCGAATCGTACTTCGGTTTCCGCGCCTTCGGCGACCTGCTCGAGGAGGCGCAGAAGCGCGGCCTGCTTGAACTCAAGCACGACGAGAAATCAGGCGGTTACGTCATCCGCGCCGTACCGCGCAAGGACTGAGTTCAATCTGCAGCGGCGCGCGCTAGCGGCGATTCGATTTGTTGTATTGCTCAAGGCACTTTTTCAGGGTTGCCGCGTAGCCGGAGGCCGGACCCGCCACGTCGCAGGGCATCGAAATCGATTTTCGCGTTGTAGCGCGGTTTTCCCGGCCGCGCGTGGCGAGCCAGGCGCGCAACATGGCCAGTTCTTCCCTGGCTACGGCCAGTTCATCCTTGGCTGCCGCCAGCTCTTTGGCGGCGGAGTTCGCGGCAACGCCCGACTTCTTGACGGCGTCCCGTGCCGTGCCGGCCTCCGCGAGGGCGCTCTTGAGCTTCGCCTGGAGCGACCGGCGCTCTTTGCGCATCGCGGCGAGCTGTACCATTACCTGGCGGGAGGCTTCGGCCTGCGTTTCCAGGTAGTAGCCCAGCGCATGGTAGGCGACGCTGACGCCGAATACGCCGACGGCAATCGGGATACCCGCCCAGATGAGCAGGCCGCGAACGAGCCAATGGAGGGGCCGCCACAGCGCATGCATCAGGTCAACCAGGGCAGCGCCCAGCACCTTGAGCGCTGACCAGATCGAGTGCCTGGCCTCGCCGGGCTCCTTGGGGGTGTCAGGCTCCTCGCGAGTATCCTCGCGTAGTGCGCGCGGCGCGCGCGCGGTTTCCAGCGTTCTGACTTTGGGGTCTGCCGAATGTGCCGACGCCCTTCCCGTAGCCGCCATTTCTCAGGTACCTATAGGGGTATCGAGGGCCAACCTCGCGCTTTCCGATGCCGTGCCTTCGGAGGCCATGCTTTCTCCCAAGCGTCCGATCCGTATGGAATTTCTCCCGGTCAGACGCCCCGCGCGTCATTGACACGGGCGCGGTCCTGCCGGGACCGGAGCGCGACCTGATCGACAACGTCGGCGCTGGTCAGGCCGGCCTGCAGGGTGCGCCCAAGCAAGCGCCCCGGCGAGACATCCTGCCGCTGGCGTGCCCTCCTGACACGTCAGTTGTACCTGGCGTAGCCCCGGGCCATTGAAGACGGTCTTGATCCTGGTAGTGATATCGGCAAGCGAATCGGGAACCTGAGAGGGCGAATTAGAACAGCCCTGCGCAGGGATCGGAACCGGGCGCGGGAACACCGTGTCCGGTGCCGGCCGCGTCAGACGGGATCGTTCAGCTTGGACACCAGCAGCGCGTCCAGCCGTTCAAAATCGGGCGCGCCGACAAATCATTTGACCAAGCCGCCGCGCCGGTCGATGACAAAGGTGGTCGGGGTGAACTGTACGCGCCCGAAGCCGCGCGCCAGTTCCCCCGAGATGTCCAGCGCGACCTTGAACGGCAGTGCGTTCTTCTTCGCGTATTCGAGCACCCGGTTGGGGGGATCGTACCTCATGGCCACCGCGACGGTCTCCAGGCCACGTGCGTGGTACCTGTTGTACACAGTATTTCAAGCGCACCACATCCGAGCCACTGACGCGGAAATTTCTGCCCATAGTCAAGAAGGCCATGGACCGGGTTCAACGCGCGGAGAAGTACAACGCGTTCGCCGACAAGGGCAAGCGCTTCGGTCTGGTGAAAGGCGAGGACGCAAAGCTGGAGAACTACATTACCCGCAAGCTCCTGCGCCTCGCCCCGAACGATGACCTGCGGCAGCGTCAGTCTATCCGGCGCGCGTTCCAGGCGCGGGTAACGCCGCCTCGGGTGACCGTTCCATCGATCGCCCCGTCGCGCACGCGGCCTCGATACACCGCCCCGCCAACGGCGAAGACGATTTCTTCGCCGCGAACCCTGCCGTCAAGACGCGGCAGCACGCGCTTTGCGTCCAGAAACGTGCCCCGAATCTTCTGGAATTCCTGCTTCAGCTCGAGCTCGCCTTCCGGAACCCGCCATCTGCCTTGAGCCCGCGCGGGCACTATCCAAAGATACGCCATGCAGTATTGCACGCATCCAAGGTCGGCGATCTCGTCGGCTTCCCAATCGCCCATGTCGAAGGTGTTCGAGGTGATGCGGGTGCCGGCCCTGAGGGACAGCAGGGCGGGGCGCAGCCGGAGGTTCAACTGCGGCAGCAGGAACATGGTGATGACCGTCGCGCGCGAAAAGTCGCTGCGGAAGATGTCCTCCAGGACGATCGCCGCCCTGTCGCCGACTCCCGCCGCGGCGATATTGCGCCGGGAGAGCGCGACCAGATCGGGGTCGTACTCGATGCCGAGCGTGCGCGCGCCCCGTTTTGCGGCGGCGATCACGGTGCGGCCGTCGCCGGAGCCCAGGTCGATCACGTAGTCTTCGTGCGTGACCTTCGCCATGTCGAGCATCTTCTCCACCAGCGGCTGCGGCGTCGGCCACCAGACGACATCCTTGCCGGGCTGATTGATCGCCGGCGTGTACAGCTCGTCCCCCATAGGCGGCACCGGTGCACAGGCGGCAAGCCAGAGCCCGACCAGCGCCGCCAGCCACCGGCGCGGCCGCGCCGGGGTCGGCGGGCCGATTGCCCGGCTCGGGCGCGTCGAGCAGTTTCCGATCCTTTGGAAAAACCGTCTCGCTGCCGCGCGGCGACGCTGCGGCAGGCCGCGCCTGGCATTCGACAGTATGCTTTCCAGGCTGCGCATCACCGGTGTGTTGATCATTTCAAGACCCTTCTGCAACGCAATGCGGCTCGACGGCGCGGGGAATGCGGCACGCGCATGGCCAAGCGTCGAGACCAGCCAACGCGAGCCGATCTTTTACCGCTAAACTCGCTCCGAGCGCCACCGCCGGCGGTACGTAATGCAGAAAATTGACATAATCCTCAACGATGCGCGAAGTCCTGGGCGAGTTCACGCACGCGATTGCGGCACGCCGGTGGGCCCTTCAGATTTCGTGGCGAAATTGATTCACTTATCCCTTTTTCCCTCTCTCAATGGCCGCCTTCCATTCTTGTCAATGGCGGCTCCGGGTCGAAACCGCCATCACGGAATTCTCGGAACCGGCCGCTCAAATCGGAAACGCCTATTCCCTGCTCATCGGACCGCCAGCGGCTGCTCCGGCCGAATACCGGGCCCTCGGCCCTTCCGGAACGCTGTCATTGTCTCGGGCCAACGACCCTGCCAGGCGACCGCTGTTGTCTTCTGTGCCGTAGACGCGGGCGGCTTTTCGTCCGCGCAACATCGCAATGCGGCAATGGCGGAGAGCGCGATCAAAGCCGCGACGTTCAAAAATACACCCGCGGTCGCCCCGGTTTCCTGGACACCTCGTAGAGCGCGCCGCGAATGACGTTTGCCGCCTTGCGCACCCCGGCGCGTGACAGCAGCGTTGCGCTGGCGTAATCGGTGTCCTCATTGCACACCACGCGCAAATCCACGACAGAGAGTTTTGCCGCGATAGCGCGACGCAGGACGCGGTCGTTGAAAATCGCCAGGGCGGTGGTAACGGCCCGCTGCTGCGCCGGTTTGGCATAGCGCGCCGGAACGAGGGTGCACAGCAGCGTCGGCAGCCCGGTCTCCTGCGCCGCGGCGATCATGCCGTCAAGGATGCTCTCGAACGCGTCGGCCGCCGCCGTGAGCGTTTCAAGCGCTTCGCTGATCGTGTGGGCGCTGCCCTGCAGCAGTCCGCTCGCCTCGATCGCCCAGGCGCCTTCGATGCCGATCACGACATGGCTTGCATCCTCGGGAATTTCCCGCATGTGGCCACGCTGCTGTGCCCGCAGGGCCTGCAGCACAGTTATCTTCCAGGGGTTGCGCGGTCTGGGCATCAGAGCGCTCTCGATTTCCCCGTCACCCAGATCGACGTTATGCAGCGCGTCCCCCAGCAGGACCAGGTGCCGGATGACGTCAGGCGAATCGTCTTCCCTCCCCGAATTCATTGTCATGTCGCCCTCCTTGTGCGTTGTCACAACCGGACCAAGAATTCATCAGGACTGCGTGTTCAGTGTGCCGTGTACCGTCGTTCTTCCGTTGTCCTTGCGCTGTTTGGGGCGTGTTACCCGCTGATTACCCCAACTTCGCCCTCAGGTTGGCCAGCGAAGGCCGAATGCACCCTTAATGCGCCTCCTCCCAGTTCTTGCCGACACCGACCTCGACCAGCAGCGGCACCTTCAATTGCGCGACACCCGCCATCCGGTGAGGGAGTCCCTCCTTGACCTGTGCGAGTTCGTCCTGCGGCACTTCAAGCACCAGTTCATCGTGAACCTGCATGATCAACTTCGAGGCCATCTGCCCGGCGTCGAGCCATTCCTGCACCGAAATCATGGCAAGCTTGATCAGGTCCGCGGCAGTGCCCTGCATGGGCGCGTTGATGGCGGCGCGCTCCGCGCCGCTGCGCCGTCCCTGCGCCGCACTGCGGATGTCGGGCAGCCACAGCCGGCGGCCGAACACGGTCTCCACGTAGCCGCGCTCGCGCACCAGTGCGCGCGTCTCCTCCATGTAGCGCCTCACGCCGGGATAGCGGTGGAAGTAGCTCGCGATATAGGCCTCGGCGGTGGCGCGCTCCAGGCCCAGCTGCTGCGCCAGGCCGAAGGCCGACATGCCGTAGATGAGGCCAAAGTTGATGGTTTTCGCGTAGCGGCGTTCCTCGGGTGTCACCTGGTGCAGCGAGCGTCCGAATACGTCGGCGGCCGTGGCGCGGTGCACGTCCTCGCCGCGCTCGAATGCGGCCAGCAGGCTCGGGTCGCCGGAAATGTCGGCCATGATGCGCAATTCGATCTGGGAATAGTCGGCCGAAACCAATACGGATCCGCCGGGCGCGATGAAGGCCTCGCGGATGCGGCGCCCCTCGGCGGTTCTCACCGGGATGTTCTGCAGGTTCGGGTCGTTCGATGCCAGTCGCCCGGTGACCGCGGTGGTCTGAGCGTAGTTCGTGTGCACGCGCCCGGTGCGCGGGTTCACCATGCGCGGCAACTTGTCGGTGTAAGTCGATTTGAGTTTGGCGATCTCGCGGTAGCTGAGCAGAATTTTCGCCAGTGGATGGTCTAGAGCCAGTTTTTCGAGCACTTCCTCGTCGGTCGAGGGCGCGCCCGAAGGCGTCTTTTTCACGACCGGCATGCCCTTGCGCTCGAAAAAGATCTCGCTGATCTGCTTGGGCGAGTTGAGATTGAACGGCTGCCCCGCTTCGCGGTGGGCGAGCGCCTCCAGTTCCATCATCTTCGCGCCCAGTTCCCGGCTCTGCGCTTCGAGCAGCGGTGCGTCGATCAACACGCCCTCGCGTTCCATGCGGAACAACACCTCGCGCGCCGGAATTTCGATGCGTTCATAGATGTAGGCGAGCTTGTCGTCGGCGCGCACGCGCGGATACAGCGCCTGGTGCAGCCGCAGTGTGATATCCGCATCCTCGGCGGCATAGTCGGTGGCGCGGGCGATGTCGACCTGGTCAAAGCCGATCCGCTGCGCGCCCTTGCCGGTCATCTCGTCGTAGGTAATCGTCTTCTCACCCAGATGGCGCGCGGCGAGGCTGTCCATGTCGTGGCGCGCGTGACTCTCCAGCACATAGGACTGGAGCAGCGTGTCGTGCACGATGCCGGCCAGCGCGACGCCGTGATTGGCGAGCACATGCTGGTCGTACTTCGCGTTCTGGCCCAGCTTGAGCGCCAGTGGCGATTCGAGCCAGGGGCGCAGGATGGCAAGCGCTGCCCGCACGCCGAGCTGGACCGGCGCGCCGGCGTAGGCATGCGCCAGCGGCACATAGGCCGCGTGCCCCGGGGCGGCGCAAAACGACAGTCCGACCAGACGCGCATTCATTGGTTCGAGGCTGTCGGTCTCGGTGTCGAATGAGACCAGTTCGGCGCGCTCCAGTTTCACCAGCCACTGTCGCAGTGCCTCCGGCGTGAGAACGGTATCGTAATGGCGCTCGATTTGCGTGCGCGCAACGGGCCGCTGGGATGGGGCCGCGTCGGTGCGCTCGCCACGCTTGGCCTTCCCACTCGTGTCGGAAGCGGCGTTCGTGCCGGACCCTGCGACGCCTTCGGACCTTTCGGCCCCAGCTTCACTCTTGCTCCAGCTGCGAAAACCGAAGCTCGCAAACAGTTCGGCGAGTTTCGCCTGGTCGCGCTGGCGCAGTTCCAGATCTTCCAGGCGCAGCGGCAACGCGACGTCGCACTTGACCGTAACCAGCGTCCTGGCCTGGGGCAGCCAGTCCAGAGCGCGGCGCAGATTGTCTCCGACGACTCCCTTGATCTGTCCGGCATTACGGATCACGCCTTCGATCGAGCCGTATTGCCGCAGCCATTTCACGGCCGTCTTGGGGCCGACCTTGTCCACGCCGGGCACGTTGTCCACCGTGTCGCCCACCAGCGCCAGATAGTCGACGATCTGCGAAGGCGGCACGCCGAATTTCGCCTCCACGCCCGCCGGGTCGAGCGTTTCATTGGTCATGGTGTTGACCAGTGTGACCTGCCCGCTGACCAGTTGCGCCAGATCCTTGTCGCCGGTCGATACGAGCGTGCGGACCCCGGACCGTTCGGCCTCGCGCGCCAGCGTGCCGATGACGTCGTCCGCCTCGACACCGTCAATCTGCAGCAGCGGCAGACCGAGCGCGCGAATCGCCTCCATGAGCGGCGCAATCTGCCGTCCGAGATCGTCAGGCATCGGTGGCCGGTTCGCCTTGTACTCGGAATACAGGTCGTCGCGAAAAGTGCGTCCCTTGGCGTCGAACACGCAACCGACATAGGCGGCGTCATAGTCGGCCAGGAGGCGGCGCAGCATGCTGAGCACACCGTAGATCGCCCCAGTGGGCTCTCCCGCCGGGCTGCGCAGATCCGGCAGGGCGTGGAACGCCCGGTATAGATAGGAGGATCCGTCGACGAGTAACAGCGTTTTAGTCAATGCGGGCGGCTCTTCATGAACGACATGATTCCGAAACCCGATCCGTATGCCCAGGGGACGATTGGTTACGGGAGGGAGCGCCAGGCGCGGCACCGGTGTGCGCCAGCTGCCGGGGCATTATGTCAGAGCTTGCGCGGGAACGGATTCCATTGCCACAGCCCGCGTCGCCATCGCCGGGCACCCCCCGGGGCGAATCGCCGCACAGGCACTCTTCGGCGTGCGGCGAATCTGCTACACTTTGCTCAACCCGGGTCTGACCCTGAAGCCCCACCCTCACGCTCCACTCTCGAGTCCCATGCTGCGCGCATTGCTTCGATACGCCTTGATTGCCGCCTTGCCGCTCGCGGCTCTTGCGCAGCAGCCCCCGGGGCTCGAGCCGCTTCCCGAACCTCCCCCGTCGCCGGGCGCCGAGGCGGATCAAGCAAGAGCGTCAGCGCGAATAGCCCCGCGCACCGGCGACCACATCGAGGAATCGCGCATCGACGGAAAGCGCTCCGTCAAGGTCACCACGCCGGCCGGTACCGAATACCATCTGCGCGACGACCCCAGTGTACCTCAGGCCGGCCGGCGCGACAGCCAGAACCCGGGCGTTCGCGTCCCGCTCTGGGTCATAAAAGAATTCGAGTGAACAGGATGGCGCCGCAGAGCGGTGCCGCCCGGCCGCGCCCTGCAATCCATTCATGTCCGTCTACACCAAGGTCAGTTCCGGGCAACTCTCTGAATGGCTGAAAAACTATTCAGTCGGAACTCTGCTCCAGATGCAGGGCATCGCCGCCGGGATCGAAAACACCAATTATTTCGTGACCACCACGCAGGGACGCTACGTCCTCACGCTGTTCGAGAGGCTGAGCACCCAAGAGCTGCCTTTCTATTTGAATCTGATGGCATACCTGGCGGGCAAGGGTATCCCCTGTCCCGCGCCCATCGCCAACTGCAACAACGCGCTGCTCGAAGAACTCAACGGCAAGCCGGCTACCATCGTCACACGCCTCCCGGGTGCGCCGCTCGCCGATCCGCAGGAGCGGCACTGCGGCCAGCTAGGCGCGATGCTTGCGACCATGCATCGGGCCGTCGCGGGCTACAGCGCGACGCTGGAAAACCCGCGCGGGCTTGCGTGGCAGCGGTGGGCCGCGCCTCAAGTGGCGTCTTTTCTCGACGCGAGGCTGCGGGATCTGCTCGCCTCCGAACTGGAATTCCAGAGGCAGCAGCGATTCGATATTCTGCCGCGCGGGGCTGTGCATGCCGACATGTTTCGCGACAACGTGCTGTTTGAAGGCGGGAACGCCGGCCCGAATTCGGATCAACGAATTGGCGGCATCATCGACTTCTACTTCGCGGGGACCGATGCCTTCGTTTTCGATCTGGCGGTTACTCTGAACGACTGGTGCGTGGACGCCGCCGGCAACATCGACGCGGGCCGCGCCCGTGCGCTGCTGGTCGCGTACCAGGAAGCGCGCGTGCTCAACGCGGCGGAGCGGGACGCCTGGCCGGCGATGCTGCGCGCGGCATCGCTGCGCTTCTGGTTGTCGCGGCTGTATGATTTCTATCTGCCGCGTCCGGGTGAGTTGACGCACGCGCACGACCCGGAACATTTCCGGCGCATTCTCGAGCTGCGCCGCGCGGGCGCCTTTTCGCTTCCCTTGAGCCCGTCCTATTCGGGTCGGCCGGCGTGAGGACCGTTGCGGGCAGGCAGGGATGGGTTTGGCTGGCGCAGGGGTTCCTGCTGTTCAGGAAGAGCCCGGCGATGTGGACCCTGTTGGTGTTCACGTATTGGATGATGATCGCCTTCATCAACCAGATTCCGCTTGCCGGACCGCTGATCGGCACGCTGGCCCTGCCTGCATTTTCGGTCAGCTTCATGGCGATGTGCAGGGAGCTCGAGTCCGGCGGCCCGCTGCGCCCGGCGTTGTTGTTTGCCGGTTTTCGATGGCGGCTTGCGACACTGATCACGATGGGCGGCCTGTATCTGCTGTCCATCGTGCTGGTTCTGGGCATATCCGCGCTCGCCGACGGCGGCATACTGGCCAAGTGGGTCGTCTACGGAATTCCTCCGAGCGAGGCGGCCCTACGCGACGGCAGGCTCTCCAGCGCGCTCATGCTCGCCGCGGTGGCAGGTACGCCGGTGGTGATGGCATTCTGGTTCGCGCCGGTGCTCGCGGCGTGGGACGGGATGGGCGCGGCCAAGGCGCTTTTCTTCAGCTTCTTTGCCGGCTGGCGCAACTGGCGCGCCTTCTTGGTCTACGGAGCGCTGCTGGTCCTGGCCGCCGCGCTGTTTTCCGTTTTGCTGGTCAGTGTCGCGGTCATGGTACGTGGACACCCTGGAATGCTGCGGGCGGGGCTTCTGGCCGCCATCCTCGTGACCATGCCGATTCTGTTCGGCAGTTTCTACGCCGCCTATCGCGACGTGTTCCCGCCGGACGTACCGAGCGTACCGGGTGCGGGACCGCCGGCCGAACCGAATCCGTCCTGAGCGCAGCGCCATGACTGCGCGGCTGCGCGAGATCCCCTACAACTACACCTCGTTCTCCGATCGCGAGATCGTGATCCGGCTGCTCGGGGAGCCCGCCTGGCAGGCGCTGATCGAGTTGCGCGCGGAGCGGCGCACGGGGCGCTCCGCGCGCATGCTCTACGAGGTACTGGGCGACATCTGGGTGGTGACGCGCAATCCCTATCTGCAGGACGATCTGCAGGAAAACGCCGGCCGTCGCGCCGCGCTCATCGAGGCGCTGCGCCATCGCCTGGCGGAAATCGACACGCGCCGCACCCGCTACGACCAGGAGACGCGCAGAGAATCGGATCCGCAGACCCGTGCCCAGGCCGAAGCACGCAGCGCGAAAGTCGGCTTCCTGCTGGAGTGCGGCCACCGGGCCGTGAACAGGTTTGCCGCGGAATTCCTGAGCGCGGCCGAACTGCGCCGGCGCGCTATGAAGCAGCTTGCGCGCAGCACCCGCCGCGACAACGTGCGCTTCGACGGCCTGGCGCGCGTCGCGCACGTGACCGACGCGACCGACTGGCGCGTCGAATACCCGTTCGTCGTGCTCCATCCGGACACCGAGGACGAGGTCGCCGCCGTGGTGCGCGACTGCATCGATCTGGGACTGACGATCATTCCTCGCGGAGGCGGAACGGGATACACGGGCGGCGCGGTGCCGCTTACGCCGCTGTCGGCCGTTATCAATACCGAGAAGCTCGATTTTCTGTCAGGCGTTGAAATGCTGCGCCTGCCCGGCGTCGACCATGACGTACCCACGCTGCATTGCGGTGCGGGCGCGGTGACGCGCCGGGCGATGGAGGTGGCCGAGGAGGCCGGATA
>Ga0326597_10010248_pt1 | contig 12508 bp, 12 predicted proteins | sample RVTome_12_FD_203789 | JGI IMG/M metagenome (GOLD analysis project Ga0326597, IMG submission 203789) | Soil microbial communities from uranium-contaminated site in the Upper Colorado River Basin, Wyoming, United States - RVT100D185 | ecosystem: Environmental > Terrestrial > Soil > Contaminated >... | reverse complement strand
GCGCGTAGCTGGTATGCGACAGGGCCCCCGCATTGACGATCACCGCGTCGTAGTCGAGCACCTCCAGCCGGTCGATGAGTGCGCCCTCGTGGTTGGACTGGAAGTGCTCGAGCGTCGAGCCGCGTTTCTCCGCGTGGGCGCGCGCCGCCTCGACGATCTCGGCCAGGGTCATCGTTCCGTACAGCCCCGGCTGCCGCCGGCCCAGGGCGGCGAGGTTCGGACCGTTGAGCAGCAGGAGCCGCATCGGTCAATCCTGGGCGACGGCACGCAGCGCCGTCGCCAGCTCGGCATCAGTCACATCGTCGACCTCAACCGTCTGACTGATCGCCATCGGCAGGATCCAGCGCTGGCGGCCGCGCTCGCGCTTCTTGTCGAGATCGAGGGCGGCGCGCACGCGCGCCGGGTCGAAAGCCACTCGCTGACGATAGCCAAGCTGAATCAGGAGCGCATCCAGGCGGGGCAAGAGCTCCGGGTCGCCGCCGCGCCTCGCCGCCAGATTCGCGGCCGCCCGCAGCCCAATGGCAACCGCCGCGCCATGCGCCAGACGGTAGCCGCTCGCCACCTCGAGCGCATGTCCAATCGTGTGGCCCAGGTTGAGGTGGCGCCGCGCGCCGGCCTCGAACGGGTCACGGTCGACGGTCGCCAGCTTGACGCGGACGGCTCGCTCAGTGATGGCGTAGCGGACCTCCTCCTCGCTGCGCAGCGCCGCCTTGCCGCGTCGCTCGAGCAGCCGCCACAGCTCCGGATCGCCGATCATCGCGGCCTTGATCGCCTCGGCCATCCCCTCGCGCAGGCGGGGACGCGGGAGGGTGCGCAGCGCCGTCAGATCCGCGATGACCGCCACCGGCGGCCAGAAGGCGCCGACCATGTTCTTCGCCGCCGACAGGTCGACCGCCACCTTGCCGCCGATCGAGGCGTCGACCTGCGCCAGCCAGGTGGTGGGGATCTGGACCAGCGGCAGGCCGCGCGCGTAGACGGCGGCCGCCAGCCCGGCGAGGTCGCCGAGCGTGCCACCCCCGAACGCCACCAGCGGGGTGCCGCGCTCGATCCGCTGCTCGGCCATCCGCTCCAGGATCTGCTCCAGGCGTCGCAGCCGCTTGGCGCGCTCCCCGGCGTCGAGGTCGAGCCGGTGTCCGGCCGGGAGCGCAGCCAGCAGCTGTGGGACTGCTCGCGCCGCCCGGCGGTCGGCCAGGATCACCGGCTCGCGTCCGAGGATCTCGTGGTAGACCGCGCTCGACAGGTCGATCCCGAGGACGATCCGCGCGGTCGCCGGCCCGATCGGGTGCCGGCGCGGGACCTCCGCGTCGAAGAGCCGGCCGGTCGAGGCGGCGCCCACGACCCTGGCCGCCAGCTCGTCCACGACCTGTGCGGGTCGACGCGCGGCGTTGATCCACACGTCGGCGGCGCGGTAGAAGGGCGCCCGCTCGGCGGCCAGGGTCGCGAGGCGCCCACGGGCGCCGCCCTCGAGCAGCGGACGCGGCACGCCATCGGTCTCGAGGCGGCGCACCAGGAGGTCGACCGGCGCCTGGAGCCAGGCGAGGATGCCGTGCTGGCGGAGGGCCCAGCGGTTCAGGGGATCGTTCAGGGCACCGGCTCCGGTGGCGATCACCGACCCAGGCACGGCGCAGGCGCGAAGGAGCGCCTCGCGCTCGAGATCGCGGAAGCGTGGCTCGCCATCGCGGCGCAGGATCTCGGGCACGGATCGGCCGACGGCCTGCTCGATCAGCTGGTCGGTGTCGCACAGCTGTCGCCCGAGTCGCTCGGCGAGCAGGCGGCCGATCACCGACTTGCCGGTCCCGGGCAGTCCGACCAGCGCGATCCCCGGGGCATCAGGCATGGACGGCTCCGCGCAGCTCCGCCTGCAGGGCGGCACGCATGACCCCGAACGGCGCGCGGCGGCCGGTCCACAGCTCGAAGCTCCGCGCTGCCTGGCGGAGCAGCATGCCGGCACCGTCCCGCGCGACTGCTCCCGCGGCGCGCGCCTCGCGCACCAGGCGGGTCGGGCTGGGCCGGTAGACGAGGTCCAGGACCGCCAGGTCGGGCCGCAGCAGCTCGGTCGGCACCGGGGTCTCGTCCGACGCGGTGCCGACAGGGGTCGCGTTGATCAGGATGACGGCATGGGCCAGCAGCGTTGGCAGCTCATCCCAGCGCTCACGGCTGATGAGGGTGATGGCAGCCGCCTTCGCATCGTTCAGGGCCGCCTCCGCGGCGCGAGAAGCACCACCCGCGCCGAGCACCAGGGCGTGCCCGGGTGAGGGCCCGACGAGCTCGCCGAGCTCCGCCGCCAGGGCCGGGAGGTCGGTGTTGTGGCCGATCAGCCGCTCGCCATCGCGCACGATGGTGTTGACCGCGGCGAGGCGTTCGGCCACCGGATCAAGCGCGTCGAGGAGGGCTACGACGGCCACCTTGTGGGGGATCGTGACGTTGGCCCCGTGCCGGTCCGAGCCGCGCAGCTCCGCGACCGCCCCCGACAGGGCATCGGGCTGAACGTCACGCAGGGTGTAGCGCCAGTCGAGGCCAATCGCTGCGAAGGCGGCATCCTGCATCGCCGGCGACGCCGAATAACCGATCTGGTGGCCGAGCAGCACGACCTCCGCGCTCATGCGTGCGTCACAGCGGGCCGGCGCGATCGGCGCGCTCGCCTGCGCAGAGCGGCTCTCAGGTCGCCGACCGTGTCGCCGCCGAGCGTCGCCAACAGCTCGTCCGCGAGCACCAGCGCGACCATCGCCTCGCCGACGACCGCCGCCCGCGGCAGGATCGTGATGTCGCTGCGCTCGATGTGCGCCAGCCCCACCCGGCCAGCCACCAGGTCGACGCTCGGCAGCGGCTTGCGCAGCGTCGAGATCGGCTTCACCGCCGCCCGCACCACGATCGGCTCGCCGTTGCTGATGCCGCCCTCGATCCCGCCCGCTCGATTCGTCAGCCGTCCCCAGCCGGAGGCCGACGGGTCGACGACGTCATGTACCTGGCTGCCGCGCCGGTCGACGACGCCGAAGCCGAGGCCGATCTCGACGCCCTTCACCGCCGGGATGGCCATCACCGCGCCCGCCAGCAGCCCGTCCAGCCGGGTGTCCCACTCCGACGACGATCCCAGCCCCATCGGCAGCCGCTCGGCGACGACCACGAACGAGCCGCCGATGGAGTCGCCCGCCTCGCGGACGGCATCGATCTCAGCCAACATCGCGCGCTCCACCTCAGGGTCCGGGCAGCGCAGTGGGGAGGGGCGTCGCAGGTCGGCGGCCGGCCAGCCGTCGGGCACGCAGCGCACGACGTCATCGGCGCCGGGGAAGGCGCGAATCGGCCCCACCTGGTCGACGAAGCTCCAGATCCGCACCCCGGCGACGCGCAGGAGCTGTCGCGCCAGCGAGCCGCCCACCACCCGCACGGCCGTCGAGCGCGCCGAGGCACGCTCGAGGACGTCGCGGATGTCGTCGGCGTCGTACTTGATGGCGCCGGCCAGGTCCACGTGGCCCGGGCGTGCCAGGGTGATCGGTCGTGGCCGGTCCTGCGCGGCGGAGGCCTCGACCGCCATGCGGGTCTGCCAGTTCTGCCAGTCGAGGTTGTCGACCGCGAAGCCGATCGGCGAGCCGAGCGTCCGCCCGAATCGGATTCCACCCGTCCAGCGCACTTGGTCACGCTCGATCTGCATCCGCCGCCCGCTGCCGTAGCCATGCTGCCGGCGGCGCAGGTCGCGGTTCACGATCGCGGTCGAGACCGTGAGCCCGGCCGGCATCCCCTCCAGCACGCCGATCAGCCCCGGCCCATGCGACTCGCCGGCGGTCAGCAGCCGCAGCCGCCTCATCGGTCCATCCGGGTCAGCGCGGCCAGGTCTTCGAAGAAGCCGGGGTAGGAGACGGCCACGCAGTCGGCGTCGTCGAGATGGACCGATGCGGCGACCCCCGTCGCCGCGGCAAGCGCGAAGGCGATCGCGACGCGGTGGTCTCCGTGGGTGCTGATGGCCGCATCTCGCGGCTCGCCACGCCGCACGCGCCAGCCGTCGGGCAGCTCCTCGACGTTCGCGCCGATGGCCGCCAGCCCGGCCACGACGGCCGCGATGCGGTCCGACTCTTTGATGCGCAGCTCGGCGGCGCCGCGCAGTTCGCTGGTGCCGTCGGCGGCGGCCATGGCCACCGCCAGCAGCGGCAGCTCGTCGATCAGCCCGGGCACGTCGTCGGCGCCCAGCTGGATGGCGTGCAGCCGGCCACCGCCGCGCACCGTGATCTCTCCGACCGGCTCCGGGCCGTCGGTGGCCACCTCATGCAGCTCGATCCGGGCGCCCATGGCGCGCAGGACATCCACGCTGGCCAGGCGGGTCGGGTTGAGGCAGACGCCCTCCAGCCGCAGCTCGGCGTCGGGGTGGAGTGCCCCGGCCACGAGCCAGGCGGCGGCCGACGACGCATCACCGGGAACCTCGAGCGATCGGGCCGTGAGGCGGGTCGGTCCGCGCACGGTGGTCGTCAGTCCGTCACGCGCGATCTCGGCGCCCATCCACGCCAACAGCCGCTCGGTGTGGTCGCGCACCGCTGCGGGCGAGTGGATGACGGTCATGCCGTTGGCCGAGAGGGCCGCGCAGGCGATCGCGCCGAGCAGCTGGGCGCTGGGCACCGGCAGCTGGTGCTCGAGCGCGGTGAGCGGGGTCCGGCCGCTGATGCGCAGCGGGGCGTGGCCATCATCGGTATCGACCTGGGCGCCCATTGCGCGCAGCGGTGCCGCCACCCGCTCCATCGGGCGCTGGCTCAGGGAGGCGTCGCCGACCAGGATGGCGAAGAGCGGCTGGCCAACGAGCGCGCCGGCCAGGAGTCGCATGGTGGTGCCGGAGTTTCCGCAGTCGAGCGGCTCGTCCGGCGTACGCCACTCCCCACCCCGGATCTGCGCGACCATCGGCTCACCGTCAAGGACCTGGAGCTGCGCGCCGAGCCCGCGCAGACAGCCGATCGTGCTCCACACATCCAGGCCTGGCCGGTTCAGCCTCACCTCTGCCGTCCCATCGGCCAGCGCATTGGCGAGCAGCGCGCGATGGGTGATCGACTTGTCAGAGGGCAGCCGCAGCCGGCCATTCAGCCGAGCAGCCGGCCGAATCGGATGCGGCTCGACCGCCGCCGTCACGCCCGCCCCTCGATCCCGTTGGCCACACCGGTGCTTGCCTGCCGTCGCTGGGCGGCGCGCGAGACCCGCACCACGGCGCTGAAGACGGTGGTCAGCTCCTCCGGCGTGAGGGGCCCGGCCTCGCCGCGCGCCGCACGCTCGAGCAGTTCGCGCTCGCGCGCCACGTCGTGGCCGTGGCTGTCCAGCCCGCGAATCCGTTGGACCTGGAGCGCCAGGATGGCCCGTTCCTGGAGCAGGGCGGCCAGGCGCTCGTCCAGCCCATCGATCTGCTCGCGCAGTGCCGTGAGATCGCGACCGCCTGAATTAGCGGGTGCCGGCTGAGCGGCCTCGGCATGGGTGCCATCGCGCACGAACTGGAGGCGACGCAGCTCGTCCATCAGATCGCCGAACTCGGCGAAGCTGAGTGACTGGTCGCCATCGGACTTCGCATTCGGCGGGTCCGGATGGACCTCGATCAGCAGCCCGTCCGCGCCGACGGCGGCGGCGCCCAGTGCCATCGGTCCAACCAGCGAGCGCTGCCCGGTGCCGTGCGAGGGATCGACCACGATCGGCAGGTGCGTCTGGCCCCGGAGCACCGGCACCGCCGACAGGTCGAGGGTGTTGCGGGTGGCCGTCTCGAAGGTGCGGATCCCGCGCTCGCAGAGGATCACGTTCGGGTTGCCGCTGGACAGGACGTACTCGGCGGCCAGCAGCCACTCGTCGATGGTCGCGCTCAGGCCGCGCTTGAGCAGGGCCGGCTTGCGGCTCTGGCCAACAGCCCGCAGCAGGACGAAGTTATGCATGTTCCGGGCGCCGACCTGGAGGAGGTCGACGTGCTCGTCGAAGGCCTGGACCTGCGAGGCGTCGACCACCTCGCTGACGACCGGCAGGCCGGTCTCGGCGCGCGCCTCGGACAGCAGCTCGAGGGCTGGCATGCCCAGGCCCTGGAAGGAGTACGGTGAGCTGCGCGGCTTGAAGGCCCCGCCGCGCAGGATGCGGGCGCCTTCGCGTTGCACCCAATGCGCGGTCTGGAGCAGCTGGTCTCTCGACTCGACGGCGCACGGCCCGGCCATCATCACCAGCCCTCCGCCGTTGCCGACGCTGACGTCGCCCACACGGACGCGCGTGCGCTCGTGGTGGTGCTCGACGCTGGCCAGCTTGTACGGCTGCGTGATGCGCACGACCTGCTCGACCCCCTCGAGCGTTCCGAGGTGGGCGACCTGCTCGAGATCGGTCCCGACCACGCCGATGACGGTCCGCTCCTCGCCCTCGCTCACGAACGCGTCCAGGCCATGCTCCTCGACGGCGTGCCGAACCTGTGCGATCTGCTCGCGCGTTGCGCCTGGACGCATGACCACGATCATTGCCGCGTACTCCCGGCCCTTGAGGGGAAACAAAAAACGCAGGGGTCCTGCGACCTCTGCGTTCTGCGGGCACGAGTGCCTTCGCTGGCGGGTGCTACCCGCCTGCCTCGTGCCCGCTACGCGTAAAACCGGTTCTGGAACATGGGTTGACCGGCAGCCTAGCCCGTGCCTCGCACCGTGTCAACGCCCGGGGACGCCGTTCTGCTGACCGAGGCCCTGCGTGTCGTCAGCCATTCCGGAGCGCATCCGCAGCGGCAAAGACGCTCCGACCACCGTCGACGCGGACGACCGAGCCGGTGACGTAGGTGGCGTCTGGACCCAGCAGCCACCCAATCACGCCGGCTACCTCATCCGGGCTACCCATGCGGCCGAGTGGAACATCCGTCCGCGCATCGGGCGGGAGGAGCGGCTCGTCGAAGGTGGTCTCGATCGGTCCGGGTGCCACCACGTTCACGCGCACGCCATCTGGACCGCCGACCAGCGCTGCCGAGCGGGCGAGCCCTTCCAAACCGGCCTTGGCGGCGGCGTAGCCGGCCGAGCGCGGCGAGCCCTCGACGGTACCAACGATTGAGCCGATGAGGACCACGGAGCCTCTGGCCGCGCGGAGCGCTGGCCAGGCGAGGCGCACGGCGGTGAACGGAGCGGAGAGGTCGACCCGGATCGCCTCCTCCCATCGGGCCGGGTCATCCCACGGGCCGCGTGGTGGGACGCCGGCCGCGCAAATCAGGCCATCGAGCCGGCCGCCGGCCGCCTCGACGGCGCGCGCCAGCAGCGACGGGTCGCCGGCGTCGCCGATGAGAAGCTCACCTCTGGGCAGCGAAGCATCGACCAGGTCGATCCCGATGACCCGCCAGCCATCGGCCACCAGTCGTTCGGAGATCGCCCGACCGATGCCGGAGGCGGCGCCGGTGACGATCGCGGTGCGTTGGGCTGGCTCGGTGGCCATCGGTTAAGGATGGCACATGGTCAGCGCCGCGCCGCATCAGGCGAGGGGAAGGAGCCGAGCAAGCGGACCGCGTGCGCGCGCTGACCCAGGTCCGCCAGGGCGGCACGCGCGGGCTCAGTGGCGGCGTCGCCGTCGAGCTGGACGAGGAAGCGGTACTCCCAGGAGGCGCGCCGTGTCGGACGCGACTCGATGCGGGTGAGGTTGACGCCGGCATCGGCGAAGGCGCCCAGGGCTGCATGGAGCGCGCCGGGGCGGTGCTTGGTCTCGAAGATCACGAGCGTCGAGCGCGGGGCATCGGCGGGCGGGGCGAGCGGACCGTCGGCCGGAGGCGCGGTCGAACCGGGACGAACCACGATCGCGAAGCGCGTGAGATTGTCCGCGGCGGCAAGGTCATCGGCCAGGATGACCAGGCCGTAGCGCTCGGCGGCGCGCGCGGAGGCGATGACTGCCAGCGTCAGGTCATCGGCCTCGGAGAGGGCGCGGGCTGCCCCTGCCGTGTCCTCGGCAGGGACGAGCTGCCAGCCGTGGCTGGCCAGATACGCCTCGCACTGCGCCAGCGCCTGAGGATGGCTGGCCACCCGGCGGATTCCGGCCAGGTCCGCGCCGACCCGGCCCAGCAGGCGGTGACGCACCGGCAGGAGCAGCTCGCCAACGACGATGAGCTCCGACTCGCCCAGCGCGTCCAGCGCCTCACCCACGCTGCCGGCGAGCGAGTTCTCGGTCGGAATGACCCCGGCGGCGAGTGGACCCGCCTCGACTGCGGCGCAGACGGCGCGGAAGGTCGGCATCGGGCGCAGCTCGACGGCTGGCCCGAAGTAGCCGACCACCGCCTCCTCGCTGTAGGCGCCGATCTCGCCCTGGAAGCCGATGGACGGGGCATGGCTGCTCATCGGCTGCCGAGTGTACGTGCGCAGTCCAGCGCAGGAGCCCGCCGGCGGCGATCATAGGACGATCCTATCGGCCAAGTTGGCGTCTGGCCAAGTACGCGAAGCTCGTGTCATCGGCCTCCAAGGGCGCCGTCACCTGAGACGGCGGCATGAGGCACAAGCTTCACGGGGCGGTCCCAACGACGAACCTTGGCGGGGGTGGGCCGACAGTCGTGGCTGCCATGCCGCGGATAGTGCCGTGGCAGGGGGTTGACACGGCTGGTACGGTCCCGGAACACATGAACGAATCGGTTCGTCACGACCCGGCGCAGCGGCTCGGCCTCGGTGAGTCGCTCGTCGTGCTCGTAATCGGCATTCTCAGCCTCGTCCTCCTGATTGGATGGCGGGATCGCGGGAATGCCCCCGGCTAGAGCCGACACAGCACAGCAAACCCACGAATCCCGCCGAAGGACCGGCGGGATTCTTCGTTGTACGGAGGATTCGATGAGCGCACTCATGCTTCCCGATCCGGCGCCCGAGCCCGACCACCCGCCGGCGGCCGGCGTGGCGCCTCGGATCGGAGCCCGCGGTGTGCGAGGCGCTCGTCGCCCGCGGGGTGAGGTCGAAGGCGAGGTGCTGCACACCGCGGCCGACGGCAACGGACCGGTCAATGCGCTGGACCGTGCGCTGCGCAAGGCGCTGGCCGCCTCCTTCCCCGCGCTCGACGGGATGCACCTGGTCGACTACAAGGTCCGCATCATCGACGGCGATGCCGCGACCACCGCCCGCACGCGCGTCGTCATCGAGTCGAGCAGCCCCGCCGACAGCTGGTCGACCGTCGGCTCCGACTCGAACATCATCGCCACATCCGTACAGGCCCTGATCGACTCGTTCGAGTTCGGTCTCTGGAAGAGCGGCGCACAGTCGGTGCGTCGCCACGAGCGGCATTTCACGACCACCCTGCCGGCCACCCGAGCAGCCCGCTCGACCGACCCGGCACCCGTGCGAGAAGGAGGTCCGGGTTCATGAAGACCGATGCCCGTGGGGCCCGCGCTAGCCGGGCTGCCACCGACTACCAGCCGAATGCCCCCGCCAGCGAGGTCGCGCGCTCGGCGCAGGGGAGCGACGGCCGCCGCCTCCAGACCGGCGACTGGGCCTACTTCGGCGGGCGCCTGGTGCCGTTCGCGGAAGCCAACGTCAGCATCGCGACCCACGCCCTCAACTACGGCACCGCCATCTTCGAGGGGATCCGCGCCTACCGCCAGGACGATGGCACGCTGGCGATCCTGTTCGCGACGGAGCACTACGACCGGCTGCTGCGCAACGCCCGCCTGCTGCGGGCGTCGGTGCCTGAGACCAGCGCCGAGCTGGTCGAGATCACCCGCCAGCTGCTGCGCCGCAACGGCGAAGTGGCGGACATGTACGTTCGGCCGCTTCTCTACAAGGCGGCGCATTCGCTCCGCCTGCAGTTGAGCGACCTCGATGACCAGGTGGCGATCTTTGCCTTCCCGCTCGGCGACTACGTCGCGACCGATGGACTGCGCGTCTCGGTCTCCGCCTGGCAGCGGGTCAACGACAACGCGGTGCCGGCGCGCGGCAAGATCACCGGCTCGTACGTCAACGCCTGCATGGCGGTCGAGGATGCCCACGCCGGCGGCTACGCCGAGGCGATCCTGCTCAGCGCCGACGGCCACGTGGCCGAGGCCTCCGCGGCCAACATCTTCCTCGTTCGCGACGGGACGATCGCGACCCCGCCGCTGGCCGACGACGTTCTGCCCGGCATCACCCGTGGTGCGGTCATCACCCTGGCTCGCGACGCAGGCTACGTGGTCGAGGAGCGGAAGATCGACCGCACCGAGCTCTACCTCGCCGACGAGCTCTTCCTCACCGGCACCGGTGCCCAGGTGGCGCCGATCGCCTCGGTCGACGGGCGGCCCTGCGGCGAAGGGGCCGCCTTCACAGTCACGACCGACCTCCAGGAACGCTACTTTGCGGCCGTCCGGGGCCGCGACCCCCGCTACGCAGCCTGGCTTATGCCGGTCTGAGCCAGGATCGAATCCCCGAATGGAGCCGATGCAACCATGACCGCCTCCCAGCCAGACCGCACTCCAGCCTCCCGGACCGATCCGACGGTGCTCGCGCCGGAGGCCATCTTCCGCATCGAGCGCTGGTCGGCCAGCTCCGGCAACGACCGACCCAGCCGCGCGAGCCTCGTCCTGGCCGGCGGCGACCGGCGCTGGCATGCCCACGCCACCGGCAACGGCGCGGTCGACGCCCTGATGCGCGCCGTCGACGAGGCGGTGGCCCGCGTGCTGCCCGAGCCGCTGGAGCTCCTCACCTACAACGTGCACGCGACAGGCCACGGTCACGCCGCGGCCGCGTCAGTCACGCTCAGCATCCGTCAGGCGAGCGCCGCCCCGGGCGCGCCCGCATACCCGGGTCGCGCCACCCACGCGAACGTGCTCGAGGCCAGCGTGGCTGCTTACCTCGACGCCATTAACGGGCTCATCGTCAACCGTGGCATTGACGTTGCCGCGGCCGCGCCGCTCGTGCGCGGCTCGCGGCGCAAGGATGCGGGCGAGGACGCCGACGCACGGACCCACGCCACCGAGGGGCTGATGGACCTCTACAACCCGTAGGTCCGCATCAGCGGGCGGTACCATGGCGGGGCGCGTGCCCAAGCGTCGCGCGGTTGAAGCCAGTGTGCTCCGCGTCGCGTCCTAGCTGTGGTGCTTCAAGACGTTGTTGACAAACGAGAGCCTCGCGGCACGGTGTGAGGTGTTGAGTACCCATACCGGTCGGAGGCTCTCGTGGCACATCCTAGTGCACGGCTCAGCGTTTTCAGTCGGCAGCTCCTGGTGAAGCTGGTGGTGATCGACGGGTGGCCGGTGGCGACCGTCGCCGAGCAGCTCGGGATCAGTCGGGCGACCGGCTACAAGTGGGTCCGTCGGTATCGGGCCGACGGCCTGCCCGGGCTCGAGGACCGCATGCATCAAAGGAAGCGCGGGAGTTCCTTCGAGGCATTTCTTTACCTCGGATGCACAGAAAGTGCACACTATCGCGGATCCGCCTGCCCGCACGAACGGCCCGCATCGTGCTCCCCGTGACGTCACCTGGGACGGCAGATACCTACCAGCCGAATCCGGTATGTGGTACCAGCACTCATCTCATCGGCCCGATCCACGCTCGGATCGGGCTCTTTCGCGGCCGCGGCGCGACGGAAGCGTCCGCCTCGTTGCCTGGGCGACCCGTCTCCTCGCGGAAACACGGACGGCCAATAGGTCAACGAAGGTAGTGCAAACCACGGTAACGCGGGCATCGTTGCCAGATCCGACAGGTGTTGCAACAGAGCGGAAGGGTCCCCTCCCACTCTGAGCGACCGCGAGGTCTGACTTGCGCCGCTGGCGCATGATGGGCGCGCTGCCCGCGACCGCACCCTACGGAGGAAGAGCAATGCGCACACGCCTGGCCGCCCTGCTGGCGGCGGCGGCAGTCACCGTCACCCTGGCCGTCCCGGCTTCGGCCATCACCTTCGGTGTTCTCGATGGCAACGGGCATCCGAACGTTGGGGCCCTCATCCGCGAGTTCGAGATCGAGCCGGGTGTCGTCCAGAAGTTCGTCTGGTGCAGCGGCACGTTGATTCAGGACGGCGGCGGCGACTCGGACCTCTTCCTGACCGCGTCGCACTGCCTGGTTGACGCGACGAACGTCTGGGTCACCTTCCAGTCACAGATCGATCTGGCGCCCGAGGGTTGGCTCGCCGCTTCGGCGCTGCCGCATCTGCTGCCCGGCACCGCACACCAGCACGAGAACTTCGCCTGCTGCGGGCCGAATGATCCGTTCGACGTCGGCGTCGTCGACCTCGACAACGACGTGCCCAACATCGCGCCCGCACCCATCGCGACCCCGAACCAGCTTGGCCTGATGAGCAGGCAGGCTCGGCGCGACGCAACCTTCGTCGCCGTTGGCTACGGGACCGTGCGCAACGAAAAGGAGGGCGGCTTCAAGCCGTTCTTCTTCGACGGAGATCGTCGCTTCGCAGAGCAGACGTACATGAACCTGCTCAAGGCGTGGCTCGACCTCTCGATGCAGCCATCGACCGGCGACGGTGGCACCTGCTATGGCGACTCGGGCGGCCCGCACTTCTTGAATGGGGTCGTCGTCTCGATCACGGTCACGGGCGACGCTCCGTGCCGCGCCACCGACAAGACGTATCGCATCGATACGCCCGTCTCCGAGGAGTTCAT
>Ga0326597_10010247_pt1 | contig 12508 bp, 7 predicted proteins | sample RVTome_12_FD_203789 | JGI IMG/M metagenome (GOLD analysis project Ga0326597, IMG submission 203789) | Soil microbial communities from uranium-contaminated site in the Upper Colorado River Basin, Wyoming, United States - RVT100D185 | ecosystem: Environmental > Terrestrial > Soil > Contaminated >... | reverse complement strand
TTCCAAGAATCTCGTTGGGCTTCGGTGAGACCTCTCCAAGATGCGGCTAGGTTACCTAAAACTTGTCTTCGAGTCGACTGAGCAACAGACCTTCTGTTAATCGGCTTAATCCTGTTACGGATGATAGCACCCCCACGATTTCGAGAGAATACAGATGAAGCTATCTTGCCTCTAATTTCGGACACGACAGCACCGGGAGTGAAAATAGCCATAGCATGACCGTTTGATTTTCCTTTTCTTTTGGATGCAACAAACTCGTTGAGCAACCAATCGCACAAAAGGAGGGCGAATAGGGTTAATTGTAGATTCATAGATGCAATAATAATCAACCGCTATGATATCACAAAAGAATTACTTGTATTTCGCATTTTAATGAGGGTAGAAGGAACGATTGCCCTAGAGGTAAGGTGATCTTATATGAAGTGGGTCAATCGTTCGGTAGATAGCCTTAAAATCGCTATTCCATTTCACGAATATACTAACTCTATACCGAAAGTCAAACAACAAATTGCGTTTTTAACGCTACCGATAGGGAGCCGTATGAACTCGAACATGTGTCGACGAAGGAGCCATGTGAGAGGAATGAGGCTAAAACAACAATTTTTCCTTCCTTTTTTGTTGTCATGAGCGGGGCAATGGGCAGGGGAGGAGGCGTAACATATACCTGCCGTGCAGGGGGCGTTTTAATGCCCTCTGCACACAGGTATGTGTTGCGCCTAAAATAGTGGTAATAAAATTAATGTATAAAAAATGAAGCGGATGAAGAAAATCACTCTACTAGGAACAACTGTGCGGTAACACAATTAACTATCTATCTATCTATTTATCAGGGTTATTTATCTACCTATTATCTATCTATCTACCAACTATCCAAATCTATCTATCTACTTACCATCTATTTACCTACCATCTATCTATCTATCTATCAGAATCATTTATCTATCTATAACTTATCTATCTATTAACTATCTAAATCTATCTATCTACTTATTATCTATCTATCTACCATCTATCTATATATCTATCAGAATCATTTATCTATCTATAACCTATCTACCTATCAACTATCTAAATCTATCTATCTACTTACTATCTATCCATCTACCAACTATCTAAATCTATCTATCTACCTACTATCTATCTACCTACTATCTATTTATCTATCTATCAGAATCATTTATCTATCCATAATCTATCTATCTATCAACTATCTAAATCTATCTATCTACCTACTATCTATCCATCCACCAACTATCTAAATCTATCTATCTACTTACTATCCATCTACCTACTATTTATCTATCTATCTATCAGAATCATTTATCTATCTACAACCTATCTATCTATCAACTATCTAAATCTATCTATCTACTTATTATCTATCCATCTACCAACTATCTAAATCTATCCATCTACTTACTATCTATCTACCCACCATCTATCTATCTATCTATCAGAATCATTTATCTATCTATAACCTATCTATCTATCAACTATCTAAATCTATCTATCTACTTACTATCTATCTACCTACCATTTATCTACCAACAACATAACTACCCACCAATAACACTACTTAATAATTCAGATATATAATAATATAGAGTAGTCACACCTAGTACCGTAATACCTTGAATCAATCTAACAATTACCTTTCTATTCATCTCTCTAATCCTCTCATCTTCCATCATATAAGAATCTCTAATCCTCCTTAAATCATCATATTCCGAACCGTCTATCTCCTTATGACCATTTAACGCTAACTTCTCATTAAACTCTCTCAATGCTCTATACATAATCTTCATATACTTATTGTCCTAAAATCAAACATTTATTAACCAATAACTAACCATTCATTGTTCTAAAATCAAACATTCACTAGTCAATTATAAATCTAAATAATCAATTAATCTTATTAAATACTATAAACAATACTACTTTCTATACTTGAATTGCCTTGGCTCTTTTTATGAAAGCCTGTCTTTATGGCTTCAACTGGCTGTTTTGAAGATAATTAATTGCGCTCTGTAGCCACTCTACTGAATCGGCAACACGCCCCAAAGTGACATTACACCTGTGACACAGTAACCCCCTAACCTTTCCAGTAGAATGGTCATGGTCTACGCATAAATAAAAAACACTTTCTCTATATTGAGAAAGCGACTTGCAAATAATACATTTGCCTTTTTGCTCTAAAAACATGGTTTGGTAATCTGATTGCGTTATCCCGTAGCGTGATATTAATTTTCGGTTTCTCTCTAAAAATGATTTATGGGAGAGGCTCACGAGACTAACAATTAAGATTTAACGTAAGAACTCCACTTATCGTAGTGATAGAAGTCAAAAGTAGGTTGAATCTCGCTCAATTGCTTAGCCGTCAACCTTGACGAATTAGGACGAACAGGCTCCCTACTCCTAGAAAGAATGTTCGCTTTAGTTTGTTTCTGCTTCATATCCTCCAAATATAATCGCTGTGAGTGACCTGTACAATCTTTAAGAAGACCAATATACTGTTTATGCAATTCTCGTATACTTTCAGGCAATTCCGAAATAACCCAATCGGTAGGAGATTGAAGGATGATTGCTTGTTCAGTTCTAAACACTTGAACCTTTTCGGAACGCTTGAGAGAATCAATCCATTCGTTAACCTCATTGCAGATAGGTAGATTACGTATTTCTTTAAATTTAAGGTTCGATGAACAATCCCAAACCTTAATACCTAACGTCCTCTTCTTCGCCTCCTTCTTACAAATATACTTAGCCATATAAGCCCCCAAATCCCCATCTTGACGGACAGTCTTAATATCCGTGCTATTAGGGTCGGTATGTCCATGCTTCTCCGCAAAAGATTTAATGAACCCCAACTTTGCTTGATGCTTGTTCCAGTTAGAGCGCACCCAACGATAATCGAAATATTGATTTGTAGTGATATGAAAGTGAATGTTTCCGTTCCTCTGAACCTCCGCTTTCCACACGTAAGATACGTCTGGACATCGATAACGCATTGCATCCAAAAAAGGCTTAAAGCAGATGTTATAAATTTGCCTATCAGTGACAGCCCCCTGCGGAGCTGACAGAGTAAGCGTAATAAAGTTGATTCTGAATTTGAGTTGGTAAGGCTTCTTTACCATGTCACCGTTAGGACGTTTAATGTCCTTAAACACTTTGACAGACTTCCAATCAGAAATCTCCATTAGATTCTCAAAAGACTTTTTCAAGCGGGATATAGCACCTGCAGACAGATTCCCTCTATAAGCCTTCTCCCTGTCCTCATCTAGGTTTGTGTCAGGTGGAGTCAACTTCATCCTTCGAACACGGTCGAGTGGCAGAGAATAAATGACAGCCCGTCTGTGCCTTAATCCTAAAAATGGTATCATAAAATTGGTATTGGTACTCAGCATGTTATCTCCGGTTTTTTCTGCAATAGGTCCGTATAATAAACCAATAAGAGTAGAAGCTAAACAGCTCCTACTCTCGATAATGAAACTAAAATGACGTGCCTTATTATAGGATTACCCTTAAAATGCTGAATATCAGTAATCCGAAAGACATATTGCCTAACCTCATAAGTACCGGGAATAATGGTTTTTAAAACAATAGTATCCCCTCTCTCCAAAAGTTCTGTACTAGGGAAAATAAGCGCCTTTCTATTCCCGGATGCCAACCTAGAGTACTCCCGGTACTCTACTGGTATACCGTGCATACTACGCCCCACAATTGAAAAGATTTAGTTGCATTTCTTCATTTGAAAAAGGGGGAGTAAAAGTATACCCTGACAAATTGAAATAAGGGAATTGGGATTGAAAATCTGCGATAAATACCCTGCATCTAGAGGCCCTACGCTTGAGAGACTCATAGTCGTAAAATGACTTACATTGGCTAATACCGACCGAACCACAACGCTCTAAAACTATGAGATTGCGCTTGTACTGATAAATTTGAGATTGAGACGGGAACCCTGAACGTGGATGCTCCCTATCTGATTGGAATGGATTGTTTGACATCTTGAAATATATAAAGTGATACAATGAGGTTTTTTCGCTCGAAACACAAAAAGCAGGGGGAAAACAGGAATAAGGAATAAAGACCACAACCACCTGAAAAAGGAAAGCAGGAGCCGTATGCTCCTGCTAATGTCTACTTTATAAAAAAGTAATATCCAATATGTCTGCTATTTCGTGTATGCCAATCGCTCGATGTTGTACCTCTACAGAGCACCTACCTACTGGCATGAAACAAACATAAGAAAAGTTTGAAAATGTGACAAGGCATAGAATGACTATTTCTAAAAAACACCTAGGACGAATGAAAGAGGAAAACCCACAGCTGTGGGGGAGGTGACGAAGCACCACCCACACAGGAGCAGGAGAAATAACAGGCACCTACGCCACAGATGGGGGAAACAATAGGCGCTATGCCCCTATTTGAACAACCTCCCTAAACAGTTCTCTTTGGTCTCCATTCTCTAGAAATACTTGCCGTAAAGTGATTACCACCCACATTTGATTGTAGGATGAGTTTACACCGAATTTGACAGACCACCCCGCCACAGCATTAGTAGCAGTGGAATCAGTTTGCTCAAAGATGTGCGAATCATATACCGTTACATTAGTTGGATTTGATGGAGGCGTTACCAAAGGCGCAGAAGCCGAAATAACATAATTATAATCAGCAGGAACATTTAAAGGGTCAAGCTCAAAGATTAAATCATTAGGAGTAATCTCCATCGCTACAGTAACGATAGTAGGAGAAGGAAACGAGGCAGGAGGCGTTGCATCCCCCTCAATCGCTAAGCCCTGTTGCACTCGCACCTTATTCAAACGTGAAAAAACATTTGTACCCGAAGTAGTGTACTCAATCCCTAATGAATTTGTTCGTGGATAATCCACAGCTATATCGTTCCACTCAATGACCTGCCCAGCATCTAGATTGCGGTAGCTACTTCTTACGTGAGTGAACGCTACTCTACTTGCTGAACTAGTAACTGTTCTATAATTACGAGGTATGCGCCTCATTCTAACAGCAGAAGAAGGACCTGCTACCTGAAAAGTAACACCACCAGCAGAACCCTTAAAAGGGTCCACACCACCCGGACGTGAATATATAGCCATGCGCTTAATGTTTAAGTTATTGTTGCGAAGCCATAAAAATATGTTCCGAAGTCCTGACCATCTCTTAAAGTCGGACCTATAAACGGAGCTTCTTTTCCCACACGAATCAATCTTGCTTTTAAAAATATCTTCATCCCTTCTAATCCAGTCAACGCACCAAAACGAGCTGTATAAGCTGACAATAAAGAACCACTCTCCCCCGGAGTCAATGTCAAGTAATCGATAAAATCATATCGAGTTGAGTTAGGAGACATGACACCCGACGAAACTGGCGGAGACATCATAACTACTATACGGAAATTATTAGGAGCACTATCAGAAGTAACCGTAACTCTCAACAGGACGGTAGTACTTGTACTTATAAATATGTTGAAGTTTGGAGGTGAATTACCCGGACCCAAACTAGGATTAATTGTTTGATCTACTACAAGCAAATTCATCTTCCTTGACACAAAAAGATTATAACCACTCAACTTAGACGGCAAACCAACACCATTACTGAAGGACACGCTACCAGCGTAATCATTCCATGCCAGCCTATCAGCATCGGATAAAGATTGCCACGAAGCAATACAAGTCGCAAGTCTATCTTGAGCTGTATCCTGAAATGCAGTACCGGGCTGTACCGGTACTGCATAGGATTTAACATAAGAACCAAATTTATTTCGTGAGTATATTTCTGTACCTACCTTACCTCTAATGTCGGAAACAATCGACCCACTTTTTATTGAAGCCAAATTAGTACCTAAGCACTAACAGTAACAACAGTCGAGGCACGTAGAGGCGTACCCGGTTGTCCACTCGCAGTTGCAATTGGTCTCGCTTCAATAAAGATCTTTTGACCAGCCACCGGGTCACCGTAAACAGTTTGATACGCAGTAAGCATATTAGCAGGTGAAGTAGCTGCAGGAGCAATGTCATCTATGTAACGGAATTCACTAGACCCCGGCGCCTCAATACCAGCAGACAAATTTCTAGTAGCAAAAATTGCTAAAGTATTACCAGCAGTTAAAGCAGAAGGAGTGAAAGTTACACTAAAAGAAGCGGCTACAGTGTCATCCTCTGCAGTCACACCTAGAGTGAAGATAGCGAATGAGAACGGAGACGGAGCAGTAACTATTTGCGATTCGCCAATTAGAACCAAATTAGCATTCATTCGAACATATAACTGTTCTCCTGATAAACTGATAGTTTGACCTAATCTATTTTGAAGCGGAAAAGAACCAGTAGCAGAGTTCCAAGAATCTCGTTGGGCTTCGGTGAGACCTCTCCAAGATGCGGCTAGGTTACCCAAAACTTGTCTTCGAGTCGATTGAGCAACAGACCTTCTGTTAATCGGCTTAATCCTGTTACGGATGATAGCACCCCCACGATTTCGAGAGAATACAGATGAAGCTATCTTGCCTCTAATTTCGGACACGACAGCACCGGGAGTGAAAATAGCCATAGCATGACCGTTTGATTTTCCTTTTCTTTTGGATGCAACAAACTCGTTGAGCAACCAATCGCACAAAAGGAGGGCGAATAGGGTTAATTGTAGATTCATAGATGCAATAATAATCAACCGCTATGATATCACAAAAGAATTACTTGTATTTCGCATTTTAATGAGGGTAGAAGGAACGATTGCCCTAGAGGTAAGGTGATCTTATATGAAGTGGGTCAATCGTTCGGTAGATAGCCTTAAAATCGCTATTCCATTTCACGAATATACTAACTCTATACCGAAAGTCAAACAACAAATTGCGTTTTTAACGCTACCGATAGGGAGCCGTATGAACTCGAACATGTGTCGACGAAGGAGCCATGTGAGAGGAATGAGGCTAAAACAACAATTTTTCCTTCCTTTTTTGTTGTCATGAGCGGGGCAATGGGCAGGGGAGGAGGCGTAACATATACCTGCCGTGCAGGGGGCGTTTTAATGCCCTCTGCACACAGGTATGTGTTGCGCCTAAAATAGTGGTAATAAAATTAATGTATAAAAAATGAAGCGGATGAAGAAAATCACTCTACTAGGAACAACTGTGCGGTAACACAATTAACTATCTATCTATCTATTTATCAGGGTTATTTATCTACCTATTATCTATCTATCTACCAACTATCCAAATCTATCTATCTACTTACCATCTATTTACCTACCATCTATCTATCTATCTATCAGAATCATTTATCTATCTATAACTTATCTATCTATTAACTATCTAAATCTATCTATCTACTTATTATCTATCTATCTACCATCTATCTATATATCTATCAGAATCATTTATCTATCTATAACCTATCTACCTATCAACTATCTAAATCTATCTATCTACTTACTATCTATCCATCTACCAACTATCTAAATCTATCTATCTACCTACTATCTATCTACCTACTATCTATTTATCTATCTATCAGAATCATTTATCTATCCATAATCTATCTATCTATCAACTATCTAAATCTATCTATCTACCTACTATCTATCCATCCACCAACTATCTAAATCTATCTATCTACTTACTATCCATCTACCTACTATTTATCTATCTATCTATCAGAATCATTTATCTATCTACAACCTATCTATCTATCAACTATCTAAATCTATCTATCTACTTATTATCTATCCATCTACCAACTATCTAAATCTATCCATCTACTTACTATCTATCTACCCACCATCTATCTATCTATCTATCAGAATCATTTATCTATCTATAACCTATCTATCTATCAACTATCTAAATCTATCTATCTACTTACTATCTATCTACCTACCATTTATCTACCAACAACATAACTACCCACCAATAACACTACTTAATAATTCAGATATATAATAATATAGAGTAGTCACACCTAGTACCGTAATACCTTGAATCAATCTAACAATTACCTTTCTATTCATCTCTCTAATCCTCTCATCTTCCATCATATAAGAATCTCTAATCCTCCTTAAATCATCATATTCCGAACCGTCTATCTCCTTATGACCATTTAACGCTAACTTCTCATTAAACTCTCTCAATGCTCTATACATAATCTTCATATACTTATTGTCCTAAAATCAAACATTTATTAACCAATAACTAACCATTCATTGTTCTAAAATCAAACATTCACTAGTCAATTATAAATCTAAATAATCAATTAATCTTATTAAATACTATAAACAATACTACTTTCTATACTTGAATTGCCTTGGCTCTTTTTATGAAAGCCTGTCTTTATGGCTTCAACTGGCTGTTTTGAAGATAATTAATTGCGCTCTGTAGCCACTCTACTGAATCGGCAACACGCCCCAAAGTGACATTACACCTGTGACACAGTAACCCCCTAACCTTTCCAGTAGAATGGTCATGGTCTACGCATAAATAAAAAACACTTTCTCTATATTGAGAAAGCGACTTGCAAATAATACATTTGCCTTTTTGCTCTAAAAACATGGTTTGGTAATCTGATTGCGTTATCCCGTAGCGTGATATTAATTTTCGGTTTCTCTCTAAAAATGATTTATGGGAGAGGCTCACGAGACTAACAATTAAGATTTAACGTAAGAACTCCACTTATCGTAGTGATAGAAGTCAAAAGTAGGTTGAATCTCGCTCAATTGCTTAGCCGTCAACCTTGACGAATTAGGACGAACAGGCTCCCTACTCCTAGAAAGAATGTTCGCTTTAGTTTGTTTCTGCTTCATATCCTCCAAATATAATCGCTGTGAGTGACCTGTACAATCTTTAAGAAGACCAATATACTGTTTATGCAATTCTCGTATACTTTCAGGCAATTCCGAAATAACCCAATCGGTAGGAGATTGAAGGATGATTGCTTGTTCAGTTCTAAACACTTGAACCTTTTCGGAACGCTTGAGAGAATCAATCCATTCGTTAACCTCATTGCAGATAGGTAGATTACGTATTTCTTTAAATTTAAGGTTCGATGAACAATCCCAAACCTTAATACCTAACGTCCTCTTCTTCGCCTCCTTCTTACAAATATACTTAGCCATATAAGCCCCCAAATCCCCATCTTGACGGACAGTCTTAATATCCGTGCTATTAGGGTCGGTATGTCCATGCTTCTCCGCAAAAGATTTAATGAACCCCAACTTTGCTTGATGCTTGTTCCAGTTAGAGCGCACCCAACGATAATCGAAATATTGATTTGTAGTGATATGAAAGTGAATGTTTCCGTTCCTCTGAACCTCCGCTTTCCACACGTAAGATACGTCTGGACATCGATAACGCATTGCATCCAAAAAAGGCTTAAAGCAGATGTTATAAATTTGCCTATCAGTGACAGCCCCCTGCGGAGCTGACAGAGTAAGCGTAATAAAGTTGATTCTGAATTTGAGTTGGTAAGGCTTCTTTACCATGTCACCGTTAGGACGTTTAATGTCCTTAAACACTTTGACAGACTTCCAATCAGAAATCTCCATTAGATTCTCAAAAGACTTTTTCAAGCGGGATATAGCACCTGCAGACAGATTCCCTCTATAAGCCTTCTCCCTGTCCTCATCTAGGTTTGTGTCAGGTGGAGTCAACTTCATCCTTCGAACACGGTCGAGTGGCAGAGAATAAATGACAGCCCGTCTGTGCCTTAATCCTAAAAATGGTATCATAAAATTGGTATTGGTACTCAGCATGTTATCTCCGGTTTTTTCTGCAATAGGTCCGTATAATAAACCAATAAGAGTAGAAGCTAAACAGCTCCTACTCTCGATAATGAAACTAAAATGACGTGCCTTATTATAGGATTACCCTTAAAATGCTGAATATCAGTAATCCGAAAGACATATTGCCTAACCTCATAAGTACCGGGAATAATGGTTTTTAAAACAATAGTATCCCCTCTCTCCAAAAGTTCTGTACTAGGGAAAATAAGCGCCTTTCTATTCCCGGATGCCAACCTAGAGTACTCCCGGTACTCTACTGGTATACCGTGCATACTACGCCCCACAATTGAAAAGATTTAGTTGCATTTCTTCATTTGAAAAAGGGGGAGTAAAAGTATACCCTGACAAATTGAAATAAGGGAATTGGGATTGAAAATCTGCGATAAATACCCTGCATCTAGAGGCCCTACGCTTGAGAGACTCATAGTCGTAAAATGACTTACATTGGCTAATACCGACCGAACCACAACGCTCTAAAACTATGAGATTGCGCTTGTACTGATAAATTTGAGATTGAGACGGGAACCCTGAACGTGGATGCTCCCTATCTGATTGGAATGGATTGTTTGACATCTTGAAATATATAAAGTGATACAATGAGGTTTTTTCGCTCGAAACACAAAAAGCAGGGGGAAAACAGGAATAAGGAATAAAGACCACAACCACCTGAAAAAGGAAAGCAGGAGCCGTATGCTCCTGCTAATGTCTACTTTATAAAAAAGTAATATCCAATATGTCTGCTATTTCGTGTATGCCAATCGCTCGATGTTGTACCTCTACAGAGCACCTACCTACTGGCATGAAACAAACATAAGAAAAGTTTGAAAATGTGACAAGGCATAGAATGACTATTTCTAAAAAACACCTAGGACGAATGAAAGAGGAAAACCCACAGCTGTGGGGGAGGTGACGAAGCACCACCCACACAGGAGCAGGAGAAATAACAGGCACCTACGCCACAGATGGGGGAAACAATAGGCGCTATGCCCCTATTTGAACAACCTCCCTAAACAGTTCTCTTTGGTCTCCATTCTCTAGAAATACTTGCCGTAAAGTGATTACCACCCACATTTGATTGTAGGATGAGTTTACACCGAATTTGACAGACCACCCCGCCACAGCATTAGTAGCAGTGGAATCAGTTTGCTCAAAGATGTGCGAATCATATACCGTTACATTAGTTGGATTTGATGGAGGCGTTACCAAAGGCGCAGAAGCCGAAATAACATAATTATAATCAGCAGGAACATTTAAAGGGTCAAGCTCAAAGATTAAATCATTAGGAGTAATCTCCATCGCTACAGTAACGATAGTAGGAGAAGGAAACGAGGCAGGAGGCGTTGCATCCCCCTCAATCGCTAAGCCCTGTTGCACTCGCACCTTATTCAAACGTGAAAAAACATTTGTACCCGAAGTAGTGTACTCAATCCCTAATGAATTTGTTCGTGGATAATCCACAGCTATATCGTTCCACTCAATGACCTGCCCAGCATCTAGATTGCGGTAGCTACTTCTTACGTGAGTGAACGCTACTCTACTTGCTGAACTAGTAACTGTTCTATAATTACGAGGTATGCGCCTCATTCTAACAGCAGAAGAAGGACCTGCTACCTGAAAAGTAACACCACCAGCAGAACCCTTAAAAGGGTCCACACCACCCGGACGTGAATATATAGCCATGCGCTTAATGTTTAAGTTATTGTTGCGAAGCCATAAAAATATGTTCCGAAGTCCTGACCATCTCTTAAAGTCGGACCTATAAACGGAGCTTCTTTTCCCACACGAATCAATCTTGCTTTTAAAAATATCTTCATCCCTTCTAATCCAGTCAACGCACCAAAACGAGCTGTATAAGCTGACAATAAAGAACCACTCTCCCCCGGAGTCAATGTCAAGTAATCGATAAAATCATATCGAGTTGAGTTAGGAGACATGACACCCGACGAAACTGGCGGAGACATCATAACTACTATACGGAAATTATTAGGAGCACTATCAGAAGTAACCGTAACTCTCAACAGGACGGTAGTACTTGTACTTATAAATATGTTGAAGTTTGGAGGTGAATTACCCGGACCCAAACTAGGATTAATTGTTTGATCTACTACAAGCAAATTCATCTTCCTTGACACAAAAAGATTATAACCACTCAACTTAGACGGCAAACCAACACCATTACTGAAGGACACGCTACCAGCGTAATCATTCCATGCCAGCCTATCAGCATCGGATAAAGATTGCCACGAAGCAATACAAGTCGCAAGTCTATCTTGAGCTGTATCCTGAAATGCAGTACCGGGCTGTACCGGTACTGCATAGGATTTAACATAAGAACCAAATTTATTTCGTGAGTATATTTCTGTACCTACCTTACCTCTAATGTCGGAAACAATCGACCCACTTTTTATTGAAGCCAAATTAGTACCTAAGCACTAACAGTAACAACAGTCGAGGCACGTAGAGGCGTACCCGGTTGTCCACTCGCAGTTGCAATTGGTCTCGCTTCAATAAAGATCTTTTGACCAGCCACCGGGTCACCGTAAACAGTTTGATACGCAGTAAGCATATTAGCAGGTGAAGTAGCTGCAGGAGCAATGTCATCTATGTAACGAAATTCACTAGACCCTGGCGCCTCAATACCAGCAGACAAATTTCTAGTAGCAAAAATTGCTAAAGTATTACCAGCAGTTAAAGCAGAAGGAGTGAAAGTTACACTAAAAGAAGCGGCTAC
>Ga0326597_10010246_pt1 | contig 12509 bp, 10 predicted proteins | sample RVTome_12_FD_203789 | JGI IMG/M metagenome (GOLD analysis project Ga0326597, IMG submission 203789) | Soil microbial communities from uranium-contaminated site in the Upper Colorado River Basin, Wyoming, United States - RVT100D185 | ecosystem: Environmental > Terrestrial > Soil > Contaminated >... | reverse complement strand
ATTCTGAGCGAAGCGAAGAACCTGCTTGTCCTCTGAATCAGCAAGATGCAGATTCTTCGTCGTCTTTGCCTCCTCCGAATGACCGTGTTTTGAGAGTTTTTCAGCAACCTCTTCAGCCGTGCCGAAAATGCCGTCCAGACCAATCATTACCGTACTGCCGTTAGGCCCAAGCGGAGCCTTGGCGGAGCGACTCAAATTCGTTTTGAGGGTTTTGCAACAGCCTCTAGAGCGGTTTTACTTTTCGTGTATCCCGTCAGGGCATGGCTTCAGCCATGCCGTAACAGCCGTAGAATCAAGCGGCTTTAGCCGCTGAGGTATGTCATACAAAACCGCCAGACGGGTTACATCGTTCGTGAAAATGGGCTAGTGAATGGTGAGTGGTAGCCACGGCACGCTGTTTGTGCCGTGGGTCTGTTCTTTTTCCGTCCTCTAATCTGGGGTGTCATCCCGAGCGTAGCGAGGGATCTGCTCTTCTCTTTTCACTCTGCGAAAATCTGCGCAATCTGCGGATTCCCATTCCCCACTCCCTCGCTGCATTGACCCCGCTGCCGGATCGGGTATAAAATCCTCTCAGCTTATCCTGGGATCATTGCCTCATTGGATCGTTCTGATTCCCAAAGGGATGAGCTTTCGGATCCAGCGTGGACGAAATGGACAAGAAGGGCAAGAGGCAAATCCTCATCTACGACTGTACCCTCCGCGACGGAACCCAGGGCGGCGGCATGTCCTTGTCCGTCAGCGACAAGGTCCAGATCGCCAAGCGCCTTGACGACCTCAAGTTCGACTACATCGAAGGCGGCTGGCCCGGCTCGAACCCCAAGGATATCGATTTCTTCAACACCATGAAGAGCGTCCCCCTGCGTTACGCCAAGGTCGCGGCCTTCGGCAGCACGCGCAAGAAGGACACTCAGCCCGAGCAGGACTCGAACCTCCAGTTGCTCATCGAAGCCGCCACGCCTGTCGTCACCATCTTCGGCAAAAGCTCTCCGTTCCAGGTCAAGGAAGCCCTCCAGACCACGCCCGAAGAGAACCTGAGCATGATCTCCGATTCGACCGCCTTCTTGCGCCGCCACGGCAAAGAGGTCGTCTACGACGCCGAGCACTTCTTCGACGGCTTCCAAATGGATCAGGAATATGCCCTTTGCACGCTCCGCTCCGCCTACGCCGCCGGTGCCCATTTTCTGACACTCTGCGACACCAACGGCGGCACCGACTTCCGGACCGTTACGGACATCGTCCGCACGGTCCGCATCGCGCTTCCCCAAGCCCGCCTCGGCATCCACACGCACAATGACGCCGGCTACGGCGTCGCCAACGCTATGGCCGCGATCTTCGAGGGAGCCGAGATGGTCCAGGGCACCATCAACGGCATCGGCGAGCGCGTGGGCAACGCCGATCTGATCACCATTCTCGCCAACCTGTTCAAGTGCGGCATTCCCACCAAGGGCGGCATCGACGCCGCCGAGCTGACCGGCCTCGCCCGCTACGTCTACGAGCTGGCCAACATGCTCCCCGAGCCGAAGCAGCCCTACGTCGGCGATCTGGCCTTCGCGCACAAGGGCGGCGTGCACGTTGACGCCGTGCTCAAGAACCCCGGCCTCTACGAGCACATCACGCCCGAATCGGTCGGCAACCGTCGCCAGTTCCTCGTCTCCGACCTTGCCGGAACCGCGCACATCGAAGCCCTGGAAGGCTTCGGCATCAAGAAGCGCGACCCCATCGCCCGCGTCGTCTTGAACGAGATCAAGCGCCTGGAGCACGAGGGCTACGCCTTCGAGGCCGCTGACGGTTCCTTGGATCTTCTGGTCCGCACGCTGCGCGGCGAGGGCAGGGAAATCTTCCAGCTCGTCGAGTACCGCGTCGAGGTGACGAAGAAGACCGAGGGCACGCCGCAGTCCTGCGCCGTCGTCGTCATCCGCGTCAACGGCGACGAAGTCACCAAGATGGCCTACGGCGACGGCCCCGTCAACGCGCTCGACTCCGCTCTGCGCGCCGCCCTCACCAGCAAGTTCCCCGAGCTCGCCGAGCTGCGCCTCGAAGACTACAAGGTCCGCATCATCCCCGAGCAGCGCGGCACCGCCGCCAAGGTCCGCGTCCTCATCGAGTCCAAGATGGGCGCCCGCCGCTTCGGCACCGTCGGCGTCGATGAGAACATCGTGGACGCAAGCTGGAAAGCCCTCGCCGACAGCTTCCGCTACGCCCACCTGCTCATCAAAGCGAGTTAGATCGTCCTTGAAGGAGGGGTTCGTTATGCTTCATACCGTCCGAGCGGTTGTCCGACAAGGCAAGATTGAAGTCATTGAGCCTGTCGAGCTTCCGGAAGGCGCGACGGTGCTCGTCACACTCCTCGCAGAGGAGGACGCATCGTTCTGGTCACGTGTTGGTGATATCTCCTTGGACAAGGTCTGGGATAACGTCGAGGACGATGTGTATGGCGAACTAATCAAAGGATGAGGTCGTCCTGGTGCGCTATCCCTTCTCAGCCCTGTCCGGCGCAAAAGTCCGCCCGGCGGTTATTGTGAGCGCTCCGCACGTATCGCAAGATGTCTTCGTTGTGCCGCTTACCAGTATTACGACGTCTTTGCTTGCCGGAGAGTTCGTCCTCACGGATTGGGCGGCCGCCGGTCTCCACGTCCCCACGGCGGTGAAGCGTGGACTCTATACGGTGCACCAAGGCCTACTGCTCAAGCGAGTGGGTCGGCTAAAGTTTCCCGATAGCCAACAGATCGACAAGTCCTTGCGGGTTTGGCTGGGACTCCAGTAGCATTCCAGGTGCAAGTGAAGACTGCAGCAATGAAGCGACGGCTCGGCAGGAATGACCCGTGCTGGTGCGGTTCCTGTATGGCTTGACGCGACAATCGAGGAATAGTATCTAACCGCTGCACGTTCCATGTTCCATGAAGCAGGCACGCCGTAAACTCGAGTCAGATGACATGCTGCCGGAATACGACTTTTCCGGCGGCGTGCGGGGCAAATACGCCGGCCGATTCGCAAAGGACGCCATCATGGTTGTCCTCGACCCGGACGTTGCCGAGGTATTTCCGGATGCGGAATCGGTGAACGAAGCTCTTCGATCCCTCAGTCAGATCATTCGCGACCGAGACCGGAAGGCAGCCCGGCGGCGTTCTGCTGCCTGACATCGCGCCGACAGCTTCCGCTACGCCCACCTGCCATCAAAGCCTGATTGCCCCCGTCTTTGTTCCAAATCTTTGACTGGTTGCATTGAGTTTGTTGTGCGGACCGATCCGCACGCGCGCATGCTAGAATCAGTTGATTGAGTTTCTTCGGAGGCAGAAGGAGCTTCGTATGCAAGATGAAATCGGCGCTGCTGCTGGAGTGATTTGGAATCGCTTGCAGGCAAATGGTGAGACAACCGCCGCCCAGCTCAAGAAGGCGACGAAACTGGATCCACCGGTTTTTGAATGGGCCATCGGATGGCTGGCTCGCGAGGACCAGATCGTCATCACGCCCAGTAAGAAGTCCTATGTCATGCGCCTGAAGTAAGTCCGGCGTTTCCGCGGGGAATTGTCCGGGTAGCCACGGCACGATTTTTGTGCCGTGGGTTTTTCCCGGCAGCAGGTTCGCATCGATTGTTGCTGTGTCATCCCGAGGAGCGCAGCGACGAGGGACCTGCACTTCAGAAATGCCCGTCAATCCACCTATGACCGAATCCGAACTCTCCGCCGTCCGCCGCGCCCATGCCAAACAAGTCCTGTTTGCCGCCGGCATCACAGACCCGCTGCTGGGTGCGCGGCCCCGATTGGTCGCTCGCTTACTCGTGACGCGCAAGTCAGCCGTTGCGGCCCCGGCATCCAGATGCTTGTGCTCGGAGGGTGTGTTTTAATGATAGTGTTTGAATGGTCGTGTGGAAAACCCAGGCGAATGCGGAGGCTCGGTCCGCTGATCATACCCGTTGGAGAATCATCGAATGTTTTCCGTGTTCCGCAGGAAGCAGCTGGAACCCATCAAGGATTACTACTTCCGGCTCGGCCTGGTGATCGAATCAGCTTCCCCGCCCGTGTCTGGGCCGATCCTTGCCAAGATTCCCCACGTCTTCCCCGGTGTCACGTTCGACCTCTTGACGGACTCCCCGGAACCCCGTCTCTATTTCCGCAACGTGTTCAGCGCGGCGCGCGGCATGGAGCTGCTGCGCCTGCTGCTGCGCCTCCGCAAGCGGTACGACCTGGTTGTCGTGTGCGCCGCGAATGAGCGGCGTCTCCGGCTCGCCCGGTTCCTCGCCGTGCTCCTCATGGGATCCCGCGCGCCGGTGTTCGTTTTCAATGAATTTGCGGGGGGGTTCTGGCTGGACCGGAAGCGCTGGCCCAATATCCGCGGGCACCTCGCGATGCGATATACCGGGCCGAACGCGCCGTTCCCGTTTCGGCTGCGATGGAAGGATATCGTCGGGGCCTGCGGCGTAGTCGTTCTTGTCCCGCTGATCTGCCTGCTGGCCGCCGTCAAATTCCTTCTCCGGAATGTGGTACGCGGTCTGCAGTTTCTCGGGAAGAAGATGCGGTCTCCCGAAAGCCCCTCGGCGCAGGACATCCCCGAGGGCGGCCACCAAAGCACGGAGAACCAGTTAGGGGAAATCTCCTATCGCCGGGGCGCTTCCTTTGGCGAGCCGGAGAAGGCGATGGAGCAGGTCCGGGAGCTGATTGCCGCGCGCCGGGGCGCCTTCGAGCACTTCCGGGAAGTCGGGCTGCTGCAGGGACCCTACCTGGAGATTGGCGCCGGCGTCAGCCAGACGGCCCTGCTGCTCCGCAACGAATTCGGTCTGGACGGGGCGGCAACCGACATTTCCCTGCACGCCCTCGACGCGGCTGAGGAGATCGCCTCCCGTCTGGGATACTCGGAGGTGCCCCTGCGGATCTGCTGCGACGCGCGCTGGCTTCCCTTCCAGGACAAGACCTTCCAACTGACCTATTGTTTTCAGACGCTGCATCACTTCGCCGACCCGGGCCCCATCCTGCGGGAGGTGCAGCGGGTGCTCGCGCCGGGCGGCTATTTTTATCTCTCCGAGGAGCCGATCCGCCGCTGGCTTTGCCTCAACCTCTACCGCTGCGAGCGGCTGGAGGACCTGAAGGGATTTGACCAGTGGCTCTATGAGACCGGCCTGCTCCGCTACGTGGCGGAGGCCTATGTCGGCAGCAAACCGGAATCGACCTGGGGGATCATGGAGAATCAATCGATCTCCCTTGCCTATTGGGACCGTTGCCTCTCCGTATTTCACGAGGTGAGCCTGGACGCCTCCAAGCTGTTCACAAGAGATGCGATTGTTTTCCGAAGCTTGTTGCTGCGCCTGGGTGTCCCCGCGAAGAAGGCGGAACGCGTGGCGGCCTTTCTCTTCGGAGCGGAATTGTCGGGTCTCTGCCGCCTCGACACCTCCGGTCCGCCGCGCCCCAAGGCAGAGGACCTGCGGCAGCTTTGCCGTTGTCCGGAGTGCCATCGCGCCTTGCGCTGGAAAGAAGGCCGGAAAAAGGAAAGGAACGGCTCCGCCGGCCGCTTCGAGTGTCCGGCTTGCGGCCCCTTTCCTCAGGAAAACGGGGTGCATTTGTTGTTTCGCCGCGCCCAATTGGATACCTTGTACCGGGCACCGGCGGAAACCCCTGCCGCTCCGGCGGACATCAAAACCCGGGCCCGCAAAGGCCGCAGCCCGCATCCCCTCGTCGAGGGCGCCCGCATTACCAGGGTCCGTCTGCTGAACGCCCAGGGCGATGAGAAGCTCAGGGTTCGCAGCGGCGAGGAAACAGTAATCCATGTCAGCATCGAATGCTCCCGGCCTCTCGCAAATCCCGTCATCGGTCTTCTCATCCGCCGCCCGCTCGCAGGTCACTCCACCGTCATTTACGATACCAACACGATCTGGCGCAATCAGAACACGGGGGAATTTGCGCCGGGAGAACAAATCGAAGCCCGGTTCTGTCAGAGAATGAGCTTGGGCCGGGGGGCCTACACGGTCACGGTCGCGATTGCCTCGCACGACGCCAGCGAGTTTTACGACTGGCAGGAAGAGATATTGGGCTTCGAGGTTGAGGCATCCACGAAGATGCAGGGAATCGTCGACCTCGACTCTGAAATCGCGATAGCCAGGCGATCTTCGCCGGGAAACTACGAACAAGGCTGGCCAGGTCCTTTCGCGCTCCGGATCAACTGCCGGAAAGAGGCGAAAGCGCTGAACGAAGACGGCTCCAAAAACTCCGCGGCCGCTCCGGCTCGGCGCGGCAGCGTACTTCAGATTTTTGCCGGCGGCGCCGGGGACACCGTCCCTTCCTGGCCCTCCGGTGAGCTCGCTCCCGCCAACGGGAATCCTTTGCTGCACACCCGCTTGCGTCCGGTGGTGACGATCGGCGGCGTTCCCGCTCGCGTTCTGTTTAGCGGCATGGCTCCCGGTTTCGCCGACCTCTTGCAGTTCAATGTCGAAGTTCCGTCGAACGTTGTCCCGGGTCCTGCCGTGCCCCTTGAAATTACAGGGGACGATGGCGTGTCCCAGAGCGTCGCCAGCATCGGAGTGCAGTGAGCCGCATCTGAAATCGGACGACGCCCACGAGCCTTCTTTCTGCCGTGATGGCTTTGGTTTTGCGGGTGTCATCCCGGGAAGCCCAGCCACGAGGGGCCTGCACTCCCCAATTCCCTATTCCTCGCGTGGTCATCCTGAGCGCAGCGGAGGCCCTGCACTTCGCCACTCCCCGCCCTCTACTCCCCGCGCCCTTTTCCCCGCCAAACCCGCACCGCCGCCGGAACCGCCAGCACCAGCAGCGCCGCCACCAGCAGCGCCGCCGAGAGCGGCCGCGTCAGGAACACCGACAGGTCCCCTTGCGAGATCGCCAGCGCCCGCCGGAACTGCTGTTCCGCCAGCGGCCCCAGGATCATTCCGATAATCGCCGGCGCCACCGGAAAATCGAACCGCCGCATCCCGTATCCCACCACGCCGATCCCGTACATCAGCCCCACTTCAAACACCGAGTTGTTCAGGCTGTAGGTGCCGAGCGTCGCAAACACCAGAATCCCCCCATAGAGCAGCGGCTGCGGGATTTCGAGCAGCCGCGCCCACAGCGGCGCCAGCGGCAGGTTCAGCAGCAGCAGCATCGCGTTCCCGATGTAGAGGCTCGCGATCAGCCCCCACACCAGCAGCGGATTCGTCACGAACAGCAGCGGCCCCGGCTGCAGGTTGTACTGCTGGAACGCCGCCAGCAGGATCGCCGCCGTCGCCGAAGTCGGCAGCCCCAGCGTCAGCAATGGCACCAGCACCCCGGCCGCCGAGGCGTTGTTTGCCGCCTCCGGCCCGGCCACGCCTTCGATCGCCCCCTGCCCGAACTCTTCCGGATTTTTCGACAGCCGCTTTTCGAGCCAATAGGACAGAAACGTCGGAATCTCCGCCCCCCCGGCCGGCAGCGCTCCAATCGGAAAGCCCAGCGCCGCGCCCCGCAGCCACGGCTTCCACGACCGCTTCCAGTCCTCGCGCGTCATCCAGGTCCATTCGCGCACTTTCGTGATCATGCCCTCGCCGTGCGGCCGCGACGCCACGTACATCGTCTCGCCCACGGCGAACAGCCCCACCACCACCACCACTACGTGAATGCCGTCGAGCAGTTGCGGAAACCCCAGTGTGTAGCGCGGCTGCCCCGTCTGGAGATCGATCCCGACCAGGCCCATTGCGAGGCCGAAGAACAGCGACGTCAGTCCCCGCACCGGCGTCTCGCCCAGCACCGCCGAGATCGTCGTGAAGCCCACCACCATCAGCGCGAAGTATTCCGCCGGCCCGAACGTCAAGGCCAGCGACGCCAGCGTCGGCGCGGCAATCGTCAGACCCAGCGTCCCGATTGTCCCGGCCACAAACGATCCGACCGCCGCCGTCGCCAGCGCCGCCGATGCCCGCCCCGCCCGCGCCATCCGGTGCCCTTCGAGCGCCGTAATCATGCTCGCGCTCTCGCCCGGCGTATTCAGCAGGATCGAAGTCGTCGAGCCGCCGTACATCGCCCCGTAATAGATTCCCGCGAACAGGATGAACGCGCTCACCGGCTCCAGGTTGTACGTCACCGGCAGCAGCAGCGCCACCGTCAGCGCCGGCCCGATCCCCGGCAGAATCCCCACCGCCGTCCCCAGCGCCACGCCCACCAGCGCCCACAGCAGGTTTCCCGACTCGAGCGCCACGCCGAACCCGTTCATGAGTGAGTTAAAAGAATCCATGTGCGCCGATCCGAGCCGCGCGAGTCAGCGACCGGTGGTTTCGTCCCCGACTCTCCTTCGGTGTCATCCCGAGGAGCGTAGCGACGAGGGACCTGCTCTTCGCTTGTTCTGTGTACTGTTCCACTCACAACTCACCATTCACCACTCACTTCTACAACACCCCCCCCAACACCCCCAACGGCAGCGTCAATCCCAGCCCTCGCGTAAACGCCAGGAACACCGCCACGGAGAGCGCCACCGCGATCACCGCGTCCCGCAGCGGCCGCTCGCTCCCGAATCCGCACGCCGCCACCCAGAACAGCGCGCTCGACGCAATCACGAATCCGCCGCGCTCGAACAGCGCCAGGCACAGCAGCAGCCCCGCCGCCAGGAATCCCAGCGCTCTCCAGTTCGTCGGGACATCCGCCTCGGAAAATTCCGCTTCGGTAGCCACGGCACGCTCTTTGTGCCGTGGGTTTGTGCTGCTTCGCAGCCCCGTCACCGCCAGCCACACCCCCAGCAGCACCAGTCCCGCCGCCACCAGCGTCGGAAAGAACCGCGGCCCGATCCGGTCGTACCCCACCCCCAACGGAATGCCGAAGCTCCCGGCTCCCAGCAGGATTCCGAGCACAGCGATCCCCGCCGCAGCCGCCAGGCCAGCGAACGATTGTTTGCTTTCCGTTTTGGAATTCTCGGACGGCTTGGGGTTTTCGCTCAGAAGTTTCGCTCAACGGTGGAATCTACGCCGCGCACATGCAACGGGGGTGTTATCCCGAGGAGCCCTTCGCTTGTCATCCTGAGCGAAGCGAAGGATCTGCTCTTGTGGCCGCTCAGGGTAAACGCAGTGACGAGGGACCTGCACTTGTTTTCAAAATCTGTGAAATCGGCGAAATCTGCGGATTGAATGTGTTGTGTTCACTCCACCAGCCCGATCGATCGCAGCACTTCCGCGACGCGCGTGTTTTCCTGCGCCAGGAACCGCTCGAACTCCTCGCCCGTCAGGTACATGTCCGTCCAGTTGTTTTTCGCGAGGATTTCCTTCCATTCGCTCGATGCCCGCATCCGCTCCATCAGGGAGACCAGCGCGGCGCGTTGCTCTTCCGTAATGCCCGGCGCCGCCGCCACGCACCGCCAGTTCGAGAGCGACAGGTTGACCCCCTGTTCCACGAATGTTGGGATGTCCCACCCCGCGACGCGCTCCTCGCCCGAGATGGCGAGCGCCCGCAGTTGCCCGGATTCGATGAACGAGATCAGCTCGCCCGAGCCGTTGATCCCGGCCGCCACGTGCCCGCCCAGCAGCGACGCCAAAGACTCGCCGCCCCCCGAGTGCGGCACGTAGTTCACCTTCGTCACGTCGATCCCCACTTCCTTCGCCAGCAGGCCCGCCAGCATGTGATCCGTGCCCCCGGCCGATCCCCCCGCGATGGCCAGCGCGCCCGGATCGGCCTTCCATGCATTCACAAAATCCCCCAGCGTCTTGTACGGCGACGCCGCCGGAACCACCAGGATTTCGTATTCGCCCAGCAGCCGCGCAATCGGCGTCGTATCGGCCATCGTCACCGGAGAATCGTTCGTCAGCACCGCCCCCACCATGATCAGGCCTGTCGCCATCAGCAGGTTCGGATCGCCCTGGTGGAAGTTCACCAGTTGCGCCAGACCAATAGTTCCGCCCGCTCCGGGAACGTTCTGCACCTGCACCGTCCGCGCGAGGCCGCTGTCCCGCAACGCCCGCTGCATTTCTCGCGCCGTCTGGTCCCAGCCTCCGCCCGGCGCCGCCGGAGCCATAATCGTCACCGTGCCTGTGAACGCGCCCGCCGGCCCGGCCTGTTCTGGCCCCCCGCCGCAGCCCACGCCAAGCCCGGCCGTCAGCAGGACCAGTGCCAGCGCTGCCAGCCGAACCCTTTGTGCGAATTGGCTTTTTCGTTGCAACCCTGTCACTGCTTTCCGACCCTTTCTTTACTACATGCGGAAATCAGTCGCCATTCCCGTAAACAAATGTTCTGTCATCCCGAGGAGCGAAACGACATAGGGATGTCGTTTCGGCGACGAGGGACCTGCCCTTCCACTCCCACTCCCCCGGTAGAATACGCTCCCCCCATCCCCCCGCGCAACCCGCAGTTCCTCCGAGCCGCGCGCGCCTGCCCCGAGCGAAGCCGAGGGGTAAGCAAGCGGTCAAGTAGTTCATCCGAGCCGCGCGCGTAAGCGACCCGGCTAGCTCTTGTCAATCGGACCCCGCTGCTGCCGCGAGCGAATGTATAATGTCTGACGCATGGAAAATCTGCATCACCGCCGGGACATTCTCAAGCTCGCCGCCACCAGCCGGGCGGTCAGCACTGTGGTAAGTCCCGCGGACCCCCGGCCGCCCTCTTCCGAAGCCGGCCTTCCCCGCCCGGCGAGTGCGCCCGCTCGTGCGCCTGCCCGCCAGGATGACCTGTGTTTCCTGGACGCCCGAGACCTGGCGGCTCTCCTGCAGGCGCGCAAAGTCTCCGCGCGCGAGGTGATGGCCGCTCATCTCGAGCGCATCCATCAACTCAACCCCAAGCTCAACGCCATCGTCTCGAAGTTAGACGACGACCAGTGCCTCGCCCTTGCCGACGCCGCCGACCAGCGCGCCGCAAAGGGTGAGCCGCTTCCGCCGCTCCACGGACTTCCCATCGCGTTCAAAGACCTGCAGCCGGCCGTCGGCTTTCGCTTCACCCGCGGCTCGCCGATCTTCAAAGACGACATGCCCGCGCAGGACTCCGTTCTCGTCGAGCGCCTCCGCAACGCCGGAGCCATCCCCATCGGCAAGACCAACACTCCCGAGTTCGGCATGGGCTCGCAAACCTACAATAACGTTTTTGGGACAACCCGGAATCCCTACGACCTGTCGAAGACCGCCGGAGGCTCAAGCGGCGGCGCCGGCGCGGCGCTCGCCACCGGCATGCTGCCCATTGCGGACGGCTCCGACTTCGGCGGCTCGCTCCGCAATCCCGGCAACTTCAACAACGTCGTCGGATTCCGCCCCACCGTCGGCCTGGTTCCCTCGGGCCCGAATCCCTACCCGCTGCTCGGCTTCGCCGTCAACGGTCCCCTGGCGCGCACCGTCGCCGACACGGCGTTTCTGCTCAGCGTCATGGCCGGCCCCGATCCGCGCGACCCGGGCTGCTACCCCTCCGATCCGTCTGTGTTTCGGGCGGTGTTTCGCGGGAACCTGGAGAGTAATGTCCGCAACTGCCGCGGCACGCGCGTCGCCTGGTGCCCCGATCTCGGCGGTCTGCCGCTCGACCCCCGCGTCCGCGCCGTGCTCGATTCCCAGCGCAGGACCTTCGAGGCTCTGGGCTGCGTCGTCGAAGACGCCTGTCCCGATCTGAGCGACGCCGATTCGATCTTCCGGACCATTCGCAGCTTCCGCTCCGCAGGCGCGCTCGGACCGCTGCTCGCCGAGCACCGCCATCAGATGAAGCCCGAAGCCATCGAAGAAATCGAGGCAGGATTGGCGCTGTCCAGCACCGCCGTCGCGCAGGCCATGATTCGCCATGCGGAGCTGCTCGACCGCATGCGCCGCTTTCAGGAGCGCTACGAGTTCATCCTCTGCGCCGTCAACCAGGTCCCGCCCTTCGATGCCAACGTCCATTGGCCTACGGAGATCAACATCGCCCCGGGCGTGGCGGGCCTGAACGGGAAAGGTGAGAACGTGGAGGGCGTGAACGTGGAGCCCGTGAACGTGGAGCCCGTGAAGATGGACCACTACATCGCGTGGATGAAATCCGCCTACTGGATCAGCACGACGTTTCGCCCCGCCATCTCCGTACCCGCTGGGTTTACCCCGGAGGGCCTGCCCGTCGGCATCCAGATCGTCGGCCGTTACCGCGACGATTTCGCCGTCCTCCAGCTCGCCCACGCCTTCGAGCAAGCCACCGCCTTCGGCAAGACCCGCCCCGCCCTCACCGCCGCCTAAACCAAAGCTGTCATCCCATTTCCCCTGCGTGTCATCCCGAGCGAGCGCAAGCGACGAAGGACCTGCACGTTGCGTTCTTCCACCACTCATTACTCACGATTCACCACTCACTTCTGCTGTCATCCTTGTGCTTGTCATCCTGAGCGCAGCGAAGGACCTGCACTTCGCTTGTTCATCCGAGCTGGAAGCGGACCCGTAAGGGCACGGTTTCAACCGTGCCGAAAAGGAATCGCAGAAAGATTATGGCGTTTTCACTTCTTGTGTACCCCCGTCAGGGCATGGCTTCAGCCATGCCGAAAACGCAGCAAGGCCTGGGGGCTTTAGAGCATTTCTCCTATTAGTGTAGATCATAGCCGCAGTGGGCGAACCAGGCGGAGGCGTTGTCGGGGGTGATGGTGGCGAT
>Ga0326597_10010245_pt1 | contig 12510 bp, 11 predicted proteins | sample RVTome_12_FD_203789 | JGI IMG/M metagenome (GOLD analysis project Ga0326597, IMG submission 203789) | Soil microbial communities from uranium-contaminated site in the Upper Colorado River Basin, Wyoming, United States - RVT100D185 | ecosystem: Environmental > Terrestrial > Soil > Contaminated >... | reverse complement strand
CCGGCCATGCCATCGAATGCCGCATCAATGCCGAGAACCCGTTCACGTTCCAGCCTTCGCCGGGCCAGGTGACGGATTTCCATGCCCCGGGGGGCCTGGGCGTGCGGATGGATTCGGCGGTCTATTCCGGCTACCGCATCCCGCCCTATTACGACAGCCTGGTCGGCAAGCTGATCGTGCATGGGCGCAACCGCAACGAATGCCTGATGCGGCTCAGGCGTGCGCTCGACGAACTCGTGGTGGGCGGCATCGAGACTACGATCGAGCTGTTCCAGGAACTCGTGCGCGAGCCAGACATCGTCAACGGCGACTACCACATCCACTGGCTGGAGCAGTACCTGGCGCGAAGGAAGGCGTGATCCGTCACGTTCCCGCGTGCCGCTCCAGATAGTCGAGTGCGGTCAGCACATGCGCGCGGACGCCCACTTTCAGCGCGTCCTCGTTGACATAGAACAACGGCGAATGGTTGGGCGCGGCGTCGGCCTTCGACACGCCTTCCTTGTTGATGCCGAGATAATAGTAGAAGCCCGGGATCTTCGCCTGGTAATAGGAGAAGTCCTCCGCCCCCGTGATCGGTTCGAAAAGCGAGACGTTCGGCGCGCCCGCGGCGGCCTTCAGGCTCGCGACCGATTCCTCCGTGAGCGTTGCGTCGTTGACGGTGACGAGCGTCGGATCGTCGAATTCGACCGTCACCGTCGCGCCCGCCGCCTCGCCGACCAGCTTCGCCGTGCGTTCGATGCGCGCCATCGCGTCTTCGCGCACGCTGGCGTCGAACGTGCGCAGCGTGCCCGTCAGCACCGCGTCGTCCGGCACGATGTTGTTGCGCGCGCCGCCATGGAACGTACCGACCGTGATCACGACGGGGCCCCTCGTCACGTCGAGCTGGCGGCTGGCCACGGAATTGAGCGCAAGCACGATCTCGGCCCCGACCGTGATCGGATCGATTCCTTTCCAGGGTAGCGCACCGTGGGTCTGGCGCCCCTTGATGACGATGCGGATACGGTCGGCGCTCGCCTGCACGGCGCCCGCGCGGTATTCGATCGTGCCGGGCAGCCCCGGCATGACATGCAGGCCGAAGATGGCGGAGGGCGCCGGATCCTCGAGCACGCCTTCGGCGATCATGAACCTTGCGCCGCCTTCCTCGCCGCGCGGGGCGCCTTCCTCGGCCGGCTGGAAGATGAACGTGATCGTGCCGGGAATCCGGTCGCGCATCCCGGCCAGGATTTCGGCCGCACCCATCAGCATCGCGACATGGGTGTCGTGGCCGCAGGCATGCATCACCGGCACCGTGTTGCCGTCATATTCGGCGGTCGCGTTAGAGGCGAAGGCCAGCCCGTCGGGTTCCTTCACGGGAAGCGCATCCATATCCGCGCGCAGCGCGACCACGCCGCCCGGACGGCCGCCCTTGAGGACACCGACGACGCCCGTGTGCGCGACGCCGGTCTTCACCTCCATGCCGAGCGCGCGCAAATGGGCGGCCACCAGTTCCGAGGTGCGGAACTCGCGGTTGGACAGCTCGGGATGCTCGTGGATGTCGCGCCGCCAGGCGATGACCTTGCCCTCGATCGCGGCGACTTTCGCGGCGACCTCGGCGGCCCGGCCGGTGGCGGGCGCCAAGTCAGCGGCGGGAACGGAGCCTTCGGCGGTGGCTGCCGGACGGGCTTGCGCGCCCGGCGGCGCCGGTTCGTCGCCGCAAGCCGTTCCACCCAATGCGGCGATCGCGAATAGGCCCGCAAGCGCGGCTCGATTGACCCGTTTCATCGTGGTCTTCCTTGTAGTGTGGCGATGGCATGGCAAACAGGAATAGTGTTCGGCCAGCCTGGCCTAGTGGTCAATCGCCCGAACCCACATCCGAATCCATGCTTCGGCCCATGTCTAGACCCTTGAGCGCCCTCGATCCCGGCACGATCCTGCAAGCCTACGGTCTGGGCGTGTTTCCGATGGCGGAATCACGCGGGGCAAAGGACGTTCTCTGGGTGCGGCCCGAGGAACGCGCGGTCCTGCCGCTCCAGACATTCCACGTGCCCCGACGGCTCGTGCGCGTGGTCAGGCGTGACGCGTTCGACATCCGCGTGAATACGGCCTTCGGCGACGTGATCCGCGCCTGCGCGGAACGCCGTGCGGAGCGTCGCGAAACCTGGATCAATGCCGCGATCGTCGAAGCCTATGAGAGGCTGCATGTGGGTGGCCATGCCCACAGCGTCGAGGCCTGGAAGGATGGCGCGCTCGTCGGCGGCCTTTACGGCGTCGCGCAGGGAGCCGCCTTTTTCGGGGAGAGCATGTTTTCGCGCGTCCCAGACGCAAGCAAAGTGGCGCTCGTCCACCTTGCGGCGCGTCTGCGCCATGGCGCCTTCAAACTGCTCGACGCACAGTTTCCCAACACGCATCTGGAGCAATTCGGCGCCGTCGTCATACCGCGGGCGCGCTTCGAGCGTCTGCTTGCCGTCGCGATCGCAACGCGCGCCGATTTCTATGGATTCGATTCCGGATTGGGTTCGGGCGTGGGCGGTTCGTCGGGCGGCGACGCCGGCCTGTTGGGCGCGCGCGTTTTGCAGGTGATGACCCAGACGTCGTAGACGGGATGCTCGAGCGCGTGCAGCGCGGGACTGGACGCGAACATCCAGCCGGCGAAGGTGCGCTTGCGTTCTTCGCCGACCTGCTGGTCGTCGATTTCGAGGAATGCCGTCGTCTCCGGTGTTTCCTCTGGCGGCCGTGTATGACAGGTGTGCGCGACGACGGTAAGCGTGCCGAAGCTCACGGGCACGCCGACCGGCGCGTCGAGATCGGCGGTACGGCCCGTGATCTTGTCCAGCGCCCGCAAGACGGCGAGACGCTTCACGCCTTGCGTATCGGGAATAGCGTCATCGATCGTGAGCGGGTGGTCGAGCGGAAGCGCGACGCTCTCCTGGGCTGCGGCTCCGCAGGCGACGGCGAAAGTCGCGCACATCGACAATGCGAACCGGCGCATCACGTCAATTGTCGCCGGCGCTGAAGACCGCCCGGCTGATCAGGCTGACGAGATCGATCGAGCCCTGCGTATTGGGAATCTCGCCGCCCGCCTTGATCGTTGCCTCGCTGCCGCCCGGCTCGATCGACATATAGGCGCCGCCCAGCAGGCCGTCGGAGGTGATCTTCACCACCGAATCGTCGGGAACTTCGACGCGGGTGGCGATCGACATGCGCGCGACCGCGAAATAGGTCACGGGATCTAGCTCAAGCTTGGAAACCGTACCGACCTTGATTCCCCGCATGCGCACGTCGGAGCCCACCGAAATTCCGTCGACGCGGTCGAATCTCGCGATGACTTCGTAGCCGCGTACGGCGCCGGTATCGGTCGTCGTGTAGGCGAAGAAGAGAAACACGCCGGCGACCGCGATCACCACCGCGCCGATCAGCGTTTCGACCGTATTGTTGCCCATGCTCGATTCTCCGCGCCGAACGCCTCTACTCGGGCCGCCATGCTTCGTAATCACCGGTCGCCGGCGCGCGCCTGCCGCCGCTGGCGAGGCTCCCGTCCGGACGATAGGCCATCGCCGTGCCCGTCAGGTTGGGCCGATGCTCCTTTTCCCAGAGCTTGCGCTTCATGGGCTCCACGGTCGGCGGATTCTCGAATGTGCGATGGAGCCAGCCATGCCATTCGCAGGGCACGCGCGAGGCTTCGACCGTCCCGTTATAGAGGACCCACCGCCGCCCCTTGCGGTCGCGGTAATAGCGATTGCCGAACTCGTCCACGCCGATCGGCGTGCCCGTGACCCAGGTCTTGACGAGCGTGCCAAGCGTCGCGCCGTGCCACCAGATGAAGATCAACCGCAACAAGGACATAGGACCGGCCTTCCCAGGCTTTCGCCGCGCATTCGCGTGCGGCCGGACTATAGGGGGTCCGGCACGGCCGCGCCAAGGCGCGAGGTCAGAGGAACACGGCCTCCTCGGTTTCGCCGCTCGCCACGCCCCTTTGCAGGACGTAGCGGCCCTTCTCGATGACATAGGGCCGGCGGTCGGCGAGCGCCCAGTGGATGCGCTCCAGCAGTTTTGCGGGCACGACCGGCTTGGTCACGAAATGATTCGCGCCGGCCTCAAGCGCGGTCTCGACGATCTTGGGATCGACCTTCGCGCTCAGCACCATGATCGGAATGATCGCTTTGGGATAGTTCGCGACCGCGCGCACGCGGCGGATGAACGCGAAACCGTCCATCGGCGCGAGCTGCCAATCGGTGATGATGAGTCCGACGTCCTTGCGCTTGAGGATGCCGAGCGCCTCTTCGCCCGTTTCGGCCAAACGCACCGAGCGCACGGCGAAACCCGCCAGCAAGGCGCGCATCAATTCGCGTGTGCGTGTGCTGGCATCGACGAAGAGCACGTTGAGCTTGTGCAGGTCGGGCTGCGCGCTGGCGATGTGGTTCTCTGACATGCGGAAATCGGCCCGGACCTGCACCCCGACCCAGCATGCGTCAAGGTCCATTTCGGAACCGTAACTCGCAACGCGAAAACCCGGCCCGGCGAGCGCCCGGCATGGCCGCGATCCACAAATTTTCGAGGCGGCCGGCCCGCCCAAGCCAAGCCGTTTGCTGGGTTTCGCGAAAGACGCTGGCGACTAGATGTTGTGCAGTAAGGTCTCATTAACACAAAAGCTCTTGCGTCCGTGTTTCGAGCGTGTCCATAGTTAGCACCTGTCGCACATCGCGACCCAAAATCTGGCGGACACGCAACCCGGCCTCCTGGGCCTTCACACGGCCCGGGCGCGGGGAAGCCGTCTCTAAAAGCCGGGTTCGGCGGGTTGGCGGCGGGGAGGAAAGGCTCAAGCAGCGTTCGGGGGATCCATGCGTATCGGGCGTTTTTTTACGGAAGCCGGCAAGTCGCCCTATGAGGGCGTTCCATTTCGCCGGACGGCGAGCGAGATCCGCAATCCGGACGGCTCGGTGGTGTTCCGCCAGTCCGACATCGAGGTGCCGGAGGAGTGGAGCCAGGTCGCCAGCGACGTTCTCGCACAAAAATATTTCCGCCGGGCGGGCGTGGCGAAATATTTGAAGCCGGTCGCCGAAAAAGGCGTCCCCGAATGGCTATGGCGCAAAATTCCCGACGAAGAGGCGCTGGCAAAGCTCCCTGACGGCGAAAAAAGGACGGGCGGCGAGACCATGGCCCGGCAGGTTTTCGACCGCCTGGCGGGAACCTGGACCTATTGGGGCTGGAAAGGCGGCTATTTCGATTCGGAGGCCGACGCGCGGACCTTCTTCGACGAGCTGCGCTACATGCTGGCGACTCAGAAAGCCGCCCCGAACAGTCCGCAATGGTTCAACACCGGACTTCATTGGGCCTACGGCATCGACGGGCCGAGCCAGGGCCATTTCTACGTGGACTTCGAGTCGAAGGAACTCGTGCAATCCCAGTCCGCCTACGAACACCCCCAGCCCCATGCCTGCTTCATCCAGAGCGTCGGCGACGACCTCGTCAACGAGGGCGGTATCATGGATTTGTGGACGCGCGAAGCGCGTCTTTTCAAATACGGCTCCGGCACGGGCACCAACTTCTCCAGCCTGCGCGGCGAGAACGAAGCGCTTTCCGGCGGCGGCAGATCGTCGGGCCTGATGAGCTTCCTCAAGATCGGCGACCGCGCCGCCGGCGCCATCAAATCGGGCGGCACGACGCGGCGCGCGGCCAAGATGGTCGTCGTCGACATCGATCATCCCGACATCGAGCAATTCATCGATTGGAAGGTCATCGAGGAACAGAAAGTCGCCTGCATGGTCGCGGGCTCCAGGCTCGCCGAGAGGCATCTGAAGGCGATCATCCGCGCGTGCGTGAATTGCGAAGGTTCGGGCGACGACTGCTTCAATCCAAGCAAGAACCCCGCCCTCAAGCGCGAGATCAAGGCCGCGCGCAACGCCATGGTTCCCGACAATTACATCGAGCGCGTCATCTCCTTCGCGCGCCAGGGCTATGGCGAGGCCGATTTCGATTTCAGGACCTACGACACGGATTGGGATTCGAACGCCTATATGTCCGTCTCGGGTCAGAACTCGAACAATTCCGTGCGCGTGACCGACGGCTTCCTGAAGGCGGTCGAAGAAGACGGCGTATGGCCGCTCAGGCGGCGCATCGACGGCAAGATTTCCCAGACGCCGAAGGCGCGCGATCTGTGGGAAAAGGTCTCCTACGCCGCGTGGGCCTGCGCCGACCCCGGCATCCAGTTCCATACGACGATCAACGACTGGCACACCTGCCCGGCGGGTGGCGCGATCCGCGCGTCGAACCCGTGTTCGGAATACATGTTCCTCGACGACACGGCGTGCAATCTCGCATCGCTGAACCTGATGGAATTCCGCAAGGAAGGCGCGGACGGACGCAAGCAATTCGACGTGGCCGCGTTCGAGCATGCGGTCCGCCTATGGACGATCGTGCTCGAAATCTCGGTTCTCATGGCGCAGTTCCCGAGCAAGGAAATCGCCAGGCTCTCCTACGAATACCGCACGCTGGGGCTCGGCTTCGCCAATATCGGCGGGCTTCTGATGGCGGCGGGCATTTCCTATGATAGCCGCGACGGCCGCGCGATCGCGGGTGCGATTTCGGCGATCATGACCGGAACGTCCTATGCCGCGTCGGCCGAATTGGCGGGAAGCCTCGGCGCGTTTCCGCGCTTCGAGGCGAACCGCGAGGCGATGCTGCGGGTCGTGCGCAACCATCGCCGCGCCGCCCATGGCGAGACGGCGGGCTACGAGGCGCTCGCCACCCTGCCCGTTGCGCTCGACCACGAGGCGATCGAGGACAAGGCGCTTTCGGAAGCGGCCAAGGCCGCCTGGGACGGCGCCCTTTCGCTCGGCACCGCGCACGGCTTTCGCAATGCGCAGGCCACCGTGATCGCGCCCACGGGCACGATCGGCCTCGTCATGGATTGCGACACGACGGGCGTCGAGCCCGACTTCGCGCTCGTCAAATTCAAGACGCTCGCGGGCGGGGGCTATTTCAAGATCATCAACCGCTGCGTACCGGAAGCCTTGAAGGCGCTCGGCTACACGCCCGAGCAGATCGGCGAGATCATCTCCTATGCAGTCGGCCGGGGTACGCTCGCGGCCTTCGAGGCCCAGAAGAACGCGCGCCTCACGCACGCCGCCCTTCGCGCCAAAGGCTTCGGCGACGCCGAGATCAAGAAGGTCGAGGCCGCGCTCGAGCAGGCCTTCGACATCCGCTTCGTCTTCAACAAATGGACGCTCGGCGAGGAATTCTGCGTGGGCACGCTGAAGCTGGACGCGGCCGCGATGGCGGCGCCCGATTTCGACATGCTCAAGGCGCTCGGATTCTCGAAAACCGATATCGAGGCCGCGAACCTCCATGTCTGCGGAGCGATGACGCTGGAAGGCGCGCCGCATCTGAAGGACGAGCATCTTCCGGTGTTCGATTGCGCCAATCCCTGCGGGCGTATCGGCAGGCGCTCGCTCTCCGTCGAGAGCCATATCCGCATGATGGCCGCGGTGCAGCCCTTCGTCTCGGGCGCCATCTCCAAGACCATCAACATGCCCAATTCCGCGACGGTGAAGCAATGCGGCGAATCCTACATGCTGTCGTGGAAGCTCGGCCTCAAGGCCAACGCGCTCTATCGCGACGGCTCGAAGCTATCCCAGCCGCTCGCCTCCCAGGTCTTCGATTTCGACGAGGACGAAGAGGAAGGCGAACTTATGGCCCAGCCGCAGACCGTGCGCACGGAACGCGTGGTCGAGAAGATCGTCGAACGCCTGGTGCGCACGCGCGAGCGCGAAAAGCTGCCGCAGCGGCGCAAGGGCTACACGCAGAAGGCCATCGTCGGGGGACATAAGGTCTATCTCAGGACCGGCGAATACGAAGACGGCCGGCTCGGCGAGATCTTCATCGACATGCACAAGGACGGCGCGGCCTTCCGCAGCCTGATGGATGCGTTCGCGATCGCGGTCTCCATGGGGCTGCAATATGGCGTGCCGCTGGAGCGCTTCGTGGAGGCCTTCACCTTCACGCGCTTCGAGCCGGCGGGCCTCGTGATCGGCAACGACTCGATCAAGAACGCGACCAGCGTGCTCGACTACATGTTCCGCGAGCTCGCCGTTTCCTATCTCGGCCGTCACGACCTCGCCCATGTGCATCCGGCGCAGGACGAAGACATCGGCGTCGGCGAGGAGAACGATGCCGACCGGCGCAGCGGCAAGGCGACGCGCGATCTCGAACAGGCCATCAGCCGGGTCGCGTCCACCGGCTTCGTGCGGGGCAATCCGCTGACCGTGGTGCGCGGCGGCGCGGCGCTCGCGCGCGCGGCGAAGGCCGATCCGGCCGAGACCCATGCGCATGATCGCGCTCAAGACGAAGACCACGCTTTCGTCGAGGCATTCGTCGAGGTCGGCGAACAGGTGCGCGAGGCGGTCACCGCATTCGAGGGCGATCCGGTCGGCGTGGCGGTGGCCCAGATCGAAGCGAGCTTCGCGAGCGAGACGCGGGTAACGATGGATCACGACATCTATGCCCGACGCTCGGCGGAAGCCCGCCTCAAGGGCTATGTCGGCGATGCCTGCGGCGCGTGCGGCAATTTCACGCTCGTGCGCAACGGAACCTGCATGAAATGCGACACCTGCGGTTCGACGAGCGGGTGTAGTTGAGGCGCGCGTGGATGCCCGCACTAAAGCACGCATGACGGTTGGGAGCGGCTTAGAATCCTTCCCAACTTCGTCATAGCCCGAACGCGCCGCGCTATGACGACCCCTTGGGAACTTGGAGCCCGTTGCCTTCGGGGCCGCGACGGCAAATCCCACACTCCCAAATTTGTCCGCTTCTTGTCACGCCGCACCGCGCGGCCTCCATGGCATCTACACGGGTGGCTGGCGGACAAGGAGACACACCATGACGTTCAAATCCATTGCGTTGGCAAGCGCCGCGGCGATCGCACTGGCGGGCGCGACGTTGGCGGCGGTTGAGATGACGCTGGCCCAGGCGGATCGACCGGCAGACTCAGCCCCATCGGCCTACCAGGACACTATGCCCACGAACCCTGGAGCCCTGCCCGACCCGACGGCGGGCGGTGGCGCACCCCTCGCGGTCGTCGATGATCCTGCCGAGACATTGGCGAACGCGAAAGTCGAGAGCACCAACGGCCAGCCCATCGGCGATGTCGAGGATGTCGTCCTCGCGCAGGACGGCACGCCCGACCGGATCAACGTCGAAGTCGGCGGGTTCCTCGGCATCGGGTCCAAGATCGTCGCGATCGACGCCGATGATCTGACGTACAACCGGGACCGGAAAACCGTGGTCACACGGTTGAGCCCGGAGGATATCAAGGCGCTTCCGAGCGCCGAGCCAAAGGGATAGCGGCCCGCACGTCCAGAGACGGCGAAGCGACCAGGCGCTGTAGCGCCGGGTTGTTTCGTGCGGGTATTTCGCGGCAAAGCGAAGTATTTCGTGCCGGTGCGACCGCGCGGTTGCCACAAATTTGTTCACGCCTTGTCACGCCGCGCGGCCGATGTTCCGTGCCATCAAGGCATCCGGCTGGCGGACAAGGAGACACATCATGACGTTCAGATCCATTGCGTTGGGAAGCGCCGCGGCGATCGCACTGGCGGGCGCGGCATTCGCGAGCGAAGCGACGGTGTCGCACGATGCTGAAGTCCAGCAAACGCGCAATCTCAATCTCGAACAACTCTCCATCGCACGCGGCGACCAGACCGCACAGGCGCCGGATTCGATCGGACTGGCCGGCGAGAACGAGATGAGCATGGGCGAGGCCACGCCGCCGGATGCCTATCCGACGGAGCCGGTCGAGGAGATCGCGCAGAACGAGACGCCGCCCGCGGAAGGCGAGGACGCCGGCGCGGCGGAGAGCCCGGACATGTCGGCCGGTGCGGAAGCGACGGGCGAAGCTTCACAACACATCGCGCTCGACGCGCTCAAGCGGCCGGCCGAAGAACTCGAGACCGCGCGTCTCGAGAACGAAGGCGGCGAGCCGATCGGCACCGTCCAGAAAGTGACGCTCGATGCCGACGGCACGCCGGAAAAGGTCGACGTCGAAATCGGCGGTTTCCTGGGCGTCGGATCGAAGATCGTGTCCATCGACGCGAACCAACTGAGCTATGACGAGCAGGACAATGCCGTCGTCACCAGCCTGACGGCGCAGGACCTCAAGGCCCTTCCGGAGACCGATTCCGGAAGCTGACGCGACCGCGCAAGCGGGACAGGACGGCCCGGCGCTTCGCGGCACCGGGCCGTTTCGCGTGCGGCACCGCCTTTGCAGCGCTCGTCCCCGAGTGTTTCAAACCGGAACGATCGCCAATGTCCGGAAAGCTTGTCGCGTCGTTGATCCTCCTGGGCCTCCTTGCCCTAGCGGCGGCGAGCCGGCTTGCATTTGCGAGCCCGGCCGCCGCCGTTCTGCCCGATCCGGCTGCTGTCGCGCGGATCAAGGCGGACGAGCGCAACTGCCCGGGCTGCGATCTGCGCGGCGCCGACCTGTCGAATACCTGCGTCAAGGGCGGCGATTTGACGAACGCGCGCTTCGACGGCGCCAAGCTTGCCTATATGTGCATGTCGGATGCGAACTTCACGCGCGTCTCGTTCCGGGACGCCGATCTGTCGGGCGCGAACCTCGCGCGATCCAATCTCGCGGGCGCGGACCTCACGGGCGCGCTCCTCGCCATTACCAGCCTGAAAGGTACCGATCTCTCGGCCGCCAAGGGTCTCACCCAGGCTCAGCTCGACGACGCCTGCGCGGACGAAGCGACGAAGGTGCCAGTCGGTCTTATCGCGAAGACCTGCTCCTAATTTCTCTACTCCGCCGCCTCTGCCGGCTCCGGTCGGCGCCAACGCAGCACAGGCTTGCGCGCGGCCGCGGTCTCGTCCAGACGGCGGCGGGGGCTAAGCGACGGCGCGCCCTCGAAGCGTTCCTTGCGCCCCGCTTTCGCATCGGCCGCGAGCGCGCGCATCACTGTGATGAAGCGATCGAGGCTTTCCTTCGACTCCGTCTCGGTCGGCTCGATCAGCATCGCGCCATGCACGACCAGCGGGAAATAGACCGTCATCGGATGGAAACCTTCGTCGATCAGCGCCTTGGCGATGTCGAGCGTGGTCACACCCGTACCCTTCAGGAACGTGTCGTCGAACAGCGCTTCGTGCATGCAGGGGCCTTCGAACGGCGCGCTCATCACGTCCTTGAGGGCGGCCAAAACATAGTTGGCCGACAGCACGGCGTCCTCCGCCACCTGACGCAAGCCGTCGCCGCCATGGCTCAGCATGTAGGCGAGCGCGCGCACGAACATGCCCATCTGGCCGTGGAACGCGCACATGCGCCCGAAGGGCTCGGCGCCTGCGGCTTGGGCCTCCGCGCGGTTCTCGATCAGGTGCCAGACGCCAGCCTTCTCACGGAGCAAGGGCAGCGGCGCGAAAGACGCCAAGCGTTCGGAGAGCACGACCGGTCCCGCCCCCGGCCCGCCGCCGCCATGGGGCGTGGAAAACGTCTTGTGCAGATTGATGTGCATCGCGTCGATGCCGAGATCGCCCGGCCTGACGCGCCCGACGATCGCGTTGAAATTCGCGCCGTCGCAGTAGAAATAGCCGCCCGCCGCGTGAACGGCATCGGCGATGGCGACGATATCGCGTTCGAACAGCCCGCAGGTGTTGGGATTGGTGAGCATGAGACCCGCGACGTCCGGCCCCAATTTTTCCGCGAGCACGGCCACATCGACGCGGCCGTCTTCGGTGGCGGGCACTTCGTCCACCGTGAAGCCGCAGAGTGTCGCCGTCGCCGGATTCGTGCCATGCGCGGATTCGGGAACCAGGATACGCTTGCGATCCTCGCGACGCGCGGCAACCGCGGCACGGATGGCGAGCAGGCCGCATAGCTCGCCATGCGCGCCGGCCTTGGGCGTCATCGCGACGGCGGGCATGCCGGTCAGTTCCTTCAGCCAATGGGCGAGCGCGCCGATGAGGGCCAGCGCGCCCTGCACCGTCTTCTGCGGCTGCAACGGATGGATGTCGGCGAAACCCGGCAGTCGCGCCATCTTCTCGTTCAGCCGCGGATTGTGCTTCATCGTGCAGGAGCCGAGCGGATAGAGATTCGCGTCGATGGACGCGTTCTTGCGCGACAGCCGCACGTAGTGGCGCACCACCTCGGGCTCGGAGAGGCCCGGCAGGCCGATGGGCCCGCGCCGCGCCAATCCGCCCAGACGGTCGTGCGCCAGATCGACGTCGGCAAAGTCCACTCCCGTCACGCCTTCGCGGCCGATCTCGAAGATCAGCGGCTCCTCGTGATCGAGCCCGCGATGGCCGGAGATGGTTTGGCGCGTGCCTGTCGGCCGGCCTTGGTTGTTCATGGTCATCGCACGGCCTCATTGAGCGCGCGTCCATAGGCCGCGATGTCCTCGTCGGTGTTCATCTCAGTCGCTGCCACGATCAGAAGGTTCTCGATGCCCTTCTCGCGCGGGAAAAGACGCGAGGCGCGCACGCCCGCGATGACGCCCGCATCAGCGAGCCTGTCGGCGATTTCGGCCGCGGACTTCGGCAGGCGGATCGTGA
>Ga0326597_10010244_pt1 | contig 12511 bp, 10 predicted proteins | sample RVTome_12_FD_203789 | JGI IMG/M metagenome (GOLD analysis project Ga0326597, IMG submission 203789) | Soil microbial communities from uranium-contaminated site in the Upper Colorado River Basin, Wyoming, United States - RVT100D185 | ecosystem: Environmental > Terrestrial > Soil > Contaminated >... | reverse complement strand
TACACCGCGAGCGACAGGCTGTAGATGTACGGGCTGTCGATGACCGAGCGCCCGGCGTCGGCGCGCCGGTCGGCGTAGTAGGCGACGGCGAACAGCAGCCCCAGGTAGGCGAACGAGGTGACGACGACGACCCAGCCCTGCAGCATGCGGGTCGCGGACGCGGCCTCAGCCGCGGCGCTCGATCACCAGCGCCATGAGCGCGATGAGCACCGCCCAGGCGAGAAAGAAGTACGCATACAGCACCGGCACGCCGAACAGCGTGCCCTGCACGTTGAATACGGCGAGCAGCGGGAAGTTGAACAGCAGCAGCCCGAGCAGGCACAGCGCCGCCAGGCGCTGGCCGCGGACGTCGAACTCTCCCATGTCCGTCTCCTCCCCTTGGTCCCAGTCAAGTAAATGCCCGGCGCTGCGGGCTGTCAACCGGGAGACCGGCGCGCGCTCAGTTCATCGGCCGAGTGCCCTGATTTTGTCCACCACCTCGGGATTGGCGAGGGTCGACACGTCACCCGGATCCTGCCGGTTGGAGATCGCCGCGAGCACCCGGCGCATGATCTTGCCCGAGCGCGTTTTCGGCATGTCGGGCACGATGATGACCCGGCGCGGTCTCGCGATCGCGCCGATTTCGGATACCACCGACGCCAGGACTCTCTTCGCGATCTCGTCCGAGGCGTCCAGTCCTGGCCTCAGGGCCACGTAGAGATCGGGCACCTTGCCCTTGATCTCGTCGGCAACAGGCACCACCGCCGCTTCCACGACTTCGGGGACCAGAAGCGCCGCCGACTCGATCTCCTTGGTGCCAAGCCGGTGTCCGGCGACGTTGATCACGTCGTCGATGCGGCCGAGGATCCGGTAATAGCCGTCCTTTGCCTGTACCGCGCCGTCGCCCGCCATGTAGGGCCAGTCGCGCCAGTTCTTGCTCTTGGGATCCTTGCAGTAGCGCGAGTAGTACACGCGGACGAAACGGTCCGCATCCTTCCAGATCGTCTGCATGATGCCGGGCCAGGGGTTGCGGATGCAGATATTGCCCGCCTTCCCCGAGCCGGCCTTGAGCTCCTTGCCTTCCTCGTCGTAGATTACCGGATGAATGCCCGGAATCCCGGGGCCCGCGCTGCCCGGCTTCATCTTCTGGATCCCCGGCACCGTGCTGCAGAGGAATCCGCCGGTCTCGGTCTGCCACCAGGTGTCTACGATCGCGGCCTTCTTCTTGCCGACCACGTTGTAGTACCACTTCCAGACTGCGGGCTCGATCGGCTCGCCGACCGTCGTCATGTGCTTGAAGCGATAGTTGTACTTGGCGGGCTCGTCGGGCCCGTCCTTGCGCAGCGCGCGGATCGCGGTGGGCGAAGTGTGGAAGATGTTCACCTCCAGCTCCTCGGCGATTCTCCAGGCACGTCCCGGGTCGGGATGCGTCGGCACCCCCTCGAAGATCACGGAGGAGGCGGCGAGCGCGAGCGGCCCGTAGACGATGTACGAATGGCCCGTGATCCAGCCGATGTCCGCCATGCACCAGTAGACGTCCTCGGGATGGATGTCCTGGATGTATTTCGACGTCCAGGTCACGTAAGCGAGATAGCCGCCGATGGAATGCTGGGCGCCCTTGGGTTTCCCGGTGGTGCCGCTCGTGTACATGAGGAAGAGCGGCGCCTCGGCGGGCATCTGCACGGGCTCGATGCGCTGGCCACGGTACTTCCGCAGCAGATCGTTGACGATGAAATCGCGCCCTTCTACGAGCGGCGTGGGGCTCGAATATTTTCCCGGATAGCGCTGCCAGATGAGCGCCTTGTCCACCTTGTGCCCGTCCTTCGCTGCTTCGGCCACCGCGCTGTCGGCCTTTTCCTTGTGGTCGAGGAGCTTGCCGGCGCGGTAATAGGCATCCATCGTGATCAGCACGTGGCTCCCGGAGTCCGAGACGCGGTCGGCGCAGGCCTTGCCGCTGAAGCCGCTGAACACTTGCGAGTGGATGACGCCAAGCCGCGCGCAGGCAAGCATGGTGATCGGCAGCTCCGCCACCATCGGCATATGCAGCGTCACGCGGTCGCCGGCCTTGAGGCCGCAGAAGTCGCGCAGCAGCGCCGCAAATTCGTTCACCCGGACATACAGCTCCTGGTAGGTGACGTGCTGGATCGCCTCGCCTTCGGGCTCGGCGACGAAATGGATCGCGGTCTTGTTCCTGTGCTTCGCCAGGTGGCGGTCGACGCAGTTGGTGCTGGCGTTGATCTTGCCGCCGACGAACCAGCGCCAGAACGGCGGCTTGCTGGAATCAAAGATCTTGTCCCACTTCTTGTACCAGTCGAGGAGCTCGGCAAACTCCTTGTAGTACCCGGGAAACTTGTCGAGCGAGAAGCGCTTGAAGACGCTCTTGTCCCTGAGATTCGCCTGGGCGACGAATTCCTTCGGCGGCGCGATGGTCCCCTCTTCCTGCCAGTGAACCGCGATCTGCGCCTCGCTCACTTCGCCGGCTTTCGGCTCCTCGGCCTTGCGCCGAGGGTCGTTCTTCGACATGACGCTTCCTCCTCGATTCCGTGACCCGCGCGAATTCTAAGACCAGCGCAGGGTGATTGTCACAGGACCATGGCACAATCATCGTCCCCGGCGTTGGGGTTTTCCCTAATACGTACAAGTATGGCCACCATCCATCAGGACGATCTCATCCAGAGCGTCGCCGACGCCCTGCAGTTCATCTCCTACTATCACCCGGCGGACTACATCCGCGCCCTCGGCCGCGCCTACGAGCGCGAGCAGTCCGCGGCCGCGAAGGACGCCATCGCGCAGATCCTCACCAATTCGCGCATGTGCGCCGAGGGCCACCGGCCGATCTGCCAGGACACCGGCATCGTCAACGTGTTCCTGAAAGTCGGCATGGACGTGCGCTTCGAGGGCTTCGCGGGCTCGCTCGCCGACGCCGTGAACGAGGGCGTGCGCCGCGCCTACGATCACCCGGACAACAAGCTGCGCGCGTCGGTGCTGGAAGATCCCCAGTTCGCACGACGCAATACGAAGGACAACACGCCGGCGGTGGTCAACGTTGAAATGGTCCCCGGAACGACCGTGGCGGTCGACGTCGCCGCGAAAGGCGGCGGCTCCGAGGCCAAGGCGAAGTTCGCGATGCTCAACCCTTCCGACTCGGTGGTCGACTGGGTGCTGAAGACGGTGCCGGCGATGGGCGCGGGCTGGTGCCCGCCGGGCATGCTCGGCATCGGCATCGGCGGCACCGCCGAGAAAGCCATGGTGATGGCCAAAGAGGCGCTGATGGAGCCGATCGACATGGCCGAGCTGAAGGCGCGCGGGCCGAAGGACAAGTACGAAGCGCTGAGAATCGAGCTCTACGACAAGGTGAATGCGCTCGGCATCGGCGCGCAGGGACTGGGCGGGCTGTCCACGGTGCTCGACGTGAAGATCGCTTCCTATCCCACGCACGCGGCGAACAAGCCCATCGCCATGATCCCGAACTGCGCGGCGACGCGGCACGCGCACTTCGTGCTCGACGGTTCGGGGCCGGCGGAATTCGAGGCGCCGTCGCTCGAGGACTGGCCGCAGGTCACCTGGACCCCCGCGGCCAACGCGCGCCGCGTGAACCTCGACGCGCTGACGCCCGCTGCAGTGGGCGCATGGCAGCCGGGCGAGACGCTGCTCCTTTCCGGAAAGCTGCTGACCGGCCGCGACGCCGCGCACAAGCGCATCCAGGACATGCTGGCCAGGGGCGAGAAGCTGCCCGTCAATTTCACCAACCGCGTCATCTACTACGTCGGGCCGGTGGATCCGGTGGGCGAGGAAGTCGTCGGCCCCGCCGGGCCGACCACCGCCACGCGCATGGACAAGTTCGTGGAGATGATGCTGGCGCAGACCGGGCTCGTCGCCATGATCGGCAAGGGCGAGCGCGGGCCGGTGGCGATCGAGGCGATCCGCAGGCACAAGGCGGCATCCCTCATCGCCGTGGGCGGCGCCGCGTACCTGGTGGCAAAGGCGATCCGCAAGTCGCGCGTGCTCGCCTTCGAAGACCTCGGCATGGAGGCGATCTACGAGTTCGAGGTGAAGGACATGCCCGTCACCGTTGCGGTGGATGCCCACGGCACTTCGGTCCATCAGTCCGGCCCTGCTGACTGGCAAAAGAAGATCGTCGAGCTGAAGATCCCGGTGCACGCGGCTTGAGCGCGGGCACGCGCTGGAGCGCGGTCTGGGCGGTGTTCTTCGCCGGCCTGGTCTGCGGCGCCTACATCGGCAAGGTCCCCCCGGCACTGCCCGCGCAGCGCGAAGAGCTCGGCCTGACGCTCGTCCAGTCGGGCTTCATCGCCACCATGTTCAACGCCATCGGCATGCTCTCCGGCATGTTCTTGGGCGTCCTGTGCGATCGCTTCGGACATAAGCGGCTCGGGTTGGCGGGCCTCGGCGTGATGTGCGCCGCCGGACTTTTCGGCGCCTTGGCCCGGGACTTTCCGACGCTTCTCGCCTCGCGCTTTCTGGAAGGCGTGGGCTTCATGCTCTTCGCGGTGGCGGGCTCGGCGCTGATGGTGACGTCGGCCACCGACGCCCGCGACCGGATGAAGGTCATGGGCCTGTGGAGCGCCTACATGCCCTCGGGCGGGAGCAGCGCCATTCTTCTGGCGCCGCTGCTGATCGCCGCCTGGGGCTGGCGCGGATCGTGGGTGTTCTGGTCGGTCGCTGCCGCGGCGGCGTTCGTGCTGGTGGCACGCTGCGCGCCGACGCCGCGCTACGGCCAAGTGCGCTCGATGAAGCTCGCGCTGGAGTCCCTGCGCCAGCCCGGCAGCATCGCGCTCGCGCTGCTCTTCGCCTTCTACGTCGCGCAGTGGACCTCGGTCATGATCTGGCTGCCGACCTTCCTGGTGGACGAGCGCGGCGCCACGCCGGGGCTCGCTTCCTTCCTCACGGCGATGATGGTGCTCGTCAACATCCCCGGGAACATCGGCGGCGGGTGGCTGATTGCGCACGGGGTGCGACGGGGAAACCTCATTCTCGCCGCCGCCTCGGTCATGGTGGTGACGGACATCGCCATGCTTTCCAGCGCGCTGCCGGATGCGCTGCGCTTTGCCTCCGTTCTCGTCTTTTCCTGCTGCGCGGGCGCGATTCCGAGCGCGATTTTCTCCGGCGTCGTCGTGCACGCGAAGACCCCGCAGCACGTCGGCACGACTAACGGCATGGTCATGCAGACCTCGCAGGCGGGGCAGTTCTTCGGCCCGGTCGCGCTCGCCTGGCTCGCGGCGCAGTTCGGCGGCTGGGGCGCGTCGCTGTGGGCGATGCTCGCGTTTGCGGCGGGCTGCGCGGCGTGCGGCTACGCCGTGCTGCGCATCGAGGCGCGCTAGAATTCCCTTCTCCCCGGAGGACGCCATGCGCCAAGTCCAGATTTGCGAAGTCGGCCCGCGCGACGGGCTGCAGAACGCGAAGCAATTGATGCCCACCGGGACGAAGAAGGCCTGGATCAGCGCCCTTGCCGCCGCCGGCCTCAACGAGATCGAGGTCGGCTCCTTCGTCCCGCCGAAGCTCATCCCCGCGATGGCCGATACGGGCGAGATCGTGAAGCACGCGCTGACGATCCGCGGACTCAAGGTGGTGGCGCTCGCGCCGAACGTGAAGGGCTTCGAGCGCGCGCGCGAGGCCGGGGCGCACAAGATCACGTTCCCGGTTTCGGCCTCGCCTCAGCACAGCATCTCCAACGTGCGCATGACTCCCGACCAGATGGTCGAAGAGGTGCGCAAGGCCGCCGCGATGCGCGGCGGCAAGCGCCCCGAGATCGAGGGCGCGATCTCCACCGCCTTCGGCTGCACCCTGCAGGGGAACGTCCCGGAAGACGAAGTGGTGCGCCTGGCGGCGGCGCTCGCCGAATTCTGCGAAGGGGTGGCGCTCGCCGACACCGTCGGCTACGCCAACCCGGCGCAGGTGCGCCGCGTTTTCCGCCGCGTGAAGCAGGAGATCGGCGACAAGCTCGAAGGCGCGCATTTCCACAACACGCGGGGCTTGGGCCTCGCCAACGCGCTCGCCGCGTATGAAGAAGGCGTGCGTTCCTTCGACTCCTCGATGGGCGGACTGGGCGGCTGTCCGTTCGCGCCGGGCGCGAGCGGCAACGTCATCACCGAGGATCTCGTCTTCATGTTCGAGAGCATGGGCGTCGCCACCGGCATCGATTTCGAGAAGCTGCTCGCCGCGAGAAACATCATGCACGGCGGCGTGCCGGATGAGCCGCTGTACGGCCACATGGCGCTCGCCGGCCTGCCCAAGGGGTTCCGTGCTGCCGCTTGAGGGGGTGCGCGTCGTAGAGTTCGCGCACATGGTGATGGGCCCGGCCTGCGGGCTGGTGCTCGCGGACCTCGGCGCCGAAGTGATCAAGGTCGAGCCCCTGGAAGGCGACAACACGCGCCGCCTGATGGGCGCGGGCGCCGGCTTCTATCCCATGTTCAACCGCAACAAGAAGAGCCTTGCCCTCGATTTGAAGAAAAAGGAGGGCAAGGAAATCGCGCTCAAGTTGATCGACAGCGCCGATGCGATGACGGAGAACTTCCGCCCCGGCGCGCTGGAGAAGATGGGCTTCGGCTACGAGGCTCTGGCGAAGCGCAATCCGCGCCTCGTCTACTGCACGATGAAAGGATTTCTCTCCGGGCCTTACGAGCACCGTCCCGCGCTCGACGAGGTGGTGCAGATGATGGGCGGGCTCGCCTACATGACCGGGCTGCCCGACCGGCCGCTGCGCGTCGGGTCCTCGGTGAACGACATCATGGGCGGCATGTTCGCCGCCATCGGCATCCTCGCCGCGCTGCGCGAGCGCGAGAAGACCGGCAAGGGCCAGCTGGTGCGCAGCGCCCTGTTCGAAAACACCGCGTTTCTGGTCGCGCAGCACATGGCGCAGCTCGCCATCACCGGCGAGGAGCCGCCGCCGATGGCGGTGAAGAAGCCCGCCTGGGGCGTGTACGACATCTTTGCCACGAAGGACGGCGATCGCCTCTTCGTCGGCGTGGTGACCGACACGCAGTGGGAAGTGTTCTGCCGCGAGTTCGGCGCCGGAGCGCTCGCTGCAGACGCCCGCTTGACGACCAACAGCGATCGCGTGAGGGCGCGCGACTGGCTGCTGCCGAAGTTGCAGGAAATCCTGCAGCACCACACCAAGGCCGAGCTGGCGCGCAAGCTGGAAGCGATCGGCCTGCCCTTCGCGCCGATCACGCGCCCGCGCGACCTGTTCGACGACCCGCACCTCAACGCCGGCGGCATGATCGAGACACGCGATCCGCGCGGCACGAGCTTCAAGGTGCCGGGGCTGCCGCTCGAGCTCGGCGGCAAACGCCTGGGGCTGCGCAACCAGCCGCCGCGGCTGTCGCAGGACGCGCGCGCGCTGCTTGCGTCCCTCGGCTACGAGGCGCAGCGCATCGAGCGCCTGATCCACGAGCAGGTCGTCGCCGCACCAGGATGAACGTCTTGCGTGCCCGCTGCTGCATCGCCGGCGGCGGCCCTGCGGGGATGATGCTCGGGTATCTGCTGGCGCGCGCGGGCGTCGACACGGTCGTCCTCGAGAAGCACGGCGACTTCCTGCGCGATTTCCGGGGCGACACGGTGCACCCCTCCACCCTCGAGGTGATGCACGAGCTCGGGCTGCTGGAGGAGTTCCTGCAGCGGCCGCACCAGAAGGTCTACGAGCTCGGCGGCCAGATCGGCGGCGAGACGGCGATGATCGCCGACTTCCGCCACCTGCCGGTGCGCTGCGGCTTCGTGGCGTTCATGCCGCAGTGGGAGTTCCTCGATTTCCTCGCCCAGCACGGCGCGAAGCTGCCTGCGTTCCGCCTGCGCATGCGGGCCGAGGCGACGGCGCTGATCGAGGACTCGGGCCGCGTGCTGGGCGTTCGCGGAGACGCTGCCGACGGGCCGTTCGAAGTGCACGCCGAGCTGACGATCGCGGCGGACGGCCGGCATTCCGTGCTGCGCGAGCGCGCCGGCCTCCAGGTCGATGAGTTCGGCGCGCCGATGGACGTCCTGTGGATGAAGCTTTCCAAGCGCGCCGACGATCCCGCCGCGGTGCTCGGGCGCATCAACGCGGGCCGCGTGTTCGTGACGCTCGACCGCGGCGATTACTGGCAATGCGCCTACGTCATACCGAAAGGCGGTTACGACCAGGTGCGCGCGGCCGGCCTTGCCGCCCTGCGCGAAGGCATCGGCGCCGTCGCGCCTTTGCTCGCGGATCGGGCCGGCGAGCTGCGCGAGTGGGATGATGTGAAGCTGCTCAGCGTGCAGATCAACCGCCTGCGGCGCTGGCACCGCCCGGGGTTGCTCTGCATCGGCGACGCGGCGCATGCCATGTCGCCCATGGGCGGCGTCGGCATCAATCTCGCGGTGCAGGACGCGGTGGCCGCGGCGAATGTCCTCGTACCCCGATCGCGTGCGGGCGCATGGACCGACGACGAGCTTGCGGCGGTGCAGCGGCGGCGTGGGCTCCCCACGCGCCTGACGCAGACCATGCAGCTCTTCCTGCAGGAACGCGTCATCGGCCGCGTGCTCGCCGGGGGCGGCACCCCGCGACTGGCCTGGCCGGTGCGGCTGCTGCAGCGCTTTCCGAAGCTGCGGCGCATTCCGGCGCGACTGGTCGGCATGGGGTTTCGCCCGGAGCATGTGCGCCACTGAAACTGGAATACAGTACGCAGTGCCCTGTTTGCCGGGTGCACGTTCACCAAAAAAAGGAGAGAGGACAATGAGAGCAGCATCTCTGGCGGGAGTCGCGCTCGCCGCGGCGGCGGTTGCGGCCCACGCGCAGCAGCGGCCCGAGTACGGGCCCGAAGTCACCATCGCCGTGGCGAAGAAGATCGCCGCCGGCACGCTCGCGGAATGCGCGAAGAACAAATGGAACGTCGCGGTCGCGGTCGTGGACACGCACGGCTTCCTCGTGTATTTCGAGCGCATGGCGAACGCGCAGTCGGCCAGCATCGACATCGCCCAGCAGAAAGCCAGGGTCGGGGCGATGTATCGACGCACCACGCGCGTCTTCGCCGAGGTGATCGCGAAGAGCGGTCCCGCGGTGATGACGCTGCCCGGCGTCATCGCATCCCCGGGCGGCGTGCCGATCCTCGCCGACGGCAAGGTCATCGGCGGTGTCGGGGTGAGCGGCGTCACCGGAGACCAGGACGAGCAGTGCGCCAAGGCCGGTCTGGCCGGCATGTAGCGCCCAGCATTGCCGAACCGCAGACGGGGCCTGACGGCCCCGTTTTCATTTCAGCAGCGCGTCGATTCCCGCCTTCGCAATCTGCTCGTCCTCGTGCGACTGCACGCCCGAGACGCCGACGCCGCCGACGCAGGTGCCGTCGACTATTATCGGCACGCCGCCCTGCACCGGCAGGATGTCGGGCATCCTCAGCATCTCCGGCCGGGACTTGATGCGCTCCTGCCACTCGCCCGAGGTGCGGCGCGATTCGGCCGCGGTCCGTCCCTTCGCGACGGCGATGCGCGCGTTGGCGGGCGAGGCGCCGTCCATGCGCACGAAGTGCAGCAGGTGGCCGCCGTCGTCCAGGATGGCGATGGCGACGATCCAGTCGTTGCGCCGCGCCTCGGCCTGCGCGGCGGCCGAGATCTTCTCGCAGTCGGCGAGCGTGAGGGCCGGCCGCGACTTCATTGCAGCGCCTGCCGGATCTGCTCCAGCGCGCCCGGATCCTCGATCGTCGTCAGGTCGCCCGGATCGCGCTTCTCGGCGAGCGCCTGGATCGAGCGGCGCAGCACCTTGCCCGAGCGCGTCTTCGGCAGCAGCGTGACGAAGAAGACGCGCCCCGGACGGCCGATGGCGCCGAGCTGCCTGTCCACCGTCTGCATCACTTCGCCTTCCAGCTTCATGCGCGTCGCGCTCGTGGCGATGCTCGCCGGGTCCTTCACCACGGCAAAGGCCATCGGCAGCTGGCCCTTCAGCGGGTCGGCGACGCCCACCACCGCGCACTCGGCGATGCCGGGATGCATGTTCACCGCCTCCTCGATCTCGCGCGTGCCGAGGCGGTGCCCGGCGACGTTGATGACGTCGTCGGTGCGCCCGAGGATGAAGTAGTAGCCGTCCTTGTCGCGGATGCCCCAGTCGAAGGTGGTGTAGACGAGCTGGTCCTTGAAGTCCGTGAAGTAGGTCTGCACGAAGCGCTCGTCGTCGCCCCATACCGTGCTCATGCAACCCGGCGGCAGCGGCGGCTTGATGGTCACCACGCCCTTCTCGCCGTCGGCCACCGGATTGCCGGTCGACTCGTGCAGCAGGTGCACGTCGTAGCCGTACACGGGGAAGCTCGGCGAGCCCAGCTTGATCGGGGTCTTCTCCACCCCCGGATGCGCGGAGAGCAGCGGCCAGCCGGTCTCGGTCTGCCAGTAGTGGTCGATCACCGGCCGGCCGAGCGACTCGATGATCCAGCGGTGCGTCGGCTCGTCGAGCGGCTCGCCGGCGAGGAACAGATGCTTGAGCGACGACACGTCGTATTTCTTCAGGTAGGCGACATCGTGCTTTTTCAGCACGCGGACCGCCGTCGGCGCGGAGAACATCACCGCCACCTTGTGGTCCTGCACGATCTTCCACCACACGCCGGCGTCCGGGCGTACCGGCACGCCCTCGTACATGATGGTGGTCATGCCCGCGATGAGCGGCCCGTAGATGATGTAGGAGTGGCCCACCACCCAGCCGATGTCCGAGGTGGTGAACATGGTTTCGCCCGCGCCGCCGCAGAAGATGCGCTCCATGGACGAGGCGAGCGCCACCGCGTGGCCGCCCACGTCGCGCTGCACGCCCTTCGGCCTGCCGGTGGTGCCGGAGGTGTACAGGATGTACGAAGGCTCGTTCGCTTCCAGCCACGCGCAGGGCACCTGCGCGCCCTCATGCTTCGCGGCGAGTTCCTTCCAGTCCACGTCGCGCCCGGGAGTCACCGGCATGCTCGCGTCGAGTCCGCGCCGGAAGATGAGGACCTGGCGCGGCGGATGCGTGGCGAGCTTGAGCGACTCGTCCACCAGCGCCTTGTACAGCACGTGCTTGCCCATGCGGCTGCCGCCGTCGGCGGTGATCATCAGCGCCGGCTTCGCGTCGTCGATGCGCGCCGCGAGGCTCGCCGCGGCGAAGCCGCCGAACACCACCGAGTGGATGGCGCCGATCCGCGCGCAGGCGAGGATGGCGAAGCAGGCTTCCGGGATCATCGGCATGTAGACGATCACGCGGTCGCCGCGCTTCACGCCCAGCGCCAGCAGCATGGCGGCGGCGCGGTTCACCTCGGCGTGCAGCTCGCGGTAGGTGCAATGTCTCTCCGCGTCCACCTCCGTGGAGATCCACACCAGCGCCTTCTGCTCGCCGCGCGCCGCGAGATGGCGGTCGAGCGCGTTGTGGCACAAGTTGGTCTCGCCGCCGACGAACCATTTCGCGAACGGCGGGCGCGAATAGTCGAGCACCTTGCCGAAGGGCCGGTGCCAGTGGATGAGCCTGCTTTCCTCCCGCCAGAAACCCTCGCGGTCGGTGATGGATCGCTTGTGGAACTCCCGGTAGGACATGTATTCCTCCCCCTCGCTATTTTGCACGCCGCAACGGCTTGAGGGCGTCCGCGGCCGGCTCGTCCCGCATATTCCTGCTCGCCGCCCGCAGCAGCGGCGCGAGGCGCCGCAACACCTCGGCCGCCGCGTCGCCCATGCGATCGGGGGGGATGCCCTCCAGCACCTGCAGCGCGCGCTCGACCTCCGGAGGCAGGCCGCGGGCCGGCGCGGCCGGCCTGGGCGGCACGCCCGCCTCGGCCTTCGTCAGGCGGCTCGAGGCGAGCCGCATCAGCTCCTCGATCGATGCCGCCGCGTCGGCGCCGAGCGTGGCGACGCCGATGCTCGCCTGAATCCGGAGCGTCCGGCCCTGGAATTCGATCCTGGCGTTAACGAGCTGCTCGCGCAGGCGCCGCGCGAACGCCGCCGCCTGCTGCGACGACGTGCCGGCGAGGATCACGGTGAACGCATCCTCGCTCGATCGTCCGAGCGCGTCCTCGGCGCGCAGCACGCCCTGGATCGCCCTGGCGATCTTGGCCAGCAGCTGGCCCGCGACCTCCGGACCCTCCTTCGCCACGATCTGGTGGTGCGAGTCGATGCGGAACGTGACCACCGCGAGCGGGGTTGCGTGGCGGCGCGCGTACGCGTACTGCTTGCGGCCCTCCGTGAGCAGGAAGTGCAGCGAAAAGGCGCCGGTCAGCGGATCGTGCGTGGCGCTCTGCGCGGCCGCCTTGCGGCTCTCCTTTGCATCCTCGCTCGCCCGGATCAGGCGCAGCTGGTTGTCGATGCGCGACAGCACCACGGTGGCGTCCGCGTTCTTGGAGATGAAGTCGGTGGCGCCGCATTCGCGCACGCGCCTGCGCGTCGCCTCGTCCTCGTCGCCCGAGATGACGATCACCGGCAGCTGCCGGATGCGCTCGTCGCTCGAGCCGCGCACCTGACCGAGCACTTCGAAGCCGTCCATGCGCGGCATCGAGATGTCGCAGAACACGAGCAGGATGGCCGCATCGCTCGCGATCGCCTGCCACCCGGCCTCGCCGTCGGCTTCCTC
>Ga0326597_10010243_pt1 | contig 12511 bp, 12 predicted proteins | sample RVTome_12_FD_203789 | JGI IMG/M metagenome (GOLD analysis project Ga0326597, IMG submission 203789) | Soil microbial communities from uranium-contaminated site in the Upper Colorado River Basin, Wyoming, United States - RVT100D185 | ecosystem: Environmental > Terrestrial > Soil > Contaminated >... | reverse complement strand
AGACGCTTGCGGTCGCCGGAGACCACCAGCTTCTTGTAGAGGCCCGCCGCCTCGTCGGTGAAGACGTAGTTCAGCGCGTCCGGCGCCGCGCCGTGCGCGTCGCCGATCGAGGCGACGTCCACGCCCATCAGCTTCAACTTCGTGCTCATGTCGGCGCCGGGGAAGCGCGCGTCGCGCTCGCCGGAGAGGTGGCGGGCGGCGACCTCGGCCATCTGGTAGCCGGGCGCGACCAGGCCGTAGATGCGGCCGCTCCACAGCGCGCACTCGCCGAGCGCGTAGATATCCGGGTCGCTGGTCTGGCAGTGGTCGTTGACCGCGATGCCGCCGCGCTCGCCGATCGAGAGCCCGGCCGCCTTCGCCAGCTGGTCGCGCGGCCGGATGCCGGCGGAGAACACGACGAGGTCGGTCTCGAGCGAGGCGCCGTCGGCGAACAGCAGCTTGTGGCGGCGCTCGGTGCCCTTCACGATTTCCTTCGTCTGCTTCGAGGCGTGCACCGCGACGCCCAGCGCCTCGATCTTCCTGCGCAGCAGGCGCCCGCCGGAGTCGTCGAGCTGCACCGCCATCAGGCGCGGCGCGAACTCCACCACGCGCGTCTCGAGGCCGAGGTCGTGCAGCGCCTTGGCCGCTTCGAGCCCGAGCAGCCCGCCGCCGATCACGGTGCCGGTGCGCGCGGCGCGCGCAGCCGTTCGTATGGCCTCCAGGTCTTCGATCGCGCGGTAGACGAAGCAATCCGGCCATTCGGACCCCGGCACTTTCGGCACGAACGGGTAGGAGCCGGTGGCGAGCACCAGCTTGTCGTAGGGCAGCTCGTGCCCGCGTGCCGAGCGCACGCGCTTGCGCGCGCGGTCGATGGCCGTCGCCTTGTCGCCCAGCCGGAGCCGGATGCCGTGCCGCTCGAAGAAGCCGTCGGGGACGAGGTTGAGATCAGCGGCCGACTTGCCGGAGAAGAAGCTGGTGAGCTGCACGCGGTCGTAGGCCGGGCGCGGCTCCGCGCAAAACACGGTCACTTCCGCGCCGCCGTCGAGCCGGCCGACCAGTTGTTCGAGGAAGCGCTGGCCCACCATGCCGTTGCCGATGACGACGATTTTTTCCATGCCTGTCCTCATGCGGCGCACCGGGCGGTGAATCCGGCGGCGGTCGCGGCGGCGATGCGCGCGTGGCGCACGACCTCGCCGATCACCAGGATCGCGGGGCTGCCGAGACGCGCTTCGGCTGCCGCGGCGGGCAGCGTTCCCAGCGTCGTCACCACTTGCGCCTGGGTCTCGAGCGTGCCGTCCTGAATCGCGCACGCGGGCGTGTCGGCGGGGAAGCTCGCTTCCAGCATGCCGGCGACGAGCGCGGCGACGCGTTTCATGCCCATGTAGATGACGAGTGTCGTGCCGGTCGCGCGCAGCGCCGCCCAGTCGGGCCCGGCGCCGTCACGGGTGTGGCCGGTGACGAACGTCACGCCACGCGCGACGTCGCGATGGGTCACCGGGATGCCGAGCGTCGCGGGCACCGCGATGCCCGCGGTGACGCCGCTGACCATTTCAAAGGAAATACCGGCTGCTTCGAGCGCTTCGAGTTCCTCGCCGCCGCGCCCGAACACGAGCGGGTCGCCGCCCTTCAGCCGCGCGACGACCGCGCCGCGCCGCGCGAGCCGCACCATGAGCTTCTCGATGAACGCCTGCGGCGTGGACTTGCAGCCGCCGCGTTTTCCCACTGCGACGATGCGCGCGCCGGGACGCGCGTGGGCGAGCACGCGCCGGTCCACCAGGTCGTCCACCAGCACGACATCGGCTGCGCCGAGCGCGCGGACGGCCTTCAGCGTGATCAACTCCGGGTCGCCGGGGCCTGCGCCGATGAGCCAAACCTTGCCGGTGGGGGTACGCGAACGATCCGTTGTCATGCCTCTGGTCTCGCAAGCGCTATGCCACTTCGCGCCATAATTAAAATAATTAATTAAATCAAATAATTAAGTTAAAGATGGGACCCGGGACGGGTATCCGACCCGGTCCCGGTGCACTAAGGAAGTGCGCGGCGGGCTGTTCTGCACCGCGTGGTAGCGCAAGGGCTATGCCGGCCGCGCGTGCGGGATGCCCCCGAACACAGGCCGCCAGGCGATCGCGACCGCGTAGAGGGCGCCGAACCACAGCAGGAGCGAGCCGGTGAACTGCTGGTCGCCGGACAGGTACGCGAGGCAGAGGCGCTCGTCGGCGGCAAGGTAACCCCAGCCGAAGCGCAGGAGCGTCGCGATCACTTCGAGATGCACGACCGCCCGCGCGATGACCGGCAGCCGCGGCCACGACAGCGCCACCGCCAGCCCCGCGAGCGGCACGGAGGCGAACTTGATCGCGTCCACGGCGGCGTCGAGCCGCGCGAGGTCGAGAAAGCGCGGCAGCATCCACAGCACCATCACGAAGCTCGCGGCAATGAGGCCGGTCGCGCCGCCCGCGTTGAACGATTGAACGCCCGCCAGCGCGCGCGCCGCCGCGCCGCCGGGGCGCGAATGCATCCAGGACCTGCCGATGCACCAGCCGATCGCGGCGAGCAGCGGCAGCTGCACCAGCATGTGCAACGCCATGCTCGATTCGAGCCAGGCGCGCGACGCGGGCGCGGCGAGCACGATCCACGCGCAGGCGGCCGGCGCCATCGCGCGCGCGGGGTCAGCGGGCGGCGGCATGCAGCGTCCTTCCGGCGGCCACGCGCGCGGCCTTCACGATGCCGTCGATGTCCTGAGGGTCGAGGATGGCGACGAGCCTGCGGTCCATCCCGACGACGTGCACCGCCGCGTTGTGCGCATAGCCGCCGAGTCGGTCCGGGATCACGACCACGCCGAACGCGGAGAGCCAGCTTTGCAGCTCGCCGGCGTGCGCGGGCTTGCCGAGTTCCCAGCCCGCTGCGCTGGCGCCGTGGCGCGCGCGGTAGGCGCGCAACTCCGCCGGGCCATCGCGCGCGGGATCGAACGATATCGAAACCAGGCGCACTTCACCCGCCGCGATCTCGGCCGCCAGGCGCCGCTGCAACTGCGCGTAGACCGAGCCGAGCGCGACACAGGCCGTCGGGCAGCTCGTGTAGATGAAATCGACCAGCAGCACCCGGCCCGGCACCTCGGAGAGGAAGACCCGCCCGCCGTCGGCGAGATCGAGCGGGAGCGCCGGCACCCGCGCCGGCGAACGCAGCGCGGCGAGCCGCCGCGCCGATTCGAGCGTGTAGGCCTCGAAGCCGTCCGTGGCGGAATGCGCGACTGCAAGGCCCGCGGCGAAGGCGAGCGTCGCAACGATCGCGGTCCGCCAAGCAGCGCGTCGACGCTCCCGCATCGACGCGTTGCTTGATGAAAGACCGAGACTGGATTCGGAATGGCGCTCGCTCGAATGCACTCGGATTGTCCCAGTTGGGGACATGACCGGAGTCGGATCCGTTTTTCGAGAATCCATCTGCATAGTCGTGCCCCGCGGCGGGTTCTATATAAGGAATGTGACGCGGCGAAGTCCCGTCACATTCCTGCCGAGAGAGATGCCCGCGGCAGGCGCGCGAGCAGCCGCACGCCGAGCACGACCGCGGTGACCAGCACCAGCGTCGCCGCCACGGTCCCGATCTGCGAGAAGCCGAGCCAGGCCGCGTCGTGGACGGCGAAGCGCCGCGGCACGCCCTGCCAGCCGGCCGCGAGGAACACGAAGCAGAACACCGCGCCCGCGACGCCGTAGGTCCAGAACGAGGCGCGGTCGAGCGCGGTCTCGCTCCAGTTCTCGCGCGTGCACGCGTAGAGCATCGTGCCGAGCAGCATCGGCACCAGGCCGAGCAGGAGGTAGAAGTGGAAGTGGCCGGGCACCCACTGGGTGTTGTGCATGACGAGGTTCACGCGGATCACGCCGTCGATGATCGCCGGGATGACGCCCGCCGCCCAGCCGAACAGCGAAAAGATGATGAGGCGCAGCGGCAGGTCCCACTTCAACCCCGAGCGGTGGATGTTGACCAGCGCGCCATAGGCGGTGACGAGCAGCACCGGGATCCCGCTCAGGTACGACAGCACCTGGCCCGTCACGACCATCCACTTGGGCATCACGTAGTCCATCAGCAGGTGGTGCGGGTACACCGCCATCACGATCAGCGTCACCGCGGCCCACGAGGCGAGGAACGGGCGGCTGATGGTCCACGCCCGTTTGGTGTACCGCGGCACGATCTCGTAGACGCCGATCACCGCCATGTAGAGGGTGGCGTTGATGAAGACGTGGCCGAAGAAGAAGATCAGGTTCTTCATGAGCAGCGCGTCGAACACCACGGTGGGCACGTAGAGGTTCACCAGCGTCATCACCAGCACCACGGCGCCGGCGAGGATGCCGAGGATGTTGATGATGACCACCATCGTGCTCGCCACCACCGTCGGCGGCAGCGAGGTGTCCACCGGGCCCGAGCCGAAGAGCTGGTCGAGGCCGAGCGCCCTGGCCAGGCTGCCGTAGCGGCGCATGATCGCGAGCGCGCAGTCGAGGTAGAACAGCAGGAAGCCGACGCCGATGAACACCAGCCCGCCGACGTAGGCGGCCGCGGCGTGCGCGCCCCAGATGCCCATGCCGCGCGCCGGCAGCGGGTAGAGGAACGTCCAGCCGGCCGCGAAGCGGCCGATGCCGATCGCCGCGAGGATCATCACCACGCCGACGAGCGAGAGCGCGAGCATCGCGAGGAACATCCCGGTCGAGAGCGCGACGTAGCGGCGCAGGAAGTACCACATCACCGCGGCGCCGGCGAGGCCCGAGACGCCGACCATGCCGGCGCCGTGGAGCGTCATGATCTCGTAGACGAAATTCGCCGGGATCGGCAGCCAGGCCGCCTGCGCGGCGCGGAACACCGCGCCGGCGATCATCATCAGCAGGAACACTGCGATGCCGATCGCGACGTAGAGCTGGAACGCGAGCCTGGCGGCGGGCGTGTCGGCGGAATGCAGGGCGGGTGCGTTCATCATCGTGCTCCGGCGTGGACTTTGATTACCGTGCGCATGGCGTGGTGCGCGAGGCCGCAGTATTCGAGGCACAGCACCTCGTATTCACCCGGCTCGGTGAAGCGCACCTGCAGCTTGTTCACGTACCCCGGCATCGCCTGGGCCTGCGCCACCATGTGGTGCTTGTCCTTGTAGATCGCGAAGCCGTGGTTGACGTCGCGGCTGGTCAGCTCGAACTCCACCAGCTGCCCGGGCTGGACCGTGTCGCGGTCGATCTCCCAGCGCCACTGGTGGGCGGTGGCGCGGATCACCACGTCGGCCTTCGGCGCCGCGGTGGCATGGCCGGCGATCGGCCATTCCCACAGCGTCCCGAACGAGACGATGACGCCCGCGGAGATCACGACCCAGAACAGGCGGTCGCGCCATTGAAAGGCCGATCTGGCGATGGTGCCGGCGTCGCCTCCCGGCCGGCTCGCGCCGGCGACGACCCATAGAAACACGGCTGCGATCGCCGCCATCAGCACGAGACTCAATATCCACGCAAGGTTCTGCATTATTCCTCTCCCTCGGACGCCGGACTGACTTCAGATGTTACTTCACGATGGCCATCATGTATTCCACCGCCGACCTGACCTGGTCGTCGGTCAACTTGTCGTTGCCGCCGCGCGGCGGCATCTGCGTGCCCTTCGGGCCGGTCAGCCCACCGGCGACGCGGCCAGCGCGGCGAACATGAATGCGGCTGCAGCCGCTACGGCAGCCGGGCCCGTCGCCTCCAGTTTGCGTCTCAGATCGTCGAATTTCATAATCATGCCGTCCTCGTCAGGAAATCGCGGGCAGCGGCCCGCGATTTCCTACTTCATCGGGATGCGGATCACCACGCCGCCCATGGTCTGCCCGAGCTTGAAGTCGGTCCTCGGGCTGTCCTTGTGCTCGTTGTGACAGGTGATGCATGCCGGCGCGACCGCCTTGTCGGCGTAGATCGCCGTGAAGTACTTGGTCTTGCCGAGGGTCTCCTCGCCGTAGAACGGCTTGGTGTTGTCCTTGGCCACCGCATCCAGGCCCTTCTTCTCCACCGCCGTCTTCGGCAGGTTCTGCTTGTTGACCGGCCACAGCGACTGCAGCGAGTAGCTGAACGGCATCTTCTTCTCCGCCACCATCTCGGCGCCGAAGCGGAACATCTGCGCCGGCAGCGGCAGCGCCTTGTCGTCCTTGAAGTGCTCGCTCGCCTTGATCACTTTCTCTTCGTTCTGCAGGCGGTTCACCACCATGCGCGTGTACACGGTGCGGTCGGATTCCATCACCGCGTGCAGCGCGTCCGCCATGTCCTTGTAGCTGACCTGCGCGTGTCCCGGCGCTGCCGCCGCCAGCCCCGCTGCGGCCAGCGCCGCTGCGACTGCCTTGCTCGTCTTCATCGAATGCTCCTTTTTCAAGTTGAACTCCCCGCTGTCACTTCTGCACGGCCGCGCTTTTCCGCCGCCGCTTTTCTTCCAGCTCCTTCACGCGCCGCGCGACCATGTCGAGGCTCTTGATGTTCACGCCCGGCTGGCCGGTGAAGTTGTCCCGCGCGAGCTTCGGGTCGGCCAATGCATCGGTCGAGTAGCCGAGGCCGTGGCAGCTCATGCACACCGGCCGGATCATCTTCTCGCTCGGGCGCAGGTTGTCGCTCTGGTTGTGCTGCACCAGGATTCGCTTCGCGCTGGCATCGGCCGCGCTGTGCTCGACGCGCGGCAGGTGGCAGCTCGCGCACGAGACGCCGCTGCCGGCGGGCAGTTCGCCCGCGAGCTCTTTCTTCCACAGGGCAAAGTGCGGCGAGCGCTCGTAGGCCGCGGTGTGCTGGTCGCGGTGGCAGCCGGTGCAGGCCTCGACCGCCGCCCGCCGGGTATCGAAGCGGTGCGCGCCGTGGCAGCTCGTGCAGCCGAGCTCCAGGTTGCGCGCTTTCGCGTGCATCGGCTGGCGCGCCCGTCCCGGCGTCATCGGCGCAAGCCCCTCGGCGAGCCGCATGCCGTGCTTGCCCGCGAGATATCCCCTGGCCTCGGGCTCGTGGCAGGTGGCGCACGCCTTGTGGTCGGGGCGCCGCGCCCACGTCTTCGCGCCCTCGTTCCCGCCCTGGTGGCAGCCGCTGCAGTTGACGCCGGAGCGCGCGTGCGCGGTCGCGAGCCAGTCGTCAACGGCTTCCCGCGATTTCATGAGCTCCGCCGGCGCGTCGGGCTCGGTCTGCGGCCTCACCGGGAAGCGGTCCGCCGGGTAGCCGGGAAATTCAGCGGCAACCTCGCGGAAATTGCGCGCAGGCAGCCAGCGCCGCGCGAGCAGCTTCGGCTCGTCGAGGTGCTTGGCGAGGAAGTCCTCGTAGAGCGCGCGGTTGTCGTGGAACTTGTGGCAGCCGGCGGAGTTGCAGGTATTGAACGCCATGCCCTCGTGGCTCGGCCGGTCCTTCGCGATTTCCTGGTGGCAGTGGAAGCAGAAATCGCCGGCGAGCGTGACGCCCATCGGCCCGGTGATCTCGGGGCGGTGCTCGACGTGGCAGGTGACGCACGCGAGCGCGTCGAGCTTCTCCAGCCGGTCGGCGTTGCGCGGGTCGGTGAACTTGCTGCGCGGGTGCCTGTCCACCGCGTCCTTCAGCTCCTGCCCGTGGCAGCGCTCGCACGACTCCTGCAGCGCCTCGCGGCCGCCGAACGGGCTCGCGTGACAGGACTCGCAGGCGAGCTCGATCTGGTAGTGCCCGTGCGAGGTCTTGCCCGGCAGGAACATCTGGCGCGCGGGCGCGAGCCAGGGGTTTCCCGCCGCGCTCTTCATGAACAGTCCCGCTGACAGGTAGCCGGCGATGGTCACGGTCAATACTCCCCACCCGATCCAGAAGATCCCGCGGCTCTTGGACGTCGCCATGCTTCAGAAGTAGTAGGTCTTGAACACATGGAACGCGAGCAGTACCGGTATCGGCCAGGCGATCAGGATGTGCGTCCACAGCCAGCTGCGGCGCAACCGGGCGGCGCCGGCCCCGAGCCGGTGCTCGAGCGCGATCACGCCGCCCGCCACCGCGCCCAGCGCGACGACGCCGAGGAAAGTGGAAATCAGGACGAGATTCAGGTTGGAGCCGAGCCGACCGCCGGTGTGCACGGCGAGCCCGATGAGGGTGAGGGCGCCGAGCACGGCGTGGGCGACGCGCCACAGCGAGAAATCGCCGAGCTTGACGCGCGGCACGCGCTTCCTCAGCGACATCGCGAGCAGCACCGCCGAGAGCCCGAGCACGGTGAACCCGCTCACCTGCTTCCAGAAGCTCTCCCGCCACAGCACGTCCCATTGCCACGGCGCCTGCACGCTGGCCGCGTACGGAACCAGGATGACCAGCGCGAGCGCGATGGCGGCCGGCGCCGCGACGCCGCCGGCGCCGAGAAGCCACTTCCAGCCGCGCACGGGCGCGGCCGCCGCGGTGCTGCCGGCGAGTTCGGCCAGCAGCGGCCGGCACGATCCGCAGACGGTGGATGCGCCGGTGCGCGCCGCGAGCGCTTCCACGGTGGCGCAGCCCTCCGCCAGCGCGCTGCTCAGCTCGCCGCGCGTGACCCCGGTGCAATTACAGACCGCCGCCGCGGCCGGCCACGCCACCACGCTGCCGAGCTCTTCCTCCGGCCACAGCGAGCCGATGCGCGCGAAGCGCAACAGCTGCCACGGCCACACGCGGCGCTGGCGCATCACCGCTTCCTGCAGGCGGTTGAGATCGGGGCACTCGCCCACGGCGACCGCGCCGATCAACTGGCCGCGCAGCGTCACCAGCTTGAGGTACTTGCCGCCGTCGAGCCAGACCCAGGTGCGCGCGAAGTTGGGCGTCTCTTCCTCCGTCACCCGGCCCATGCTGAAGACGGGAAGATTGACCACCTTCAAGCGGGTGGCGACGGTCGAGCCGCTGTAGCGCGTGCGGCCGCCGGCGATGACGTGCGCCGCGACCGTGGCCTGCTCCAGCCCCGGCGCGACGATGCCGTAGACGCGGTTGCGGTGCTCCGCGCACTCGCCCACGGCGTAGATATCGGGGTCCGAGGTCTGCATGCGGTCGTTCACGCGGATGCCGCGCCCGATGGGCAGCCCCGCCGCGAGCGCGAGCTCGGTGTTGGGCAGGATGCCGGTGGCGACCAGGAGCGTGTCGCATTCGACGACGCGGTCGCTGCGCAACTGAATACCCGTGACCGCCGTGTCCCCAACGACGCGCTTGACGCCGTCCCCGAGCACGACCTCGATGCCGAGCGCAGCGACGTGCGCGAGCAGCTCGCGCGCCGCGCCCTCGTCGAGTTGCCGCATCATGAGGCGGGTGAAATGCTCGACGACGCAGACTTCGGTATGGAAGCGCTGCATGGCGCGCGCGGCTTCCAGCCCGAGCAGTCCGCCGCCCAGCACGACGGTGCGGCGGCTGCGCACGCGGCGCGCGAGCAGGCGGTGGGCGTCGCGCACGTCGCGGAAGGTATAGACGCCGGGCAGCTTGATGCCGGGGATCTCGGGCACGTAGGGACGCGATCCGGTGGCGAGCACGAGGCTGGAATAGGGCTGCACGTGGCCGGTGACATCGCGCACGCAGCGGTTGGCCCGGTCGATCGCCGTGACCCGGCAACCGTAACGGGCCACGATATTGGCGCCGGGCGGCAGCGTGGAATCGCGCGTCAACGCCTGCCAGCTCAACTCGCCGATGAGGAAGGAGGACAACCGCACGCGGTTGTAGGGCTCCGAGGCTTCCTCGCCGTAGAGCACGACCGGCGCGCCGGGATTGCGCCGGGCAAGTTCCTGCGCCATGCGCATGCCGACCGGGCCCGCGCCGACGACGACGACCGGCGCGATGCCGGGGTCCGGTTGCGAGGATGCGATCGGTCGCTGCTTGAATGCCGTTGCCAGAAAATTCGCTCCGTGTCGTGCGCCTGCTCGTGCACGCCGCGTGCAGGGCGTGCCGATTCTGGTGCGCTCTTCAGCAACCGCCGTGCCATCTTTCAAATTCAGGATATAAATATTTGATTTAATTAATATAAAATGTATTTATCCCGATTGAGCCGAGCGTGCTGGAAACATGGGCATGCGCTGCTTTGGTGCAGTGCGTCATCGCATAGCACCAAAACATGACTGTTCCGTATAGTTACGAGTTGAGTCACCGGAACGGGAGGATTGCGTGAAGGAACTGTGGAAGCTGTCGGCGCGGCAGGCGGTGGGGTTGCTGAAGCGCCGGAAAGTCTCGCCGCTCGAGCTGATCGACGCGGCGGCCGCGCGAATCGAGGCGACCAACCCGAAGATCAACGCTTTCGTGACGCTCTGTTATGAGCGCGCGCGCGAAAATGCGCGGCGCCTCATGAAGAAGAGGCCGGCCGGCAAGCTGCCGCCGCACTACCTGCATGGCCTGCCGATCGGGGTGAAGGACGGCACCGACGTCGAAGGCGTGCGCACCACTTCCGGCTCGCGCATCTACGCCGAGCGCATCGCGCCGGCTTCGGACGTCGTGGTGCAGCGGCTGGAGGCGAACGGCGCGATCGTGATCGGCAAGACCAACCTGCCCGAGTTCGCCGCCGGCGGCAACACCTTCAACGACGTGTTCGGCGCGACGCTGAATCCCTGGGACACGACGAAGAGCGCGAGCGGCTCATCCGGCGGGACCGCGGCGGCGCTCGCCTCGGGCCAGGTCTGGCTCGCGACCGGCGGCGATTTCGGCGGCAGCATCCGCACGCCGTCGAGCTTCAACTCGGTCACCGGACTGCGCCCGAGCCCGGGCATGGTGCCGCGCGCGTCCAAGCAGCCGTTCAACCCGCTGTCGGTCGAGGGGCCGATGGCGCGCGACGTCGCCGACGTGGCGTTGATGTTCGACTGCGAGGCGGGCTGGCACCCGCTCGATCCCTTGTCGCAGCTCGGGCCGCACCCGAGCTTCTCGGTGGCGGCGGCGCGCCCGAAGAAGCCGCGCCGCATCGCGTTCAGCACGGATCTCGGCATCGCGCGCGCGGTGGACCGGGAAGTGCGCGCCGTGAGCAAGGCGGCGGCGGAGAAGCTCTCCCGCGCCGGCGTCACGGTCGAAGAAACGCATCCCGAACTGGCGGACGCGGAAAAGACCTTTCTCACGCTGCGCGGCGCGGTGTTCGTCGCGCGCCACGGCGAGCTGATGAAGCAATACCGCCACCTCTACAAGCCGGAGATCATCGCCAACACCGAGTTCGGGCTCGGTCTCAAGCCCGAGGAGATCATCGCCGCCGAGGTGGCGCAGGGCGAGATCATCCGGCGCACCGCGAAATGGTTCGAGCACTACGACGCACTGCTGTGCCCGGCGATCACCTGCCCGCCGTTCGACGTGAAGCTGCGCTATCCCACGACGGTGGACGGCGTCGCCTTCGAGGGCTACATGGGCTACCTGATCCTCACCTGCGCCATCACCGTGACTTCCTGCCCGGTGGTCTCGCTGCCGGGCGGCTTCACGAAATCAGGCCTGCCCGTCGGTTTGCAGCTGGTCGGACCGCCGCGCAGCGAGGCGCGGCTCCTCGCCATGGCGGCCTGGGTCGAAGCGTGCCTCGACGTCACGCCCAAAACTCCGATTGACCCAAAACCTTGAAAGACGTGGATCGTGGATTGTGGGTCGACGCGCTACGCGTTCAACTGAGTGTCGCTTCTTCGATCCACGAATCACGACCCACGACCCACGGCTACAGGAACATGCCGAGCGAGAAGCCGATGGCGGCGCCGATGGCGGCGCCGATCGTCGTGCCGACGATGCTGCCCGCGGTCATGCCGGAGCCGATCAACCCGCCGATCAACACGCCCGCCGAACTGCCAAACTGTACGCTGGTTGCATTCATTTGCGCGCTGCTCCATTCGAGGGTGGAAAAAAAACCCCGGCATACGCCGGGGTAAACAGGGGAGGGATGGAACTCCTTTGTCCGGGGCCCGGGCTGCTACTTGACGCGCCTGCCGATCTCGTAGCCGGCGGCAGCGCCCGCGCCCGCGCCCCCGACGGTACCGATGGTGCTGCCGCCGGTGAGGGCCGAGCCGACCACGCCGCCGACCACCGCGCCGGTCGCGGCGCCGATCTGGGCGTTGGTCGGATTCGACGAGCACGCGCCCAGCGCGAGACTCATGACAAAGAGTGATGCCGCTGCAGTCAGTTTTTTCATGGTTCTCCTTTCTGGCTGTAGTGCTCCTGCCCGTTCTGCTGCACGACCCGTGCCAGGAAATTTTATTGTTTAATATCAATAAGTTATTTAAAAACACGCCCCCCACGCACGGGTAAAATGTCGCCGCCGGGAGACGGCAATAATTCCGGGACCGGGCATCCCGCTGAGAAGTGGCGGGATTTTTCTGTCGCCATGGCCCGACAGCTCAATTTTTCGGCGGGTATCGGCGGCTGATCATTGTGAGACGATAGAAATCATTCATTCTTATTGTTCATGGCGCAGGCCGCCGAAAAATTCATGAGCGAAGCGAAGACGTTGCCGCTGAAAGGCGTGAAAGTGCTCGAGCTCGGTACCCTGATCGCCGGGCCGTTCTGCGCGCGCATCCTCGCGGAATTCGGCGCGGAGGTGATCAAGGTCGAGCCGCCCGGCGCCGGCGACCCGCTGAGGAAATGGCGCAAGCTGCACCAGGGCACGTCGC
>Ga0326597_10010242_pt1 | contig 12512 bp, 10 predicted proteins | sample RVTome_12_FD_203789 | JGI IMG/M metagenome (GOLD analysis project Ga0326597, IMG submission 203789) | Soil microbial communities from uranium-contaminated site in the Upper Colorado River Basin, Wyoming, United States - RVT100D185 | ecosystem: Environmental > Terrestrial > Soil > Contaminated >... | reverse complement strand
CCTGTAATAATGGCGTCACTTATGTCGTCAGCGTGCGTCAGATCTTGTCCGATTATCATTGTCATGTCAGGTTCTCTGGACTCCCCCCCGAGCGCCAACCGCGCGAGGCGGTCCATCAGCAACGGATGAAAACGGCTGGCAGTCAGCAACCGCATGGCGAGCGTCTTTTCTCCGCCGTTGTCGCTGAAGAGCAGTTTGCTGAGGCCCGCGTGCTCGCGCAGATACAACGCGGCCTCACCCGACGGCAGCGGGCCGAGCAACACACGATGCGCCACCGTCTCTGGCAACACGGCGAGCGGGCGGCGGCAGGTGATGAGGACTCGCGAAGAGGTGTTGACCAACTCGGTCGCCAGCAGCGCGAGGCAGCGGTCCCACGCGGGGTCTTGGGACGTGGCTACGGCTGCCAGCCTCAGGTCGGATTGATTCGGATGACTGAGGCTGGCAGCCTCAGCCACGGGCTTGAGGTTCGTCTCGAAGTTGTCGAGCACGAGCAGGATTGGCTCGTCCTTCAGAGCGCGGATCAGATTGCGGGTGAGTCGCTCCAGCCGATCCGGGCCGGTGAACTCGGCGGTCGCGTCGCGATGGATGGCATCGGCGCGGTGGGCTTTGACGTGATCGTGATAGCGGCCCAGTTCGGCGTAGAGCTTCATGTGGATGTCGCTCAGCGCAGCCTCGAAGCCGAGCGGGGTCGGCTTGGCTTGATACAGCAGCACCCACTCGAAGCGAGACTCCCACAGCGCCAGCGATTCGGCGGTGAGAGCCGTCTTGCCCATGCCTCCCAGGCCGGTGATGACCGCGACCGGTTTCACTTCGGAGCCGTGGCTCGATCCGATGAAGTCCGCTCCCAGCGCGGCCAGTTCCCAAGTCCGGCCGACGAAGTGCTGGTGCCCTGCCGTGGTCAGCTCGGTGATCCGATGTAGCCGAGGATCGCGCGTGTCGAGCCCCGGACTGCGGCCCTTCTGCAACGTCAGCCCCGGTTGCTCGGCACCGTACAGCACCGGTGTGGCGTGATCGCAAACGGAGTAGCGGGTGTGGTCGTGCTTCTTGGGATCGAGCAGCGAGTTCCTCGCCATCGTCAACGCTTCGGCTGCATTCTTCGACTTCGAGTGTGCCAGCAACGCGCGATAGAACTCAACGCCCAACTCGCGGGCGTAGTCGTCCCCCACGGCATAACGCATGGCGACGACCGACGAGACTCCCCCTTGTAGCAGCGCGTGAGCCGTGCCGGTGTAGCCGGGCTGCTCGCCGAGTGCGATCTGTTTCGTCGGCGATGAGCCGCCGTGGCCGACGCTGCCAGCGTCGGGCCGGATGCTGGCAGCATCCGCCACGGGCTTCGTGCCCGGTTCGCGACCCTGAGCGATGGCCATGAATTCGTTCCAGTCCTTCGCTCGCAGGATGTCGCCGGAGTGGCACGCGCTGAGGAAGAACAGACGTGGGATGAAGCCGCCCGAACCGGTGAAGAGATCGAGCAAGCCGTCGCCAGAGAGTCGGTCACTCTCTCCGCCGGGCTTGGCGAGTTCGAGCAGGTTCAGGTGCCCGTGCCCACTCCAGTGGACGATGTGATAGCCGCCGTTCTCTTCGATCTGTGACTTCAGCCGCTCGCGCGTGACGCCGTGCGTCAGGAAGTCGGCGACGATGCGGCGCTGCGGGTAGATTTCCTTCTCAAAAAGTTGCCGCAACTCGCGCCGCTCCTGCCTCGCTGCCAGCGGTCTCGAACCGCGCGCCTCGGCAAACACGAACAGCACGCGCAAGCACTCGTCTTGTCCGAGATCAAGCGTCTGTGTGGCCGGTGCGTGCATGTCGTGGACGACGCGGACGAGCAGGTTTCGCTCGCCGAGCGTCGGCTGGTCCGCTGCCGGGCGGGCGATCTCCCACGGCACGCGAGCCAGCGCGGCGGCGAGATGATTTTCTTCCTCGGTCGCGCCGGGCAATTGGATGCGCAGCGTCCGCTGCGACTCGGACTCCCACAGCTTGCGGAAGATTTCTTCGCCCAGCACCTGCTCGGCAATGCAGACGCCAATCTCCGCGACGCTGGCCGCTTCACGCCCCGGCTCGACGAAAAGTCGCAGGTAGTTCCGCAGGTCGAACAGACCTTGCTGACGTGACGCGGCGATGTCTTTGAAATTCGTCTGCCGAAACGCGAGTTGCGAACCGTGCGCATCGAGCAGCCGCAGCTCTGCCGTGTGGTTCGGATAATCAGCGGTGATGATCAGATCGAAGTGTGAGGGCATGGTGAATCCACGTTTGAACTATTTTGTAACGGATCACGCTCAAAGGGGCCATCACGATCAATGGCGTCAGGAGTCGTTGTTTCCTAATTCCTCACGGACTACTGATTCAAAGACGGGGGTTTGTTGGTGCCTGCACCCAACAAGGGCTTCAGGTAGATCTCGGGCTTCGTGTTTGTCTCGCTGATGGAAGGCACCACGCTGTTCTTCTTGATGAATGTCTGGAAGTCGGCATCGGAGCGGTCGAACGAGGACTGCTCCGGCTGCTCCACCCAGCCGGCTTGGCGAAGATTCTAGTATAGCAGGATGAGGTTGTCGCCAAACATCTGCGCCCGCCATGCTCTTCGACGAACATGTCGCTCTGCACGAACACGCCGGCCGAGCCGCGGCACGGATCGTTGACTCGCCCCTGGTGCGGCGCAAGCGACTCGACCAGCACGCGGACCACGCTGCACCGTCGGTTGCCGAGTCGATCAAGCATCGGTGCGTCTCCGGCGTTTTGGTGGCTTCATCGGCGTAGGCTCGCGGGACAGTTCGGCTTCGAGTTCCTCAATCGTCGGCAGGCTGCCGCGCAGGTTTTTGGGCAAGGTCTCGACGAGCTTGGTTTCCCAACCGGCGACGCCGATCGGTTTGTGGATGTCGCGCAGGGCGTATTCGGCGATCAGCCGGTTCTTGTCGCGGCAGAGGATCAAGCCGAGGGTCGGTTGATCGACCGCCGGGTCTCGCAGCAGTTCGTCCACCGCCGACAGGTAGAAGCTCATCTTGCCCGCGTGCTCCGGCTCGAACGACCGCATTTTCAAGTCGATCACGAAGTAGCAGTGCAGCCGGCAGTGATAGAACAGCAGGTCGATCGAGAACTCCTCGCCGCCGACTTCGAGCGGATACTGCTGGCCGACAAAGGCGAAGCCGACGCCCAGTTCCAGCAAGAACTGGCGGATGTGCATCATCAGCCCGGCTTCCGCCTCCCGTTCGTGGGCATCGGGCGCGCGCGTCAGGAAATCGAAGTTGGACGGATCTTTGAGCAGTTGCTGCGCGAGGTCCGATTGCGGTGCGGGAAGGGTTCTGTGGAAGTTGGTGACGGCGAGGCCCTGTCGCTCGTGTAAACCCGAGTTGATTTGCAGGGCGAGGATGTTGCGCGACCACCCGTTTTCCAGGGCTGCCGCCGCGTACCAGCCTCGGATGTTGGGAGCCTTGCACTTCTCCCACAGAATCACGTTGTGAGCCCACGGCAATTTGGCCACCGCCGGTGGCCAGGAAACGAGATCGATTTTGGCCACGGCTCGTGGCCAAATCTCGTGATGGGCTGGCGACAGAGGGTAGGCCTCGTAAAACGCCCGCATGCGGCGCAGGTTTCTCGGCGAAAAGCCTGTCATTTCGGGAAACGCTCGATGCAAGTCGGCGGAGAGCCGGTCGATGACGGAACTCCCCCAGGCTTCCCGCTGCGTTCTCAGATGCAACTCGAATCCGATGTCGAAATACAGCAACAGTAATTCTTGATTGACCGAATGGGCTGCCCGTAACTGTGCCGCGCGGATTCGTGTCTTCAAGTCCGTCAGCACGGCGTCATATCCCGCCGGAACCACCTCACGCTGAGTCGGCTTGGCACGCGCCAGGCGTGCTTTGGGTTGAGCGACCTTCGTCGCCTTTTTCTTAGCCATAGCCTAGCCCCTTCAAATTTGTCTCAATTGCCGCTTCCGGCGTTGAGGCGTACACGGGGACGGGATCCCCTTCGATGCCGCGAATGACAGTTCTGGAATCGGACTTTTTCCTTTGCACTTTACTTTCCCAAGCAACTGACCTCTTTGATAACTCCCTTGTAACCAGCCGCGAAACAGTCCGTTGACGCGATAGGGATTTTCAGCATACCCGTCGTGCGAGCGACGATCCACTAGCCGAGCGAGACCGCGTTGAACGCTTGCATCAGGGTCGGACGAGGAGTTAAACTTCCTGCCACTAGTCGCAACTCGCTCACAACGTCGTCCTTCCGCGTGAGCGGCTGGGCGGGGATCATCGACAAACGAAATGTAATCGTCCAACCATTGCCCCTTGGGTTCAGGAACTTGCCATGCAACAGCATCTTTCGCTCTGTGTCGGTCTGGTCCTTGCGTTGTGGTTCTCAGCGCCAGTGCGAGCGGATGAACTGCCGAAGCTCACGACGCTCAGCGATCCGTCGATTCGTTACCGTGTGCCGGAGAAGCCGTATCAAATCCTCGAGCGAGCCGGCATCACGGCCGTCATCGTCGATAACCGCGAGGTCAACGACGAGGTGTTGCCAGGACACAAATCCGGTTACAGCGGCGTCGGATCGTTGACCTCGGCGTTGCGGCGCGAGAATCATTTCGTGCCTGCCGTCTCCGGATTGAACTTCGAGCACATCCACGACGGCACCAAGCAAGACCGCAACTTGCTGTTCGAGCCGCGCAACGTCCCGATGGAGTTGCGAATCATCGACGAATTCACCGCCGAACTGTATCAAGCGGCGACACCGTTTTGGGGACTCGAAAGTTGCCACCGCTATCGACTGCTCCCCGACGGGACGATCGAGATGACGTTTGAGTGCGTTCCGCGCCGCGCCACTTTCAAGAACGGCTACATCGGATTGTTCTGGGCCAGCTATATCCATCAGCCCGAATCGTTGGACATCCACTTCCGAGGGTTCGACGACGGCCAGCCGTCCACCGCTCGTTGGATTCGCGGCGTCACACCGGCTCACGGCACGCTGCCGACGCATCTCGCCCCCGACGACAATCGCGACTTCGCCCATGATCCCGACTTCCCACTGACGCTCGTCTTCAATCGCTCCAAGCATCGCTTCGCCGAGCCGTGGTATTTCGGAGTCAGTCACGGTCAGGCCTACGCGCAGATGTTTCGTCCGCAAGACCGTGTGCGGCTGACGCAATCTCCCAGCGGCGGCGGACAAGGCAACCCGGCCTGGGACTTTCAGTTTTTCATCGACAAGTACGAACTGAATCGCCGCTATCAATTCGTGATGCGAGCAATGCTGCTGCCGTTCGAGTCGCCCGAACAAGTCGAACGAGCAACCCGCCCCCATCGTGACGCCTTGAAATAGTGCCAGGGTCCGAAGCCGACGCAAGCTGCGTCGGCCACGGTTAGCTCGGAGCGGTCAGCGGGTCGCCGGTGTCTTCTTGGCCAAGGTCCAGCAGAAATGGAACGGCCTTTTTCGCCCATCGTTCGGCGCTTGGATAGGCGGCTGCATTGGCGCCGAAGCAACTTTCGAGCATGTCCGTATGGATGATGCCTGGATTCAGAGGAATCGCCGCCATTCCGTACGGCAAATCGTCCGCCAGCGCTCGCGTCAAGCCTTCGATCGCCCACTTCGTCGCACAATACGGACCGACCATGGGCGACGTCGATCGGCCCCAGCCTGAGCTGAAATTGATAACGACGCCGGTCTCACGCTCGATCATGGCCGGCACAAAGTGACGGATGACGTAAAAGACACCTTTGATGTTGACGTCGACCACTCGCGAGAACACATCGGGAGGGACATTCCAGAGTGACGCATTTTCGTTGATCAAACCGGCGTTATTCAGAAGCAAGTCGGGGGCTCCGACCTCACGAATCACAAGCTTCGCCCACTCGGAAACCTGCCCGTCATTGCTGACGTCGACGACATCGAACCGATGCGGACTGGGAAAGCGTTCCGACAACTTGGCGATCGCCGGCCCGGATCGGGCACAGCCAACGACCGTATGGCCGAGGCGGATGAACTCCTCCGTCATCGCCAGCCCGAGCCCGCGACTTACGCCGGTGATCAAGATTCGTCGGTGCTGCATGATGCCTTCTCCCCTTGGTGCGTCAGTCGTGTTTCCCTCTACAATGCATCCTATCGTACATCAGGAGTGATGATGAGCAAGATTCCAGTGCTGTTGCCGGGAAAGCCGATGCCCGCTTATTCCTACGTACCCGGCAAGTTCCCGCATCCGATTCGAGATCCCAACGGCCACAGTTTTGGCGAAATTGCCGAAGAGGTTGTGGAACTCGATCCGCGGCAGTGGCGAGAATGTGAGCAATATCTGCGTGGGATCGATCTGTTCAATCATGGTTTTTATTGGGAAGCACACGAATCGTGGGAGGCCGTCTGGAATGCCGCCGGCCGACAAGGCAGCGTCGCCGATTTCATCAAGGGACTGATCAAACTCGCCGCGGCCTCTGTCAAGGCGCGTGAAGGGAGCGCAAATGGCGTGGCCAGACATGCGACGCGCGGGGATAAACTCTTTTGTTATGCGCAATCCAGATTCGGCCCCGATTCGAGCATGATGGGCTTGTCACTGGCCGACCTCCGTCAGTTCGCCGAGCAACTCGCGGCAACGGCCGACGAAGCGGTCGATACGAGCGACGAGCCAGTCGTTCGAATTCACGATTTCCTACTCGCTCCCAAGTAGATGGAGTCAACCGATGCCCGAACCCAGTTACGCTGGTGACGATCCGCCTGGATTCTGGGGTTTCGTTTTTGGTTTCGTGGTGTTATTCGGGCTCTTCTTCCTGGTAAAGGGCTGCTTGTGAGCAAGAAGTACGTCAGCCTTTCCGGGCTGACATGTCAGCCCGGAAAGGCTGACGTACTTCACCTCGCCCGCGGATGGGCCTTCTCGTAAGCTTCGCGCAATCCCGCCGTGCTGACATGCGTGTAGATCTGAGTCGTGACCAGACTCTTGTGGCCAAGCAGCTCTTGAACGCTACGGATGTCAGCTCCGCGGTCGAGCAAGTGGGTTGCGAAACTATGTCGCAACGTGTGGGGTGTGGTGCGCGTGTCGAGGCCCGTCTGTTTGAGATGCTTTTCAAGCATGCGGCCGACACTCCGAGTGGTCAGCCGCCGTCCGAACTTGTTGACGAACACGGGTGCGGTTCCGTTTTGAGGTTCCTTCGGCGAGAGCTCTCGCGCCTTCAACCACTGCTTCATCGCGCGCACGGCGTACGATCCAAGCGGCGATAGTCGCTCGCGCTTTCCCTTACCTCGAACGCGAACCAGCCCGTTGTCGAAGTCAAGATCTTGTTCATTCACGCCGACAGCTTCGCTCACGCGCAGGCCGGCCGAGTACATGGCCTCGAGGATCGCGCGATCGCGCAGCCCCAGCGGATCGTCGGCGGGCGGCGCATCCAGCAGTTGGCCGATTTCATCGGTCGACAGGAAATGCGGCAGCGTGCGGTCGCGCCGCGGAGTGCGAATCGGTTTGGCGGGGTTGTTGTCGACGAGTTCCTCGCGTTGCGCAAAGCGAAAGAAACTCCGCAGCGATGCCAACCGGCGCGCCACCGATGCCTTGGCGTAGCCCGCCTCGTGCAACGCCCCGACATAGCCGCGGAGGTCGAGCGGAGTGATCTCGCCGGGAGTCGGCTCGTGGCCAAAGGCTTCGGTCAGATACTCGACCAACGCCTCGAAGTCCTCGCCATACGACTTGATCGTCAGCTCGGACGCATTGCGTTCGACTCGCAGATAGCGAAGGAAGCGGGGAATCGCGGTCTTCATCGTGCCGATCGATGGCGGTGCTTATTCAAGTCCCGAGTTGTCGGTGGGCAAGGGTAGCGTGAAGCGCGGTTGAGGCCGCTCGGCTTCCGCCGCGACTTGGCGAATCTTTTGGCTCAACACCGCCGCGTCGTACCAACTGAAGCTGAGTTCCGGGTTCGAGGCGTAACGCCCGAGCGTCCGTAATGTTTCGCTGCGGTTGTCGTCATCGAACAGAAAGACGTAGCGTTCTTCGCCCTTCACGAGGGCCAATACATTGATATCTTGTGACACGTCTCGAACTCCTGCGGGTCGACGTGGGGGGATCGGTCGCGGGCCGCCATCCGTGCGGCCTACCGGTCATATCGGCCAATCGGCCATCGCCACACCACTCGCGTTTTTCCGCCGCCACCTCGCGCTGCCAGCATCTCGGTCACATGCAGATGACAGCAGAATCGTATGAAGTCGTCGCTCCGTTGCAGGTACGCTTGCCAGTCGCCAAAGCGCGCGTCGTCGCGGAAGTAGAAGTAATTGGCCAACCGTTTTGTGAATTCCGCGTCGTTTCCATGGTAGAGCCGCGTGTGCGAAAGGACCGGTTCGTTCTGTGGACGCGCTGGCGGACGCTCGGCGCTCGGCGGCGCAGGCACGAATCCCCGCGGATCGGGCCAGTCCCTTGGCAGCTGCGCAGGCGGAACGAGTCCTAGTCCTATCGGTCCTTCGAGTGGGACCGATTCTGTTGGTTGTCCGATTGGTTCGGGTTCCGCGGGCGGACCGAGCAGTTCTTCGGCGCTGGCCTGCGACACACCGGCGATTGATCGCGCGTCCTGGTCGGGAGAAGCGGGCGTTTGCGTCTTGAGCTGCTCCTTGGCGAGAGCGAGTTCCGCCTCGAAGACCAACGACTCGGGGATGAACTCTTCCTCCGACGTTCCCCACGGCAGTCCATAGCCGGCCGGGATCGGGTGATAGCTGGGATTGGCAGCGTACCAGCGGACTGCTAGCCCCATACGCGGAGGATAATACGGATCGAACTCGGTCACCGAGCCAACGACGATCGCGTCAACGTCCATGTAGCGGGCGAGCGCCTGGAAATCCTCGGGAGTGAGCGGCGTTTGGGGGTCTGTAAACCCTGCGATCCCGCTCGCAAGCACTCTTTGCTTCGTCACGCCCACGGGGACAACTTCGAAGCCAGGAATTGCTTGCAGCTCGTTGTAGTACGCCAGAGCGACTTGATCCTGATCAATTGTCGGATCGGCGCTTTGGTTAAAGAAGGGGAGAACCGCGACGCGACTAAGCTGCGGGAATGGGTTGTGAAACTGGGGCTGATGCACGACATCGGGAATGGCCGTGCAGCCAGCAGTCACAACAAGTAGTAAGGCAAATGGCAGATCACGCATCGCGAGAGGGAGCCAGTCAATCGAACAGGCCCCCCCGCTACGAAAAAACCGGTGCGAATCGACAAAATCGACCCGATCCGTTTAATCGGCAGATCTTCACACGTAGTCCAATAAATATCGAGCTTTTTGTCGAGTTGTTCGTCCGCGAGTTCCGGTGCGTTGCTGAAGAAGTAGATGCACGGTGACTCGAGCGCCTGCGCCGTTGTTGAATAAATTGGATGCTGCTAACTTAGGGCAACCCCACGCATTCGGTCGCGACAAGACTAGTCTGAGGGAAGCTTCGGCAAGATCCCATCCCCTGAAAACAGAGACTGACACAAAAAGATGCGTAAGATTGTCTATACAAAAACGGATGAAGCACCCGCCCTGGCAACGCACTCCCTGCTGCCGATCATCCGAGCGTTTACCACTTCGTCGGGAATCGATTTCGAGCTAAAAGATATTTCGCTGGCTGGCAGAATCATCGCCACCTTTCCCGACAACTTGACGCCGAGCCAGCAGCAAGGTGACGCGCTCGCCGAACTGGGCGAGTTGGCGAAGACTGCCGAAGCCAACATCATCAAGCTCCCGAATATCAGCGCGTCGCTTCCGCAACTGACGGCTGCGATCAAGGAATTGCAAGACCACGGCTACAACGTGCCGGACTTTCCCGAAGAACCAAAAAGCGACGCCGAGAAAGCAATCAAAGCACGTTACTCGAAGGTCCTGGGCAGCGCCGTGAATCCGGTGCTGCGCGAAGGCAACTCGGATCGTCGCGTGGCAGCTCCGGTGAAGGAATACGCCAAGAAGAATCCACATTCGATGGGTGCCTGGACCGCCGACTCGAAGACTGACGTCGCTCATATGAACGACGGCGACTTCTATTCGAGCGAACGCTCACACGTCATGACGCAGGCTGGCGACGTCCATGTAGAACTCGTGAGCGAGGACGGCAAGACGACGATTCTCAAGGAGAAAGTGTCGTTAAAAGCTGGTGAAGTCATCGATGCCTCGGTGATGAGTTGCCGGGCGCTGCGCGATTTCATCGCGCGCGAGATCGACGACGCGAAAGCCAAGAACGTGTTGTTGTCCCTACATCTCAAGGCCACCATGATGAAAGTGTCGGACCCGATTATCTTCGGGCATGCCGTCAGCGTTTTCTACAAAGATGTCTTCGAGAAGTATGGCCCTGTCTTCGAGCAGCTTGGCATCGAACCGAACAACGGTCTTGGTGATGTCTATTCAAAAATCGAAACGCTGCCGGAAGCACGGCAAACCGCCATTGAGGCGGACATCGAATCGGTTTACAAAGACCGGCCGCTGCTGGCAATGGTGGACTCGGATAAAGGCATCACCAATCTGCACGTCCCCAGCGACGTAATCATCGACGCCTCGATGCCCGCCGCGATTCGGACCTCCGGACGGATGTGGGGACCGGACGGCAAGCTGCACGACATGAAAGCGATTATCCCGGACCGCTGCTACGCCGGCGTCTATCAAGAGACGATCAATTTCTGCAAGGAGAGCGGTGCCTTCGACGTTACGACGATGGGCAACGTTGCCAATGTCGGACTGATGGCCCAAAAGGCCGAAGAATATGGTTCGCACGACAAGACCTTCGAGATTCCGGAAGCAGGCACGGTTCGTGTTGTCGACGCATCCGACAAGACGGTGCTGGAACACGCGGTCGAGCAAGGTGATATCTGGCGGATGTGCCAGACGAAGGATGCCCCGATTCGAGACTGGGTGAAACTGGCGGTCAATCGAGCCCGCGCCACGGGCTCGCCCGCAATCTTCTGGTTGGATAAGCAGCGAGCGCACGATGCGAATCTGATCGAGAAAGTGAATCAATACCTGCCAGAGTACGATACAGCCGGGCTCGACATTCAAATCCTGTCACCGGTCGAGGCGACGCGGCTGACGTGCCAGCGCTGCAAAGACGGCAAGGACACGATCTCGGTCACTGGAAACGTATTGCGCGACTATCTGACCGATCTGTTTCCGATTCTTGAACTGGGCACGAGTGCCAAGATGCTGTCCATCGTCCCGCTGTTGGCTGGCGGCGGATTGTTCGAGACGGGTGCGGGCGGTTCCGCTCCCAAGCACGTGCAGCAGTTCGTGGAAGAAGGACATCTGCGTTGGGATTCGTTAGGCGAGTTCCTGGCGTTGGCCGTTTCGCTGGAAGATCTCGGCACGAAGACCAGCGATTCCAAGGCATTGGTTTTGGCCGAGACGTTGAACGCGGCAACAGGCGAATTCCTGGACAACGACAAGTCGCCATCGCGCAAAGTCAACGAACTCGATAACCGCGGAAGTCACTTTTACTTGGCGCTGTACTGGGCCGAGGCACTCGCCGCGCAAACCAAGGACGCCGATTTGCAAAGTCAATTTGCTCCCTTCGCGAAACGTCTCGCTGAGAATGAATCCAAGATCATCGGCGAGTTGAACGCGGCTCAGGGATCACCCGTCGACATCGGCGGTTACTACCATCCCGATCCCGCAAAGACCGAAGCGGCGATGCGGCCGAGCGCGACCTTTAATGCCGCTTTGCAATCGCTGCGCGCGTAACGACGGCAGCGTGGCACCGCCAATATTTTGCCTCAGTAACGCGGAAAGAACCTCACGCCCGCTCCTGCGTTTTCTGACGTCAATGCTTGCGGCACGGAACTTGTCGCGATAGAGTCATCTCCAGACACTACGCGTGATTTCGCGATTCTTCCGCAACTTGCCCCACCTCACGCGTACATAATTAACAGTCCGACGACTCGAGCCAGCCGTGAAGCCAAGCGAAATCGTCGTCGAACAGATCCTGGGGCGCTCGGATAGGAGCCGACACTGCGATGGTAGAGCTAATTAACGGAGGATTTGTTCCCGAATCTTAGGGCGCCTGCCGATGCCTGAACTCAGCGGTTGGATGACTGTCCATGAAAAACTGTCGCGCTCGCTCCGCGCTCTGTTGGCCAGCTCGCTCGGTGACTTGTCGTTATACGCGTTGCTGGCCTTGGGAGTGTGGCTGTTCTTCTACGTCGTCTTTCGAAAGAACTTTCTCCACCGACGGATATCTCAGCGAGATCCGGCGCCTGGGCAAGTAACGCGGGAGATGGTTCACTCGCTACGTAGCATCGCTGTTTTTGGACTGGTCACGGGCGCGGTCGTCTACGCCGGCTATTCCGGCTGGACTCGACTGTATCTGCGATTGGGCGAGTACGGTTGGGGATGGTTCTTTCTCAGCATCGGACTGATGATTGTCATTCACGACGCCTACTTCTATTGGACCCATCGCCTGATGCATCACCCGCTGCTGTTTCGGTCGCTCCACCAAACTCACCATCGCTCCACCAGTCCGACACCAGAGAACCTGACATGACAATGATAATCGGACAAGATCTGACGCACGCTGACGACATAAGTGACGCCATTATTACAGGTTAATAATGCTAGCTTTACTGC
>Ga0326597_10010240_pt1 | contig 12513 bp, 13 predicted proteins | sample RVTome_12_FD_203789 | JGI IMG/M metagenome (GOLD analysis project Ga0326597, IMG submission 203789) | Soil microbial communities from uranium-contaminated site in the Upper Colorado River Basin, Wyoming, United States - RVT100D185 | ecosystem: Environmental > Terrestrial > Soil > Contaminated >... | reverse complement strand
ACAACAGTGCGGGCGTAAAATTGTAGATTGCGGCGCCGACGTTCCAGGGACTCGGCAAGACGACCGCCGGAACATTGAACAAGACAATGTAGTAGTGCCAGAAAAAAAGGATAATTGCGGTGCCGGTGCACGGATAAATTACTCGAAGGATCTTGTCGAACATTATTTGACCACTCCTAGTGCAACTCCCGCCTGCCGCTCCAACTCTGTAAACTTGTCGAGGAATCGAATCTGCGACGTGCGCGGATACGGAATGTCAATTTCAAGCCGTAGGGTGATAACCGCTGGGCGCTTGGAGAACACGAGAACTTGATCCGCCAAATAGATGGCCTCCGAAATGCTATGGGTCACAAAAATCACCGTGGCGCCGGTTATGCGGCGAATATCCAGCAGCAAATCATTCATTTCTAGTCTGGTGAGTTCATCGAGTGCGCCAAACGGCTCGTCCATCAGCAAGATGGACGGCTCATGGATGATGGCCCGGCACAGCGCAACACGCTGCTGCATGCCTCCAGACAACTGCCTGGGATAGGCGTTTTCGAAGCCGCCTAAACCAACAATTTCAAGAATCTCCTGCGCGCGGGCCTTTGCCCTTGCATCATTCTTGCCAAGAACTTCCATGGGATAGAGGACGTTGCCGGTGACCGTCCGCCACGGCATCAGGGTGGGTGACTGAAACACAACGCCGACACCGGGATACGGCTTGGTGATTGCACTGCCATTGAGCTCAAGCAGTCCGCTGGTGGCCGGCAGCAGTCCTCCCATCATCTTCAGGACGGTCGTCTTGCCACAACCGCTGGGGCCGAGCAGCGACACGAGTTCGCCCTTGCGAAACTCAAACGAAACATCTTTGACCGCGACTACGGGTTCACCCGCGCCGGTCTTGAAAGTCTTGTTGAGAGTTTTTACCCGCCCGAGGGGAGGCCCAGACCTATCGGCGGATCCCCTCGGGGTCGATGTGCGATCTACATCCACGATTGCTTCTATTCGTTCGTCCAACCCGGATGCTATGGCATTATCGGTTTTGCGGGCATGAAGCCGGTCGCGTAAACGTCTTCCGGCTTCGGGGCCTTTTCCTTGGGAAAGCCTGCGTTTTCGACCATCCACTGAACGGACGATTTCATTCTTTCGGCAGTGAAGTGGCCCAGACCATTCTTTTTCACGTCGGGGGTCACCGACAGGTCCTCAACGATATTCAATTCGTCGACTGTAATGTCATCGTTGAGCGCCTTTGCAGTCCTTCTTGCGAACTCCGCCGCCTCCTTCTTGTGCTTGAAGGCGTATTGATAGCCGCGCAGCGTGGCCCTGACGAACTTCTTCACGATGTCAGGGTGTTCCTTCAGATAGGACTCCTTGGCGCCGATCCCGTTCGAATACAAGTCGAGGCCGAAGTCGGCGAGGAGGAGCGAACGCACTTTCGCGCCTTTCACCGCGCGTTCGATTCCAGGCTTGGACATGATGTAGAAATCGACCGAAGGAATCTTGCGCGAGGCAAGCATTGCAACGCGAGCGGAAGGCTCGACGTTGATGGTTTTGAGCTTATTGGGGTCAAGGTTGTTCTTGCGCATCATCGCCTTGGCGATGTTCGAAACGAAACTGCCCGAGCCAGTCCCGATCTCCAGCCCCTCGAGATCGCTCAATTTCGCGACATTTGCGCCCGGATCAAGCGAGAAGATCGTGAAAGGCGCTTTCTGGTAGATCACCGATACGACTTTCAGGCTTGCTCCGTTCGCACGGGCAATTACCAAGCTCGGCACATCAATGAACCCGAGCTGTGCGGCGCCGCTCTCCACCATTTGAATGGCAGCTGCGGTTCCGTTGGTCGGGACGATTTTGACGTTCAATCCTTCTTCTTTGTAGTAGCCCTTTTCCAGGGCGGTGAATAACGGCGCGTGCCGCCCCAGAATGATGAAGTCATTTGCGAAGGTGATGTCCGTCATCTGCTGGGCCCGCGCCGGCTTGGCGTCAAGGACCGCAGCTCCACCAAGTATCAAGCAAGCTGAGAAGATGATAGCTGTTACTCGGTTCAACATCTCAATCTCCTTTTTCGCTTCTCACGTCATTATTTCGGTTTGCATTAGCAAGATCAAGGGAGCGCCGTGGTTTCATTCATTGGCAGGATCCGATGCTCGATAACCGCGCCGGTCAGGTTCGCCGATGCCGTCGAAATCAAGTAGAGCAGCGTTGGAACGACCCCTTCGGGTTCACCAACCCCAATCGAACTGCGATAAAATTCTTTTTCCTGTTCGCTGCTGACGTCCATGAAAATTGGCGTCGCCCGCAGTCCCGGCGACAGCACGTTGGCGCGGACATTATGATCTCTCAGTTCATATGCGGCAGACTTGATCATGCCGATAATGGCAGCCTTGCTTGCGGCGTACGCGCTGGCGCCGGGCCAGCCGTTCATTGCCAGGCCGGAGGTGAATGCGACGATCGCACCTGCCTGCTGGGCTTTTAGCAAAGGAATGATGCCTTGTAGACAGTAGAAAACACCGTTGAGATTGACATCGATGATCTCGCGCCATTGTGCCGCGCTCATCCGGTCGACATCGGTGCGGATCTGAATGGCGGCGCCAAGCACTGCGGCATCGAGCCGCGGGTAACGATTCTTGACATCGCCGATCAACGCCGTCACGGCACTTTCGTCGGAGACATCAACATTGCGGACGTCGATCCGCGTCGACGCGGTCGCATCGAGGCCGCGCAGCAGCCGATCATGATTGCGATCTACTGCGATGACAGTCGCACCTTCACGCGCGCAGTGCCGCGAGAGAGCCGCGCCAATGCCGCTGCCCGCTCCGGTAATCAGGACCACCGCGTCGTGGAAGCGATAGGAGGCTGAAATAGTCATGCCGGCACATCCTCGCGATGCGCGGCCGAGAGCGCCGCTCGGTAGGCCGTCTCGGCTGCGCCCGGTGCCATTGGGCTGAGCGCTGCTATGTGGTCATCCGGCCGGACCAGAACCATGGTGTTCTCAGGGCAGCCATAGCGTCTCGTGATCAGGTTTCCGGGATCGAAAAGCGAGCGATTGCGAATCGCGGAGTCGCGGGGAGCGTCCCACCGAGACACGGCATAATGCTTGAGCCATGGCAGGGCATTCGCGGGAATCTGCGGACGCCTTCTGACGTCCGTAAAATACAGCGCCACGAACGATTTGCCGAACAGATCGTGGAGCCGGACAGGCCTGCCATCGCTGTCATGCACCACGCCGTCCGGTGCCCGATCGCCGAGCACGACTGCCGGCGGCTCGGCAAAGGGCTTTGCCATCGACCAGTTGCCGTCGCCGTCAAGTCCCAGCCGCACGCCGAGGAGTGTCCTTGTGTAGGCGTTGCCCCAGCTATGGTCCGACATGGCATTCACGGCGGTGGCTCGCGCAGCCATGTAGGCTCTGGCCGCTTCTGCCATCTCGCCCGAGCCCTGTTCCGCGACAGGCTTCTGCTCACGTTCAAACGAATCGAAAAGCGTGTCATCGGCCCAGCCGCGCATTATCCAGGCCACTCGCCACGCGATGCTATTGGCGTCGAGGATTCCGGTGTTGAGACCGAGCGCCCACATCGGTGTGATCAGATGAGCGGCGTCCCCGAGCAGCACGATCCGGCCATGCCGCCACTTGCTGGCAATACGATGATGGATTTTGTACAGGTTGGTGCCCAGAACTTCGACGTTCTTCACTTCTCCGATGAAGTGGATTGCCTTCTCGCGCAGCTCTTCAACGGACGGTTCCCTATCGTCATCGAATACCGGAAAAAGAAAACGCCAGCATTCCGGCTGACGGACGAGGACCATCCATTCCTCGGCGTCGCTGAAATAGGCGAGATATGGGAAATCGCGCGGATTGGCAACGTCGAGATCAACTTTGAGATCGACAAGGGAAAATCGTTCCGGCAAGGAGCGCCCTTCGACCCGGACGCCAAGCCGGTCGCGGATAGTGCTGCGCCCTCCGTCGCATGCCAACAAATAGCTTGCTTCGAAGGTCTTGGCCCCGTCGGGCGTCTCGATTTCAATCGAGATGTGGTCCGCATGTTGCGTGAACGAGGTCACCCGATGTCGGTAGTGGATCGATCCGCGTGGATTACGGCTGAGACATTCGCCGAGCGCGGGCTCCATTTCGTACTGCGGCAAATTTATTACGAACGGAAAACGCGTTTCGTCTCGGAGGAGCTGAAGCTTGACGGTGTTGCGCATCTTGTTGGTGGCGCGCTCGATATCACCGATTTCGTCGACTCGCATGGCTCGCTTGAGCACGTCGCCGGAGGCTCCGAAGCGATGCCAGATTTCAAGGGTGCGGGTGAGCGTCGTGCCGGCCTTCGTTTCGGTGGACAGTCCGGCGTCGGCCTCGAATGTGACAAACGGGATGTCGTGGTAGGCAAGCGCAAGAGCTACGGTGAGTCCGACCGGTCCCGCACCGACGATCGCGACCGGGAGGTCACTCATCAGCGGATATGCACCACTGATCATTGACGTGCTCCGCTGAAAGCATCGCGTCTCGATGGCAATAGCGGCCTCACTCGCGCTGCCGCATCGCCGGACCGGAGGTAGTTACGGTCGGCCAGAGACAACGTCGATATTGCCACTTGCCAGCAGAAGAATCATCGCACTCGCAAATTCTCAAAGTCAATCGATTTTCGAAAATTGTGTAGATTTTCCAGCAATGCTGGAGTAGAGAACGCGACCATTCACCAATTGGTTTTGGCGTGGATGCATCAATGAGGGGTTGTAACATTTCATTGCGCGTCAAAGACGGGCATCAGATTGATGCCTACGCTGTCGAACCGCGCGGCAAAAAACGCGGCGGAATCGTCCTGTTGCAGGAGATTTTCGGCGTTACGTCGCACATCAAGTCAGTCTGCGACGATTACGCCGAAAGGGGCTACCACGTTGTCGCGCCATCGTTGTTTGACCGGATCGGCAAGGGCCTGGTGCTCGGTTATTCGGAAGAAGACGCCGCGAAAGGTCGCGACTGGCGCAGCAAAATCCCATGGGACCAGGCGGAGTCGGACGTATTGTCGGCCGTGCAGTATCTGCGCGATGCGGGAAAAACTGCGACGGTCGGCTATTGCTGGGGTGGGACAGTGTCGTGGCGCTGCGCGTCACATATCGACTTGCTGGCGGCAGCAGTCTGCTACTACCCGACGCAGATCGCCGGTTCTATTGAGGAACAGCCGCGATGTCCGGTTTTAATGCACTTCGGAGAGAGCGACCCGATCGCGACCACCGAGCACGCACGTCTTCTGCGCGCGGCGCACGATCAGCGCGTCGATATCCAGCTTTATTCGGCCGGTCACGGGTTTAATTGCGACGAGATCCCAGGCTTTCATGCGCCCAGCGCGGCGTTGGCCTTGCGCCGGACATTGGATTTCCTCAATGCGCATATGGCCTAGACACAACCGCGATTTGGCTGGATCTGCCGAATGGTCGCCGCCATGTTTCGGAAATGCGATTGATTATGTTCAAACGGCAAGATACGCGATGAATGCGCAGTCCAAGAGGATCGTGCTCCAGCGCGCAGGCAACAAGGGCCGGCCATGACCTTAGTCCAACACCGTGAACCCGCCGCTGAGACGACCATCAACGCGATCGCCTACCGGCAGATCCGCAGCGACATCGTTGCCTGCAAGCTGATGCCGAACGAACGCCTGCGGGTTGAAGCGCTCCGCGACCGTTACAGCATCGGGGGCAGCCCAATCCGCGAGGCATTGATGCGGCTCGAGGCGGAAGGCCTGGTCGTGCTCGAACAAAACAAGGGATTTCGGGTTTCTCCGGTATCGCGCGAACATTTATTAGACCTGACGAAGACACGCATCGAGGTCGAGGCCACTGCACTGCGCTGGTCGATCGAGCAGGGCGGCGTCGAGTGGGAAGCAGACCTGCTCGGAGCATTTCATCGCCTGTCGCATCAGAAAAAGATCGAGCGCGGCGGCGATACATCGGTCAACGCGGCCTGGTTCAATGAGCATCGAAATTTCCATTCGGCGCTGGTCGCGGCGTGCAATTCGCCGACGCTGAAGGCCATACGCGAGGGCCTGTTTGCGCAGGCGGAGCGGTACTTCGCGTTGTCTATCATGTCCAAATTGCAGCCGCGCAACGATGTCGCCGAGCATGAGCAGATCATGCGAGCAGCATTGGCGCGCAACGTCGCCCGCACCATCCAACTGCACAATGCGCATATCGAGCGCACCAGCGAAAAGGTCGCCAAGTCTCTCGGAGTGGGTGCTCGGACTTTGCGGTTGCGGACCTCGAATGGCAAAGCCGTGAAGTGACCGCAAGGCAGGTCGCGCGGCGAGTACGATCCGGGACCCTATGACAACGGCGAACGGCATTTCCGTGGCAGCTGATGAATTGGCGGCGCTGGTTGCCCGCCTGTTTGCGGCTGCGGGGGTCCCCGAGGGGTCGGCGGACACGGTCGCCGCCGCACTCGTCGATGCCGATCTGGAAGGGCAGTCGTCGCACGGTGTGATGCTCGTCGACATGTATCTTGATCGGATCCGCCACAAATCGGTTTCGCTCGAGTCGCGCGGACGTATTGTGTCGGATCGGAAGGGCGCTGTCGTGCTCGACGCCCGCCATGCGCTCGGCCATCTGGTCGGCGATCAGGCCATGTCGCTTGCGGTCGAGCGAGCGCGCCGCCACGCGGCGGGCGTTGTGGCGGTCCGTCACGGTTTCCACTTTGGGACCGCGCGACGCTTCGCGCTACAGGCGGCACATGCGGATTGCATCGGCATCGCCATGTGCAATACGCGTCCCCTGATGCCCGCACCGGGCGGCGCCGAACCGCTGGTCGGGAACAATCCGATTGCTATTGCCATTCCCGCCGACGGGCCTATTCCGATCGTCCTTGACATGGCGACCAGCGAGGCCGCCATGGGCAAGATCCGAATGGCTGCCAAGGGCGGTCAGGCGATTCCAGACAATTGGGCGGTCAAGGCGGACGGCAGCCCGACGGCTGATCCGGCAGCGGCTATTTCGGGCATGTTGCTGCCGTCCGGCGGGCCTAAGGGCTTCGGGCTGGCGCTGGTGATCGATCTCATGTGCGGTCTCTTGTCCGGCGGCGCCAGCGGCGCGGCCGTCCGTCCGCTGTATGGCGATCCCGCCGTGCCATACGACTCATCGCATCTGTTTATCGCGATCGACCTGGCTCATTTCGGCGACGCGGCCGCGATGCGGGCGAAAGCGGCGGCAGCGGCTACGCGAATCCGGCAGGGAAAAACAGCTCCAGGGGCGAAGCAGCTGTTCGCGCCAGGTGAGCCCGAATGGCACAAACGCCAGGAAGCCACCGAGCAGGTGACCTTGGCGGCGCCGGTTGCCCACATGCTCGTGCAATTGGCGAGGGATCTCGGGGTGCCTCCGGATGCACTGCCGGAGAATTTGGGATCAACAAAGGAAATCGGCCATGCCCAAGCGTGAGGTCACGACGGACTCGATCAGGAAGCCGAGCGGCGTCTTCTCTCAGGCAACCGTGATCGAATCGGAGGGCCGCTTTGTTTTTATTTCCGGCATGACTGCACGCCGACCCGATGGCACGATTGCCGGCATCGGCGACATTCAGGCGCAAACCAGACAGGTTTGCGAAAACATCAAATCCGCGGTCGAGGCCGCTGGCGGAACACTCGATGACGTCTGCCGCGTGGATGTGTATGTGCGCAATATGGAGCACTTCGACAAGATTCACGAGGTGCGCCGGCAATACTTCAAGCCGCCGCTGCCCGCCTCAACCATGGTCGAGGTAAGCAAGATGACCTCGCCGGACTATCTAATCGAGATCAACGCCATCGCAGTGATACCGAGCAAGTGACGGTCTTCAGCTTCTGAGGTATCCAAATGACCGACAAAACCGGAATCAAGACGGCTGCCGAGAAAGGCATCAAGCTCGGGGAAGTCGGCCAGCGGATCGTGCTGGAAAACGAGCACGTCCGGATATGGGAGGTCAACCTCGACCCCGGCGAGACCATCGACTTCCATATACACTTCCATCCTTACGTGATTATTTCGCTGGGTGGTGGTGAAAACGAGATTGAGACGATATTTGGCGACAAGCGCATGACAAATGAGCCACTCGGTTCGACGATTTTCTTAAATGAGATGCGGCCAGTACACAAACTGACCAATCGCGCCAACGTGCGTTATCTCTCCCGACTGATCGAGCTCAAATATATGCGTTGGCCGGCGGAGTAGGCAGGATCGATGTCGCAGAGTATCGGTGCTTGGGATGTTCATAAGCATGTTGCGCCACCGTCCGTCGTTGCCGCCGGCGAGGCGAGGGCATTCTGGATGCGCGTCGCACCAGACAAGTTGACGATATGAGCTCAGGGTGTGGCGATGCTTCGAAATCGACTGGCGGCGCCGCACGCCATGATCTCGGCCACTTGAGTGTTTCCAGAAAATCAGGTCAAGCAGGCCTTCGATCTTGACTCAATCCAGCACAGGACGCGTCATGATTAATCTCCCCGAGAATGCCCCGAAGCTTGATGAGATTCTGATCGATGCGGACGCCATGCCTTGGCGCGAAAAGTCGCTCAAAGGCGTTCATGAGAAGATGCTCTGGCGCAATGAAGAAACCGGCGCGTCCATCGCCCTGATCAAGTTCGCCAAGGGCGCGGGCATCCCGGCCCCGCATTATCATGCTTCAAATCAGTTCATGTACTGCCTGCAAGGTCGCTACGAATATACCTCGACGGGGGTGACACTCATGCCCGGATCTTTTTACTGCAATCCCAAGGGAAATGTGCACGGACCGGCCGTTGCCCATGAAGAAACCGTCGTCCTCGAAATTTACGATGGGCCGCACTATCCGGAAAAACCCTCGTGGTACACGGACGAGTGTGACGCCCGGTGAGTGTCCGGTGACCATGAGCGGTGCCCGGCTGGTCAGGATCGCGCCCGGCGTTCACGCCTGGATCGGCGCGGGCGGCGACTCCAACGCCGGCGCGGTGGAAACGCCGCACGGTCTGATCGCGATCGATGCCCAGCAGAACAAAGCGCTTGCCGAAGAATTTCGCGCAACCCTGTCGACATCGATCGACCGGCCCCTCCGGGCGCTGGTGAACACGCATTATCACATCGATCACATCGCTGGAAACGTGGCCTTTGCGGACGTTCCGATCGTGGCGCATGAGAGGACCCTGCGGGCGCTGGAACACGAGCTCGGCGCGCTGTCAACGGATGGCACTACCACAGCCGATCCACTGTCGAAGGCACGCATGTTCTTCGGCGGCAATTTTGATCAGCTCGTGCCGGAGAGCGAGCGAACTTGGTTCATCGCGCGTGTCGGCGGGGCATCATCTCTCGAGGTCCGGCCGCCGACGGAAACCTTCGCGGACAGACTTGCCATCCATTTGCCGAATGACACGCTGCACCTCGAGTACTGGGGGCCTGCGCATTGCGACGGGGACCTGGTTATCCATCTGGAGAAAGCGCGTGTCGCTTTCCTCGGCGACTTGTTTTTCAACGGTCGATTCCCGTGGTTCGGCGACTGCGACCTCGACCGGTGGATCGGCTGCCTTGAGCGCATCCTGGCGATGGATATCAAAACAATTGTGCCTGGTCACGGGCCCCCCACGACGCTGAAGGACGTGGCGTCGTTTCGCGACCTGCTCGCCGCCGTGCGCGGTGCGGTCGACGCTGCAATCAATTCAGGTCTTAGCGAGGAAGCTGCCGCGCGCGAGGTGGTGATCCCTGCCTACGCCCAGATGCAACGCTACAAAGAATGGATGTCGTTTAACGTTCGCGCCGCCTACCGCTATCTGCGTGGGCGATAACGGGTGCATCGCTGACGTGATATTGGCGGTCGACCCATCGAATTGGCCTATGGTATTGGCCTTTGCAAGGCGCCGGATGGCCGGTTCTTCAAGCCGCGGCGCCACGATTCGTAGTCTCATCCTGTTCGCTGACCCGTGCGGCAGAACCGATCGTGTCTGCGGCCAGCGTTCGATTGCCTTGAGGGTGGGATTGTGTTGCTCGATCAATGAGAACTAGGAGCAGAGCAGCGCGAGCGGGCCGATCTTCCATTTTGCAGATATGCGCGGCCAGCCGCCAAGCCAGGTTTTGCCGAAACGCGTGCTTCGGTGCCACGGTCCCTCCCATGCGTTATGCTCATTCGTCAAAGGGCGCCGAGATAGCACCGCAATAAGGAATCAAGTATTGGCTCGGCGGAACCATTCCAGATGCTGCGCAGGTTGCGGTTGGCGCGGTAGGTAGCGGCCGTTGCGCTCTCCGACGATCCCGCCGTCGCGTGCGACGATTTTACCGCCTTTGATTGTCGCAATGGGCCAGCCACGCAGACGCTTGCCTTCAAACGGCGAAAAGTCGGACATGCCGCGCAGGTCTTCGGCGCGGACGGTTTTCTCCAAGTCCAGGTCGACGACGGCAAGGTCGGCGTCGGAACCGACCGCGATGGTGCCTTTCTGGGGATAAATCCCGTAGACGCGCGCAGGTGCGCGTGTGGCGCAGTCAATCAGCCGCTCCAGCGGCACCCCGCGAATGCGCCCATAGTGCAGCAATGCTGGGAGATGCGTGCCGAGCACCGGCAGTCCCGGTTTGGACCCATGCAATCCGCCTTGCGGATTTTTCGACTTGCGCGTGCGGGAGGTGTTGTCGGTGCCGACGGTGTTGATCGACCCCTCCGCGAACCCCTCCCAGAGTGCGGCCTGATGCTCGGGCGTCCGTACCGGAGGAACCATCTTTGCGAGAAATCCGTTCGAGTCGGAACTGTCAATTCCGAGATAGGGGGATGTGGTCTCGACGGTGAAGTGCGCACCGGACCGTCTCGCCGCGCGCACCACCTCCAAGCCCTGGCGGCTTGAGAGGTGAACGACATAGAGATGGGCGCCCGCGACCTTTGCAAGGTACAGCGCGGTTTGGATCGCAAGCGCTTCGGCATCCGCCGGGTGAGCGTCCTCCCAGTCGGCGAGGGTGCCGTCCGTTTTGCGCTGTTGCAGAATCTTGCGGGCCCGGTCGATCAGCGCGCCCGTTTCACAATGGACGCAGGCGACGGCGTCCGGTCCAAGCGCGGCGACTGTGCGAAATCCGTCGAACAGGACGTCGTCGGGAATCGATTTGACGATGCCGGGCATGCCCGACATATAGAACTTGAACGATCGAATGCCGTACTGCTCGGCATAGCCGGGAATTTCCGCGATCTGCTGCTCGTTGAAGATCTGCGGATGGAACACGGAATCGACATAGCTGCGTTCATCCATCGCGCGCCGAAACGCCGGCAGGTGGTCGAAATAGGAGTCTTCAAGGCTGCGGAGGAATATCCCGATCGTGGTTACGCCTCCCAGAATGGCGGCACGCGTTTCGGATTCTGCCTCGCTGTCGTAGGTCTGTTCGTTGCCGATATGCGTATGGGGGTCAAAAATGCCGGGAAGAACGATTTTTCCGTTCGCGTGGTAGACCTCGGCGGCGCCCACTGCGGAAAGCTCTTCACCCAGCGCCGTGATCTTTCCGCCTGAAATTCCAACATCCGCTCTGACTTGGCCGACGCCCGGTATTACAAGAATGCCACCTTGGACGAGGAGATCGAATCCGCCGAATTGACCATGATCGTTTGCCATAGCGCTACCCCACGTTCATGACCGTCAGTGTCACACCACCAGTTCCCGGGTAAGGCAGGCGTGGGCCGCCTCGCGGCCGTCCTTGATAACGTGATGCCGCGGGGGCTGAACAGGCAAGGCACCATGCGCCAACGCCGCGCTCACGACGACGTGATCAGCTCGCATACCCGGTGCAATACCATAATCGCTGACTTGCGCGGCCTTCGCGCGGGTCCAGCTTGCAGAACGGATGATAAGGAACGTTGACATCGTTCTGCTCATCGAGCCTCCTCGTCGACGCGGATCGGGTTTTCGCGCCGGGCTTTATGTCCGCTCGAGTATGTGCACACCGCGTGTCCGGTCTATCAGGTATATGAGACCGCGATCGTCGTAGCAGACATCGTTGCTCTGGACACGCTTCGCGCCGGCGGGCACGTCCGGCATGAACGATGCAACCTGACGCGGCGCATGCGGGTTGGCGATGTCGACGATACGCAGGCCATGCGCAAACCAAGCGATGGGAATTTCGGTGCTGCGAATCTCCTCGCAGAACTGATGCAGCCCGGTGTAATCCTGCTTCGGCGTGCCATCCTCTTCGGGCACCTGAAAGCTGGCGAACGGTATGGGCCGCGTTTCATCGGTGATGTCGACCAACCACAAGAAAGACGGCTGCGCCATTTCCAAACGGACCACGTCCTCGTCGGCGACCAGCATGATGCGACGCCCGCGGAGCGGGAACGGTATCGGCAGAGCGGTATGCGTCGGCCAGGGGAACGGCGGACTCCAGTCGAGACCGGATACAAACTTTGGTTGGCTGATATCGTCGATGTTGAGAATTACGAAGCCGCCGTGCCAGTAACTTACATAGAGTCGGTTGCCGACGCGCATCGGATGATGGCAGCGATGAGCTGTGCCTTCCCACGTCGGCTTTTCACCCCCGGCGGTCCATTGACCGGGCATCCACCAGCGCCCGACTTCCTTG
>Ga0326597_10010239_pt1 | contig 12514 bp, 13 predicted proteins | sample RVTome_12_FD_203789 | JGI IMG/M metagenome (GOLD analysis project Ga0326597, IMG submission 203789) | Soil microbial communities from uranium-contaminated site in the Upper Colorado River Basin, Wyoming, United States - RVT100D185 | ecosystem: Environmental > Terrestrial > Soil > Contaminated >... | reverse complement strand
CTCTGTATCACGGCCATGATGTTGCCTTCGCTGTCCTTGAACCAGGCGGCTTTGGCGCCGCCGCCGGTCGCGATGCCGTTGACGGTCTGCATGCCGGGGGTGTCGTACTCCTCGAACGTGACGCCGCGGGCCTTGAGCTCGGCGACCTCGCGCTCGATGTCGTCCACCTGCCAGAAGGCCTGGCTCGCCTTCGACGTGCCGGCGTTCGGCGTCGGATAGAGGAAGCACGCGGTGCCGCCGGCGAATTCGTAGGTCACGCCGCCGGCGATCTCCTGCTTCGGCTTGAGGCCGACTTTCTGCTCGTAGAACCGGCGCGCGCGGGCCACGTCCTTGGCCGGGATGTAGGCGTACATCGGCGATTTCTGCAGCATGGCGCCTCCTATTTGTTCTGCCCGGCGATGACCATCCACGACACGCCGAAGCGGTCCGCGACCATGCCGAAGCTCGAGGCGAAGAAGGTCTTGGCGAGCGGCATCTGCACTTGGCCGCCGTCGGCGAGGGCGGAGAACCGCTTCTTCGCGTCGGCGTCGTCGGCCGCGGTAATCGAGAGGGAAAAGCCGTTGAAGCTCGGCTTGCCGGTGCAGTGGCCGTCGGAGGCCATCACCGCGTCCTCGCCGATGCGCAAGCGGGCGTGCATCACCTTCTCGGGCGGCGTCTGCATGCCGGACGGCGGCTCGGGGCTGTCCTTGAAGCGCATCAGCATCTCGACCTTCGCGCCGAGCGCCTGCTTGTAGAACTCGAGCGCCTCCTCGCAGCGGCCGTCGAAGAACAGGTAGGGCTGGATCTGCATCGCGTATCTCCTTGAGGTTTAAGGGGCCGTACACCTATTGTCGAACGGCGGCGCGTGAAATCGACATCCGTGTCGGATACCCTTAGCGGATGGATGAGACGGTCGAGACGATCGCGACTTATGCACTCTTCGCCCTCGCGCTTGGCGGCCTCCTATGGTTCGGGCTGGCGAGGGATTGGCGCACCGGGGAAGCGATCCGCCGATTCGCGGGGCGCCATGGGCTGCAGTTCCACCCGGGCGCGCTGTGGAAGGGCATCCGGCCTTCGGCGACGGGGCGCTATCTGGGCTGGAAGATTTCCATCGGTCCCGTGGTGATCGAGACCTCCACCAAGGGGATCGGGCCCGCGAACCGGGACGTGCAGCTCGAAGCGCGGCTGGAGCTGCCCGAGGGCGTCCAGCCGGATCCCGCCCGGCTGCATGGTTTCCTGCACGAGGGCGGGGGAATTTCCGGGCGCGCCCTGATGCTCTATTTTTTCAAGAACCCTTTCAGGCCGGTCTCTTACGAGGAGATCGAGCGCGCCGTCGCCCGGCTGGTGGACGCGGCGAAGAAGACGGCGTAAGCCGCAGGCCGGCCCAGGTTACAGCTCCCCAGGTAAAAGCGGCTCAGCCGTTTGATTTACGTCAAACGCTGTGTAGCTTCTACATCCAGAGTGGCGCGATGCGTTTCAGTTCTTGCCGTTAGAACGAGCCGGTTGGTCCATTACAATCAGCAAGCATAAGACTCGACCAGTTTTCTGTTTTCCACCCGCTATCTTGAGAGGACGATTTGATGAGCGAGCCGATTTGGAACAAGTTCTTGACCGAGCGCGACAAGCAAGTGTTTGCGGCGGGTGGCTTCGGTGCGCGACAGGGCTTCGGGAAGCGTCCCGCTATTCTCGTCGTGGACGTGAACTACAACTTTTGCGGCGACAAGCCGGAGCCGATTCTCGAGTCGATCAAGCGCTGGCGCAACTCCTGCGGGGAAGAGGCGTGGGAGGGCATAAAGGCCATCAAGCGTCTTCTCACGGCGGGACGCGCAAAGAGTTTACCGGTGATTTACACCACCGGCATACGGCGCGCCGACAACTGGGACGCGGGCGGATGGGCATGGAAGAACAAGCGCACCCTGGAGCGCACGCAAGCGCAGGGCACGAACCAATCCGGGGACACCATCATTCCCGAGATCGGCCCGCAACCTTGCGATATCGTCATCTATAAACAGAAGCCGAGCGCGTTCGCCGGTACGCCGATGATGAGCTATATGACGCTGCTGGGGGCGGACAGCCTGTTGCTCGTCGGCACGACCACGAGCGGCTGTGTCCGCGCGACAGTGCTCGATGCGTTCTCGACCAATTTCCGGGTGAGCGTCGTCGAGGAGGGCTGTTTCGACCGTTCGCAGGCGAGCCACGCCATCAACTTGTGCGACATGCATGCCAAGTATGCCGATGTGGTGAAGCTTGACGAGGTCCTGGCCTTCATCAACACCTTGCCGTCGGGAATGTTCGAGCTGCCAAAGCACGACCTGCTTCAGGCGCCGAAGCTCGCAAGCGTTTAAGAACCGTGGAGATCCATACCAATGCTTAATTTCGCTGGTCGCATATTTCTCGCGCTCGCAACTGCAATGACCGCGATGGCGACGCCGGTTGCCGCGCAGACTTACCCCTCGAAGCACGTGCGCTTCATCGTTCCGTATGCCGCCGGAGGGGCTACGGATCTGCTCGCGCGAACCATAGGCGAAAAGCTTTCCGCGAACCTCGGCCAGCCTTTCGTCGTGGAGAACCGGCCAGGCGCAGCCACGATCCTTGGCGCTCAAATTGTCGCAAAGTCGGAGCCGGACGGTCATACGCTGCTCATGGCCACGAGCACCACTCTCGCGATCAACGTGAGCCTCTACAGCAAGCTGCCATACGATCCTGTCAAAGACTTCTCGCCGATTGGCCTTGTTATCGAACACCCGTTCGTTCTCCTGGTTAACGTGAATTCACCGGCTCGTACGGTGCAGGAACTCATCGCGCTGGCGAAGGCGAAGCCCGGGCAGCTCGCCTATGCTTCGGGAGGCAGCGGGAGCTTTCCGCACCTCGCGATGGCGTTATTCCAGTCGATGACCGGAATCGATGTCATCCATGTGCCTTATAAAGGCAGCGCGCCCGCACTTATAGATCTGATGGGCGGCCAGATTGCGATGATGTTCGACAATACTGCGCTCAACTATGTCAAAGGCGGAAAGCTTAGAGCGCTAGGGATCAGTACCCAGAAGCGTGCGGCGGTGATGCCGGACGTGCCTACCTTATCGGAGGCTGGAGTCCCCGGCTACGAACTTTCCGCATGGCAGGGAATCATCGCCGCCAGCGGCACGCCCCGTCCCATCGTAGACAAGCTCAATGCTGAAATCGTCAAGGTGCTGGCGCTCCCGGATGTGCAGGCGCGGCTTACGGCGGATGGTGGTCGAATAATTACCAGCACCCCCGACCAATTTGCCGCCTACATCCGTTCGGAGATCGGCCGCTTCGGGAAGATCGTCAAGGACTCGGGCGCCCGCGTCGAGTGATTTGAAGCAATGCCAAAGGCGCTCAACGCCAAGCTCGTCGCGCATATCGACGTAGCCGGCGGCGGCCAGGTATGGGTGGAAGGCGACACCCTGCTGGTCGGACATATGCAAAATCCGAACGGCACCAGCTTGTTCGACGTATCGGATCCGCGCAGGCCAAGACTGCTGGCCAGCATAGCGATGCCCGAAGGATGGCACTCGCACAAAGTGCGCGCCGCCAACGGCATCATGATCGTCAACCACGAGCGCCTGGGGCAGGGTTCCCCGGAGTTCGGGGGCGGTCTTGGTATCTATGACATCTCCGACCCGACCAAACCGAAGCTCGTTACCAAGTGGACGACGGCAGGGAAAGGGGTACATCGGTACTCGTTCGACGGGCGGTACGCCTACATTTCGCCGACGGCGGAAGGCTTCGTAGGCAATATCACGATGATCCTCGATCTCGCCAATCCAGCGAAGCCGGTCGAGGTGGGACGCTGGTGGATTCGGGGCCAGTGGAAAGCCGGGGGAGAGGAATACCCCTGGACCAATTTCACGGAGCCGCGTTGTCACCACCCATTACGGCTCAAGGATCGCCTGTATGTGAGCTATTGGCACCACGGAATATTCATTCTGGATATATCCGACATGTCGCACCCCAAACTCGTGTCGCAGGGAGTGAAGAGTCGCGCCTTTCCCCACCCGACGCATACGTGCCTGCCGATGCCCGAGAAGCTGAAGGGCCGCTCCGTGATGATCGTCGCAGACGAAGATGTCTCCAAGCTTGCGCCGTCGGCTCCGGCGTTCACTTGGACGTACGACATCACCGATGAGACGTGTCCCATCCCGATCGGCACATTTCAAGTGGAGGGCGTCGACGACGGCGGTGCTCCGGCGCCCACCATGACCGGTTGTCATCAGCCTTCAGAGCGCTTCACAGGCACGGTCATCCCATTCGCCTGGTTCGCTCAGGGCCTGCGTCTCGTCGACGTGTCGGACCCGTTCCATCCGAAGGAGGTCGGCTATTACGTTCCCGATGCGCCGCAGGGTTGCGAGCACGTTTCGTCCAATGATGTGACGATTGACAGTCGGGGATTGGTCTATCTCGTAGATCGCCAGCGCGGCGTAGATATCATCGAGACGAACGTCATGTAGTGTTCTCGCTTATTGCCTGCGTGCTGGCATCAAGACTTGAGCGAGCGGTAAAGAAACGGGAGGCTCACGTCCATCCGATAGTCGATATCGGAGTGGTTGTCGTCGAATTCCTCGTAGGTGTGCTTGATGCCGGCGGCGGAGAGGCGGGCGGAGAGGAGGCGGGTGCCGAAGTGGATGTGGTACTGGTCGAGCCAGCCGCAGTCGATGTAGATGCCACGAAGCGACTTCAGATTCCGTTTGTATTGTGAAACCAGGTTGATCGGGTCGTGCTTGCGCCACTGTCGCCAGCGCTCTGCGAGCGACTCGCCTGATTCGAGGTTGAAGGGCACGCGGAAGCCGAGGGGGGCGCGGGGGTCGGGGTCGTAGGTCGCGGCCATGCAGAGGTTCATGATCGCGTGGCCCTCTGCGGTCGAGAGTTTTTCCTTGTGCCAGACTTTGTTTAGAAAACGGCGAATGCGGCCGTCGTCCTTGCCGGCGGCGAGGCCTTTGCGGCGCGATTCCTTGTGGGCGTCGTAGCGGCCGGGCTTGCGCTTGGGCAGGCGGTGCTTGGCGAGCTCGTTGAGGGTGTTCGGCCAGTCGTGCCAGTAGACGAAGTCGAAGTAGGCGTCGCCGGAGTGGTCGGCGATCGCGCCCCAGTATTTCGCGTACTTCATGCCGTGGATGATGGCGCCGTAGCCGCCGGAGGACTTGCCGAAGCAACCGCGGTGCTCGCGGCTCGCCAGCGTTCGGAAGTCGCGATCCACGAACGGGATGATCTCGCGCGTGAGATAGTCGGCGTAGTTGCCGATCGCGGAGGAGTTGACGTACTGGTTGCCGCCGAGCGCGGTGAAGCAGTCGGGGAAGACGATGATCGCCGGGCCCATCTTGCCTTCGCGGATCAGGCGCGCGGCGCGCTCGGGGACGTTGTCGCCGAAAGGCTTCCAGCCGACGTGCGAGAGGCCGGAGCCGGTGAAGCCGACCAAGTCGTAGAGCACCGGGAAGCGGCGCTTGCCAGCCCACTCGTACTGAGGAGGCAGCCACACGCCCAGCTTGCGCACGTGCGGGTCGCCGAGCGGGTTGCCTTTCAGGACTTTCGAGACGTGCTCGAGGACGACGACGGTGCCGGGGTCGCCTTTCGCACGCTTGAGCGCCACCCTTAACGCAGCTCCAGGCGCTTGCCGTTGACCCTGCCGCGGTACTCGCGCCCGCCGGCGGTGAAGGCGATCTGGTCGCCGTGTACCTTGCCCTCGAGAGCGAAGGTCTTGCCTTCGGTGCGCAGGGTGCCGGTCAGCATCTGAAAGTTCTGCTTGAGCGTGAGCTCGCCCTGCGGGATCTTGTGGGTGCCGGCGACGCGGGCGGGGACGATCCAGAGGAGGGCGGTGCACCAGGAGTTGTCGCAGCCGGCGTCGGCTTGCACGCTGGCGGTCTCGTCGGGAGTCCAGTCGCCCATGGTGAAGGTGTTCGAGACGATGCGCGTGCCGGGCTTCAGGCCGAGGAGCTTCGGGCGCAGCTTCAGGTTGATGTCCGGCAGGAGGAACATGGTGATCACGCTCGCCTTGGAAAAGTCGCTCGCGAAGAGGTCGGCCTTCACGAACTTCGCGCGCGCGGCCACGCCTTCCTGGGCGGCGTTGCGTATCGAGAGCTCGACCATATCCGGGTTGTACTCGATGCCGAGGGCGCGGGCGCCGCGCTTGGCCGCCGTGATGACGGTGCGGCCGTCGCCGGAGCCGAGGTCGATGACGTAGTCCTTCGGCGTCACCTTGGCCATGTCGAGCATCTTGTCGACCAGGGCCTGCGGGGTGGGCACCCAGACGACATCCTTCCCCTGCTGGCCCACCGAGGGCTCGTAGGCGGAGGGCGACTTCTGCGCCTGCGCGAGGGCGAGCGCGCTGAACACCGCCAAAAGGAGGGCAAAGCCGGCGCGGCGGATCAAGGCTGATGCGGGCATTCCAGGGTCTCCTGAGGTTTCGATGTGAAGTGCGGATGGTAATCGACCGCGCCGGCGACCGCGCGGCGCTACTGGCGCATCCGTCGTCTCATGCGCCTGGTCTAAGCAAGAAAGGCGCCGTTCGAGCTCGGGCGGCATGCGGTCAAGAGCGCGCCGGGCGCTCGGATTGTGCGGCAGGCGCCGTCGATCTATGCTGCCGGCAGCTTCACCATCGGAACGGCATGACCTTCAGGGAGGAGGGCGTAATGCCAAGTTACGAGAAAGCACCGCGCCCGGCCGGCGCCACCGACGCGCTGGCCGCGAAGAAAGGTCCCGAGGAGACTCGTCGCGACGCCATGCCGCCGACCCCGCCGGGCCCGAGCGACCCCCTCGTAATCTCCTATCTCGGCCTGCGAAAGGCGGTGGGCATCATCGGCCTCGCGCTTCCGTTCGTCCTGGTTTTCGGAAAGATCCTGCTCGATGGCCCCGGGCTGCAGGCTTCGATGAGCGCCTACTACTACACCGGGATGCGGGACGTGTTCGTCGGCAGCATGTGTGCGATTGCGATATTCATGATTTCGTATCACGGTTACGAGCGGAAAGACGACATCGCCGGGGATCTCGCCTGTCTCTTCGCGCTCGGGCTTGCGCTGTTCCCCGCCGCGCCCGAAACCGGTGCTACGCCGCGACAGGAGATCATCGGAGCGCTGCACCACGTTTTCGCGGCCGGCTTTTTCCTCACGCTTGCCTATTTTTCTCTCGCGCTGTTCCGCAAGACGGCCGCACGGCCGACTCGAAGGAAGCTCCAGCGGAACGTGGTGTACACGTACTGCGGCTACATCATTCTCGCGTGCATTGCCCTGGTCATGCTTTCGGCGTTTCTGCCGGTCGACTCGGCGCTGCGGCGGCTCAATCCGGTGTTCTGGCTCGAGGCCATTGCGGTGGTGGCATTCGGCGTATCGTGGTTCACGAAGGGCGAGGCAATCCTCAAGGACGAGATCGCCCCTGGAGCCCCGGGCGCGGCTTCCATGGCTCATGTGAAGCAGTAGGGGTTCCGGGCGTCCTCCGCCGGTGTCAGGCGCGTTCGCCCAGGACGCGGCTAACGGCCCTTCCAGACCGGCTTTCGCTTGTTCAGGAAGGCGTCCATGCCTTCGCGGAAGTCCTCGCTCATGTAGCACATGAGCACGAGGTCGTTGCCTTCGCCGTGCGGGACGGCCGGCCGCAGGCGAAGGATCGCTTCCTTCGTCGCCTGCAGCGTGAGGGGCGCGTGGCTCGCGACCTGGCGCACGATCTCCTCGGCGCGCTTCATCAAGGTTTCTTGATTTTCAGTTAATTCCATTACCAAGCCCCTGGCGAGCGCTTCGTCCGCTTCCACCAGGCGCGCGCGGAACACGATGTCCTTCACGAGCGACGGGCCGACGAGGTACACGAGGCGCGAATAGCTCGCGAGCGACAGGCAGTTGCCGAGCGTGCGCGCCACCGGGAAGCCGAACTTCATGTCGCGCGAGGCGATGCGCAGGTCGCAGCACGACGCGATGCTCGCGCCGCCGCCGGTGCAGGCGCCGTGGATCGCCGCGATCGTCGGCACGCGGCAGCGCTCGATCGCGGTCATGACGCGGTCGATGCGCGCCTCGTAGTCGAGCGCGTCCTGCTCGCTTTCGAAGGCGCGGAACTGCGAGATGTCGGTGCCCGCGGCGAACGCCTTGTCGCCGCCGCCGGTGATGAGGATCGCCTTGATCGAGCGGTCCTCGCTCGCGCCGTTGCAGATCTCGGCGAGGCGCTCGTACATCGCAAACGTGAGCGCGTTGCGCGCCTGCGGGCGGTTGAAAGTCACGTACGCGACGCCGTCGCGCACTTCGTGGAGCAGCTCGGTGGTCATGGGGTGTTGGTTTCTCCGTCGCGGCTTGATTCGAGACTCTATCTTGCAAGCTTCAGCAGCGCTTCCGCGCCTTGCGCGTGAACGTCCTCGAGCCGTTTCGCAGCAATGCGCGCCGCCCGCTTTGCCCTCGCCTTGCCGGCGGCGGGGATTCGCCGAAAGGCGTCGCTCAGCCTTCCGGGCATTTCTTCCTCCACCACGGCTGCCAGCGTCGCTGCCTGTTCGAGGTCTTTGCGACCCTTGTCCCGGTCAGTGGTCCTGGATTGCGACGAAAACAGCTTGTGAAGCACGAAGCGCTCCGGTAAAGGCAGCTTGACCGGGATGACCTGATTCGGGCTCAGGATCACGCTGTCGACAGGGTCCGCGATCAGAAAATCGAGGAGCGGAACGGCTTGTGCGTACGTCTGCAGCTCGTTCACTGGTACCACCTCGCCGATGTTCTTCCCGGGCACAAGCAGATCGACGGCGAGGGTCTCGGCGCCCGGAAGCTTGAACGATGCCGACGGGCGGTGCGAAGGCATGCCGGGCACCGGGACGAAGGGCAGGCCGGATTCCTTCAGGAGTTGCTGGAACGTGATGCCCTCGGGCAGCGCTATGGCGAGCGGCTGGGCGCGGGCGACGTCGATGTCCTGTGTCCGGTACCCTGGCGCCAGCACACCGAGCTCGTTGAGAAGGGCGCCGTACGCATGGGAGCCCACGAGGGTGAGCCCGGCCTGGCTCAAGCCTCGATTGAAGAACACCTCGAGCACCGCAGCGGGCTTGCGATCGATGCGCTGATAGCCGAGCAGCCGCAGGGTGGCTGACCCGGAGGCGAGGGCCCTGGCGAGCCCGATCTCCGCCCTCAGTGCGTCGAGCCTTGCCTCGTCGAAGGAGCTTTCGGGGCCGAGATAGTCGTCGACCTTGCGGCCGTCGATGCGAATGTATTCGCGCACCCAGTAGCGTTTTCCGGACTGGGTGCGCTGCTTCAGCGTGCCCGGCGTGCCGCTCAGGACGCGCGCTTGCGACCGCGCGAGCTGCTTCAGCTCCTGGTACTTGGTCTGGCTGACCGGGTCGTGCCGGCGGAACAGGGGACGCGCGGGCAGTTTTTACCTCCAATGCGCAGATTGGAGGGGAGATTGCCAGTTTTACCTCCAATGTGCAAATTGGAGGTAAAGAGCGTCGAAGCGCCAGCTCTCAGCGAACCTGCCGGGGCGCTAGGCCGATCGCGGGTCGCCAGACAGGCTAGACTGCGGCCATGGCGCGAAAACTGGAAAACCGGACGGCGCTCATTACGGGCGCCAACCGCGGCATCGGGCTGGCGATCGCCAAGGCCTATGCGAAGGAAGGGGCGGTGGTCCTGCTTGCGGGACGCAACCAGGCGGCGCTGAAGCGCGTGCAGGCCGAGATCGCCGCGGACGGCGGCGAGGCGCGCGTGTTCGTCGTCGACCTCGAGGACGCGGGCTCGGTGCGCAGGCTCGGCGAGGCGATCAAGGCACAGATTTCGTCGCTGGACATTTTCGTCGCCAACGCCGCCTCCCTCGGCGCAAGGCTCCCGCTCATCCGCTACCCGCTCGACACGTGGATCCAGACCTTCAAGATCAACGTCAACGCCAACCTGATCCTGCTCGGCGAGCTGGACCTGCTGTTCAAGGCCTCGGACTCCGCGCGCATCATCATGCTGTCGGCGAATGTCGCGACGCAGGGCAAGGCGACCACCGGATCGTATGCCGTCAGCAAGGCGGCGCTCGAAGCGATGGCGCGGATCTACGTCGTTGAGTCCGCCGGGACGCCGATCCGCATCAATATCGTGAGCCCCGGGGCGACCCGCACCGAGATGCGCGCGAAAGCGGCGCCGGACGAGGACCCGATGACCCTCAAGGCTCCCGAGGCAGTCACGCCGCTTTTCGTGGAGCTCGCCACGCGCGAGTGCCAGCGCCAGGGCGAGTGGATCAACGCGGACGTCTGGCTCGCCGAGCGCAAGGGCGCCGCGAAGCCGGCCGTCTAGCCCGCTTCGCGCGTCACACGGTTGGCGAGCACGCCGATCGCCTCGTTCGCCACTTCGACAAGATCGCCCGGCTGGAGCGGCGGAAGGGTGTGGCCGTCGCAGCCCATCCAGATGACGTCGCCGGGGTAGAGCGTGAGGTAGCGGGTCATCCGCGCGATGTAATGCGGCAGGCTGAAGATCATGTTGGCGGTGCTGTATTCGGAAACGGTCCTGCCGTTGATGCGCACCCCGATGGTCTGCGCCATGGGGTCGATGCCGCTCACCACGAACGGCCCCATCGGCTTGAAGGTGTCGATGTTCTTGGCGCGCCAGAGCGTGCGGTCCGACTTCTGGAAGGAGCGCTCGCTCAGATCGTTGCCGAGCGTGTAGCCGGCGATGATCTCGAGCGCGTGTTCCTCACGCACGTGCTTCGCCTTCCTGCCCACCACGGCCACGAGCTCGCCTTCGTACTCGACCGGCCCGGGCGAGTCCTTCGGGATCACGATGTCGGCGCCGCTGCCGATGAGCGCGTTCGGCGAGCGGTAGCCGATGTCGGCCTGCGCCGGCGGCTTGAGCGTCATGCCGTGGTGCTGGTTCGCCCACTCGATGTGGGCGCGGTAATTGATGCCGGCGGCGTAGAAGTTCATCGGGACCACGGGCGGCAAGAGGCGCGCAGAGGCGAGCGACACGCGCGCCCCCGTAGGCACATGCGGCTCGAACGGCGGACCGTTCAGCAGCGCGATCTCGTTCCCTTCGACGACGCCGAAAGCCGGGCCTAGGTCGAGGAGCAGCCGGCACCATTTCATCGCGCTACTCGATCTTGATGTTGCCTTTGCGGATCACCCCGCCGACGCGCTGCGACATGCTGCGCACGTAGGCGGCGAATTCCTCGGGCGTGTTGCCGCCCGGGTCGAGGAGCAGGTCGTCGAGGCGCTTGCGGAAATCCGGCATGCCGATCGCCCCGGCGAGCTCGCGATACAGCCGCTGCACGATTTCCGGCGGCGTGCCCGCGGGAACGAAGGCGCCGAGCCAGCCAGTGACCTCGAAGCCGGGCAGGGCCTCGGCGACGGCGGGCACCTCCGGCATCTTGGGGTTGCGCCTGGCGCTCACCACTCCGAGCGGACGCAGCTTGCCGGTGTTCTTCACCACGAGCAGCGGCGACTCGAAGATCATGTCCACCTGGCCGGACATAACGTCGGGAAGCGGCGAGCTCTTGTACGGGATATGCAGCAGGTCGATGCCCGCCGCCTGCTTGAACATCTCGCCGATGATGTGCGAGACATGGCCCGCGCCGTAGGAGGCGTAGGTGAATTTCCCCGGCGCGCGGCGCGCCGCCTCGATCAGGTCCTTCAGCGTCGCCTCTTTCACCTTGGGGCTCACCACCAGCACCGGCGCGCCGCTGAAGAGCAGCGTGACGGGCGTGAAGTCCTTCTGCGGGTCGAAGGAGAGCTTGTACAGGTAGGGGTTCGCCGTGACGATGCCGCTCGCGGCGATCAGCACCGTGTAGCCGTCCGCGGGCGATCTTGCGGCATGCTCGGCGCCGATGTTGCCGCCGGCGCCCGGGCGGTTGTCGACGATGATGGTCTGCTTCATGCTCGCCGTGAGCTTCTCGGCGAGCATGCGGGCCATGAGGTCGCCGGCGTTGCCCGTCGGGAACGGAACGACGAAGCGGATCGGCTTGGACGGGTAGCTGTCGGTCCACCCGGTTGCGGGAAGCGCGCCCAGCATACAGGCGGCGGCGAATGCGGCGATTCTCAGCATGGTTGTTCCTCCCTTCGGTTTCACTTCAAGCACTTCGGCCAGACGTCCGCGCTGCTTCCGCAGAGTAGGCGGTGCGATGACGATCCTCCATCCCTACCGATTGCGCAACCGGATTGAACGAAATACTCGCTGTTCCGCGAGCGGCTCGAGCGGGCAGTCGGACGCCGGAGCCGCGACCGACTGACTGAAACAGGGACAGACCCCATTTCAGCGGAAATGGGGTCTGTCCCCATTTAGCCTCTGGGCCGCGTCCAGGTCTCCGACCAGGCGAGGCAGCAGCTCGACGAGGGCTTGCCGAAGCGCTCCTGCGGAAACACCTTCGCGGTGGCGAACTCGCCGTTCACGCAAAGCTGCGCGCCGCGCGCGGGGATGAAGGTGCTGTAGACGCCGAGCGGGCGGTTCATCGCGCCGGGCGGCATGGTGAGCACGAACGGCGTGATCAGGTCCCACCAGGACAGGATGATTTCCTCGTCGCTCGACAAGATGCGCTCCTCCACCGTGCTGAGCGAGTTGCCGGTGCGCCGGAACTCGGCGTCGACGATCGGAAGCGACTGGTC
>Ga0326597_10010238_pt1 | contig 12515 bp, 9 predicted proteins | sample RVTome_12_FD_203789 | JGI IMG/M metagenome (GOLD analysis project Ga0326597, IMG submission 203789) | Soil microbial communities from uranium-contaminated site in the Upper Colorado River Basin, Wyoming, United States - RVT100D185 | ecosystem: Environmental > Terrestrial > Soil > Contaminated >... | reverse complement strand
CGGGGAGGCCGAAGACCTCGATGTCCAGGTCCTTGGCCGGCAGACCCAGAAGCGCGTCGCGGACCGCGCCCCCGACGATGAACGGCCGCCCCCCGCGAGCGGCGAGCGCTTCGATCACGCGGCGCAGCGACGCCGGCACCCGGATGTCCACGCGGAGATGGTATCGAAACCGGTGACCCGCGCGTGTGGCGAGCCCATAGTGGAAGATGTTCCACATCGCCCGTCGGCCGGGAGGCATTCATGGCCAGGAAGAAGCAGAAGGCGCAGGGCGCCCCGCGCGCCCCATCCGATTCCATCGGCGAAGGACCCAGGGAGTCGGCCACCCCCTCGGCCACCGCCGTCGCCGCCGAGGCGATGCGGACCGGCGTGGTGCCGCTCGCCACCGCGAACCGCACGGACCACGGCAACCGCGGCGACGCCCGGCTGCAGGCGGGCGACGTCGACACCAACGCCATGGCAAACGCCACGGTGGGCGACGAGGCGCCGGGCGGCAGCGTGTCGACCCCCGACCACGACCGCGTGGACGACATCGGCAAGGCCCTCGGCGTCCAGGAGGTCGACAGCGGCGAGCTGCGCACGACCAGCGAGCTGCTCGACGACCGGGACCGCAAGCGCGCACAGCAGGACACGCCCGACCCCGCCACCCGCGGCTGAGTGCCCTGATCCGAAATACGGTTGCATTCGAGCGCCGATGCATCCCGGCTCGGCGCTCTCGGTGCGACACCGTACTCCCGGACCCGGGCACCTTGGCGCGCCTCTTGCATTCTGGCCGCGCCAGAAGGCGGAGGTCATCATGCGGATTCGCGAGCTCCTCGGATTCATCCTCGTCCTCGCCACCGCGGCCAGCGGCCTTTCGGCGGACAAGCCGCGGCCGAAAAAGCCGCGGCTGGACCTTCGGGCCAGCCCGCGAATGGCCTTCTCCCCCGTGAACGTCTTGCTCACCGCCGAGCTCCAGGGCGGAGACAACATCGAGGAGTTCCACTGTCCCGAGGTGGAGTGGGACTGGGACGACGGCGGAAGGAGCGTGCATCAGGAAGATTGCGCTCCCCTCGAGACCGGCGCCTCCCTCGAGCGGCGATTCACCGCGAATCACGCGTACCGCCAGGCCGGGACCTACAACGTCAGGATCACCATGCGCCGCGCGGACCGTCCCCTGGCGGTCGCCTCCGCCACCGTCACCGTCCGGCCGGGGCTCGGCGACATGAGCAGCATCGACTAGGGTGTCCTGACCCGGACCGAGTGACGATCAGCGGGTCGTGCGCTCCGCCTCCCGGATCAGCGCGTCGAGCGCGCGCTCGGCCGCCTCTTCGAGGAGCACGGCCAGGGGCTCGGTGTGGAGCTGGAACGCGGCCTGCAACGCCAGCTCCAGTCGGGGAGCGTCGGCGGGGTTGAGGATGGGCGGGCGCGCTCCCGCCTTCACCATGAGGTGCGACGCGGCGAGGCGCGACACGCGCCCGTTGCCGTCGTCGAACGGCTTGACCTCGACCACACGGGCCAGCGCCAGCGCTCCCTGCTGGGACGCCGTCAGCTCGGCGGCGCTCGGCGCGTTCATCCACTGCTCGAGGATCGCCAGCCGGGCGGCGATGAACTCCGGCGGCGCGGGCGGCGTCCCTCCCGGCCGCTCGGCGTCCGTCGATCGGAAGCCGCTCGTGCCGGTAGCCGCGCGGTGCCAGGCGAGGAGCGCACCCACGGTGAGCGGGGCTTTCGGATCGACGGCGGCCATCGCGCGCAGGAGGCCGGAGACGGCGGGCGCGGCCTCGCCGCCGGCGATGCCGGCGCGGACGTCCTCGACGGTGGCCGGCATCCCGGAAAGGCCGAGGCTTCCCGCCACCTGCGCCTCTCGCACGACGTCGCCCAGGGCGGCATCCGTCACGCGGCCGCCCAGCAGCGACGCCAGCCGCCGTTCCTTCGACGCCGCCGAAGCGGCCAGCCGCAATCGGATCTCGTTGCCCACCAGCCGTAGGGTACAATGCGCTTCTCGTCCTCCGGGGCCGGAGACTCGACGTGATGAAGCGCCTTGCCGTCCTCTCGCTCCTGCTGGCCGCGTCCGCGGCCTGGCCTGCCTACGCCGACGGGGTCAAGGTCAAGAAACCGCACCTCGACCTGCGCGCGACGCCCCGGATGGCGTTCTCCCCCGTCCGCGTCCTCCTGACCGCGGAGCTGGTGGGCGGCGGCGACGTCGAGGACTATCACTGCCCCGAGATCGAGTGGAAGTGGGACGACGGCGGCAAAAGCGTGCACGAGGCGGACTGCAAGCCCTTCGAGGCCGGCGTCACGAAGATCGAGCGGCGCTTCACCGCCGACCACGAGTACCGGAAGGCCGGCGTCTACAACGTGCGGGTCACCATGCGCAAGACCAACCGCCCCGTCGCCGCCGCGTCCGTGCGCGTGACCGTCCGCCCCGGCCTCGGCGATCCCACGATGGAGCGCGAGGACTAAGCGTTCAGCCGGCCTGGCCGGCGGCGCGGGACAGGGTCTCGTGAAGGGTCTGGGGGTCGACCGGCTTGCGCAGGAAGCCGAAGGCCCCGAACGCGGCGACCCGGGCCTCGTCCTCCTCCGTGATGCTGCCGCTCACCACCACTACCGGGATCTGCCCGGTGCGGGACGACTGCTGGAGCTTCTTGAGGACTTCGAAACCGGTGCCGCCCGGCATCCCGATGTCCAGCGCGATCACGTCCGGAGGCGGCGCCTTCATCGCGAACATGAGCGCCTGCATGGCGTCGTGGGCGACTTCCACCTGCCAGCCCCTGCTCTTGAGCCCGGCGGTGACCAGGCGCGTGAGGACGCGGTCGTCATCGGCGATGAGAACCTTCACCGCGTGATTTTATCTCTCGAGACGCGCGCCCGCCTGAGCTCGTCCAGCTCGGGCTGCAGGACCGTCTTCACGCACTCCGGGCACACGCCGTGGCTGAAGCGAACGGCGGAGTGCGCGCTGACGTACGCCTCCACCTGCTGCCAGGAATCGCTGTCGCTCCGCACCTTCTTGCAGTAGGAGCAGATGGGCAGGATCCCGTGGAGCTGGTCCACGCGCGCGAGCGCCTGCTCCAGGTCGTCGATCCGCGCCGCCAGCTCGACTTGCAGCTCGACGACCCGGACCCCGACGCTCACCCGCGCCCGCAGCTCGGCGGCGTTGAAGGGCTTGGTGACGAAATCGTCGGCGCCGGCGCCCAGGCCATCGACGGTGTCCTGGCGATCGGCGCGGGCGGTGAGGAGGATGATGTAGAGGGGCCGCCCGTCCGTTCGCGCCCGGGCCCGGCGGCAGATCTCCAGCCCATCCAGTCCGGGCATCATCCAGTCCAGGATGGCCAGCGCCGGCGCGTCCTCCCCCTGCATGATTTCCCAGGCCGCGGTACCGTCCGTAGCGATCACAGGCTCGTGTCCCCACTTCTTGAGATGGGTCTCCAGCAGGAACCGCGTGACTTGGCTGTCTTCGGCGACCAGGATCCTCATGCCGGGGCCTCGTCGCGCATGCGGACGAGATCTTGCTCGAGCTGGCCGACCTCGCGCTCCAGCCGGGCGACGCCGGCTCCGGCTCCGGTCAGGACTCCCTCCTTGCCCATGACCTCCAGGGCGCGGGCGGTTTCGGACGCGGCATGGGCGCCGAAGTTGCCGACCGTGCCCTTGATGGCGTGCGCCGCTTCCTGCACTCCCCTGGCATCCCCGTTCTCCACACAACGCCGCAGGTTCGCGAGCAGGCGGGGATGTTCGGCGCGGAAGATGTCCACCAGCTCGGCCAAGAGGTCCCGGTCTCCCTCTACCCGGGCGAGCACGTCATCCCGATCTAAGGAGGGCGCGACCGGCGCGGTCGCGAGGGCGGGCTCGGGCGCGGAGGCAGTGAGCTGCGCGATGACCGCGAGCAGCTCCACGGCGTCAATCGGCTTGGCCAGATAGCTGTCCATCCCCGCCGCCAGGCAGGCCTCGCGGTCACCCTTCAAGGCATGGGCGGTGAGCGCCACGATGGGCACCCGATGCCCCGTCTCCTGCTCGCGCCGGCGGATCTCGGCGGTGGCCTCGAAGCCGTCCATCTCCGGCATTTGAACGTCCATCAGGACGACGTCGAAACGCTCGCGCTCCAGCGCGGCGACGGCTTCGCGGCCGTTACCGGCGGTCACGACCGAAAAGCCGTTTTTCTCCAGGATCGTCACCACCAGGTGCCGGTTCACCGCGTTGTCCTCGGCCAACAGCACGTGCCTCGGCGGATGGGCCTCGCGCAAGGAATGGCGGGTGACCAGCGCGGGCGCGGCCGCGGGCCGGCCGGGAGTGGCCAGGACCTCGTGGAGCGCGTCCAACAGCAGTGATTGCCGCACCGGTTTGGTGAGATAGGCGGCCACACCCAGCTCCCGGCAGCGCATGGCGTCCCCCCGTTGGCCCACCGAGGAGAGCATCATGATGGTGGTGGCCGCGAGCTCGACCTGGCCCTTGATCCGCTCCGCCACCGCGAACCCGTCCATGTCCGGCATCTGGAAGTCGAGCAGGACGATGCGATAGGGCTCGCCGCGCTCGCGCGCCAGCGCCAGCGCGCGCAGCGCCGCCTCGCCGCCATCGGCGACGGTGGCGCGCATCCCCCACAAGGTCAGGACCTCGTCCAGGATGCGGCGGTTCGTCGCGTTGTCGTCGACGATCAGCGCCCGCATGCCACGCAAGTCGACCGTCGGCCGCGGCGGCGGCGCGCTCGCCGTGGGGGGCCGCGGCGCGAAAGGCACCGTGAAGTGGAAGTGGCTCCCCTGGCCGAGCTGGCTCTCCACCCAGATGCGGCCTCCCATCAGGGCCACCAACTGAGATGCGATCGCCAGTCCCAGCCCGCTGCCTCCGAACCGCCGCGTGGTCGAAGCGTCGGCCTGGGTGAAGGATTCGAAGATCGCCGCCTGCTTGTCTTGCGGAATGCCGATGCCGGTGTCGGCGACCGTGAAATGCAACATCACGTCGCTCCCTTCCCGGACCTCTGGCTCGACGCGGAGAACGACTTCGCCGGCCCTGGTGAACTTGATGGCGTTGCTGATCAGGTTCACGACGATCTGGCGCAGCCGCGCCGGATCGCCGTGCAGCGCCGAGGGGACGTCGGGATGGACGTGGAGGGCGAGCTCCAACCCTTTCTGGTGAGCGCTGGGCGCGAGCACGCGGATGGTCTCGTCCAGGGCATAGCCGAGGTCGAAGTCGATCCGATCCAGATCGAGCTTGCCGGCTTCGATCTTCGAGAAATCCAGGATGTCGTTGATCAGGCTCAGCAACGAGTCGGCGGAGCTGCGGACGAGCTCGAGATACTCCCGCTGTTCCGCCGTCAGCTCGGTGCCCAGCGCGAGCTCGGTCATGCCGATGATGCCGTTCATCGGCGTGCGGATCTCGTGGCTCATGTTGGCGAGGAACTCGGACTTGGCGCGGTTGGCGGCTTCCGCGGCGTCCATCGCCTGGTGCAGGGCCGCTTCCGCCTGTTTCCGCGGCGTGATGTCGAGGACGGTGCCTTCGATCACCTCGCTCCCGTCGTCGTTGTCCTCCGACAGGCCGGCGTTCACCAGCACCCAGACGGGGCTGCCGTCCTGGCGCTGGAGCAGGCGTTCGACATCGGACAATCGCCGATGCTGCCGAAGGGCCCGAAGGAACGATTCGCGCGCTGCCAGGTCGGGGTTCAGCGCGAACGTCGACGCGCGCAGGCAGGCCTCGCGCGACGCATAGCCGAAGATCCGGGAAAAGGTCTCGTTGCACTCCAACAGGCGGCCGTCGAACGTGCTGCGGAACAGCCCCGCCAGGCTGCGCTCGAAAAGCAGGCGATAACGTGCCTCGCTGGCCTGCAGCTCGAGGGACTGCGCGGAGAACCGCCGGTTCACCATGGCGGTGAGCAGGGCCAGCGTGAGCACCATGAAGGTCACCGTCACGATGCCGGCGATGCCGAGCGACGAGATGCTCACCGCCTTGGAGACGTCCTCGGTCAGCTCGGCGGGCACGAAGCTGGCCGCGGCCATGCCGGTGTAGTGCATGCCCGCGACGGCGATGCCCATGACCACCGCGCTGGCGATCTTGAGCGGGGCGAGCTCCCTGGTCTCGGCCCGGAATCGAAACGCGAGCCATAAAGCAACCAGCGAGTCCACGATCGCGATCAACACAGAGAGCGCCACCAGTCCGCGGTCGTAGACGCACATCGCGGGCAGGCGCATGGCCGCCATCCCGATGTAGTGCATCGCGGCGATGCCGGCGCCCATCACGGTGCTGCCGGCGACGGCGCCGCGCAGGTCCAGGGTCCTGCGGCTGACCACGAACAGCGCCACGCCGGAGGCGGCGACCGCGGCGAGCAGGGAGACCCCCACGTCCGGCAGGTCGTAGAGCACCGGAACGGGCAGGGTGAACGCCAGCATCCCGATGTAGTGCATGGACCAGATGCCGAGCCCCATGCTGACGGCGCCTCCCGCCAACCACCCCAGGCGCGCCCGATCGCGCGCCGCGGCCGTCCGACCGGCGAGGTCGAGCGCGACGTAGGAGGCGCCCATCGCGATCAGGACCGAGAGCGCGACCAACGGGTAGTCGTACGAGCCGACCAGGGCTTCTCCGGCGTTCACGTGCATGGGCGGCCTCGACAGTTGCGGGTAGTGTCGGCCACGGCAACCAAGCGTACACCCGGCCGGTTCACGGCACTCAGGCCAGCAGCAGCGCCATGCTCATGAACGCGCTGTACAGCGCGAAGACCAGGATCTCGTAGCCGAGGATGTCCCGGAAGTCGAGGCGGGCCACGCTCAGCAGCGGGATGGCCCAGAACGGCTGGATGAGGTTGGTGGCCATGTCGCCGTATGCGTAGGCCATGGCGACCCTGGTGACGGGGACCCCGAGCTCCTGGCCCGCCTTCACGACGTACAACGCCTCGATGGCCCACTTGCCGCCCCCGGAAGGGACGAAGTAGTCGAGGAAGGCGGAGTACCAGAACACGATCAACGGATACGTCCGCTCCGACGCGATGGACACGAACACGGCAGCCAGGAGCGCCGCGACCCCGGTGCCCTTGATGATCCCGTAGATGCCGGCGTAGAGCGGGAACTGCAAGACCACGCCGTGAAGCGAGCGGGCGGCCTCCTCCGACGCCTTGAGCACCGACGCCGGGCTCGGGTGCAGCAGGATGCCCAGCGACAGGAAAAGCAGATTCACGGTGTCGAGGGTCAGGTTCAATCCGCTCGCCTCGACGTGGCGCGCGATGTAGACGAGCCCCATCGCGCCGACGGCTCGGTTCGCGAAGCCGCCGTGCATGAGGCGGTCCGCCGGCGACGGGCGGTCGGGGCGCGGGGGCGGCACGAAGGCGGCCAGGGATCCCACGGCCGCCGGATCCGCGCGCACCACCCGCTCCGGCGAAGGGTGCAGCAGCGCCGAGAAGAGCGTGAGGCCGATGATCACCGCCGCCGTGAGGCCGAGATTGAGCGGCGTGAAGACGGTGTCGCTGAGGGGGATGGGGCCGGGGATCAGGCCGTCCTTGACCATGAAGGTGCCCGGAGTCGCCAGGAGCAGCGGCACCGACCCCGAGGGTCCGGCGTGGAACGTGGCCCCCATCCCGAGATAGGCCACCGCGACGAGCAGGCGGTAGTCGGCGTCCGGGTGGCGTCGCGCCATGAAGCGCACGAGGACCGCGGACGCGATCAGGCCCATCCCCCAGTTCAGCCAGCAGATGGTCATGGAGAGGACGGCCGTCCAGGCGATGGCTTGCCGGGGTGACCGCGGAAGCCGGGCCAGACCGTCGAGGAGCCGCGTCATCAGCGGCGACACCGATACCAGGTAGCCCGCGAAGATCACGACCGCGATCTGCATGGAGAACGGCAGCAGCTCCCAGAACCCCGCGCCCCACGCATCGAGTGTCTGTCCGGGCGTGGCCCGCCCGAGTGTCATCCCCATCGCGAAGGTGAGGAGGGTCAGGAGACAGGCGATGGAGAACGAGTCGGGGATCCAGCGCGCGGAGGCACGGGCCAACCCGTCGGCCAGGCGAGGGAGAAGAGAGGAAGCCACGAGGGGCGCGAGCTTACAACAACCGAAACCCTTGTTTGATCGAGCAAGGGCAAGCGGACGGGACACGTTCACGTGCACGTTCACGTTCACGGGTCGAATGCGTCAAAATGCGCCACATGAGGATGACGTCCATGGGCCTGGTCCTCCTGCTCCTCGCCGGCGGCTCACCCGTCGTGGTGGCCCAGGCGCCCCGGTTCCCGTCCGAGGCGAAGCGCGTCACGGTGGACGTGGTCGTGACCGACGGCAAGGGTCAGCCGATCGCGGGCCTGACCCGGGAGGACTTCGTCGTGAAGGAAAACGGCGTCGTCCAATCGGTCCTGGAGTTCGAGGCCGTCGACGTCTCCCAAGCCGTTGCCGCCGAACCCGCCGCGGAGCCGCCGCCGGCGGTGGTCACGAACCTGGTCCGGGAGGAGGCGGGCCGGTCGTTCCTGGTGGTCGTGGACGACCTCAACCTCCAGCCCGCCTCGGCGGAGGCGGTGAAGAAGGCGCTGGTCAAGTTCCTGGACGTTCATGTCCGGGAGGGTGACGTGGTCACCCTCGCGCCCACGGCGGGCGGAGCCTGGTGGAGCAGCCGCATGATCCACGGCCGCGACGACCTCGTGGCCGCGCTCCAGGCCGTCCGCGGACGGCGCCTCCCGGACACGCGGGCCGAGCGCATGTCCGATCACGAAGCGATGCTCATCGAGACGAAACGGGATCCCGAGGCGCTCTCGCACGTGAGCGAGAGGTTCGCCCTCCACGGGCTGATCGGCCCCGGGCCCTCGCTCGAGGAAGACACCGACCGGGCACCCCTGGACCTCGGACAGGGCCACATCCTCGTCCGCGGCGGCGCGAGCGCGGTGTATGCGAGGGCAAAGGAGCGCAACCGGCAAACCCTCCGCAGCCTGGGGCGGGCCATGTTTGCCGTGGCCGGAGGGCGCGGCCGGCGCGCGGTCATCCTGGCCTCCGACGGGTTCATCCAGGACGACGAGCTCTCGGAGTTCCAGCTCGTCCGGGACGCCGCGCGCCGCGCCAACGCCGTCCTCTATTTTCTCGACGCGCGGGGGCTCCGCGACGCCGCATTCGACGCTCTCGACGTGCCACTGGTGCATGACAACGTCAGCACGAACTTCGCCTCCCTGGAGCGCGAATACGAGTCGCTGTCGAGCGCGGGCGCGGTGAACCTCGCCGAAGACACGGGCGGGTTCGCGATCCGCAACACCAACGACCTCGGCGCGGGCCTGGGACGCGTCAGCGGGGAGTCGCGGACCTTCTACCTCCTCGGGTACGAGCCCGCGGACCAGAAGGCGGATGGACGCTTCCGCAGGATCCAGGTGGAGGTCCGGCGGCCGGGCGTGAGAGTGCGCGCGCGCAAGGGTTACTACGCCGAGGGGGGCGAGCGGAGTGCCGCGGTCAAGCCCGCGCCGCCCGGCGAGGCGCCGCCCGCCGCGCTCGCGGCCCTCGACGCGGCCAACGCTGCGCGGGGGATCCCCCTCCGCATGATGGCCTACGTGCTGGGCGCCGCGACCGCCGGGCACGCCACGGTCGTGCTCGCCGCGGAGGCCGACCCCGCCGCGCTCGACCTCGAGGACGACGGCGCCGCCCAGAAGGGCGCCCTCGAGACCTTCTCGTCGCTGGCGGCGCGCGACACCGGAGCGGTGACCCGCCGGGAGCGCCTGGTGGAGCTCGACCTCGAGCCGGAGACGCGGGCGCGAGTGGCGCGGACCTGGATCCCCGTGATCCACGGCTACGAGCTGCCGCCCGGGCGATACCAGGCCAGCCTCGCGGTGAGGGACAAGCGCAGCGGACGCGTCGGGAGCGTCCGCCAGGACTTCGAAGTTCCCCTTCTTCCCGGGCTGCGCGTCACCACGCCGATCCTGACCGATGCGTTCCAGCGGGCAGGCGAGGGGGCCGTCCCGGTCCCCATCGCCCGCCGAGCCTTCGCGCCGGGCACGCGGCTCGTGTGCGCCTTCGCGGTGGAGGGTGCCCGCCGCGGGGGGGACGCCGGGGACCCCCGGGTCAGCATTACCTACGAGGTCCGCCGCCGCGACGGCAGCGTCGTCACCCGGGCCTGGCCGACGCCCCTTCCCCTGGACGACCACGGCGCGCTGGCCGGCCAGTTCTCCCTTACCCTGAACCGTCCCGGGGGCTACGAGATGCACATCCGGGCCCGCGACGAGCTGTCGGGGGAGCAGGCGAGCGCCATCCAGGCGTTCGTCGTGGACCCGTCATAGGGACGCAAATGCCGATCCGGCAATCCAAGGGCGCCCAGTCCCGATTCAATCGGTTGGATCGGACGTCTGAACGACGTAGGAACTCACAGACATAAGTTCAACCATTCCAGCATTTAGCTGTCTAGCGGGTCTCCGCTTGGCTGGGCAGCGACTTTGCAGGAGTGGCCACACTTGCCGTACCTGATCTTTCTAATGGAGGGCCACAAGACAATGAAGCGTGTATTGCTGCTGGGCTGCCTCGCAGTCCTCACCGCAGCCAACATCGTCTCCGCGCAAGTCGTGACCACGGGGACCGTCGTCGTGGTCGTGGAAGCGACCGACGGCAGCCGGCTGCCGGGAGCAACCGTCACGGCCTCCGCGCCCGACGTCGCCACTCGGAGGACGGCCGTCACCGACGCCCAGGGGGAAGCCCTGCTCCTGAACCTCACCCCCTCCGCCCAGTACGTCGTCGTCGCGGAGCTCTCGGGCTTCAGCACGAAGCAGAACGAGCGGATCCTGGTGCGCTCGGGACAGACGACCAGCATCAGCATCGCGCTGCCCGTCTCCACCCAGACGGAAGAGATCACCGTCACCGCCGAGACGCCGCTGGTCGACACCACCAGCGCCGTGACCGGCCAGGACATCACCCTCGAGCTGACGGAGTCGCTGCCCACGGGGCGCTCCTACCAGAGCTACCTCCAGCTCGTTCCGGGCGTGATGCCTTCGGAGACAGGCAACCCCGCCTCCAAGTCCGGCGTCAACTACTCGGACATCGGCGGCGAGACCGGACAGTCCTCCGACAACGCCTACTACTTCGACGGGATCAACGTGACGGACCCGATCACGGGCACCTTCGGGGCCAACCTCAACACCGAGATCATCCAGGAGCAGAAGGTCCTCACTGGCGGCCTCCCCGCCGAGTTCGTGGGCGCGCCGGGCCTGGTTTCGAACGTGATCACGAAGACGGGCTCCAACACGTGGCACGGGTCGGTGAACTACTTCTTCCAGAACGACGGCCTGTTCTCGGAGAACAAGAACTCCGAACAGCAGAAGTTCAACACGTTCGACACCGCGGGCACGCTGGGAGGCCCCATCGTGAAGGACCGCGCCTGGTTCTTCGGCAGCTATCGCCGGCTGGTCCGCAAGGACGATGTCACGACCCTCGACACCAACGCGTTCCTGCGCAAGGTAGAGAACACCCAGGACCAGGGCTATTTCAAGGCGACCTGGGCGCCCACCGACAAGGACACCCTCAGCGCCACGTTCCTGAACGACCCCACGGACATCACCGGGCGCCGCGAGCGCGACATCACCAATGCCCGCGACCGCAGCCGCGTGCAGGGGGGCAGCCGCTACAGCGTCAACTACTCGCGTCTGCTCGGCTCCGCGGTCGTGGACCTCGGGTACAACAAGCACAACGGCGAGGTGTCCGACTTCTCGGTCATCCGCGAGTCGGCCAACACCGTCGTCTTCACCCGCACCGACGTCCGCACCCTGGCCGACGAGCAGAAGGGCGGCTTCGGCAGCGACATCGTCGACCAGCGCGACACCGAGTTGTTCCACGGCGCTCTGCAGTGGAACCTGGGCCGGCACACGGTCAAGTTCGGTGGCGACTACCTCGAGAACAGCAACTTCCGCAACGCGCTGACCATCGGGGAGACCAAGTCCAGCTACACCTCGCTGGCCAACCACCTGTCGGGTACCACCGCCGGTGGGATCCAGACCGGCTCGTTCACGGCCCGGACCTTCCTGCCCAACAACGTCTCCGACTTCAACGGGCTGATCAACAACATCAACGGCCTGCCCAACCGCGCCGCGTTCTACGCCCTCCTCGACACCAACGGCGACGGCACGATCAGCGTGGCCGAGCTTTCGGCCAACCTGGTCTTCAACAGCACGGCGGGCAACCCGCACGGCGCAATCAACTACGGGCGCACCCAGCAGACTGTGGACGGCCCGCAGGACACGGGCTCGAAGGGATTGAGCTTCTTCCTGCAGGATACCGTCAGCGTGGGCCGTCTCACCGCCAACCTGGGTGTCCGCACCGAGCGGTTCGAGCACTTCAACACCCTGGGCGACAACATCTACACCTTTGACTGGACGGTGGCTCCCCGCCTGAGCCTGGTCTACGACGTGCTCGGCAACGGCAAGCACAAGGCCAGCGCCTACTTCGGCCGCTACTACGACCCCATCCGGAACAACATGACGAACTTCGCCGGCTCCCACAGCGGCCGCACCCGCGAGGAGCAGGTGTTCGTCAACGGCCAGTGGGTGACCTATCGCGTCCGTGGCGGCGCCAGCCTCGACGCCATCTTCGCGCCGGAGACGAAGACGCCCTACACCGACGAC
>Ga0326597_10010237_pt1 | contig 12515 bp, 12 predicted proteins | sample RVTome_12_FD_203789 | JGI IMG/M metagenome (GOLD analysis project Ga0326597, IMG submission 203789) | Soil microbial communities from uranium-contaminated site in the Upper Colorado River Basin, Wyoming, United States - RVT100D185 | ecosystem: Environmental > Terrestrial > Soil > Contaminated >... | reverse complement strand
TGGACGACGTACGCCCCGAGGAGCATGAGCGGCCCGAAGCCGATGGCCACCGCGATCTCGCCCAACCCGCGGTAGACGAGCTTGACTGGCGGGGCGGTGTAGCCGATCCCGACGGCGAAGCCGAGCGCGCCGATGAGGAGCAGCTCCGCCGAGCCGCGCAGTGCGAGCAGCGCGAGCCCGATCGCCGCCGCCGCCGCGTAGAACGCGAACGCCAGCGCCGCCATCCGGCGGATCGACACGAGCCCGTACTGGATGACGCGCGAGCCGCCGCTGTACTGGGTCGGCGTGACGTTCGCGTCGTCGGCACCCTGGAGCGTGTCGAACACGTCGTTGCTGACGTTGATCGCCAGGTGGACGAACGAGGCGCCGATCACGGTGAGCAGCGCGGCCGGCAGGTCGAACCAGCCGTGCGACGCGGCGATGGCGATCCCGAGCAGGACCGGGACGAACGTCGCGGTGAGGAACGGCAGGCGGGTGGTCCGAAGGGTGAGGAACCCGAGCGACAGCCGCGGCCGAACCGGGGTGCCCCGCTCGGCGGACAGCGCGTCGAAGTACTTGCGGGACTGCCCGGTCGAGCGCTCCGAGTATTCGAAGAACGGGACTTCCGACTCGTCCCAGCCCCACGACCTCTGCGCGACGAGCGTGAGGCCGCCGTCGGGGCCGGCTGTGACGCGTCCCCAGACGGTGAGGTGGCGCCGCTGGTCGTAGCCGTAGCCGGGCTGCGGCCGGATGTGTGTCCCCGTAAGCGAGACGTCGCGGTCGGTCGGGACGGCGAGGCCTGCGGGCGGCGCGAACGACGCAACCCCGCCCTCCGGGTCAACGGACGTGTCGACGACGACGGACAGCGGGTAGCCGTCGTCCTCGACCCACGTCGCGATCGTGTAGGCGTACGTCGCCAGCCTGGTCAGCCCGTCACGGGCGCTGAGTTCCGGCGTGCTGCGCATCACGCGGCCTCCTTCCCGGCGCCGACGGTCGTTACCTGCGGGGCCACCGACGATCGCCCCTCCGGCCAGTAGAGGACCCGGCGCGTCGTGATCTCGATGAGCGAGCGCTCGAAGAAGAGCGGCAGCGCGACGCGCGCCTTGAGGAACGCGACGATCGCCGGCTCCTTGCGCTCCCAGATCGGCAGCAGGCGCTCCCAGCCGCCGTGCGGATCCTCCTCGATCACCCGCGCGTCGCCCTGGATCGTCGCCCGATCGGCGCGACCGTCGAGCGCAACGGGGTCGGTCAGCGACAGCGACACGCGCGGGTTGCCCTTGATGTGCTCCAGCTTGCGACTGAACAGGACCGACGAGGTCAGGTAGACCTTCTCGCCGTCGTAGAGCGGGATGAGCGGGTAGGTGATCGGGCGGCCGGCCTTGTTGACGACCGTCAGCTCGCCGACGAGGGCGAGCTCCAGCAGGCGCTCGACTGGTTCCGGCAGGGTGGACATCGGCTCCGCGGGCTCCTTGGCTATTGGTGCTACCGCACCATAGCATGTTTTGCCCGTGGCTCGCGACTTCCCCCCGGCCGGGATGTACCATGCGGCCCCATGTCCGGCGTCCCCGACTCCTCGCTCATCCATGCCCGCGGCCTGACGAAGCGCTTCGCCGCCTTCACCGCCGTCGACGCGATCGACTTCGACGTCGCGCCGGGAGAGGCGTTCGGCTTCCTCGGCCCGAACGGCGCCGGCAAGACATCGACGATGCGGATGATCGGCTGCGTCTCGCCGGTGACCGACGGTGTCCTCCGCGTTCTCGGCCTGGACCCGGTCGCGGACGGCCCGCGCATTCGCGCCAGGATCGGCGTGGTGCCCCAGTCGAACACCCTCGACATGGAGCTGACCGTCCGCGAGAACCTCGTGATCTACGGCCGCTACTTCGACCTCAGCCACGGCGAGGCGGGTCGCCGCGCTGACGAGCTGCTCGAGTTCGTCCAGCTCGACGAGCGGGGCCGGGATCGGGTCGAGCCCCTGTCGGGCGGCATGAAGCGCCGCCTGACCATCGCCCGCGCGCTCATCAACGAACCGGACCTGCTCCTTCTCGACGAGCCGACGACCGGTCTCGATCCGCAGGCGCGTCATCTCCTCTGGGATCGGCTGTACCGGCTCAAGCAGCGCGGAGTGACGCTCGTCCTGACCACCCACTACATGGACGAGGCGGAGCAGCTATGCGACCGGCTCGTCGTGATGGACAAGGCCCGAATCGTGGCCGACGGATCGCCGCGCGAGCTGATCGATCGCTACTCGACCCGCGAGGTGACCGAGCTCCGCTTCGCGCCGGGCGTCCAGGACAGCCTGGACGGCTCGCTCGACGGGCTGGCCGAGCGGATCGAGTGGCTGCCCGATCGCGTCCTGCTCTATGCGGACGACGGCGAGGCGGTCGCCGTCGCCGCCCACGAGCGCGGCCTCCAGCCTGAGACGGTGCTCGTCCGGCGCTCGACGCTGGAGGACGTCTTCCTGCGGCTGACCGGCCGCTCCCTGGTCGAGTAGCGATGGCCGAGAGCGCTCTCGCCGGGCGCGTCCGGACGGCCCGGCCGCCGCGCCGGGAGGCGCTGTCCGTCGGCGCCGCGCTGGCCGTGCTCGAGTACTGCGCCCGCGTGTATCGCCGCAACTGGCGCGGGACGATGTTCATGACGTTCTTCTCGCCGGTGCTCTTCCTCGGGGCGATGGGCTTCGGGCTGGGCGGGTACGTGGACGCGTCGGCCGAAGGCGGCGGCTCGGCCATCGGCGGCGTGATCGGCGTCGCGTCGTATGCGGCGTTCCTCGCGCCCGGCCTGCTCGCCGCCACGTGCATGCAGACCGGCGCGTTCGAGGCGACCTACCCGATCATGGGCCGGATCGTCTGGGACAAGGTGTACCACGCGATGCTCGCGACCCCGATCACCGTGCGCGACATCATCGCCGGGCAGGTGGGCTGGTTCGCGATCCGGCTGACCATCGTCGCGAGCGGCTACTTCGTCGTCATGCTTGCCTTCGGGCTGATCCACGGGGGCCCGCTCGCGATCCTCGTCGTGCCGGTCGGGGTGCTGACCGGGCTGTGCTTCGCTACCCTGATCGCCGCATTCGCCGCCACCCAGCGAAGCGACAACGGCTTCAGCGTGATCTTCCGGTTCCTGATCACGCCGATCTTCCTGTTCTCGGGGACCTTCTTTCCGATCGAGCAGCTCCCGGAAGTCCTGCGGCCGGTCGCCCTCGTCACCCCGACCTACCACGGCGTCGCCCTCACCCGCGACCTGACGCTCGGGACCGCGCAGGCGGGCCCGGCGGTCGTTCACCTGGCCTTCCTCCTGGTCGTCGTCGTCGTCGGCCTGGCCGCCTGCTCGATCACGTTCCGCCGGGCGCTCGTGAAGTGACCGGCGACCGATGACGCTGCTCGCCCGGATCGCTCCGCCGCTGCCCCTGGTGGGTTCGCGTCGTGCCGGCCGCCTCGTCGAGCGCAACGTGATGAGCTACCGGCGAAACTGGATCGTCCTGCTGTCGGGCTTCTTCGAGCCGGTCTTCTACCTGTTCGGGATCGGCTACGGCCTGGGATCGCTCATCCCGTCGGTCGTGGGGCCGGAGGGCCGGGAGATCTCGTACGGGCTGTTCGTCGCCCCGGCACTACTCGCCAGCTCGGCAATGAACGGAGCGATCTATGACAGCACGTTCAACGTCTTCTTCAAGCTGCGCTATGCGAAGACCTACGACGCGGTGCTCGCCACCCCGCTCGGGGTGGGGGACGTGGCGGTCGGCGAGGTAACCTGGGCGCTCATCCGCGGGACGCTCTACTCGATGGGCTTCGTCGCGGTCATGGCCGTCTTCGGCCTCGTCGCCTCGCCGTGGGCGGTTCTCACCCTGCCGGCGGCGATGCTCATCGGGTTCGCCTTCGCGGCCGTGGGGATGGCGGCCACCACGTTCATGCGGCAGTGGACCGACTTCGACTACATCACGATGGTGACGCTGCCGCTGTTCCTCTTCTCCGCGACGTTCTACCCGATCACCGCCTACCCCGAGCCGCTCCGGATCGTCGTCCAGCTGACGCCGCTCTATCACGGAGTGGATCTCCTTCGGTCACTGACGATCGGCGCGGTCGGGCCAGGGATCCTCGTCCACGTGGCCTACCTCGCGGCGATGGGGCTGATCGGGCTGGCGGTCGTCGCGCGCCGACTGAACCGCCTGCTGCTCAAGTAGCCGGCACGTTGAGGTCAGATACCGGCCGCACTGGTACGCACGGGCCGCGGGCCCGGATTTCCCGCCGGGTACCAACGCCCGTGGTGCGAGTCCGCGCGAGGCTGTCCGATACCAATCGGAATGGTGCGTGGCAGTGACCCGCGGCCGCTCCGTGCATTCCGACGCGCCACGTGGGGTTCGTGCGCCTGCACATCCGCGGCCCCCACTACCCCCGTTGGTATCAGGCAAGGCCGGGGGACAATCCGGCACGGATCGCGGCTCGGTCGCCAGGGCGACGGCCCTCGCGGAGTTGTCCGAGGAGATCGTCGCCTGCCGGCGCTGCCCGCGCCTCGTGGAGTGGCGGGAGCGGGTGGCCCGCGACAAGGTCGCCCGCTTCCGCGGGGAGCCGTACTGGGGCCGACCGCTGCCCGGCTTCGGGGACCCGGATGCCCGGATCCTCATCATCGGCCTCGCGCCGGCCGCCCACGGCGGCAACCGCACCGGCCGCGTGTTCACCGGCGACGCGTCGGGCGATTTCCTGTGGGCCGCGCTCCACGCCGTCGGGCTCGCGGACCGGCCGAGCAGCCGCCGCGCGAACGACGGACTGACCCTGTCGGACGCGTACGTCGCGGCCGCGGTCCGCTGCGCGCCGCCGGGCAACAAGCCGACGACCGACGAACGCGACGCGTGTGCCCCGTTCCTCGTGCGCGAGCTGGCGCTGCTCGACCGCGTCCGGGTGATCGTGCCGCTCGGCCGGTTCGGCTGGGACGCCGCGCTCCGGGCGACCGCCGCGCTGGGTCACGTCGCGCGGCCGCGGCCGGCGTTCGGCCACGCAGCGGAGGCGTGCGTGGGGCCGTACGGTCTCGTCGGCTCCTACCACCCGAGCCAGCAGAACACGTTCACCGGGCGCCTGACGGCCACGATGCTCATCGACGTGCTCGCCCGCGCCCGCGGGCTCGTCGGCGCGGCGTGAGCGCACCGTGCGCTCGGGCACCCGGTCCGCCGACCGTACGCGGCCCGGCCCGCTGACCGCACCTCCCGTATCCTTCGCGCTGCATGGCCACCGATCGCGACTACTACACCGTCCTCGGCGTCGAGCGTGGCGCCTCGGACGCCGAGATCAAGCGCGCGTTCCGCCGGCTCGCCCAGCAGTGGCACCCGGACGTCAACACGGAGGCGGAGGCCGCGGAACGGTTCAAGGAGATCAACGAGGCGTACCAGGTCCTGTCCGACCCGCAGCGACGGCAGGCGTACGACATGTTCGGCCGGGCCGGCCTCGGCGGCTCGGGGGAGGCCGGCTTCGGGGCGGGCTTCGGCGGCTTCGGCGACATCTTCGACGCGTTCTTCGGCGGCACCACCGCCGGCGCGCGGCGCGGCCGGCCGCAGGCCGGGTCCGATCTCCGCTACGACCTCCGGATCACCTTCGAGGAGGCCGTCCGCGGCACGGACAAGGAGATCGAGTTCGCGGTCCTCGGCCGGTGCGAGACGTGCGACGGGAGCGGGGCACGGCCCGGCACGACCCCGACGACCTGTCCGCAGTGCCAGGGCCGCGGCGAGGTGCGCTCGGTCCGCCAGACGATGCTCGGCCAGATGCTCAACGTCACCGCCTGCCCGCGCTGCCGGGGCGAGGGCCGCATCGTCGATGAGCCGTGCGACACCTGCCGCGGCGACGGTCGGACGGAGGGCCGGCGGACGCTCCGCGTGACGATCCCGCCCGGGATCGACGAGGGCCACCAGATCCGGCTGTCGAACGAGGGAGAGGCGGGGCCGCGCGGCGGTCCGGCCGGCAGTCTCTACGTCGCCGTCCACGTCAGCCCGCACCCCGCCCTCCGGCGCGAGGGCACGGAACTCGTGTACGAGGCGAACGTATCGATCGCCCAGGCGGCGCTCGGGGCGAGGATCCGGGTCCCGACGGTGGAAGGGGAGGAGGAGGTCGAGATAAAGGCCGGCACCCAGCCCGGGACGGAGATCCGACTCCGCGGACGCGGCGTACCGCACCTCCGGCGTGCCGGGTCACGGGGCGATCTCCACGTCCTCGTCGACGTCGTCGTGCCGACCAGGCTGAGCAAGCGGCAGCGAGACCTGCTCGCCCAGTACGCGGCCGAGAGCGGCGAGGAAGTGAGCGCCGGGAGCGGCGGCATCCGCGAGAAGCTCGGCCTGGGGTGAGCGAGGCGGCGGAGCCGGGATCGTCGGCCGGCGCCTGGCTCGAGCTGTCGGTCGAGGCCGACGTCGAGGCGGTCGAGGCGGTGAGCGAGGTCCTCGGCCGGTTCGCCGACGGGGGCGCGAGCATCGAGCCGGCGTTCGAGCTCGTCGACGAGGGCCTCCGCGCGCGAGTCGATTCCTCCCGCCCGGCCGTCGTCCGCGCCTACCTGCCGGCCCGCGACGCGGCCGCCGCGCAACGGGCCGCCGCCGGGGCGGCCGAGGCGCTCGGCCACCTCCAGGCGTTCGACCTGCGACCGATCGGCGAGCTCCGCACGCGGATCGTCCACGAGGCGGACTGGGCCGACGCCTGGAAGCGCCACTTCCCCGTCCTGCGGGTCGGCCGGCGGGTCGTCATCCGGCCGACCTGGCGGCGGCATCGCCGGCAGCCGGGCGACGTCGTCCTGGCGCTCGATCCGGGGATGGCGTTCGGAACCGGGCTCCATCCGACGACGCGGCTGTGCCTCGCCGCGCTCGAGGGGATCGCCGACGCGGGCACGCTCGCCGGCGCGCGGGTGCTCGACGTGGGCTGCGGGTCCGGGATCCTCGCCATCGCGGCGGTCCGCCTCGGGGCCGCGTCCGCGCTCGGTGTCGACACGGACCCGATCGCGATCGAGTCCACGGCCGCCAACGCCCGTCGGAACCGAGTCGCGCGGCGGGTGCAAGCCCGACACGGCAGCCTGCCGAGCGGGAGGCCCGGGTTCGACGTCGTCCTCGCCAACCTCATCGCGTCGGTGCTCGTGGACCTGGCCGAGCTTCTGCACGACGAGCTGCTCGTCGGCGGGACGCTCGTCGCATCGGGCATCTTCGTCGACCGCGAGCGGGAGGTCCGGGCCGCGTTCGCCGCCGTCGGGCTCGACGTCGGACGCCGGTGGGCAGGCGGCGACTGGGTGGCGCTCGAGGCCGTTCGGCGCTGAGGTCCCGAGCGCACCGGGGGCACATGCGGCCCACGTCGGGCACAATCGACGTCCATGCCGACCAGCCTGTTCCCGATCCTCCTTGCGGCGCACGTCGCCCTGGCCGTCGGCCTGTTCATGCCGTCGATCCTGCTGCCGTTCGCGCTCCGCGCCCGACGCGCGACCACCGAGTCGGAACATCCCCTCGTGCGCGGCCTGCTCTGGATGCAGTCGCACGGCACCGTCGTCATCGGTGCCGGGCTGGCGCTGACCGGCACCGGGCTCGTGGGCATCCTCGGCACACAGCTGTTCGAGCAGCCGTGGCTGCTCGTGGCGCTGACGATCTACACGCTCAACCTCGTCCTTGCGTTCTTCATCCAGCGGCCGAACCTGCGACGGCTGATCGGCGTCACGGCGGGCGGCGACGACGCGACGTGGAGGGCGCGCGCCCGCCGGCAGCGCTACGTGTCGTACGCGATGGCCGGCCTCGTCGGCACGATCGGCTTTCTCATGTCGACCAAGCCCCTCCTGTGGTGAGCGACGCGCTCGCGGGATCGCACCCGGAGCCCCGCCTGGCGCCCCGCTCCGCGGCGATCGCGAACCTCGGCTGCAAGGTCAACCAGGCCGAGATGGAGGCCGCCGCGCGGCTGCTCCGCGAGCGGGGCGTGACGCTGGTCGACGACCGCGCCCGGGCCGACCTCTACCTCGTCAACACGTGCACCGTCACCGCGGTCGCCGACCAGAAGTCGCGCCAGGCCGTGCGCCGCGCCCGTCGGGCCAACCCCGACGCGCAGGTCGTCGCGACGGGCTGCTCGGTCCAGGTCGACCCGACCGCCTTCACCGCCGCCGATCCCGGCGCCCGCCTCGTCGACAACCGATCGAAGGCCGCCCTGCTCGACGAGCTGGCGGCGCTCGTCGGCCTGCCGGCCGAGGGACCGCCCGACGCCGATGTCGGCCCGGGTCGGGCCACCGACGCACCCCTGCCGACCCTGTCCGGCGTGGAGCTCGATGGCGTCGCCGACGACCGGGCCGCGCCGGAGCGTACGCGCGCCTTCGTCAAGGTCCAGGACGGCTGCTCGTTCTTCTGCACCTACTGCATCATCCCGACCGCCCGTGGGCTGGAGCGCTCGCTCCCGCCCGAGGCCATCCTCGCCGACGTCCGGGGCGCACTCGCGGCCGGCCGCCGCGAGATCGTGCTGACGGGGATCAACATCGGGACGTACGACGGCGGCTGGTCGGAGCGCGGATTCCGTGGCGCCCATGCGCGCTCGGCGCTCACGCTCGCGGGCCTCGTCCGCCGGATCCTCGCCGAGACGTCGGTCGAGCGCATCCGGCTCAGCTCGATCGAGCCGCAGCACGTCGACGACGACCTGCTCGACGCGTGGATCTCCGCCGGCGCCGGCCGCTGCCTGCCGCACTTCCACCTGCCGCTCCAGTCCGGCGACGACGGGGTACTGCGGCGGATGGGACGCCGCTACGACGCCCGCTTCTACGCCGCGCTCGTCGAGCGGATCCGGGCGGTGATTCCGGCCGTCGCGATCCACGGCGATGTGATCGTCGGCTTCCCGACCGAGGACGATGCGGCGTGGGAGCGCTCGCGTGCCTTCATCCAATCGATCGGCTTCGCCGGGCTTCACGTCTTCCGCTACTCGACGCGGCCAGGCACGCCGGCGGTCAGGATGGCCGGCCAGGTCCACGAGCGGACGCGCAAGCAGCGGGCGGCCGAGCTGCTCTCGCTTGCGGCGGAGGCCCGCTCGGCGTTCGCCGCCGCCCACGTGGGACGCGAGGCGGCGGTCCTGTTCGAGACCCGCCTGCCGGACGGCCGATGGGTCGGCCACGCCGAGGACCACCAGCTCGTGGCGGTCCACGCGCCCGGTCGTCGTCTCGAGAACGCGATCGAGCGCGTGACGATCGAGGCGGTCGACCCGGCGGCAGCCGACCGGGTCGTGGGACGAATCGTGTCGGGAGGTGGTGGCGATGCCCGCTGACTGCGTGTTCTGCCGGATCGTGGCGGGCCAGCTGGCGTCGACGAAGGTCCACGAGGACGACCTCGTCGTCGCGATCCGCGACATCGCCCCGCGGGCGCCGACGCACATCCTCGTCATGTCCAGGGAACACGTTGCCTCCGCCGCCGAGCTGACCGACGCCCACGCTCCGCTCGTCGGACGGATCCTTGCCGTCGCCGCGGAGCTGGCCCGGGCCGAGGGCATCGCCGCCGGCGGTTATCGGGTCGTGACGAACGTCGGGCGATGGGGCGGCCAGACGGTCGACCACCTCCACTTCCACCTGATGGGGGGCCGGGCGTTCTCGTGGCCGCCCGGCTGATCACCGCCCGGCTGATCCCGATGGTGCTCCTCGGCTTCGCGCTGGCCGGCTGCGGCGATGGTGCGCCCCGCAGCCCGGCCGTCAGCACCGCGTCGGCATCGGTCGGGCCGGGCTCCTCCGTGTCGGCCGCCGTCGCCCAGGCCCGCGGCGAGCTCGCCCGCGCGCTCGGCGCCGCCGGCTACCAGCTGGCCGACGCGCAGGTCCCGTACCGTCCCGCCGAGTCAGCGGCCCTCGCCGGCGCGCCGCGCGCCGTCGTCCAGGTGCTGCTCGCCCAGGACCTCGACCATGGCTACGTCACGATCTACGAGTTCCCGTCGGCGGGCGCAGCTGCGGAGGCGGGTCGGGAGCAGGCAGCCTACCTCGCGACGGGGCCCGGGCGCGTCCAGTTCGCGTCCGATACGCGCTTCGTCATCCGCCAGATCGGGACGACGATCGTCTTCTACGCCTGGTCTCCCGGGTCCACCGATGACCCCCGCGCGCCGGGCATCCAGCCCGTCCTCGAGGCGCTCGGGACGGAGATCCCGGTCCCGCGCCAGGGCTAGCTGGGACGGGCCGCCGGACCCGGACCCGAACCGGCCATCTCGTCCTCTTCGCACGGGGTGAGCGTTGGTCCGGCGACGAAACCCGTTCGGCCCGTCGCGGGCCGACTGTCGTTCGGAACTCGTGCGCGCCCGCGCCGAAGAGATCGTCGCTTTCTCACGCGGTGAGCGTTGCGCGGGTCAGGGACCGCCGAATTCTCACCCAGCGAGAATTCGACGACGAAAGGGCCCGGGATGAAGCACCGCGTGCAAGTTCGACGTTAGCGGGATCCGCCGCGTTGACGAACGCTCGGGCTGTGACAATCCGACGAAACGACGGAAGCGGCCCGGCGTACGCAGGGGATCAGCGTGCCGGCACGTCCTCCCGGTCCGGCAGCGGCTGCTCGACGGCCGCCCAGGCGCGCACGCGGTCGCGTTTCACCTTGAGCGTGTGCGTGCGCGGGAAGTCGGCGTCCGGCCAGAGCCGCCAGCCCGCGATCCGCTGGTTGGGACCGAGCGTGGCGTTGGCCGCCTTGACCGCTGCCTCGATCCGCGCACGGATCGTCTCCGGGTCGTCGCCGAGGCCCTCGGATCGGCCGCCCGGGATGTCCCCGCCCTGGGGCAGGCCGTGGCTGCCCGGCGCCAGGACGATCGCCTCGATGCGGCCCGGCCGTGTCTCCACGGCGACCGAGTCGCGGATGCCCGCCACGCGGAGCGCGTTCTCGATGTCCTCCGGGTAGACGTTGAACCCGTTGGGCAGGACGATGATGTCCTTCTTGCGGCCGGACAGGATGAGCCGGCCGGCCGCGTCGACGTGCCCGATGTCGCCGCTCTTGTACCAGCCGTCCTCGGTGAACGCCTCCGCGGTCAGGTCAGGCCGGTTCCAGTAGCCCTTGAACAGCGTGGGGCCGCGGAACAGGACCTCATCGTCCTCGGCGATCCGCATCTCGATGCCCTCGGGCGGCCGGCCGACCGTCCCGAGCCCGTGGTCCCCGAGCGTCGTGCACGTGCCGGTCCCCGTCTCGGTCGCGCCGTAACCCTGGAGGACGATGACGCCGAGGTCCTCCCACGCCTGCTGGAGGGCGGGCGGGAGGAAGGCGCCCGTCGACACGAACAGCCTGAACCGGCCGCCGAGCTGCGCGTGGATGCTCCGGAACAGGATCCGCCGGACGACGAACGGGAAGAGGCGCGCGATCCGCCGGAGGCGGCTGAACGAGGCCGTCCGGCCGCGCTTGTCCACCTCGCGCTCGATCGCGCTCCAGAACAGGTCGAGGACCTGGGGAACGACGACCATCGAGGTCACCCGGTGGTCGCGCAGCGCCTCGAACAGCACCCGCGGGTTGAGCGTCCGGACGTACAGGATGTCGGCGCCGACCGACAGTGCGTAGTACAGCCCGACCGCCTGCTCGAGCAGGTGCGACAGCGGCATGAGCGAGACGATCCGGTGCTCGAGCGGCGGGATGATCCGATGGAACGTCCCCACGCCGGCGGCGACCCCGCCGTGGGCGAGCATGACCCCCTTCGGCGTGCCGGTCGTGCCGGACGTGAAGATCAGCTCGAACACCTCATCGGGCGTTGGGCGAGGCCACGCGGCGACCTGCTCCTCCCAGTCCGGCGGGAACGTCTCGTCCGGCTCGGCGGCAAGGACCTCGACCGTCGTCGTCGGAAAGCGCTCGAGGCCGGCCTCGCGAGGATCGGGCGCGGCGCGTCCCGTGCCGAGGAGGAGATGGCTGGCGCCGGATGCCTCGACGACGCCGTTCACCGCATCCATCGACATCCGGAGGTCGAGCGGGACGAACACCAGTCGGGCGCGCATCGCCCCGAGGTAGGTCGCCGGCAGCGCCGGCGTCGAGGGCGACCAGGTCAGGATTCGGTCGCCCGGCGCGAGGCCGAGCGCCCGCAGGCGCCAGGCGGCGATACGACTGCGGCGGGCGAGCTCACCGTACGTCCAGCCGGTCGTCGCCCCGTCGTCGCCGCGCAGCGCCAGCGCCGGCCGATCGCCGAAGCGGGCAACGGCGTCGTCGAACAGGTCGAGCAGGGTGGTCGTCGGCAACATCGTCATCATCCAGCGTACGCTTCCTGGACGCGCAGCACGGCGATCTGTTGCGTGCGGGAGTGACGTGCCACCGCCCTGCGACCGCGCCCGGCCCGGCGCGCGCCCAGCTGCCTGCCCTTCATTTCCGGGCACGACACCCCTGATGGCGTCCGTCCCTGATGGCGTCCGTCCCTGATGGCGTCCGTCCCTGTACCGACCGATACGTTTGACCCCTCCGGAGGCCTCCGCTACACTCCGGCGGCCTTCGTGCACCCGGGCATCACGCCCGGGAGCGACGCGGCGCGCCGGTGGGCCCCGAGCGCGCGACGCGGAATGCGAGACCGAAGCCCGAGGAGGTGAACCGGGATTGGCCGAAGTCCGAGTTGGTGAGAACGAGACGTTCGAGAGCGCCC
>Ga0326597_10010236_pt1 | contig 12515 bp, 9 predicted proteins | sample RVTome_12_FD_203789 | JGI IMG/M metagenome (GOLD analysis project Ga0326597, IMG submission 203789) | Soil microbial communities from uranium-contaminated site in the Upper Colorado River Basin, Wyoming, United States - RVT100D185 | ecosystem: Environmental > Terrestrial > Soil > Contaminated >... | reverse complement strand
GCAAGGCGAGCGCAAAGGCGACAAACGGCCATTCGCGCATGAATTTGAGCGTGATCACCGTCTTGAACGGCTCGATCTCCGCCCCGACAAAGGCCGCGGTGACCGATGTCAGCGACACCGCGAAAAGGGCCAGAAAGACGATGTATTTGATCGGCCAAAGCCGCTCGTGCACGGCGAAACTCACCTGAATCTGCTTGATACCGAGCTTGCGGGCGGCCTCGCTCAACAGCTCTTGCAGGGCGCCGAACGGGCACAGCCAGCCGCAAAACACGCCGCGCCCCCAGAATAGGAGGGCCACCGCCACGAAGCTCCACAGGATGAATATGTAGGGGTCGAGCAGGAACAGCTCCCACGAAAAGCCCGTCAGCAGCGCCTGCACGAAGGCGATGACGTGGACGACGGAGAGTTGCGCGCCGAGCCACCAGCCGATCAGCACCAGCGTTGCCGCGAGGAACGACAGGCGGACGACGCGGTAGAGCCGGTAGCGCTCCGCGATCCAGTCCTGGAACACCAGGATGGCGGTGAGCAGGCCGAGCATCAGCGAGATGACGACGATGCCGAGGATGCGGTTGGTCCAGGTCCGCAGCCAATACTGCACGTCGCGCTCGACGGGAGCGAACGTCTCCTCGCCGTCGCTCACGAGGACATAGCGGTCGGGCAACCGGTAGGGCAGGGCGAATTGCGCCATCGCCATCGCGCCGCCGCCGATCTCGCGGCTCGCCAGGAGGTTCAGCCGCCACGGCGCGGTCGGATCGAAGCCGCTTGCCGCCGGCAGGACGAAAAGCCCAATCTCGCGAAACGGCGGCGCTCCCTCGGCGGCGAGCGTTTGCACATTGCGGTAGCTTTCGGCTGAAAAGCGGATCGTGCGCGTGCCCTGGACGAGCTCGATGCGCTCGAAGACGCCGCGCCGCCGATAATCCGTGCCCTTGAAGGAATAAAGCCCGTTGCCGGCGATGATAATGGCATTGTCGTCCGGCCCCAGGCGCGCGGCGAGCTCGCTAAAGGCGCGCTGGCCGATGAGGTTCTGGCCGATGCGCGGCGGGGTCAGCAGCGCCGCGTCAAGCGCGATGAACAGGTTTTCGTCCGAAGCGCTCGGCTGAACACCGAGCGCCCGGTTCGCCTCGCCGATGCTGACCTTCCGCCGGCTGACCGCGCCCTCCTCCACGAGCTCCTGCCAACTTACCGGGCTGAAGCTTGCCCGGTCGAGGGTGCGGGCCGGCGCCGCGCCCAATATGCCGCGCGTGCCCGCCACCGCTCGCGCGGTGCGGACGATCGCGTCGCGCATGACGGTGCTCGAGACCGTCGCGCCGGAGAAGGCATCGGGAATGCCGGGCCTGTCGGCGAGCGGGATCGACGTGGAGACTTTCAGGTCGAAGCCGGTGAACGCCTCCACGTAGCCGGCAAGGTCCTCGGGCGCGATGCCGATGACCAGCACCGGCTCGCTTTGCGCGATGAGGCGGGCGCCGGCGATCCGCCCCTCGTCGGTGACCGCCACCAGAATGTCGATCGGCTTGCCGGAATAGCCAACCGAGCGCGTCACCTGCCAGGTCGAGGCGAGATAGCCGATCGGCCGCCCATTGCGGAACACGGCGTGCGCCGGTGGCGTTCCCGTCGCCGCGCCGACGTCGATTTCGACCGCCGGGGCCGCGAACAGCTCGCCCGCCAGCGTATTGAGGTCCGGCTCCGCGGCCCGCGCCACGCCTGCCGCGGCAAGGCAGAGCGCGGCAAGCGAGAACAGGCGAAGAATGCCCCGAACGACGCCCGGCTGGGCTGTTGCGACGATTCGACCCATGACGCGCCAGACAATATGGGCCGCCGAGAATGATGGATTGATCAAAGTCAAGGGCGGCCGTCTTCGAACATGACAGGTAGCACGAGAGTTGGTCCGGTCATTAGGAGCCACCCATGAACATTCCCAGTTTTTCCCGAGAAAAGTCCGTGATGGTCACTCTTCTCGTGCCGTTCATGCTGTCGGTCGCAGCTGTCTCGCCGGCAACCGCACAAGCCCCCGCACCGGCCGAGTTGAAGAAGCACGAGACGACGCCCGGCGGTCAGTATCAGCCGAGCCTCGACGTGCTGCAGGAGCCCGGCGAGCAGCCGGGCGCCAAGGAAGGCGCGCCGGCGCTCACAAAGGAAGAATTCCAGGCGGCAAGCGAAATCTATTTCCAGCGCTGTGCCGGCTGCCACGGGGTGCTGCGCAAGGGCGCGACCGGCAAAGCGCTGACCACCGACATCACCAAGGAGCGCGGCTACGAGTATCTGCGCGATTTCATCAATTACGGTTCGCCGGCCGGCATGCCCAACTGGGGCACCTCCGGCGACCTCGGCGAGCAGCAGATCGACCTGATGGCCCGCTATCTGCTCAACGAGCCGGCGCAGCCGCCGGAGTTCGGCATGGAGAAGATGAAGGAGAGCTGGGTCCAGCACGTTCCCGTCGAAGAGCGGCCGACGAAACAGATGAACGATCTGAACCTCGACAACCTGTTTTCCGTGACCTTGCGGGATGCCGGCGAGGTCGCGCTGATCGACGGCGACAGCAAGGAGATCGTGAAGATCATCGACGCCGGATACGCGGTGCACATCTCCCGCGTGTCGGCATCCGGCCGCTATCTGTTCACAATCGGCCGCGACGCAAAGATCAATCTGGTCGATCTGTGGATGGAGACGCCGACGACGGTGGCGGAGATCAAGATCGGCTCGGAGGCGCGTTCCGTCGAGACCTCGAAGATGGAGGGCTGGGAGGACAAATACGCCATCGCCGGAGCCTACTGGCCGCCGCAATATGTCATCATGGACGGCGCCACGCTGGAGCCGCTGAAGATCGTCTCCACCCGCGGCATGATCTACGACACCCAGGAATATCACCCCGAGCCGCGCGTCGCCTCGATCGTCGCCTCGCACTACCGGCCGGAATTCGTCGTCAACGTCAAGGAGACCGGCCACACGCTTCTGGTGAACTACGAGGACCTCGACAACCTCGTGGTCACCGACATCGCGACAGAGCGGTTCCTGCATGACGGCGGCTTCGACCGCACCGGCCGCTATTTCATCGTCGCGGCCAACGCCCGCCACAAGCTCGCGGTCATCGACACCAAAGAGGGCCGGCTGGAGGCGCTGATCGAGAGCGAGGGGCAGACCCCGCATCCGGGCCGCGGCGCCAACCTGGTTCACCCGACCTTCGGCCCGGTGTGGGCGACCAGCCATCTCGGCGACGAGACCATATCCCTGATCGGCACCGATCCGGAAGGACATCCCGAGCAAGCCTGGAAGGTGGTGCAAACGCTCGAAGGCCAGGGCGGCGGGTCGCTGTTCATCAAGACCCATCCCAACTCCGAACATCTTTATGTCGACACGACGCTCAATCCGGAAGCCGAGATTTCCTCGTCCGTGGCGGTGTTCAAGATCGCAGACCTCGCCGATGACGAACCGGAATACGAGGTCCTGCCGATCGGCGAGTGGTCCGGCATCTCGGAGGGCCAGCGCCGCGTCGTCCAGCCGGAGTTCAACAAGGAGGGCGACGAGGTCTGGTTCTCGGTGTGGAACGCCAAGGATGAGCAGTCGGCCATCGTGATCGTCGACGACAAGACGCTGGAGCTGAAGAAGGTGATCAAGGATTCCAGACTGATCACGCCGACCGGAAAGTTCAACGTCTACAACACCCGCAACGACATTTACTGACGCGTTGAGGGCTTGAGGCAGGGGCGCGCGGCACGGTTGCCGCGCCCCCGAGGCCCCCGCGACCCGAGATGAATTCGGAGGCGTTGATGCCGGGAAAGAAAGCGCGACCCCGCTCAATAGTTGAGCGTTTCGGCCTCGCGGTCCTGCTCGCAACGGGTTTCGGCCTCGCCGCCGTCGCGGCGGACAATCCGGAAACCGCGCGCGCGGAAAAACTCTCGCATCTGGTGCGCCAGGATTGTGGCGCTTGTCATGGATTGACCCTGAAGGGCGGCCTCGGCCGGCCGCTGTTGCCGGAGACGCTGGCCCAGGTCGATGCGCAGGCGATCGTGGAGGTCATTCTCGACGGCATTCCCGACACGCCGATGCCGCCGTGGCGGGGCGCGCTCAGCGAGGCTGACGCGCTGTGGATCGCCCGCGCCCTGAAGGAAGGCAGGATCGAGTGATGCGTCTGAAATTCCTCACCCTTCTGCTCCTGCTCATGGCCTCGCTGGGCGTCACCGCCCGCGCTGGCGAAATGCGCGGCACCGGCGACCTCGGCATCGTCGTGGAGCGCGCCGGGGGCGCGGTCGATATCGTGTCCTGGACGGAGCGGCGCATCCTCGGCCGCGTCGCCGGGCTCGGCGACGTGTCGCATGCGTCGGCTGTCTTCTCGCCCGACCAGCGCTACGCCTACGTCTTCGGTCGCGACGGCGGCCTCACCAAGATTGACCTGTTGGAGCAAAATATCGTCAAGCGCGTCGTGCAGGCGGGAAATTCCGTCGGAGGCGCCATTTCCGACGACGGCACGCTGATCGCCGTCTCCAATTACGCGCCGGGCGGCGTCAAGGTGTTCGACGCCGAGACGCTCGAGCCGGTCGCCGACATTCCGGCCACATACGGGGCAAGCGGCGCGCTGTCCAAGACGGTCGGCCTGGTCGACGCGCCGGGCCGGCGCTTCGTCTTCTCGCTCTATGACGGCGGCGAGATCTGGATCGCCGATTTCTCGGAAGGCCAAATGCCGCACATCACCCGTTTTCCGGGCGTCGGCGTCGGCCCCTATGACGGCCTGATCACCGGCGATGGGCGCCACTATGTCGCCGGACTGTTTGGCGAGGACGGGCTCGTCCATATCGACCTGTGGGACGAGCCGCCAAAGCCCCGCCGTATCCTCGACGGCTATGGCAGGGGCGAGGCGCCGCTGCCGGTCTACAAGATGCCGCATCTTGAAGGCTGGGCGCTCGCCGGCGACCGCTTCATCCTGCCCGAGATCGGCCATCACGAGCTTCTGGCGGTCGATGCCAGGACGTTCCAGGAGATCGGGCGCATTCCGGTGCACGGCCAGCCCGTCTTCGCCATCGCCAGGCCGGACGGCCGCCAGGTCTGGGTCAATTTCGCCCACCCCCTGAACGACACCATCCAGGTCGTCGACCCGCAGCGCCTGAAGGTGATCCACGAATTCATGCCGGGTCCCGCCGTGCTGCACATGGAGTTCACGCCGCGCGGCAACGAGGTGTGGGTCTCCGTGCGCGATGCCGACAAGGTCGAGGTCTACGACACGCGGACATTCGAGAAGCGCGGCGAGCTCGCCATCAAGACGCCGAGCGGCATCTTCTTTTCCGCCCGCGCCCACAGGATCGGCCTATGAACCAGATCAACCACATTTCCGCCGACCCGAGGATCGGCCTCGTCGACGGATGGCAGCGGGATTTTCCTCTCTGCCCGCGCCCCTATGCCAGGATCGGCCAGAGCGCCGGTCTGACCGAGGGCGAGGTGATCGCGACCCTGCGCGAGCTTGCCGAGGAGGGCCTGCTCGCCCGCGTCGGCGCCACGGTCAAGCCGAACACGGCCGGCGTCAGCACCCTTGCCGCCATGGCCGTGCCGGCCGCGCGCCTGGAGGAGGTCGCCACCACCGTCAACGCGGAGTGGGGGGTCAACCACAATTACCAACGCGAGCACGCGATCAATCTTTGGTTCGTCGTCACGGCGCCGGACCAAGACGCGCTCGACGCGACGCTCGCGCGCGTCCGCGCCCGCACCGGCATCGACATCATCGACCTGCCGCTGGAGCGGGCCTATCACATCGATTTGGGTTTTTCGCTCACCGGAACCGGCGATAAACGGCGCGATTGCGCCATTCGGCCGGCGGAATGGACGCCGGACGACGCATCTCGCCGCCTTCTCGCCGCGATCGAGGACGGTCTGCCGCTGTCTTGCCGGCCCTTTGCCGATGTTGGCCGACGGCTTGGCTGGAGCGAGGCGGACGTCCTGACGCGCCTCGGCCGGCTGGTCGAGGCCGGCATCGTCTCGCGCCTCGGCTGCATCCTGCGCCACCGCGCGCTCGGTTTCACCGCCAACGCCATGGTCGCCTGGGACGTGGCGGACGACCGCGTCGAAGCCGTCGGCATCGAGGTCGCCCGCCAGCCCAAGGTCACCTTGTGCTACCGTCGCACCCGCCGCCCGCCGGTGTGGCCCTACAATCTGTTCGCCATGATCCACGGGCGCGAGCGCGCCGGCGTCGAGCGGCGCATCCGGGACATCTCCGCCGCCGCCGGGCTGAGCGATGCCGAGCCGGCGATCCTGTTCTCCCGCCGCTGCTTCAAGCAGCGCGGCGCGCGCTATTCCGCGCCGCGAGCCGAGGTCGCGTGATGGCGGCTCTCACCGACGCGACCGACCGGGCGATCGTCAATGCCCTGCAGGGCGGGTTTTCCGTCTCCGAACGCCCCTACGCGGAGGCCGCCGAAAGGCTTGGCATTTCCGAGGACGACCTCATCGCCCGCTTGGGCCGCCTGGTCGAATCCGGCGCGCTGAGCCGTTTCGGGCCGATGTACAACGCCGAGCGTCTTGGCGGCGCGGTGACGCTGGCGGCGATGGCGGTGCCCGAGGCGCACTTCGAGGCTGTGGCGGCCGTCGTCAACGCCCATACGGAGGTCGCGCACAATTACCGCCGCGAGCACAAGCTCAACATGTGGTTCGTGGTGGCGACCGAGAATCCGGAGGAAATCGGCCCGATCTTGTCAAGGATCGCCGCGGAGACCGGGCTCGAGGTCCACGATTTCCCGAAACTCGACGAATTCTTCGTCGGCCTGAAGGTGGAGGCATGAGCGGCGCGGCCTCGATCATCGACGAGACGGACCGGCGCATCATCGCCGCGAGCCAGGCCGGCCTGCCGCTGGTGCCGCGGCCCTACCACGCGCTCGCAGATCAGCTGGGCCTGGCGCCGGAAGAGGTCATGGCGCGCATGCGGCGCATGCTTGAGACGGGCGTCATCCGCCGCCTTGGCGCGGTGCCCAACCATTACGCGCTCGGCCTTGTCGCCAACGGCATGTCGGTGTGGGACGTGGAGGACGAGAAGGCAGCCGCTCTCGGAGCGAAAGTCGGCGCGCTCGACTTCGTCAGCCACTGTTATCTGAGGCCGCGCAGGCTCCCCATCTGGCCCTACAATCTGTTCGCCATGGTGCATGGGGAAAGCCGCGCCGAGGTCGCGGACAAGGTGGCCGAGATCGCCGCCCTGCTCGGCCCCGCCGCGCGCGGCCACGAGGTGCTGGTGTCGAGCAAAATCCTGAAGAAAACAGGCCTGCGCATCGCCGCCTGAGGGAAAAGCCATGTTCCGCCTGAGCCAGTTCATGGAGGAGATCAGGAACCCGACGCCGCTCGGGCCCAAGCGCGCGCCGCCCGGCCCGGTGGTAATCTGGAACCTCATCCGCCGCTGCAACCTGATGTGCAAGCACTGCTACTCGATCTCCGGCGACGTGGACTTTCCGGGGGAATTGTCGACGCAACAGGTCTTCTCGGTCATGGACGATCTGAAGGCTTTTCGGGTGCCGGTGCTGATCCTCTCCGGTGGCGAGCCGCTCATGCGCCGCGACATTTTCGAGATTTCCAGGCGCGCCAAGGAGATGGGCTTTTATGTCGGCCTGTCATCGAACGGCACGCTGATTTCGGAGCGCAATATCGAGGCCATCGCGGCCGTCGGCTACGACTATGTCGGCGTCAGCCTCGACGGGCTGGAGAAGACCCACGACGCCTTTCGCCGTCGCGAGGGCGGCTTTCGCGAGGCGCTCGCCGGCATCAGGCTGTGCCGCGACAAGGGGCTCAAGGTCGGGCTGCGCTTCACCATGACCATGGACAATGCCCACGAGCTGCCGGCGCTCATGGACCTTGCCGACAAAGAGGGCATCGACAAATTCTACCTGTCGCACCTCGTCTATGCCGGGCGCGGCAACAAGAACCGCGCCGACGACGCCAGGCGCGAGATCACCCGCGCGGCCATGGACATGGTCTTCGAACGCACCTGGCGGGCGGTCAAGAAGGGCGAAAAGAAGGAATTCGTCACCGGCAACAACGACGCCGACGGCGTTTATCTGCTGTTCTGGGTGCGCCGGCGCTTCCCGCATCTGGAAGAGCATGTGCGCGCCAAGCTCGCCCAATGGGGCGGCAATTCGTCGGGCGTCAACGTCGCCAATATCGACAATCTCGGCAACGTCCACCCGGACACCTTCTGGTGGCACCACGGGCTCGGCAACGTCAAGGAGCGGCCCTTCTCGGAAATCTGGCGGGATGTCTCGGACCCGATCATGGCCGGGCTGAAACGGCGCCCGCGCAAGGTGAAGGGCCGCTGCGCATCTTGCGCCTATTTCGACGTGTGCGGCGGCAACACCCGCGTGCGCGCCCTGCAACTCACCGGCGATCCATGGGCGGAAGACCCGGCCTGCTATCTGAGCGACACGGAGATCGGCATCGCGGAAGGCGGCGCGAGACTGGAAGTGACGCCGTTTGCCGGCGCGCGGGGCGCCGCGGTCGAACATGCGTAAGCTTGCAATCCTTTTCGCACTCCTGGCTGCCACGCCGGCCCAGGCCCAGCCCGACGCGCCCGTGCTCTACCGGGACCATTGCGCCGCCTGCCATGGGGCCGACCGGCTCGGCGGCTCGGGCCCGGCGCTGCTGCCGGAAAATCTCGGCCGGCTGAACAAGGAAGCCGCCGAAAAAGTCATCGCCGAGGGCCGCGCCCAGACCCAGATGCCGGGCTATGACCATGTACTGTCACCGGCGGATATCACCGCGCTCGCCGAATTCATCGAGACTCCGCTCGGCGCGATACCTGCCTGGGGCGAGGCGGAGATCGCCTTAAGCCGATCGCTTCTCGCCGAGCCGCCGCGGGCCGACCGCCCGGTCTACGACGCCGACCCCTTGAACCTCTTCGTCGTGGTGGAGACCGGCGACCATCACGCGACCATCCTCAACGGCGACACATTCGAGCCGATCCACCGCTTCCCGACCCGCTACGCGCTGCATGGCGGGCCGAAATTCACCCCCGACGGGCGCCATGTCTTCTTCATGTCGCGCGACGGCTGGGTCACCAAGTTCGACCTGTGGACGCTGACCGTGCTCGGCGAGGTGCGCGCCGGCATCAATTCGCGCAACATCGCCATTTCCAAGGACGGCAAGCATCTCGCCGTCGCCAACTATCTGCCGCACACGCTGGTGATCCTTTCTGCCGCCGACCTGTCGGTGGAAAAGATTTTCCCCGTCGCCGACCGCAAGGGCCAGTCCTCTCGGGTTTCCGCCGTTTATCAGGCGCCGCGGCGCGACAGCTTCATCGCCGCCTTGAAGGACGTGCCGGAGGTCTGGGAGATCGCCACCGACCCCGAAGCGCCGCCGGTCTATGAGGGGCTGGTCCATTCCCACGAGAAGGGCATGGTCGAGGCGCTCGCCTCCTCGCAAGGGCTGTTCGCCCTGCGCCGCATCGCCGTGCCCGAGCCCATCGACGACTTCTTCTTCGATCCCGGCTACCGCAACCTGATCGGCTCGACGCGTTCCGGCGACAGCGCCATGGTGGTCAACCTGACCGTCGGGCGCGACATCGCCCGCATCGACCTTCCCGGCCTGCCGCATCTGGGCTCCGGCATCACCTGGACCTACAAGGGCCGCACGGTGATGGCAACGCCGCACCTGAAGGAGGCCAAGGTGTCGATCATCGACCTTGCCGACTGGACGGTGATCAAGACGCTGGACACGCTCGGCCCCGGTTTCTTCGCCCGCAGCCACGAGAACAGCCCCTATGCCTGGGTCGATGTCTTTTTCGGCCCCAACCGGGACGCCATGCACGTCATCGACAAGCGCACGCTTGAAATCGTCACGACGCTGCGCCCCGCGCCCGGCAAGACCGTGGCCCATGTCGAGTTCGACCGCTCGGGCGCGCACGCCCTGGTCTCGGTCTGGGAGGATGACGGCGCCGTCATCGTCTACGACGCCAAGACGCTTGAAGAGGTCAAGCGCGTCCCGATGTCGAAGCCGTCGGGCAAGTACAATGTGTGGAACAAGATCAGTTTTTCCGAAGGCACCAGTCACTAAATCAAAATCTGTTCAAATTGAGTCGCCGGTCCAACCCCCTCCCTACCCCTCCCGCTTGTTAGAGCGGGATGAGGAAAAGTGGGAACCGGTTTTCCGCCCGCATCCCGCTCTATCTTATGAGAATCGATCACGTTTTATGATTTTGGATCGAATCGATCCAAAATCATCGTGATCTAGGGGAGGGAACAAGTCGTTGATGTGCCATGAGTATTCCTCCCCCTGAACGGGCCTTCGCCTTGGCATCGGTGCAGCTTCACGGGCGCGGAAGATCTTCACCTCCGCCCTAACAGCCGAAGCCCGTTAAGCGCGTCCACCGCCGTTTTTCGAATTTGCCGCGGATCGCGCACGGAACCTTACCGCATGCCGAGCGTTGAAGCGGCGGGTGTGGACGCTTGTTACTGCCTCTGCTCGCAGGCGGAGGTCGTCACGCGTGAGGGCTTTTCTCACTTGGACCCGACGGAGAATGGATCGATGAACCACAAGCTCATTCCAATTGCATCGGCGACGGCAATCTGCCTTCTCGCCATCCCCGGCATCGCCTGGTCCTTGGACGGTTCGCCGCGGGATCGCGTGCTGATCGCGCAATCCGACGCCGCGAAGGAGGCCTGCGAGGCGAAAGCGCTTCAAGACGGTTTGAGCGCGGAAGAGATAGAACGCCTGTGCGTCGAGGCCGGCGCCCCGGCCGAGGCCCCGCCGGCGCCGAACGTGGCGGTTCCCGAGCCGCCGGCTCCGCCAGCCGAAGCGAACGACAAGACCCAGGAGGCTGTCCAGCCGCCACCGCCACAAACGCTCGATGGCGGACAACAGGATTCCGAAACCCAACCCCAGCCCGGCGCCGACACCGGAGGCGCAAGTCAGGCCCAGCAGCCGGCTCCCCCTCCGCAGCCTCAGGCTCAGCAGCCGGCTCCGTCTCAGCAGCCTCGATCCCAGCGACAACGGCCCGGCGTGGCCCAGAAGCAGGAACCGGCAGTTGCCGGCCGGAGAGCCTGCGAGGCCGCGGCCCGGAAGCAGGGGCTGAGCGAGGATGAAATGAAACGGCAGTGCGCCGAGCCCCAGGCCGAACCTCAGCCCGAGGCCGCGCCGGCCCATCCGGAGGTTCAGGCCGAATCTCAGCCCGAGGCCGCGCCGGCCCCGCCGGAGATTCAGGCGCAACCCCCTCTGCCGGCCGAGCAGCCGCAGAGCGAACAACCGCCGGCTCAGAAAGCGACGGCCGACCAACCGCCGCCAGCCGCCGCGGAACAGGAATCGGTCTTCGAAACCCAGCTCGAGACCCAGGGCGACCAAGAAGAGGCGAAAAACTTCCGCGCGCTCCGCAAGCGCCTGAAAGAGGAGCGCAAGGCGGTCGAGGAAGAGCAGGTTGGCGAGGAAGCCACGACGGAGGGACAGCAGCAGGCCGCCCCTTCCGCGGCAGGCCCGGACGGAAGGCGCGACCGCGACCGGCGCCGTCCCGTGTCCGAGGAGGCCAACGTCGTCGAGGACTTCGGCGCGCGCTTCATCATCCAGCTCGGCAGTCAAATCATCATCCGCCAGGATGAGGCGACCGAAACCGAACGTTTCCTCTACCACGCGCGCGACGCCGAGGTCGAGAATCTCAGAGGCGGACGCACGCGCACGACCATAACCCGCGACAACGGCGTGAAGATCGTCACCGTGCGCGACCGCTATGGCGACATCATCATCCGCACCCGTATCGACCGCCGCGGCCGCGAGATTGTCCTCATCGACAATCGTGACTTCTACGCGGGCGACAGGCGTCCGGAGTTCCGCTACGACATCGTTCTGCCGCCGCTCAGGATCGGCATCCCGCGCGAGCAGTACATCGTCGAGACGAGGCTGGCGGACCGCCGGGCTATCCGCGTGGCGCTGATGGCGCCGCCGGTTGAAAAGATGGAGCGGGTCTACGCGCTGGAAGAGGTCCGCGCCAACGTGCGGTTGCGCGACAAGATGCGCCGGATCGACCTCGACACCATCACGTTCGACTTCGGCAGCGCCACCATCTCTCCGTCGCAATTCGGCGCACTGGCGGTGGTCGGCGAGGCGATGGCCGACGTGCTCGGCGAAAGGCCGGACGAGGTCTTCCTGATCGAAGGACATACCGACGCCGTCGGCAGCGACTACGCCAACCTGCTTCTGTCCGACCGCCGCGCCGAGGCCGTCGCGATCGCGCTTTCCAGCAACTTCTCAATCCCGCCGGAGAACCTGATCACGCAGGGTTATGGCGAGGAGTTCCTGAAGATCCCAACCGAGGGGCCGGAGCGGGAAAACCGCCGCGTCGCAATCCGGCGGATCACCGAACTGATCCGCGCGGCAGGAAACTGACGACAGATAGGCCAGATCCGCGGCGCATCAACGACTTGTACCAGCGGTCCCAAGAACTGACTCAACCTGTCACCCCGGCGACCTGGCTTCGCTCCGGCGTAGCCAGGTCGCCGGAATGACGGGGCCCGACATTGTCGGTCAATCCAAAAGGCCGGTGGTATTATTCCCTCCTCCAGCAAGGGGGGGGT
>Ga0326597_10010235_pt1 | contig 12515 bp, 8 predicted proteins | sample RVTome_12_FD_203789 | JGI IMG/M metagenome (GOLD analysis project Ga0326597, IMG submission 203789) | Soil microbial communities from uranium-contaminated site in the Upper Colorado River Basin, Wyoming, United States - RVT100D185 | ecosystem: Environmental > Terrestrial > Soil > Contaminated >... | reverse complement strand
GCGCAAGGCGCACAAGCTGAAGCTCTTCCGGTTGATGCGCCGCCGCCGGGCCCGGGCCCGGCCCCGGCCGCTGGCCCTTATCCGGTAGGATTCATTCGCCAGTACGAGCTTGTCGACCGTGTGCGGAAGTATGATCCGCAGGCCGACGAGGATCTTTTGAACCGCGCCTATGTTTTCGCGATGAAGGCCCATGGCGGCCAGACGCGCAAGTCGGGCGATCCTTATTTCACCCACCCCTTGGCGGTCGCGGGCATTCTGACCGAGATCAGGGCCGATCCGGCGACTGTGGCGACGGCGCTCCTCCATGACGTCGTCGAGGACACCGACGTGACGGCGAAAGACATCGAGCGTCTCTTCGGGCCTGAAATCGCCCGCCTGGTCGACGGCGTCACCAAGCTCACCCAGATCGAGCTGCGCTCGGAGGCGAGCAAGCAGGCGGAGAATTTCCGCAAGCTGGTCGTGGCGATGGCTGAGGACGTGCGCGTGCTGCTCGTCAAGCTCGCCGACCGCCTGCACAATATGCGCACGCTCGCCCATGTCGGCGACGCCGAAAAGCGCCGCCGTGTCGCCCTCGAGACCATGGAAATCTACGCTCCGCTCGCCGGCCGCATCGGCGTCCAGCGGTTCCGCGAGGAGCTCGAAGATCTCGCCTTTCGGGAACTGAGCCCGCAGGCCTACGAGACGATCCGGGAGAGGCTTGCAGACCTCCAGAAAAACACCGTCGCCGGCGTCGTCGAGCTCGCCCAGACGCTGCGCGCGCGTCTGGCCAAGGCCAAGGTCACGGCCGAAATCTACAGCCGCGAGAAGCGCCCCTATTCGATATGGCGAAAAATGGCGGCGAAAAACGTGTCGTTCGACGAGCTCGCCGACATCTACGCATTCCGCGTGCTGACGGAATCGGTCGAGGACTGCTACCGGGCGCTCGCCGTCATTCACACCGGCTGGCGGATGATTTCCTCCGAGTTCGACGATTACATCTCGGCGCCGAAGCCGAACAATTACCGCTCGATCCATACCGCCGTGATCGGGCCGCCGCGCGCCGACGGCGGGCGCCAGCGCATCGAAATTCAGATCCGCACCTATGAAATGAATGAAACCTCCGAGCGCGGGGTCGCCGCCCACTGGCAATACAAAGACCCCGGCAAGGCGAACGGATCGAGCGTCGAGATCGTCACGCCCGGCCAGTACGATCCTTATGAGACGCCGCGCCGCCTCGTCGAGATGTTCCAGCAGGGCGAAGATCTCGAAGAGGCCCTGCGCTACGCCAAGCTCGAGCTGTTTCAGGACCAGGTGTTCTGCTTCACGCCGAAAGGCACAGTCATCGCGCTGCCGAAAGGCGCAACCGCGCTCGATTTCGCCTACGCCGTCCACACCGATGTCGGCGACCAGTGCATCGGCGCCAAGATCAACGGCACGCCGCGCCCGTTGCGCACGGCCTTGAAGAACGGCGACGTCGTCCAGGTTCTGCGTTCGGAGAACGCCCCGCCGCCGGCCGAATGGGAGACCATCGCGGTGACGGGCCGCGCGCGCTCGGCGATCCGGCGGCGCATCAAGAAAATGCAGCGCGCCGAGCAGATCGCGCTCGGGCGCTCGATCGCAGAGGGGGTGTTCGCCGGCGCGCATCTCGAATTCTCGCCGAAAGCGGTGCGAGAAGGGCTGGCGCGGCTCGGCGAAAAAAGCGTCGACGATGTTCTCGCCAAGGTCGGGCGCGGCGATCTCACCGTCAATCAGCTCGTCGAGGCGGTCTATCCGGGCGCCTCTCACGAAATCGAAAGCGAAATTCGCGCCGCCGGCGATCGCGCCTTCAAGCCGCGGATTGCCATCGAAGGCCTGACCCCCGGCGTGACGGTGAAGATCGCCCGCTGCTGCACGCCGCTGCCCGGCGAGCGCATCGTCGGCATCCGCGAGGAGGACGGCTCGATTCTGGTCCACACGATCTATTGCGAGACGCTCGCCCGCGAGGACCCGGCGCAATCGCGCTGGATCGATCTGCGCTGGCGAAAGGACAGCGCCGGGGTTTCGGCGTTCGCCCAGATCGTCCTGACCGTGCGCAACGAGGTCGGCGTCCTCAGCGATGTTGCAGGCGTCATCGCGCGCTATGGCGTCTCCATCGCCAACATCAAGATGCGCAACCGTTCGCAGGAATTCGTCGAGCTCGTCATCGACCTCGAAGTTCAGGACGCCCGCCAGCTCGAGCAGCTTCTGGCGGGCCTCAGGGCGTTTGCAGCGGTGCTGTCGGCGGAAAGAAGCGAGGCGGGTGAATAGCGAGTAGCGAATAGCGAATGGTAAATAGTTGATAGTGGATAGGGATAACGGATAAGGAAGATCAGCATGCGCCTTTCTAATCGCTACTCGCTACTCGCTATTCGCTATTCGCTGCCGCGAGGACTCTCATGACCAGGCCGCCGATCCGCCTCGGGGTGAACATCGATCACGTCGCCACCTTGCGCAATACGCGCGGCGGCGATCATCCCGATCCGGTGCGCGCTGCGCTCGTCGCGGCGAGCGTTGGCGCCGACGGCATCACGGCGCATTTGAGGGAAGACCGCCGCCACATCCGCGACGACGACATGGCCCGCCTGAAGGAAGAAGTCGGCCTGCCGCTCAATTTCGAGATGGCGGCGACGGCGGAAATGCTGACCATCTGCACTAAGACGCGCCCGCACGCCTGCTGCATCGTTCCGGAAAACCGCAACGAGCGGACCACAGAAGGCGGCCTCGATGTCGCCGGCCAGCACAATTTCCTCGCCCCTTTCATCCGTGAGCTGACGACATCGGGCGTGCGCGTCTCGCTGTTCATCGATCCCGAGCGGAGGCAGATCGAGGCGGCGCTCTCGGCCGGCGCGCCGGCCATCGAGATACACACCGGCGCCTATCACGAAGCCTGCGCGACGAGCGATCCCAAACGCATCGACCATGAGCTCGAACAGGTTCGGCGGGCGGCGGAATTCGCTTCCGGCCTCGGCCTCGAGGTTCACGCCGGCCATGGCCTCACCTTCAAGAACGTGCAGCCGATTGCGGCGATCCCTCAGATCGTCGAGCTCAATATCGGCCATTTCCTCATCGCGGAGGCGGTCTTCATGGGGCTCGCCGAGGCGGTCAAGGAGATGAAGAGGCTGATGGGCGACGGGCGCTCCGGCGGACTTTATTGAGGCGGCGATGATCATCGGCCTCGGCAGCGATCTCATCGACATCCGCCGGGTGGAAAAAACCCTCGAACGGCACGGCGAGCGATTCATCGGGCGCATCTTCACCGACATCGAACGGGCGAAATCCGAGCGCCGCCGCAATCGCGCCGCGTCCTACGCCAAGCGGTTCGCGGCCAAGGAAGCCTGCGCCAAGGCGCTCGGCACGGGTCTCGCGCGCGGCGTCTTCTGGCGGGATATGGGCGTCGTCAATCTCCCCGGCGGCAAGCCGACCCTGGCGCTGACCGGCGGCGCGGCGCGGCGGCTTGAAGAAATCACCCCGCCGGGGCATGAAGCCGATATCCATCTCACGATCACCGACGATTTCCCGCTCGCCCAGGCGATTGTGATCATCTACGCTAGGGCGGCCCGTCCGGGGGGCGGCGGATCAGGGGTTTCCAGTTAGAACGGCAGGTAAGAAACAATGGCGTTTTGGTTCAAGGACGTAAGCGGCGAGGGGACGGCGCTGAGCAAGAAGAAAAAAATGACGGCGCAGGAGGAGGCCTGGGATCTCGCCAAGACGATCGTCTACGCGGTCGCCATCGCCCTCGTTCTCCGGATCATCATCTTCCAGCCGTTCAATATCCCGTCTGGCTCGATGAAGCCGAACCTCTTGGTCGGCGATTTTCTCTTCGTCTCGAAGCCGGCCTACGGCTATTCGCGCGCCTCGCTGGTCTGGCCGTTGACCCGCCTTCCGATCGAAGGGCGGATTTTCGGTCACGCGCCGGAGCGCGGCGACGTCGTCGTCTTCAAGAACCGGAAAGACGGCAACAAGGATTACATCAAGCGCGTCATCGGCCTGCCGGGCGACGAAATCCGCATGATCGACGGCCATCTCCATATCAACGGCGCGCCGGTGAGGAAGAAGTTCGCCGGCATGGCGTGGACGAGCTGCTACGGAAGACCGTCCGAAGTCCCGACCTATCGGGAAACCCTCGATAACGGCGTCAGCTATATCGTCGAGGAGTGCGACGGCGACCGCGGCGGGCTCGACAATAAGGGGCCCTATCGAGTCCCGGCGGGGCATTTCTTCATGATGGGCGACAACCGCGATCAATCGCAGGACAGCCGCGTCAGCGACGCCGTCGGCTACGTTCCAATGGACGACATCGTCGGCAAGGCCGAGCGCCTCTTCTTCTCCGTCGACGGAGAGAGGGCGCAAGTCTGGGAAATCTGGAAGTGGCCATTCGCGATCCGCTATGGGCGCATATTAAACCCGATTAAATGACCAAGGATGCAATCGAAGCGCTCGAACGGCGCGTCGGCCACAAATTCGCCGACGCCTCGCTCTTGACGCGCGCGCTCACCCATTCGAGCCTCTCGGGAAAGGGCGTCAGGGATCTCGAACGGCTCGAATTTCTCGGCGACCGCGTCCTCGGGCTTCTGACCGCCGAAGCGCTGTGGCGGCTTTATCCCGATCTCGAAGAGGGCGATCTCGCGCCGCGTCTCAACGCCCTCGTTCGCAAGGAAACCTGCGCCAAAGCCGCGCTGGCGCTCGGGCTCGACGGGCTGATCCGGATGTCGCCGCACGAAGAAGCCTCCGGCGGGCGGACGAAGCAGGCGATCCTCGGCGATGCGTGCGAAGCGCTTCTCGGCGCGCTTTACATCGACGGCGGGCTTGAAGCGGCGCGGCGCGCCTTCGATCTCTTCTGGACGCCGAACCTTGAAGACCTTTCGAAAGCCCATCGCGACGCCAAGACGACGCTGCAGGAATGGAGCCAGAATCAGAAGAAAGGCCCGCCCCATTACCGGGTGATTTGGTCCGGCGGCCCGGCGCACGCCCCGGCGTTCGTCGTCGAAGCCTCCATCGACGGCTATCGGCCCGCAATCGGCGAAGGGCGCTCGAAGCGCGGCGCGCAGATGGCCGCCGCCGAAGTCTTCCTCATCCGCGAAGGGGTGTGGACGGAGGAATTCTGAAGCGCCGATGGGCCGGGCTATACGCTAGCGCAGGTTCCCCGAAATGCGAGTCGGGGAACCTGCGCTAGATTCTTGTTTGTCGCACGGTCTTTCCGAAAACCGGCATCCACTTTTCGGGAACGTGCTCTAGAAAAAATGCGAGATCATGACGTAGCGCCGTCCCCTGGTCGTCTCCAGCACTTCATGCAGCAGCGAGGACGAGAAGACGAACGCCGTCCCCGGCGCGCCGCGATACCCTCTCGGTGAAAACTCGCGAAAAACGATCTCGCCGCCCTCGAAATCGTCGTTGAGATTGAGGGAAAGCGCAAACTTGCGGTGCGCCGTCGCGGCCGTGACATTATCCCGGTGTCCGATCTTGATGCCTTCGCGAGGACCGTCATAGCGGGCGATGACGAACGGCTCGCGGCGCGCGATCTCGAATCCAAGGGCCTTCTTCACCATCGGAACCACGCGCTGGAACAGGCGCTGCTCGATCGTCGAATTGGTTTGCGGCTCCCGGATGACGAGGTCGATGCGGTCCTGCCGGTTGTACTCGAAGGTCGGCGATTTGACGTCGACTTCCTTGTGCTTGGGATTGTTGCGGCTGATATCGACGGCGTGCGACTCGCGCTCGAAATAGGCGACAAGATCGTTGCACTCTTGGTGCGAAAAGACGCCGGGAATGACGAGGACGGGCGGGTGAGGCGGAGCAAGGCCTTCCTCGCGCTCGCTGATGCGCTTGATATGCTCTTGCGTGCGCTGAGCGTGACCGGAAAGCGCCGGCGCGTCATAGATCGCCGATACGCGGCGCAGCGGCGTCAATACGACCGTGCGCAGGGCGATCGGATTCGGCATATCCTGGTTTTTCACCAAACCGTAGAGCGCAAAAACGCTTCCGGTGGGATCGCAAATCGCGGGCCAGGGAAACCCAAGCCGCTTTTTCTCGGCGCGCAGCGCGTCAGTGCTGGTTTCAAGGGAGAGCAGCGCCATATTCACGCCGAGATCGCAAAAGCGTTCTTCGGCTTCCAGAAATTCGCGAATCTCCGCTTCGACGACTTCGCTCGGCTGCCCCGACGTCAGCAATAGAATGAGCGGCCGGCCCGCCAGATAATCGGCGCCTGATGTGAACGGACGCCCGATCTCGTCATGAAGATTAACCTCCGGGGCGATGTCGCCGAGCTTCAATTCCCGCCGTAAAGCCTTGAGATTTGCCGCGTTTTTCTGCTCGATTTCGGATCTGACGTCCATCGGAAGCCCCCCGGATCGCCCGGACTCTAGAGCGCCGGGCGAAAAGATTGAAGATCGGATCGTCGGCGCCCGCTCCGGAAGCCTAAAGCGGTCGGTCTTAAGCTCTACGGACTCCTGGGGGTTGGCCGGGAACTCCGGGCCGGCCACCCTTGAATCGGCGTGGTCGTTATTAAAGATTATGCTATTATCCTTTAATAACGAATTCCCTTATTAAAGGATCTGCGCCATGGCCCCGAGCGACCTCCGGAACCGTATCGGCGATTATGTTGTGACGAGCCTCGCCGGCGAGACCGTGCGCTCCTACGTGCCGCGGCCGCTGCCGCCGTCGCCGCCTGTCGACATGGCGAGCCTTTCGACCCTTGTGAGCGAGGCCATGCTGGCGCTCGGCCGTCTTGACGGCGTACGCGCAGTCGCGCCGAGCGCCTCGCTCTTTTTATACATGTATGTCCGCAAGGAGGCGCTCCTGTCGTCACAGATCGAAAGCACGCAATCGTCGCTCTCCGATCTTCTCCTTTACGAGAACGCCGAGGCGCCGGGAGCGCCTATGAGCGACGTGGAGGAAGTCTCGAACTATGTCGCCGCCCTCAATCACGGACTGAGGCGCATCAAAGGAGGATTCCCGCTTTCTCTGCGCCTCCTGCGCGAGATGCACCGCGTGCTGCTTTCGACCGGCAGAGGCAGCACGAAGGAGCCCGGCGAATTTCGCCGCTCGCAGAACTGGATCGGCGGGTCGCGGCCAGGCAACGCGCTCTTCACGCCACCGCCGCCGGAGCGCGTGCTCGAGCTCATGAGCGATCTTGAAGCCTTTCTCCATGAAAAGGAGAGCGGCCTGCCCGTCATCGTCAAGGCGGGCCTTGCGCATCTGCAATTTGAAACGATCCATCCCTTCCTCGACGGCAACGGCCGGCTTGGACGTCTCCTCATTACGCTTTATCTCTGTACGGATGGCGTTCTTGAGGAACCGCTTCTCTATTTGAGTCTCTATCTTAAGACTCACCGTCGAACCTATTACGCCCTGCTTCAGGAAGTGCGCGAGTATGGGCGTTGGGAGGCATGGCTCGAATTCTTCCTGGCGGGCGTCAGGGATGTCGCGCGCCAGGCTCACGAGGCTGCGCGACAAATCGCGGCGATGTTCAAGAACGACGCCGAAAAGATCGGCAGCCTTGGCAGGGCGGCGCCGATCGCGCGGCGCGTGCATGAAGTCATGCAGCAACGGCCATTGTTGACGATCGCGAAGACGGCCGAGCTCGCGCAAACCACATTCCCGACGGCGATGAACGCCCTTCAAAATCTCGCTGCTCTCGGCATCGTTTCAGAGATCACCGGCCAGCGGCGGGGCCGTGTCTTCGCCTATGCCCAATATCTTCAAATCCTATCCGAGGGGACCGAGCCGCTTTGACGCATGGGTTGCGACACAAGACACATAGCGCGCCGAAGAATCAGAACCGCACCAGATAAAGCGCGCACGGATCGAGCTTTTCGCGGGTCGGCGCGAAGCCGACATAGTCGAAGCTGGCGGCGAGCGACGGCGCCAGCGCCGCGGCGCAGGCGAAGGGCTCGCTGGCGAAGATCTTGCCGGGCTCGGTGATCGGCCGGCAGGCGCTGGTGACGAGGAGGTTCGCCGCCTCGACCGGCGCCCGCGCAAGCTCGGCCTCGCTGAACACCCCGGCGTCGAGCCAGAGTGAGGAGGATGCCGCTTCGGGGCTGCCGGCGAACCTTGCGGCCTCGGCGAGCGCGCCTTGCAGGGACTCGAAGAGGAAGAGATCGACGCCGCCGTCCTCGCTCGTCACATGACGAGCGGCGGCGAGCGCATCGGGCGATGCGCCGCCCGACGTTCGCTGCACGACGAGCGCGTAGTAGAGCGCGTCGTCGGCCGGCGCCGCGGAGTCTTCCATCGTCCTCGTCGGCCAGGCGTCCCGCGCCACGACGGCGGCGAGGCCGCGCGCTTTCCAGAGCTCCGCATTGGCAAGGCTCAGCGACTGGCTCGCGTCCGCATCGTTCGGGACAGCGAAGAAACCGGCCGCTTCGGTCTCGAGCTGCGCGGCGTGGCGGATCGCCTTGCCCATGGCGATCGAGGCGCCGAGCCGGTAGGCGCTGTCCGAGGCTTTCGGCGCGCGGCGAAGCCATTCGATGCCGGAGGCGGCCCGCATGCAGGCGATGAACCGCTCGCGCCAGCCGGGACCTGCAACGTCCACGGAGGATTTGAGGAACTCGCCCGGCGGCAGCGGCAGATAGACATTGAGCTCGATCCCCGCCTCAAGCAGCGCTTCGGCGATGACGATATCGGCGCCCGAGGCGAGCGCGCCATAGGCCCAGGCGATGGGCCGCGCCGAGAGAAAATCGTCGAGCCTGTCGGCGAGCCGGCTGGCCGGCGCTTCTCCGGCGCTCGAAGCATCGCGGGCGAGGGGTCCGGAATAGAACATGACGCCCGGCTGCGGCGCGGCGCGGTCGATCCACGCCGCGTCGACGCCAACGCTCTTGGCGAGGCGCCGGAGCTGTTTCCTGGTCGTCGCCTTCTTTCCGGGGGTGGCATCGCCGGCGTTGCTGGCGGCTTCGAAAAGGCTTGCCGCCGCCGCCGGCTCGCCCATGAGGAGCCGGCATTCGGCGAGCGTCGTGCGGCGCCAGTAATCGTCGCGCTCCTCATCGGCGGTTTCGGCGATGATGTTGCAGACCGAAGAGGCGATGGCTTTGGCTTTCGCCGCATCCCCATGGAGCGCATAGCCTTCGGCCGCGGTGACGCCGGGATAAAACCCGCGGCTCGCTGTGAAAACCGTCTCATAGTCCTTCGCCGATTCGGCGAGGAGCCCGGGATGGGGGCTTTGCGGATTCTGCGCGAAGGCGAGGTCGCGCAGGAGGCGCGGGCGCAGGCAGGCGAGCTCCTCGTTGGCGGGATCGCGGTCGAGCTTCCATTTTTCGACGAGATGGAGCGCTTCTGAGATGGCGCCGAGGCGCGCCGTCGCCAGCACGGCGCGATGACAATAGCGCAATTCCTTTGGCGCGCGCTTTGCCGCTTCGAGCGCCAGATGCAGCGCGGTCTGGTTGAGCCCGCGGTCGAGATGGGCGTCGATCTCCCACAGCCAGTCGTCCTGCTGGTCCGGCGTTCCGCGTTCGGGGTGAGCTTGGGCGAGGTGCGCGAGGCGCTTGGCGTTGTGGACGAGAAAGTCGCCGCTCTTGTTCTGGAAGATGAGGCCCGAGCGCTCCCACATCGCGATGGTGCGATTGACCTGCTCGCGCGACACGCCGAGCATTGTGGCGATCGCCGATTGCGAAAGCTTTCCGAGATTGATCGCCGGGTTCCAGTTGTCGGCGGCGGTGAGCTCGGTTATTCGCGCGAAGAACGCTGCGAGGCGCATTTCGAGCGTGTGATGGGTCGAGCGGGCGAAAATCTGCGCCAGAACTTCGTTGTGCTCGGCGAGCAGGCGGGCGAGCGCGGCGCTCAAATCCGCATCGCGCCGGCAGAGGCGCAGGAAATCGGCGGCCGGCGCGACAAGAACCGACATGTTCGTCAGCGCTTCGATCCGTCGCCCATGCGGCTCATCTTCGAGCGGGTCCGGGCGCGCGTCCTCCCGCATCAGCGCATCGACGAGTCCGGCGACCGCGCCCGGCCCGTGCAGCTTGACGAGGATCGGACGATCCTCGCCGAGCTCGAGGTGAAGCTCGGCCCCGACGCCCGACTGGACGACGAAGATCAGCGTTCCTTCCCGCCCGCGCTTCGATAACGTCTTGCCGCGCTCGACCGCGACCACTTTGCCGACGCGCGCCAGCTCGGCGATGTCGTCATCCGCGGCGTGCCTGAAGAGCGGCGCGTTCTTCAGAATGCGGATTTTGAAGTCCAGATCGGCGTCGGCGGCGCGCATCTTCGGCTTTCTGAGTCGGCGCGGGCGTTCCCTCGCACCCTCGATGCCAGAGATTATGCCGTTCATGCGCAAATCACCAAAATTTCCAGCCGTGGCCCCGCGCAACCATCTCCGCTGCACAGGAGGCGACGGCCGGTTCGAGCTCGGAAAGCTGAACCGGCCGCCCTCTCCCCCATTTCGCGGCGTCGGGTAGGGCTCCCCGCCGCGATCTCTTCCCCCAGGCGCGTTCCCCTTGTTGTTCCGGCCAAGGGGCGAACAAGGCCGGTCGGGCGCGGTGCGCGAGCCTGGCCGGGAGGAGCGAAAGACCAGGACGCGGCCAGGAGGGGCGATCGGCGTCGCGTCCCGGGCCGTTCCGCTCGGGCCAGTTCGATCTGGCGAGGAGACTATGCCGCCGGTCCGCGGCGGGGACGTGTGACCGAAGTCACAGCCCATGCCGGATTCCGGCCGCCGCCCTCGGATTGCCCCGGCGGGCGGCGCCGGCCTATGGTCTCGGCCTCGTCCTTCGTGACGCGCCCCGGATTAAGTCCGGGGCGTCCTCAGGATGAAGGCGGACGGACGCCGCGAAGGACGAGGGCGATCCGACACGCTGCTGAGAAAGGTTCGAGTGGCCGCCGATCCCCTTGATTTCACCGGCAGGAGCGTCGTCGTCACCGGCGCGGCGAGCGGCATCGGGCTCGCCTGCGCGCGCGCTTTCGCCGGGGCCGGAGCCGCCGTCGTCCTTTCCGATATTGATGAAGAGAAGAATCACGCCGCCGCGGCGACGGTCGCCGCCGAGACGGGGGCGAGAACACTCGCGATTGCGACCGATGTCGCCGACGATCCGGCCTGCGCGCGGCTGATCGAGGAGACGGTCCTGGCCTTCGAGCGCATCGACGTGCTGATCAACAACGCCGGAATCATCGCGCCCGGAACCATTCTCGACCTCAGCCCGGAGGATTTCGACCGCGTCCAATCGGTCAATCTGCGCGCCGCGTTCGTGCTGACCCAGCTCGCGGCGCGCGACATGGTCGCCCGCGGCGTCAAAGGCGCGATCGTCAACATGGGGTCGGTGAATTCGGTCCTCGCGATCCCCAATCAGATCGCCTATGTGACGTCGAAGGGCGGATTGCAGCAATTGACCAAGGCCGCCGCCCTCGGCCTCGCCGAGCACGGCATTCGCGTCAACGCCATCGGGCCCGGCTCGATCATGACCGACATTCTGAGAACGGTGATGACCGACGAGGCGGCGCGCCGCACGATCCTGTCGCGAACCCCGCTCGGACGGATCGGCGAGCCGGAAGAGATCGCCTCCGTCGCGCTGTTTCTCGCCAGCGACATGGCCTCCTACATCACCGGCCAGACGATTTTCCCGGACGGCGGGCGCATGGCGCTCAACTATACGGTTCCTATCCCGTGAAGACTAAAGCGCGTCTGGCCGTCGATATCGGCGGCACCTTTACCGATATTGTCGTCGAGCGGGCCGACGGCGCGCGCATCACGGCGAAAGTGCTGACGACGCAGCACGCGCCGGAGGCCGGGGTTCTTGCAGGCGTGCGCGAGGCGCTCGGCAAGGCGGCGCTCGCGCCCGCCGACATCGGCGTCGTCATCCATGGAACGACCCTCGCCACCAACGCGCTGATCGAGCGGCGCGGCGCGAAGACCGCGCTCTTGACGACCGAAGGCCACCGCGACGCGCTCGAAATGGCCTACGAGAACCGGTTCGAGCAGTACGACATCAATATCGACCGGCCCAAGCCCCTGGTTCCGCGCTGGCTCCGCATACCGATCCGAGAACGGATGAACAGGGACGGGGAAGCGCTTATCCCGCTCGACGAGGACAGCGTCAAGGCTGCAATCGGCGTCCTCGATGCGGAGAAAGTCGAAAGCCTCGCCATCGGCTATCTCCACGCCTACGCCAATCCGGCCCATGAAATCCGCACCGCCGAAATCATCGCTTCGGCGCGGCCCGACCTCTCGATCACCCTTGCCAGCGAGGTCGCGCCGGAAATCCGCGAATACGAGAGATTGTCCACCGCCGTCGCCAACGCCTATGTCCGTCCACTGATGGAGCGCTATCTGCGCCGGCTTGAAAAGGAGCTCGCCGGGCTCGGCCTCGATTGCGCGCTTCTTCTCATCACCTCCGGCGGCGGCCTGACGACGCTCGAAACCGCGGCGCGCTTTCCGATCCGGCTCGTCGAATCGGGCCCGGCCGGCGGCGCGGTTCTCGCCGCGTCGATCGCGCGCGAGCTCGGCCTCGACCGGCTCCTCTCCTTCGACATGGGCGGCACGACGGCGAAGATGTGCCTCATCGACGATTACGAGCCGCAAGCCGCGCGAACCTTCGAAGTCG
>Ga0326597_10010234_pt1 | contig 12515 bp, 15 predicted proteins | sample RVTome_12_FD_203789 | JGI IMG/M metagenome (GOLD analysis project Ga0326597, IMG submission 203789) | Soil microbial communities from uranium-contaminated site in the Upper Colorado River Basin, Wyoming, United States - RVT100D185 | ecosystem: Environmental > Terrestrial > Soil > Contaminated >... | reverse complement strand
GAGACGAGGTCAGCGGGGCCGGTTGGAGGGGGCCGGTATAGTTGGTTACATCCGTTCCGGCGCGGAGACACCCAACAGCCCGAGCGCATTGCCGATCACGACGCGACATGCTGCCACGAGCGATAGCCTGGCGCGGGTGAGCGCTTGGTCACTGGAGATGATGCGATGCCGGTTATAGTAGCCATGAAACCGCGCCGCCAGATCGTGCAGATAGGCTGTCAGGCGGTGCGGCTCCAGCGCCTGCGCCGCGCCGATCACCAGTTCGGGATAGAGGGCCAGTTGCTTGATCAACCCCACCTCTTCGGGCAGGTCGAGCGACTCGAGATCATCCTCCGGGGATGGGGCGGCGACATCAGCCTTTGCTGCCTCGCGGAGAACGCTGCAAAGGCGCGTGTGCGCGTACTGCACGTAGTACACGGGGTTTTCATCAGAGGCCGCCTTGGCCATGTCCAGGTCAAAGTCCAAGGGACTGTCGCACCGCCTGGTCAGGAAGATGAAGCGGGCGGCGTCACGTCCCACCTCCCCAACCAGCTCGTCCATCGTCACGAACTGCCCGGTCCGCTTCGACATCCGGATCTGCTCGTTCCCGCGCATCAGGCGGACGAGCTGCACGATCAGGATCCTGAGCGCATCCGGCGGGTGGCCCAGGGCCTGCATCGCCGCCTGCATCCGGGCCACGTACCCGTGATGATCGGGCCCCCAGAGATCGATCAGAAGCTCGAAACCGCGGGCGAGCTTGTCCTGGTGATAGGCGATATCCGGAAGAAAGTAGGTGCTCTCGCCGTCGCTTTTCACCAGGACCCGGTCCTTGTCATCGCCGAACGCCGTCGAGCGAAACCAGAGCGCCCCCTCTCGCTCGTACAGGTGTCCTCGTGCCCTCAAGGCTTCGATCGCCTGCTCCGGGTCGCCGCGCTCGCGGAGGGCGCGCTCGCTGAACCAGTTGTCAAAGGTGACCCCATACGCCTCAAGCGCCGCTTGCTGCCAGGCGAGTATCCTCTCGACCGCAAAGCGGCCCAATCGATCCCGGCGTTCCGGTTCCGGCGCGGCGAGCGCCTCCTGCCCGTTGCGCTCCAGGAACTCGCGCGCCACGTCGATCACGTAGTCGCCCGGATAGGCCTCCTCGGGCATCGGGCAATCCTCTCCCAGCAGTTGACGGCACCGCACCTCCATGGCCAACGCCAGGTTCCGGAACTGGTTCCCCGCGTCGTTCACATAGTACTCGCGATAGGGAGAAAACCCCACCGCTTCCATCAGCCGGGCGATGGCGTCGCCGACCGCCGCGGCCCGGGCATTCACCACGACCAACGGACCGGTGGGATTCGCGCTGACGAACTCGACTAAAACCTTCAGGCCGTTCCCGATATCGGCCCTTCCCCAGGCGGGGCCGGCGAGGAGGATCTGGCGCACCACACCGCGCCAGAAGCCCTTCGCCAGGATGAAGTTCAGGTAGCCGGCCCCAGCCACCTCGACGCGTTCGACCATATCATGGGGAACGTCAACGGAAGCGGCTATCCGTTCGGCGATCTCGCGCGGCTTTCGTCTCAGCACCTTCGCCAATCCGAATGCGAGAGTCGTCGAGAGATCGCCGAAAGCCGGATCAACCGGATACTCCCACGCAATCGCTGCGGGCGCCTGGGAGGCGAGCCCCGATTGGAACCCGGCCTTCCTCACGGCCGCGAACAGCAGATCGGCCAGGTCAGCTTTCACACGGGCGATCATGAGGCGGTGGTGCAGGTTATCACGTCGGTCCTCCACAATGAGACAGCGCTCCACAACAGGATCCTCTTGTCTCGCTTCAGATTGATCTCAAAAGGATTTTTCTTGCTTTCCTCCATCAACCTCTTATAATGCCCCAACTGACGGCTTCGAATTCATCGTGGAGGCACTGGTGCGCGAGAAAGATCGAGAGCTCAGACGCAGGCGCAATCGGCGTGAGAATGCCATCAAGGCGCGACACAGGGCTCTATTGGCCTCCCGGCCCGCCCCCCGGTCACCAGCGGAAAAGCCGAAGCCGAAGAAGCGAACCGAGCCGGGTGCGCCGGAAAGACGGCCGAAACCCAAAGCAGAGACCTCGACGAAATCACCCGTAGCTACTCCCCCCAAGAGAGAGACCCCTCCTGCCCCATCCGAGTAGCCGACCACTCATTACAACAGCGTCGTACACCCAGCCGACCGTGCGTCATCTGGCTGGTTCCGCCGGCCACTCTACCCCGCCGTGCGAAGTCGATCGGTGTGGGCTTTCCCCCAGGCGAGCAAGCGAGAGACTTGCTCATCGGTTGGCGCCTCGGCATAGAGCCGAAGCACCGGCTCGGTCCCTGATGGCCGAATCAGGAGCCAGCTTCCATCGTCGCCGACCAGCTTGACGCCATCCAGGTTCTGAACCTCCTTCAGGTGCCACCCCCCGATACCCGTCGGTGGCTCATCGCGGATCCGCCTCTCCAGCTCGCTCCGATCCACCACGCGATCCAGCCCCACGTCCAAGCGCCGATGGCAGTGCGGCCCCACCTCCGCCTGCAATTCTCCGAGGAGCGCTCCGAGCGGTTTCTCTTCGGTCGCGAGGGCCTCCAACAGCAGCAACGCGCTCACGACCCCATCCCGCTCAGGAATGTGGCCGGCAATCCCGATCCCGCCGCTCTCCTCTCCCCCAATGAGCACCTCTTCACGCCGCATGACTTCGGCGATGTGTTTGAACCCGATAGGGGTCACCACCAACTGCAGTCCGTAGGCCGCGGCCAGTCGATCGATCATCGTGGTCGTGGAAAAGGTCTTCACCACCGTTCCGGAGAGACGGCGCCTGGTCACCAGGTGCCGGAGCAGCAACGCGAAGATCTGATGCGGCGTGACGTAGGATCCGTCTTCAGCGATGGCCGCCAACCGATCGCCGTCGCCGTCGAAGGCCAGTCCGATCCTCCTCGAATCCCCAACGCCTTTCACCCGCTCGGCCAACTCGTAGAGGTGCTCGGGTAACGGCTCTGGCGGCAGCCCCCCGAACCAGGGGTTCACCTCTCCATGGATCTCGTCAACCTCCAGGCCGATCTTCCGAAGCAGCGGCGCCACCATCCCCTGACTGGCCCCGTACATCGGGTCGATGACAACGTGAAGGCGCGATCGGGCGATGCGATCCGTGTTGACCAGCGTCCTCAGCCGATCGCGATACCGAGGGAGGGGATCGAACGGTTCGATCGGCGCCCCTGTCATGTGGCCTTTACGGGTGGGGTCGTCCTCGTGGTCTGTAGGAGGATCACTCGCGAGGCGCCGCACCGCCGTCTCAATCTGCCGAGTCACGGTCGGAGTCGCGGGACCGCCATCGTCAGTCCGGACCTTCATCCCGTTGTAGCTTGGAGGATTATGGCTGGCGGTGATCATCACCCCACCCTGCGCGCCGAGCAGGGGGACCGACCATGCGAGAACCGGAGTGGGAAGGTAGGAGGCCGTCAGGCACACATTCAGCCCTTCGGCGACAAGAGCCTCAGCCGCCACCTGCGCGAATCGACGGGAGAGGAAGCGCGTATCGTGACCGACGACGAGGAGCGGAGATTCCTGGCCGGGGTGGATCGCTCGAAATGTGGCCGCAACAGCCCTGGCAACCAATCGAACGGCATCGAAAGTGAAGTCTCTGGCGATGACGCCGCGCCAGCCGTCCGTGCCGAACCGGATCTGCAGCGGCGCAGGCATCAGGGAGAGTCGTCAGGCGATGCCAAGCGATCGGGCATCACTTCGCTAACGGATAGCCTTGCTTCCACCAGGCACCGGTCCCACCTTCCAGGTTGTAGAGCTGTTTCCTGCCGATGGCGGCCGCCACCTCGCAGGCCACGGCACTCCGCACCCCTTCGGCGCACACAAAGATGAGGCCGTCCTGCTCCGGCAGCGCCTGGGGGCGGTTCAGGACCGTGCCAAGGGGGATATGTACGGCCTCGGGGATATGACCCTGAGCCCATTCTGCCGGCTCGCGGACATCGACCACGACCACCCCGCCCTTTTCGATCATCTGCTTGGCCGTCTCGGCGCTGATCCGCTCGAACGGATCTCGAATATCCTGCGTCGCATCCATCGGTTCCCTCCCGGCAGACCGTTCCTATGACATCAGCTTACGGCGCTTGCCCTAAGCCCTGAGTCGGTTCAAGGGGGCGAAGGGCCCTTTCCAAGGCTTGAAATTCCTTTCACCTGACTCTGTCAGCCTTAAAACCTATGATAGCGTATCACTCCCCTGGGGTTCAAGAACGTTCTGGAAGCTTCTCCGCAACGCTGTTGACAGCAAGAAGTTCGCTTTTATGCGATTCTTTCCTCCCCGCCGGCCTTGCGTCTTCACTGTCCTCTTCCCTCGTCTATGGAAAAGCCGATGGTGGGGGGGCAAAGAGCATTGGGAAATTGCTTCGCCTTCGGCTCGCAATGACAGAGTGCTTCATAGGTCATCGGAAAATGATGTCATGCGTTGATCCGATTCTTGACATGCGGCGGGGGGGCGTGTTAAAAGGGAATGACTTTGTGAGCGTGTGGGGGAATCATGAGAGCTAACTCTGACAATCTGACGGCCATATTCACGCCGAAGAGCGTGGCGGTGATCGGCGCCTCCACGAGCCCGGAGAAGCTCGGCTTCCAGATCCTGAAGAACATCCGGGACGCCGGCTTTAAGGGACCGATCTACCCTGTCAACCCCAAGGCGACGTCGATCCTGGACCTCCGCTGCTTCCCGTCGATCGCTCAGGTGGAAGGAACGCCAGAGCTTGCGGTGATCATCGTCCCGGCGGGCACTGTGCCGGCAACGCTCGCGGCGTGCGGAGCCAAGGGGGTGAAGGGGGCCATCGTGATCAGCGGCGGCTTCAGCGAGTCCGGGCCGGAGGGCGAGTCGCTCCAGCGCCAGGCACTGGAGGTCGCGCGGGAGCACAAGATCCGAATGGTCGGCCCCAACTGCCAGGGGGTGAACAACCCCTACCATGGTCTCTGCGCCTCCTGGCCGCTGCTGACGATGCAGGGCGCCATCGCGGTGGTGTCTCAGAGCGGGACGGTCGCCGCGGCGCTGATGGATTGGGCCGCTCAGGAGGGGATCGGGGTTTCGGCGTTGGTCAGCATGGGAAATCGGGCCGATGTGGACGAGGCCGATCTCATCGAGTATTTCGACGGCGACGCTCAGACCCGCGCCATCGCTCTCTACATCGAAGGGGTCAAGGATGGCCCGCGCTTTCTTGCGGCGGCGAAGCGCGCCCGAAAGCCGATCGTGGTCCTGAAGCCGGGACGAACTGAGAAGGGACGACAGGCGGCCGAGTCTCACACGAAATCGCTGGCCGGTCGGGACGAGGTCTACCAGGGCGCGTTCCGCCAATTCGGGATCTGCCGGGCCGAGACCCTGCATGAGCTGTACGATTTCTCCAAGACCTTGGCCTACCTGCGGCGCCCCCCGGGACGGAAGGTCCTCTTCGTCACCAGCTCGGGCGGGTGCGGGGTCTTGGCCGCCGACGTCGCCGCCGGCGAGGGGCTGGACGTAGCGCCCCTTCCAGAGGCTGTCGCCTCTCAGCTTCGATCATTCCTTCCGCGACACTGTGTGGTGAACAACCCGCTGGACCTGACCGGAGACGCGACCGCCCAAATGTACAAAGACGTGCTCGCCGCGGCAAAGGGCTCGTTCGATATCGTCACGGTCATCTTTGGCGATCCGATCGTTGGCGCGTCCGAGGTGATCGACCGCGACCACCCCGAGCTGGTCGTTTTCCTGGGTGGCGCCGAGGTGGAGCGAGAGGAAGGACGGCGCCTCCACGCCCGGGGCGTTCCAGTCTTTCCCACGCCCGAGCGAGGGATGCGGGCGCTTGCCCAGCTTGCCCGGTTCGGACTGCCCGGGGAGAAGGCTCACCGATGACGCTCGAGATCGGGCTCGGCCAGCGAGAGGGGCGATACCTGCTAGAGCCGGAGGCTTTGGCCCTAATCAAGGCGGCTGGCCTGCCGGTGATCGAACACCGGACTGCCCGCTCGGCGGAAGAGGCGATCTCAGCGGCCGGCCAGCTTGGGTATCCGGTGGCGTTGAAGGTCGTGAGTCGCGAGATCGTCCATAAGAGTGACGCAGACGGGGTCCAGCTCGACCTTCGCGACGCAGCGGCCGTCGGCGCAGCCTACCTCCGGGTCATGGATGGGGCGGCCCGTCATCACGCGGACGCGCGAGTGGATGGTGTCCTCGTCTGCCGAATGGCCAGGCCCGGGGTCGAGATGATCCTTGGATTGACGCGGGATCCCCAATTCGGCCCGGCATTGATGTTCGGCCTGGGTGGGATCTTCGTGGAAATCTTTCGAGATGTGGCCTTTCGGCTCGTGCCGGTCTCTGAACTTGACGCGACGGAGATGATCCGCGAGATCAAAGGCTTTCCCCTGCTGCTAGCGGCCAGGGGAAGGCCGGCCCGCGACCTTGCCACGGTGGTCCGATGCCTCCTCACCCTCTCCCGTCTCGCCCAATCGCGCCCGGAGATCGACGCCCTCGATCTGAATCCGGTGATCCTGTACGAAGAAGGATGCGTCGTGGTCGATGCCAAGGTGTTCCTCACAGGTGGAGATGGTCGCTCGTGACGATGGCGGACGGTGCGCGTTCTCGCGGGCGCGGCGAATATCGGCGGAGAGAGAGATGCGACAGATCTTGATCATTGGACTGTCGTACGGCATCACACCGATATTGATGGCACTGACCATCCTGCTGGCCTGGTGGCTGGCGAAGCGCGGCGAGAGCGATGAACAGGGAGGAGCGCAATGAGGCCGTCGAATTGGCTGCAGAGGGTCGGACCGATCGTTCTGCTTCTGATGGCAGGAACGCTTCAAGGGTGCCCGCTCATCCTCCTTGCGGGCGGCGCGGCGGGCGGAGGGGCCGGGGTTGCCTATGCCAAGGGCGAGCTGGAACAGGTGCACGCCGCCCCGTATGACAGGGTGTGGGACGCAACGCTGCGCGCCTTGAGGTCCCTCAACATTGCCGTTTCGGACACGCAGAAAGACCAGATCAGCGCGAAGGCGGTCGGGGTCAGGGCGGATGGGACTGCCGTCGTGGTCAGCGTCCTGCCGGTCACAAAGGACAGCACCTCGGTGCGAGTCCGTATCGGAAACTTCGGCGATCGCCCCGCCTCTGAGCGGATCCAGGGTCAGATAGCGGTGATGCTCAAGGAGGGCTCCTAGTGCCGAACCAATTAACTTCGCCTAGCGTCGAGGCTTCACCCCGGTGCACTCCCTGCGACGTACCTTACAGCGTACGCCGGGTACCCGCGCAGTGGGTGCGGCCCAGGAGGCCGCGCCTTGCTATGCTCGTTTCTTGGACCGGCAGGGTGCCAGCCAACTTAGCTCGAAATAGTTGGAACGGCACTAGTGGGCTGGAAGAATGATCATGATTCGCGCGAGATTCCTGGCACCGTTGATCCTCCTCACCATGACCGGCTGCGCCGATATGCTGGCCCAGGACCGGGCCATCAAGGTTTACCCGCGCCCGGCGAAAGATACCATCGTCGCCGTGAACCTGGCGCTCCGGGACCTCAACTTCTTTCCTACCGATGTGGTGCCGACCCATTCGAACCCAATCCCCATCTTCGTGACCACCGCCTACCGAGAGGAGAGCCTGGGGGAGATCGTGAATATCGCTGTCCGGGACCTGGAGGGCGAACGATCGCAGGTGGAGGTTCTGACGCGAGGGGACGTGACCGGGGCATGGACCTGGTCCATCTGGTGGCCACCCCTCATCTTCGAACAGACCAATCGCCGGCTCTTCACTCTCGCGTCGCCGCAGCCAACGCTCGTCCCGATGCCACCGCCTCCCAGACGCTCCCTCCCCTATTGATCTGATGCTACCCTTCTTTGAATCAAGTCTGCCCCCTTCCCCAATTGTCTCATGCCTCGCCGTCGGAGCGCTCTGATGAAACGCTCAGTCCTATACCTTGCCTTCGCTGCCCTCTCCTTGCTCGCTCGCGCCGGAGTCGGATGGGGCGCCGAGTATCGAGCCCCACTCCCCTACGCCACGATGTACGACCAGCTTACGGTCGGTATCGGATGGCGCCAAGCCCACGAGATCACGAAGGCCCCGGAGTTGGAACGCGAACCGTCGGACCTCGAGGCCACCGATTTGCTCCGGCTAGAGCAGCTCAATCGACGCTGCCAGGTACAGCTTCTGCGATTGCACTGGTTGAAGGGAGAGCTCCACTGGGTAGAGTATTTCCAACTCGATCCAGCGGGAGTCACGTACCAGCAGCGTGGGGACCCAGACCCGATCGCAGAGAGGCTGATCAGGCGACTGACGGAGATCTCACACCTGTACGCATCCGCGTGGGAGGGATTCACTAGTTCTGTCGCCGCGGAGGGATCGCCCACGCTTCAGGCCAAGGCGAAGCAGGCGACGGACGAGCTGAAGCGACGCATGGAAGAGCTTCGAGGAGACAGACAGAAATGAAGACGGGCTCGGCCCTTATCGGATTCATTCTTCGGTGTTCCGTCGTCACGTGTATCAGTATCAGTCTCCCCCTCGTTGTTGCCGCGGCAGCCTACGGCCAGAAGCCTCCTAAGATCGGAGTGGTGAATTTCCAGGAGGCGGCCCTCCAATCCAAGGTCGGCAAGGCGGCAAAAGCACGCCTGGAAAAATTGGCCGACCAGATGCAAAAAGAGGTGAAGACGGAGGAGGACAAGTTCCTCGCGCGCCAAAAGGCGTTCGACAGCAAAGCATCGAAGCTTACTGCTGCCGAACGCCAAAACCAGACTGATGCGCTCGAACGGGAGTCGGTGGCCATCAAGCGCCTCATCCAGGACAAGACCGAGAAGTTCAGAAAAGAGGAAGCGGATAGCGTCGCGGAGCTCAGTCGGCAGATCACCCCCGTCATCAAAGCCTTTGCCGCCGAGAAAGGCTATACGGTGATCCTCGAGGCCCGGCGCCCTGGACTCTTGTATTACGACAAGAACCTTGACCTCACCGCCGAGATCGTCAAGCGATTCGACCAGACATCGAAGTAGCCCCCATCACTCTTCCCGCACATTGAGCCCCGTGGCGCCGCGGGCCCGGCACGCCGACAATCTTAAACCGCCACGAATACCAGAACTCCGGGAAACCGTGCAGCAGAAGCAGGAGCGGCCCCGCCCCTTGAGCCACGTAATGATCCCGGAGGCCGTTCGCCTCGACGTACTGATGCTGCCACGAATGCTTCACGTGAGCCTCGCCCTTGTCTTCAGGTAGCACATGGGACTGGACTGGTAACAGGAGGGTCGATGTCGATCGGTCAGCGGGATGCTGTGCGACTACTGCTTGAGCGTCTGCTGGAAGCCTGTTTGAATCAAGCGGTACACCTGCTCCATAAAGACCGCCGTCTGCTGCGGAGTAAGCGGCGTGTCAGAGCGTAGCGCTGGTCGCCACTCACCACTTCCCTTGCCCGTCTTGACCCATCCTTCGTCAACCCATGCCTTCATGCTCCTGGTGTTGTTGGGGGGGTGCGCGATCGTTTCGGTCAACGAAATGATTCGCCCATCGCGCGTGTCGGTTACATAGCCGAACACCAGGATGACATCACGTGGGCTTCCACCGAAACCAGCCGGTGCATCAGCGAAAGAGAATGGCCCTACGTGGACTGTTTAGGGAGTCAGGACGGTCGCAATCAACTAGAGGGCGAGCGGCTGACCGCCGACTTGATAGGGCCGTTGGGCAACAACGGCTTACGTGCTCACGATGGCCGGATCATACAGATCCGGGATTTCAGGCGAGTCTGGGAGCCTCTTCGGAGTGGCAGCAGCCCACCCTGGCCAGACAAACAGCAACCAAGCGCCAAACGAGATGCCGACGATGAGCCCCCCGCCCAACCCCCTGGCAATCCTACTGCGTGTCATCATCAGTCCCCTTTATCCACATTGACCCCTGCTCGCAACGATCGGGGGGTAACCGGTCTCGGTCTGTAGAGAGGTCGCGACCTTCAGGGTATGCTCGCCATGCGTAATCGGATTGCTCATTCCGCGAGCGAGGAACTTCTTTGACGTTGGTGCAGGTTGTAGAGGCTGGCGTAGGTCCCTGCTTGGGCGAGCAGATCATGGTGGGTGCCGCTTTCAACAATTCGCCCCCGCTCCATCACAATAATCCGGTCTGCCATGCTCACCGTTGAGAAACGATGTGAAATGAGGATCGTCGTCCGTCCCCTTGTGAGGTCTCGAAAACGACAAAACAACTCGTGCTCGGCTCGAACATCAAGATTGGATGTGGGCTCGTCCAAGATGAGGAGCGACGCGTCCCGAGCGAACGCGCGCGCCACCCCGATCTTCTGCCATTGCCCCCCTGAGAGGTCGTATTCGCCAAACATCCGGCCGAGCATAGTATCATATCCCTGAGGCATGTCCTTAATCATGTCGTGCACATCGGCAAGAATCGCTATCCGTTCTATGAGTTCACGGTTATAGAGCATCCGCCGCCAGTCTCCGTAGGCGATATTGTCTGCGGCAGTCGCCTCGTAGCGCCCGAATCCCTGAAACACAAAGGAAATCTGACTCTGCAAGTACACAAGCGACAGCTCTCGCAGATCGAAGCCTTCCAACGTAATAGAGCCGTCATCCGGATCGTACAGCCTTGCGATCAGCTTCACCAATGTCGTCTTCCCGGCGCCATTCTCACCCACAAGGGCTACGGTTTCGCCAGGATTGATATGTAGCGACACACCTGATAGGGCAGGATCTCGTGAACCGGGATATGTAAACGACACGTTTTTCAGCTCGATCTCTCCTCGGGTGGTCGAAGGAACCGCGCCAGCCGAAGATACAATACGTGGCCTCACCGCCAAGAACTGTATCAGATTGGAGATGTGCAGAGTCTGTTCCATGGCGCTACTGATTGCCAGAATCGCCTTTTCGAGCGTGGTGCGCAGCCGCGACGTCACCCCTGCGAAGATGGCAAGATCGCCTATAGTCAGCGCTCCCCGCAACGCTCGCATGACGATCCAGGTGAAAATGGCATAGAACGCGACCGTTGTTAAGACTGCAAACACCGACCCGCCCGCAAAGCTGCGCAAGTAGATCTTCCGATCTTGATCCCGGAATTCGGCCATCAGTGAGCGGAACTTCTCAATCAGCAAAGGAGCCAGATCAAGCAACTTCACCTCAGCAACCGACTGCTGGCTCATCAAGCGCGAGGCGAAATAGCTCGTCCAACGACGCTTGGTCGCGCGGAAATGTTCGGTCGAGTAGTGTTTCTTGGCGAGACGCCACTGGAAGAGCAGATAGGGAAAAGCGAATGGCCCCAGGATCAGGACAATGAGCGGCTCGATGGACATCAGGATCCCGATCAAGGAGACAGTCTGGACAACATTCGTGCTCGCGACCAGAGTATCTTGCACGAATTTGGAGAAATGACCGGCCGCATCTTGCTGCGCCCGTTCAATAATCTCCCTCACGTGAGGGTCCTCAAAACAGGCCACATCCAGTTCAGCGGCGTGGGTCAAAATATCCGATGTGATTCTGAGGTTGAGATCATCATGGAGGCGATCTGCGAAGAGTTTATTGGCGCGTTGGCTCACGGCTTCCACAATGGTCAGTCCCAGCCCAATCAGAAGCCAGGGCAGAATAGTCGTGATCTCTTTGGTCCCGCTCTCGAGGGCCTTAACCGCCGCGTTAATCAAGCCACGCACGGTCCAGGCAAGCCCTGCCGGGAAGATGCCGTGCACGAGGGTGATGACGAGCAGGCCCACCGTCAACGGTGCGTTGGTTGACCAGGTGAGTTTCAGCGCCCAACGCATGTTGAGCAACAGTCCGCGAATATCTGTCACCACCGGGTGTTCTGGCGATGCATTCATGTGACTATCAATCCGCGCGGAAGTCATAGGCCTGCCATCAGATCCCTTCACAGGTCAGCCATGATGTGGAAGCATGGAAATAGCCGAAGTCGGTCTGTAAGCCGGATCCTGTACAGCCGGACCTCGCGGCCCGACCGGATGACCATTCCTCTAGGCCCGGCGTTGCCGCCGGGCTCAAGCGGCCTACCCGTCCCGCCTGCCCCGAGGGGCACGAAAGCGGGCCACTCTCTTCCGTGCCGCTGCTCGAGAGCAGCGGCGATGGGGCGGGACCTATTTGGCCTTGCTCCGGGTGGGGTTTGCCAAGCCGACATGTCACCATGCCGCTGGTGCGCTCTTACCGCACCATTTCACCCTTACCCACGGGGCCGTTCGGCTACGCTTTCGCGAAGCCTTGCGGCCGATGGTCCGACGTGGGCGGTGTCTTTTCTGTGGCACTGTCCGTGAGGTCGCCCTCCCTGGGCGTTACCCAGCACCCTGCCCTGCGGAGTCCGGACTTTCCTCCCGTCCCGGCCCCTTGCGGGATCGGAACCGGCGGTCACCCGACCGACTTCGGCCATCATCAACGTAACGCACCCCAGGGCAATTTGCAACGTCGATCTTGACAATACCGGCCACCACTGATAATTACGGGACATTCATGAGTACCACCCTAAAGCGAGTGATCTTGATCAAGGGGGGCGGTGACATCGGCACGGCGGTGGCCGTGCGGCTGCATAGAGCCGACCGCCCAGTTGTCGTCGTTGAGTCTCC
>Ga0326597_10010233_pt1 | contig 12516 bp, 11 predicted proteins | sample RVTome_12_FD_203789 | JGI IMG/M metagenome (GOLD analysis project Ga0326597, IMG submission 203789) | Soil microbial communities from uranium-contaminated site in the Upper Colorado River Basin, Wyoming, United States - RVT100D185 | ecosystem: Environmental > Terrestrial > Soil > Contaminated >... | reverse complement strand
GCGGGAACTACGACGAGGGTCGCCGCGGATACCGCAGCTGGCGGAGCGACCTCGCCCGCATGCACGCGGAGATCGCTCGTGGCGTGCTCCAGGAAGTCGGCTACGACGAGGAGACCGTCGGCCGGGTCGAGGCGCTGCTTCGTAAGCTGGGCCTCGGTCGTGACCCGGAGGTCCAACTCTTCGAGGACGCAATCTGCATGGTCTTCTTCGAGAACGAGTTCGCCCCTCTCGCCGCCAAGCACGAGGACGAGAAGATGATCGACATCCTCAGGAGGACATGGGCCAAGATGTCACCTGTCGGACACGAACGAGCCCGCGCCCTCGCGGCCGATCTGCCCGAACGGGAGCGCGGGCTCGTGGAGGCCGCGACCTCGGCGCAGGGCTGAGGGTCCTTCCTAGCCCATGTAGCCGTTCGCCCCCAACTGCACCTGGGTGCCGTCAGGGTCGACGAAGTAGAGCTGATCCCCCCCGCTGGTCCGGTTGTTCGGATTGCGGTCGACGTTGGCCTCGATGCCCGCTCGGCCCAGGCGCTCCGCGATCGCCTCGGGATCGTAGTCGTCCACGCCCAGGCAGAAGTGGTGAGCGCGTCCCACATACCCCGGAATCGAGTACAGCCCGAGGAAGCCGTCCCTCAGGCCGAGGTTGATCCCGCCATTGCCGGGCCGACTCACGACCTCGAGGCCGAGAAGGCGCTGATAGAACTGCGCCGAGCGCTCGACATCGGAGACCCCGATAGAGATGTGATTCAGGGTCTGCGCCCGCGCGAGGGGCGCGGCTTGCGCGGCCGCCTGCGCGGCGTTCGCCGTGCCGGGCGCGACCATGAGGGCAGCCAGCGTCGCGACCAGCTCCCGTCTCGTGATGCGGCGCTCTTCGTAGTCCTGGACGAGCGTCTCGAGATTTGCGGTCATGCTTCCCCTCCAAGCGTCGTGGTCGCGGTTAGGCTTTGGGTCCGAAGCCCGATGGATTCTCGCCGTAGCTCCACACGAAGGGCGGCTCGACGCCGCACGCGCGAGCATACGCGTAGAGCTGTCCCCGGTGGTGCACGAACTCGTCATTCATGGTGTGGATCGCGGTGCTTCCGGGAAACGACATGTTCCACGGCGTCTTCACCATGCCGCTGAGGTTGGCGTCGCCGATGGTAGCCACGGCCGCGTCGGCGTCCTGCCAGCATTCTCGGGCGAAGGCGAGGAGGTCGGCTCGCGTGCGAATCTTCGCGGCGATGTCCGCATCGGGCTCGTCGTTCTCGATCTCGCCCTTGGCCACGCCCTTGGCGAATCCCCGCACGATGCCGCTGGACGTATGCGCAACAATCTCCGCCGGGGTTCGCATGCCAGGGATTACCTCTGCGTGGATCTTGTCTTCAGGGATCGCTTCCAGCAGGCGTAGATAGACTCCGTACTTCTGCCGGGTCTGATCCCAGATCGCGTTCAGAGCCCTCTTGTTCACGGGTGCTCCTCCTTCGGGTTGGCTATCGCCAGGTGACTTCCATGGCGAAGAAGTGATCGAAGACCGCCCGCGTCGGGCGGTTCGCCTCGTCGGACTCGGGGCTGCGAATGTAGAAGTCGAGCTGCACCTGCGCCGGATTCACGGCCCCGGCTCCTGTCGCGCCCGTCATGGCGGACTGAACCGCCAGCGTTTCGCGGTCGCGCATGCCTTGCGTGACCATGAAGTGGATCTGGTAGTCCTCGTGCAGCGGCTGACCGTTCAGGGTGGCGTTCCCCCACCCCCAGCCCGCCACGTACAGGAGGCTCTTGGGCCAGTTCGCGTCCCCGCAGCCCGCATCGCCGTGCTCGTAGAGCCAGGCGGCGATCCCTCCATCCTGGCAGGGCGACGATTCCTCGAACCGCTCGAGCTCGACGACGTAGCGGCCCTCGGGCAGCTCCAGCTCGGCGCGAAAAGAGCCAGTGTTGGCGATCTCGTCCACGTCGAACTCGATCGTGCCCGCCACGGACCGCAGGTTCGTGGCGTCGTCGCCCATGTGGTCCCAGGGAGAGGCGTCCGCGAGGGTACCGACCTGGTAGACGCGACTCCCCGTGATGACGAAGTGACCGTCGTAGAGCGGATGCTGGCCCGGCGCGTAGATGGCCATCTCGGTGCCGGGCTGATCGCCGCCGGCGGCCGCCGTTGCGGTCGCCTCGGGCTGCTCCTGGATCGTGCAGGAAGCGGTCGCCAGGGACGAGGCCAGCAATGCCCAGGTCCTGAACTTTCGATGGATCATGGTCGTTCCTTCGTGAAGATCGGTAGGTCGTGCCTGGCGAGCGTGAGGCCATTGGTCATGACGCGCAATCTGCCCCGGGGTCCGGTGGACGGAAAGGGACCGGGCGGCCGATCAGCTGACGGCGCTCCCTCGGCGGATCACACGTTGAACCGCACGTGCACAATATCCCCGTCCGCCACCACGTAGTCCTGCCCCTCGACCTGTAACTTCCCCGCCGCCTTCACCGCGGCCTCCGAGCCGTGTTCCATGAAGACGGCGTACGGAATCACTTCGGCGCGGATGAACCCACGCTCCAGGTCCGAATGGATCTTGCCCGCCGCGCGCCGGGCCTTCGTGCCCCGCCGGATCGTCCACGCGCGCACCTCGTCGGGCCCGACGGTGAAGAACGAGATGAGGTCGAGCAGGCCGTACGCCGCGCGGATGAACCGGTCGAGGGCGGAGGCCCCCAGGCCGAGGTCGCGCAGGAACTCTGCCTGGTCCGCGCGCTCCATCACGGCGATGTCGGCCTCGACGCTCGCCGACAACGTCAGCCCCGCCGCGCCTAGCTCGGCGATGCGGCGCTCGAGGGCCTCGGGCATCGGCTCCGCCGAGCGGTCCTCTGACGTGTTCACGGCGACCAGGAGCGGCCGGTCGGTGAGCAGCCCGAAGCCCCTGAGCAGGCTGCGATCCAGGTCGGGCTCGGGGATCAGCCGAAGGGGCCGCTCCTCTTCCAGCGTGCTCTTCATCAGCTCGAACGCCGCGATCTCGGCGGGAGCAGCGCGCTCCTTCTTGGCCCGCTCGAGCCGCTTCTCGACGACCTCCAGGTCGGCGAAGACGCTCTCGGTGTGGAACGCCTCGAGGTCGCCGGCCGGGTCGGGGGCACCCTCGACGGCCGGGTTGTCGAAGTCTCTCAGGACCAAGCAGAGCGCCTCCTGGTCCCGGATCTGCTGGAGACCCCGTGGCGAGAGGCCCTTCTTGTCCGACCCGTGCTCGCCGGGGACGTCGCAGAACGACATCTCGGCGTAGGTCGTCTTCTTGGGCGAGAACATTTCCGAAAGTCCATCGATGCGCTCGTCGGGAACCCGGACCGTGCCGAGACGGACCTCGCCTCCGTACCCGACGGGCACGTCGAGCCCGGTCATCGTATTGAAGACGGTGGTCTTTCCGGATCCGCCGAAGCCGACCAGACCGATTTTCATGCGACTCCTATCTGATTTCCGTGTCCACGCCCGACTCGCCTTCCGAACGGGCGATGATAGCGGCGCCGCAGGAGTCGCTGAAGATGTTGACCACAGTCCGGTACATGTCGAGCGGGCGGTCGATGGCCAGCATGGAGCCCACGATGAGGTTGACCTCCGGGCCCCGCAGGCCGATCGCCTCGAGCACGATGAAGATGACCACGAGCCCCGCCGAGGGGACCGCGGCCGCACCGATCGAGGCGAGGAGCGCCGTCAGGACGACGATTGCCTGCTGCATGATGGTCAGGTCGAAGCCAAGCACCTGAGCGATGAAGAGCGCTCCCGCGCACTCGAAGACCGCCGTGCCGTCCATGTTCACCGTCGCGCCCATCGGGAGAACGAACGAGGCGACCTTGTTCGACACGCCCACCTTCTTCTCGACGCTGTCGATCGTCACCGGCAACGTCGCGCCCGATGAGCTGGTCGAGAACGCGATGAGCATGGGGTCCCGCATGTTCGCGAAGTGGATTCGCGGCGAGATGCGACCGAGCACGACGAGGAGCACGGGCAGCGTGATGAACAGATGCACCGTGAGACCGGAGAAGATCGTCAGCGCGTAGAGCGCGAGCGGGCGGAAGGCGTCGAAGCCGGTCGTGCCCACCATTCTGGTGATGAGCGCGAACACACCGAACGGAAGGAACTGGATGATCCCCGACGTGAGCCGCATCATCGTCTCGAAGAGCGCGTCGAAGAGGTCCATGACCGTATTGCGGCTCTTGTCCGGAAGCGTCGTCACGGCCACGCCGAAGACAATGGAGAAGAAGATCAGCGCGAGCATGTCGGCCGCCGCCGCCGCCTGCACGACGTTCTGCGGCACGATGTCCAGCAGGAGCTGAACGGGCGACGTCGCCGTCTCCAGCGGTGGCAGGTCGGCCTGCGTCGTCTCCGTCATGTTCGCGCCGACGCCCGGCCGAATCATGTTGACCATGAAGAGCGCGACGAGCGTCGCCAGCAGGCTCGACAGCACGTAGTAGCCGAGCGTCTTCGAGAACATGCGGCCCAGCGCCCGGCCGCCTCCGACCGACGCGACGCCCGAGATGATCGACGTCAGCACCAGCGGGACGATGATCATCCGCAGGAGCTTCATGAAGAGATCGCCGATCCAGCCGATGCGCTCCGCGGCCGGTGCTCCGAAGACGATCCCGGTCAGGGCCCCGAGGGCCATGGCGATCAGGACTTGCCAGTGCAGCTGGCGGTACCGGGGCAGACCGGGGCGGGTTTCCATGGCGGCGACCTTAAGAGTCCCGTGGGGGGGCGGCAAGCCGCCTCAACGTCTGGACACGACCTCGGCGCGCTCGATCACGGCTCCTTCGAGCACGCCGTCCAGAACGTCGTAGCCGTCCACGAGCCGACCGATCACGGAGTACTCGTGGTCGAGCCTCGGATTGTCGACCAGGTTGATGAAGAGCTGGCCGTCTCCGGTGTCGCGACCCCGGGTCGAGATCCCCACGGTGCCCCTCCAGTGAGGCAGTCCGCCCACCTCGTCGCGCGTAAAGAGCCCGTCGCCCTGGTACTCGTTCGCCCCCGGGCTGCCGCCCTGTATGACGAAGTTGGCGGACCAACGATGAAAGGTGAGACCGTCGTAGTACCCGGCTTGGGCGAGTCGCACGACCCGGGCGACGTTGGTCGTTGCCTGGTCGGTGAGCAGCTCGATGATCATCGTCCCACCTCCACTCATATGGAGCGTGAGGATCGAGGTCTCCAGCGTCCTGCGCTCCGAGAGCGTCGGCACCGGCGTGCGGGGCAGCGGCCTTGGCCGGGCGACGTACTCTTCCCCGATCCACGTCTCGAGCACGTCGACGATGGCGGAAGCGATGAGGGGGTCGTAGTCGCTGAGGAACGGGATCAGGCGCTCGGACAAGGACTCGTCACCGAGCTCGGCCATACGGCCGAGAAGGGCCAAGCGCGCATCGCGCCACGTCTCGCGCTCCGCGCCGGAGATGCGCTCGAACGTCGCGAGGACCGCCGAGGCCACCAGCGACCGGTTGGGCGCCCCTTCCAGGAGTCCTGCGACGGTGATGAGAAGCTCGGGGTCGTCTCTCTGTAGCTCCTGCAAGAGGAAGTCGTCCATCCCGTGGCCGTCGACCGCGAAGAGTCCCTGGACCGCTTCGTTGCGGACGTTGGGGCTCAGGTCCACCACGAGCGCGAAGAGGGCCGCGACGTCTTGGACGGCGGACGCGACGCGGGCCGCGTAGGCGCGCACGAACGGACTCCCGTGCTCGAGGTACCCGGGGAGCAGGCGCCCGACCCGATCGGGGTCGAGGCCCGCGAGGGAGAGCAGCGCCTGTGCCGCGGGTTGCCAGTCCGCGCCCGGTTCGCCGAGCTCGGAGGCCGTCCGCACGAGGGCCGCCCGCTGGGGATCCACCGTCGGGCAAGGCCTCGCGAGCGCCGCGAGCGCGGGGATGCGGACCGCCGATGCGAATTCCGGCGCGGCGGAAGCGATCAGCTGCTCACAGCGCCGGTCGGTCCGCGACTGGACCGCCAGGTATTGCACGGCCGCCGTGGCGACCCGCGCCGACGTGTCGGCCAGCGCCTGTTCCACCAGTTCCTCGCGCGACCACGGGGGTGCCGCGTCGAGGTAGCCGAGGACGATGCGCCGCACCTCCGGATCGGGGTCGTCGAGCGCGAGCCGGATGAGCTCGAGGGACAGCCGACGCGAGCGCCCCAGCGCCGAAGCCGCCAGCGCTCGAATGTGGCCCGCGCCTTCAGAGCGATATGCCACGAGTTCCCTGAGGAGATCGGCCGCCGGCTTGCTCATCCCGGCGGGTCCCGATGAACGGGTCATGGACTCGAAGCCCAGTGCGACGCCCAAGAGCGTTCCCATCGGCTCTGCGGAGCCCTGACCGCCTAGCTGCACGAGGGCAGCTTCGACCTGGCGTCGCTCGGCGTCGCCGAGGCTCAGCCTGCCGAGGGATCGGGCGAGCGCGCCACGCCCTTCGGCGTCAGGCTCGCGCGAGACCCTTTCCAGGAGCTCGGGGAGGACACCGGCTCCATCGCGGCCGTGAACGGACTGAGCGAGTGCCTCCGCGGCCGCGCTGCGCACGCTCGGGTCGGTATCACCCAGGCGTCGCACGATCGTAGCGGAGAGCTCGGGGTTTTCCAGCCGCCCCAGCGCCCTCACCGCGGTGCGCCTCAGGAACGGATCGTCCGACTCGAGCCCGTCCAGGAGCCGGGCCAGGGAGTCGCCGCCCGTGGGGCGCGCATCCTCGGCATCCAGGATCAGTCGATAGGGCTGTTCGAAGCGATCCGGCCGGCCGGCATCAGGGACGCAGGCGGCGGCGCTGACGATCGCGAGGAGTGCCAGCATACCGGCTCTCTTCACGAGGCCCTCCTGGAGCGAGAGGCTAAAAGGCTTCCAGCTTGTGGAAGACCTCGGTGCCGTTCTTGAACCAGTGCTCGCGGAACGGATAGGGCGAGACTTCCTGGCGGAGGAGATCGGCCGTGATCGGGTGCGGAAAGAGCGTCATGTCCCCGCCCTCGTTCTCGTGCACCGTGTAGTCGCCGCTGATCTGCAGGATCGTCCTCAGGCGCTCCGTGCCGTTCATCATGAAGCCCTGCAGGAGGTGGGTCGTCGTCTCCCAAGCCCCCGGCGTGACGCTGAGATCGAGGATCGGCGCGCCCGCTCCGAAGATGCGAATCCGCACGCGATCCTTCGTCTCGATGAACTGCGCGTCGATGTTCTGGTCGTGATACGGAAAGTGGAACCGTTCGGCCTTGATCCGGCGCGCCTCAGCCGAGGTGGTCGCCGCCAGGAAGGGATAGAGTCCCGCCTTCGCGTGCTGGCCCCAGGCCGCGACCAACGGCGGCACGATCACCGCGAACATGACTTCCGTGTATGGGCCGACGACGCTGTCGTCGAACAGAAACGCGTTGACCGATAGGACGCTGCGCTCGTGACGCACCTCGATCGGCTCGAGGTGGCTCGGCAGCATAGCGCGCGCATCGGAGGTCGCCATCTCGAAGAACGCGCTGACCCCCGTGTGGAAGCGGTAGCTCCCGACTACTGACACAGGCCGTACCGTTGCAGGACGTTGGCGATCGTGGTGGCGCCCTCCTCCAGATCCTTCGGCGTGTGCGCCGCCGAGATCGACATCCGGAAGCGCGACTTGTGCTTTCCGACGGCCGGGTACCGGACCGGGTTGATGAAGACGCCCTCGCGCATCAATTGCTCGCCGATCAGGAAGATGCGTGCGTCGTCGCGCACCATGATCGGGATGACGTGAGACGTCGAGTCACCGATCGGCACGCCGCGGTCCGACAGCAGCTTCTGCATGCGAGCCACGTTGTCCCACAGTTTAGTGCGCAGCTCCGGCTCCTTCTGGGAGATCTCGAGCGCGGCGCGCAGCCCGGCCACGACGACCGGCGACAGGGCGCACGAGAAGAAGCGCGACCGGGAGAAGCCCCGCAGATAGTTGATGAGCTGATTCGACCCCACCACGTAGCCGCCCTGGCCACCGAGACTCTTTGAGAACGTGCCAAGGTGGATGTCGATCTCGTCTTCGACGCCCTGGGCCTCGGCCACGCCCTTTCCGGTGGGACCGAACAGGAAGGCCGAGTGCGCCTCGTCGATCATGAGTCGCGCACCGTGCTTCTTGCAGACCTCGATGAGTTCCGCGAGCGGAGGCACGTCGCCGTCCATCGAGTAGACGCCCTCCACGATGACCAGCTTCTTGCCGGCGAAACCCGACAGCTTGCGGTCGAGGTCGTCGGCGCGGTTGTGGCGGAAGAAGCGCGACTTCGCCTTCGACAAGATCATTCCATCGACGATGCTCGCGTGCGCGAACTGATCCGCGACGATGAGGTCGCCGGAGCGCATCAACCCGGCGATCGTTCCCACGTTGGCGCTGTATCCGGTCGGGAAGAGAAGCGTGGCCTCCTTTCCCTTGAACACCGCCATCTCCTGGGCAAACTGCTTGTGCAGACGGGTGGTCCCGCTGAGGATCGGCGAGCCCGAGGCACCGCCGCCGAAGATCTCCGCCGCCTCCTGGATGGCCTTCTTCACCTCGGGTCGATACGACAGGCCCAGGTAGTTGTAGGACGCGAAGTTGACGAGCCCTCGCCGCAACTCACCTGTCTTGGTGTCCTCGACGTCGACGCGGGTACCGGGCTGCGTGTGGAGGGGAAGCTCGTACAGATAGTATCCGGCCGGCCGAACCTGGCTATACCAGTCGTCGAACGGCTGGAGGAGCGCGAACGGGTCGTCACCCGCGCCGAAATAGAAATTCGTATAGTCGTACTCCATCGCGGCCGGGACGGTGGGGGGCGCGTGCGTGCCCTCCTCCTCGACCGCGAGGCGACGAATCGGGGCCTTGGCCTCGACGTTCTTGTTGTCAGACATGGCGTTACCGCGTTATGGGCTGAACGGCGTAACCCTGAATCTCCAGCAATTCCGCTCCAGCATCAAGGATCCCGTAAACACCCGCTATGGACACGTGAACCACGGCGACTACGTTGGTCACGCTCCACCTCAGGCACAACGCACCCATAACGGACCGAGCCCCATGAGCGAGACACCCCAGAGCTTCGAGAATCACGCCAAGCTAGTCCCGGGTTATCACGGGTGGGCGACGGCGTTCCTCGTCTTGCCGACCCTGTACTTCCTCTACAGCGTCATCAGGGACTTTTCCCTCGGGAGCGTGGCGGTCTTCGTCTTCGCGGTCGGCGTGATCATGGCGGCCCTGTACGCGAGGCTCTTCCCTCTGGGCGTACAGGACCGGCTCATTCGGCTCGAGGAGCGGCTCCGCATGCAGCGCATCCTTCCCGATGACCTGCAGGGGCGCATCCCCGAGTTCACGGCCAAGCAGCTCGTGGGTCTTCGTTTCGCCTCGGACGAGGAGCTCCCGGGGCTCGCGCGCCGCGTGCTCGACGAGGGCATCACGGACAGCAAGCTCATCAAGCAGGCCGTGAAGAACTGGCGAGCGGACCACCAGCGCATCTGACGCTACGCTTTCGCGGTCTCGGCGCTGAGGATCTGGCCGGTCTGGTCGCCCTCGATCAGTTCGACGTAGTACACGGCCAGGTCCTCGGCCCAGATGCCGGGCATCGGGTCGAGGCCGGCCTTCACGCGCGACTCCGCGACCCATCCTGGGCTCACGACGTTTACGCGGTAGCGGCCTTCGAGGTCGATCGCCGCCGCGCGAGCGAAGGCCTCGACGGCCGCGCCCACCATGCTCACCGCGACCGTGCCCGGACCGGGCTGCTGGGCGAGTCCCCCGCTGGTCAGCGTGAACGAGCCGCCCTCGGAGACGAGGCCGAGGCCGCTCCGTACCAGGTTGACCTGGCCCATCAGCTTGTTGTCGATGCTCGTACGGAAGTCCTCGTCGCCGAGCTCGCCGAGCGGGCCGAACGCGGCGATGCCCGCTGTGCACACCACGGCGTCCACGGCGCCGGCGGCGGCATAGAGCGCGTCGAGCGAAGCGGGGTCGGCGAGGTCGGCTGTGAACGCCCCGCGCGAGGACCCCACACGGAGCACCTCGTGGCCCCGCGCCGAGAGCACTTCGCTCAGCGCGGCACCGATGGTGCCCGTGGCACCTACGACCAGGATTCGCATCGGCCCAAGCTCGTGGGGGGCGGGGGGTGGTGCAACGGGTGCGCCCCATGAGCCGACCCGTTCATTACCCGCTCTTGGTTCACGGCTTCACGGGATCCTCGGACTCCTGGGGCGAACGGATCATCGATGGTCTGTCCGGTGCGGGGCTCCCCCCCGTCCTCGTCGATCTTCCCGGCCACGGGCGGGAGGCGACCCGTGACGATGCTCCGCCCCCGACCCTAGACGTTTCGCTCCAGGCGATCGCGGACGCGGGGGACTGGCCGACCGACCTCGTGGGGTACTCCATGGGTGCCCGCGTCGCGCTCCACTTTGCGGTGACGCATCCCGGAAGGCTTCGTCGACTGGTCCTCGAGTCGGGGTCCCCCGGGCTCGCCGACGCTTCCGAGCGCGCCGCGCGGCGCAGGACCGACGAGGCTCTGGCCGCTCGCATCGTCGAGGAGGGCATCGAGCGATTCGTGGCCCATTGGGAAGCTCAGCCGATGTTCGAGACGCAGCGAAGGTTGAGTCCCGAGGCGCGGGCTCGTCACAGGGAGATCCGCACGCGGAACGAGCCGCGCTCGTTGGCCGCCGCGCTTACGGCCCTCGGGACGGGCCAGCTCCCGAGCCTCTGGGATGACCTGGCGGGAATCGCGACGCCTACGCTGCTCCTGGTCGGCAGTCTCGACCGCAGGTTCGTCGGGATCGCCGAGCGGATGGCTGCCACGATCCCTGATGCGTGCCTCGTCGTCGTTCCGGATGCGGGCCACACGGTGCACCTGGAGCGCCCCGCGGCCTGGCTCGAGGCCGTGACGGACTTCCTCAGCCGCTAGACTTGGGCCCATGGTGCAGAAACCGCCCGGGCCCTTTCAAGCTCCCGTCACCGATCGCGATCGCACGGTCATCTATCTGTCGATCCTGATCGCCCTCTTCCTGGCGGCCCTCGACCAGACGATCGTCGCCACTGCGTTGCCACGGATGGTGGAGGAGCTTCAAGGAATCGACCGGTACGCCTGGGTTGCGACGGCGTACCTACTCGCGTCGACCGGCATGGCCCTGATCTATGGCAAGCTGGCCGATACCTACTCGCGCAAGCTCATCACCCTCGGCGCCATGGGGCTCTTCCTGGTCGGCTCGGTCCTCTGCGGACTATCGGGCGAGCTCGGCGACCTTCCGCTGTTGGGCGACGGCATGACGCAGCTCGTCGTGTTCCGGGGGATCCAGGGAGCGGGCGGAGGGGGTCTTTTCGCGATGACCTTCATCGTGATCGCCGACCTTTTCACCCCGGCGGAGCGGGGTAAGTACCAGGGCTACGTCGGCGCGGTCTATGGTCTCGCCTCGGTGCTCGGCCCACTCGTCGGGGGACTCCTCACGGACAACGCCGGGGGCCTCGTCCCCGGAGTCGAGGGATGGCGCTGGGTCTTCTACGTGAACCTCCCGGTCGGCGTGGTGGCCCTCTGGTTCATCAGTCGGCGGATGCCCAGGCTGGAGCCGCCGGGTGAGCGGCTCTTGCCCGACCTATTCGGCGGTGCGCTGCTCGTCGGCGGGTTGATTCCGCTCATCATGTCACTTCAGCTGGACAAGCGCGCCTATCCATGGATGTCACCAGTCACGGTGGGGCTCTTCGCCCTCGGCACGGCATTGCTCACCGCATTCGTGCTTCGCTCACGCACTGCGTCGAGCCCGATCCTCGACATGCGCCTCTTCTCCAACCACGTGTTTCGGACCGCGAACGCCTCGGCGTTTTTCTTCGGTGCGTCGTTCATGTCGGTCACCATCTTCCTGCCGCTCTTTCTCGTGAACGTGCTGGGGGTGTCGGCGACGCGGGCAGGGGCGGCGCTCATTCCCTTTTCCCTGGGCATCGTCGTCGGCGCCACCCTAGCTGGCCAGATCGTCCACCGGGTCGGGTACCGTGGGCAGCTCTTCGCTGGCGGGCTCGTCTTTCTCGTGACCGCCGTGCTGCTCGCGCGCATGGGTCCGGACGTGCCGTACCGCCTGGTCACCTTGTACATGGTCCTGGCCGGGCTCGGTGTCGGCCCCGGTATGCCCCTCTTCACCCTCGCGATCCAGAACGCGGTCGACGTGCGCCTGGTGGGTCAGGCCACCAGCGCAGCTCAATTCTTCCGGCAGACCGGGGCCACGGTCGGAGCCGCCCTGATGGGCACCGTGCTGGCCTCGACGCTCGCCTTGTCGTTCTCGACGATGGAGCTGCCCGCCGTCTGGAGGGCCCGGTCGGGCATCACACTGGAGGAGCTCGTTTCGACCGGCGGCGCCGACCTGCCGGACCGCATCGGGTCCGTCTACGCGGAGCTCGCCTCCGAACGGGTCAGCGCCGAGGAGGCCGAGGAGGTCATCGCCCAGGGGACGCTCGTGTCCGAGCGTGTCGCGACCCAGGTACGCGAGGCCTTCTCCCTCGCGACCAGTCGAATCTACTGGCTCACGGCGCTCCTGATCCTCGTTGCGACGGCGCTCGTGCTGCGGATTCCCGAGGTGCCGCTGCGAACGACGCACGACCGCGCCGCACTGGGGCCGCACCGCGTGGCCGACGGCTCGTG
>Ga0326597_10010232_pt1 | contig 12516 bp, 5 predicted proteins | sample RVTome_12_FD_203789 | JGI IMG/M metagenome (GOLD analysis project Ga0326597, IMG submission 203789) | Soil microbial communities from uranium-contaminated site in the Upper Colorado River Basin, Wyoming, United States - RVT100D185 | ecosystem: Environmental > Terrestrial > Soil > Contaminated >... | reverse complement strand
GTGGGCCGGGCAGAGTCTGGCCCCGACCGGCCTGCACCTGACCACCGAAAAGTTCTGGATCACCTTCCCCGCATGGCCGATCGCGCTACTGACTTTTCTGACTTGTGGCTTTGCCGCGGTCTACTTTCTCGGCGCCAAAGGCTTTTGCACCTATGCCTGTCCCTACGGCGCGATTTTTGGCCTGGCCGACCGTCTGGCGCCGGGCCGGATCCGAGTCACCGACGCCTGTCAGGGGTGCGCTCACTGCACCGCGGTCTGCAGCTCCAACGTCCGAGTCCACGAAGAGGTCCGCGACTACGGGATGGTGGTAGACCCAGGCTGCATGAAGTGCCTCGACTGCGTCAGCGTCTGCCCCAACGACGCGCTCTACTTCGGTTTCGGCGCTCCCGCGCTGCTCACCGCCGCCCCCTGGAAGCCCAAGACCAAGCATCAGCCGGCGCTCACGCGCAGGGAGGAAGCCGCCGCGGCGCTTTTTTTCATTCTAGGCTTGGCGGCGTTTCGCGGCCTCTACGGTCTAGTGCCGTTCTTGTTCTCGCTCGGGCTCGCCGGGATCCTCGCCTTCTTGATGTTGCAAGCGATTCGGCTCACCTATCAGCCCAACGTGGCGCTGCTCCACTGGCCGCTGAAGCGCGCCGGTCGCCTGATCCCGGGAGGCTACCGGTTTCTCGCGGTGCTGGCCGTGCTCCTGCTGCTCTGGCTGCACAGCAGCGCGGTTCAACTCCACGGTTTCCTGCGCCATCGGCTGCACGAGCGCAGCGCCGTGATTCGTCCGAGTTGGAGCGAGGAGCTGCGCTCGCCGGCGGTTCTGAGCGCCGATCAGCGCGCCCTGGTCGACCAGGCCCTCGAACACGGGCTGTTCGTGGAGCGCTGGGGGCTGCTGCCTGACACCGAAAACGATCTCGAGCTCGCTTGGTTCTACTTGCTGCGCCGCGAGCCTCAGCAAGTCGACCGGCACCTGCGCAGCGCACTCCCGCGCCAACCCAACAACGCCTCGGTGCGCCTGGATTCGGCGAACTTTCTGCTGGCGCAAGACCGCCCGGCCGAGGCGGCGGCGCTCTACCGCGAAGCGCTCGGGTTGCAGCCCGACCTCAGCGCCGCCCGCATCAATCTGGGGCTGAGCTTGGCGCTGAGCGGCGATTTTGCGGGGGCGATCCGCAGCTTCGATGAAGCGCTGGCCCGCGAACCTAACTCGGCCCTGCTCCATTACAACTACGGTTTGATCGAGGCCGAGCGCGGCGATTTGAGCGCGGCCATCGCCCGCTTTAGAACAGCTCTCGAGCTCGACGCCTCCCTGCTCCAGGCCCGCAAAGATTTGGCGCGCGCCCTTTGCAGCAGCGGCCAAATCGCGGAGGGCATCCAAGAGTACCAGCGCGTGCTGCGCAGCGACCCGAACGACGCCGAAACCCGCCAGATCCTGGGCCAGCTCCGCGCCCTGCCGGTTGTCCCCTCACCCTAGCCCTCTCCCCCGGTCTCGGGTCCCGGTCTCGGGGGAGAGGGAAATCTTCGTAGCAGGTGACGAATTTCCAGAAAGTCTTTGCACGGGGTTGAGTGACCTGGAAATTAGTAACTGTCCCGTTTCTCGCGGCTGTGGTACTATCTGCTCCCATCTGCGCGTCATCGATCTTGATTCCAATTCCAGGGAGGAGCGGCGTGTGCAACTATTGGAGCTGTAAGGTGGTTTTGGTCGGTCTTCTGACCCTTCTTAGTGCCGGTGGAACCGGCAAGACGGCGGCCAAACAGGCGGCGGAGGCGAGCATCGGTACGGGGCAGCACGACGCGATTTGGCGCACCGCCGGTGGCCAGGTCATTCTGCTGCCGCATTCGGAGTCGTTGCGGGCCCTCGGCCTCGAGCTGCGGACGCTGCGGCAAACGGCGGTCAGCGCCCTGTTCCCCCAGCTGCCATCGGTCTTCGCGATCGAAGACGGCAGCTCTTCACAGTCCCCCCTTGAGGGGGGCTCGACTCTAGCCTTCATCACCCATGACCATGGCTTCGATGCCCTACTCGGCGGCACGCTTCAGACCTACGGCACCGTGGCCCTGGTTCTAGCGGATGGCAGCGAGTTCGAAATCGGCGACTTGGCCTTCCATTTCGAGGGCCTGAGCGACCTCGGCGCCACCGCGACCGACCGGCTGAACACGGGGCAGGAGGTTTTCTCGCTCAGCTCCGGCCTGCTGCAGTACGATGCCGGCCGCCGCGCGCTCGAATGGATCGGGATGGACGTCCAGCTCAGCACGGCCTGGGCCCAGGCGGCCGGCATCCCACAAGCCGCGGGCGCGACCATCGCCTCCCTGATCATCGAAGCCAATGCCGAGCCGGCTCCGGAGCTGGCCCAGCTGGCCGCCAGCCTGGCATGGACCCCGCGCTCGGTCGACGGATTCCCAAACGTGGGCCCGGACGTGATCGTTGGAGTCCTCAATGGCGTTGACAGCTACGGCCAGGTCGGCGGCATCAACGCCTATTCGGTGGGGACCACCTCCTGCAACAAAGGGGATACGCCGCTCAACTGGATCTCCAATACCAATCAGCACCCGGTGATCGGCCAGAACATGTTCCGCCTCAAAGGCGGCCGGTTCGAGCAGATCGGCCAGAGTTGGCTCAAGCATGGGTTTACCGCATTGCAGGGAAATGATTGCAATTTCGGCTGTGATCCTTATCCCAATGGCACCCATCTGGGATCCGGCTGCTCGGATCCCTACGGCTCCGGCCTGAACGGCTCACAGAGTGGACTGGGACCGAAGTTCGAAGTCAACGCGACCACCGGGATCTTTCTTTATCCTTTCACCGCTCAAGGCCAACAAGGTGATGCCATCTACAAACGCCTTCAGGTCAAGACCGCCGATATCGACCCCAATCAGAACGCCGGTGCCCGCTATTTTGTGGAAGGTCATTACGTCACCCCCGACGACGCCGCCGCCGGCAACCAGGATAACAACGCCTCTTACCAGGAGATTACCGTCACCAACAACCCACCGACGTACACGATCAACTTGATTTCGAGCACCATGCGTGAGACTCCTGCCCTCCACGCCTGGCAGGCGGTCGATCCGGCCGTGTCGATCCAGACGATCAAAATCCCCAACGACAGGAATGTGGAACTGGGGTACAAGGTGACCGATCTGGGCGGTGGGATGTGGCATTATGAATACGCCCTCTACAACGTGAACTCGCACCGTTCGGCGCGATACTTCTCGGTCCCGATTCCCAGCGGCGTCAGCGTCTCGAACATCGGTTTCCACGACGTCGACTATCATAGTGGTGAGCCGTTCGACAGCACCGACTGGACCGCCACCGTAGCTGGCGGCAGTATCACCTGGGCAACCCAGACGTTCGTCGAAAACCCCAACGCCAACGCGCTGCGCTGGGGGACGCTCTACAACTTCCGCTTCGACGCTAACTCGCCGCCGGCCGGCGTGGTCGCCCACATCGGCCTGTTCGACTTCCTTAAACTGACCTCGGGGCCGGGCGGCGGCGGCCAGTCGCTGGTGCGAAAATTCGAGTATCAGTTTCAGACCGGCGATTTCGTGAACGTCATCACCCAGGGGCCGAGCTAATCGTCTGATAACATTCACTGTTGTCATTTCTTAAACCAAGGAGGGAGACGTGCGGGGTTCCAAACGTTTGCGGCAAGTGGTTGTGGTGGGTTCGATCGGGCTACTGGGCGCCGCTGGCAGCGGCGCGATGAGGGCCAAGCCGGCCGTGGCGGCCGGCATCGGTGCCGGGGAGCAGCGGGCGATCTGGCGCACCGGCGCTGGTCAGGTCACCCTATTGCCCCACTCCGAAACGCTAGCCGCGCTGGGGTTGGAACTCCAAACCTTGAGACAGACTGCGGTCAGCGAGAGGTTCCCGCAGATTGAATCCAGCTTCGCAATCGACGATCGCAGCGCCAGCTCGAGCCTGGCGTTCACCACCGGTCCCGGCGGCGGCTTCGACCTGCTCCTGGGCGGCCGGCTGCAGACCAGCGGCGAAATGCTGCTCGGCCTTCCCGACGGCACCCGTCTGGCTGTCGGCAACCTAGCTTTCCGCCTCCAGGGCAGTGGCGGCGGCGTGATCGATACCCTCAACACCAACCAGGAAATCTTCTATCTGACCTCCGGTCTGCTGCAGTTCAAGCGCGCCGATCAGCGCTTCGAATGGGTCGGCCTCGATCTCTATCTCAACAAGGCCTGGGCTGTTTCGGCCGGGATCCCCGGGGCCGCGGAGACGCCGATCGCCACGGTGGTGATCGAAGCGGCGGCGCTGCCGGCGCCGGAGCTTGCCGCCGAGCTCGCCGCGCTGCCGGCCGGAGAATCGGCGCAGCAGGCGGCTCCCCGCGGAGGAATCGGACCCGATGTGATCACCGGCGAAGTAGACACCCCGGTGAGCGATGGGCAGGTTGGCGCCATCAATGCCTACGCGATCGGCACGGTCTCGTGCAATGCCGGTGACGTGCCGCTCGAATGGTTCGCCAGCACTAACCACCACCCGGTCATCTCCCAAAACCTGTTTCGGCTCAAGGACGGCCGCTTCGAGCAGATCGGGCAGAGCTGGCTCAAGCACGGCTTCACCGCTCTGCAAGAGAATGCGTGCTTCAATGACTGCCAGGCCACCGCGGGGAACCATCTCGGTGTGCATTGCTCGGATCCGTACTGGGGCGGTCTCAACGACAACCAGACCGGGCTCGGTCCGAAATTCGAGGTCAACGCCTTTACCGGTTTCTTCCTCTATCCGTTCACTGGCCAAGGCCAGACCGGAGATGCGATCTACAAGCGGCTTCAGGTCCACACCGCTGATGTCGACCCGAACCAGAACGGCGGCGCTCTTTATTACGCCGAAGGCGAGTACATCATGCCGGACGACGCGGCCGCCGGAAACCAGTTCAACAACGCCTCCTATCGCAGGGTCACCTTCACCAACAACCCGCCGACCTACACCTTGAACGTGACCGACACAACGATGCGGCAACAAACGGCGATCTTAGCCTGGAAGGCCAACGATCCGCAGGTCACGATCATAACCATCTCGGTTCCGGGAGACGGGCGCTTGCAGCTCGGCTATAAAGTGACCAACCTGGGGGGCGGTGCCTATCACTACGAATACGCGCTCTACAACATGAACTCCTGGCGTTCGGTCCGCTCGTTTTCGGTTCCGCTTCCGCTCGGAGTCAGTCCGACTAACATCGGCTTTCACGACGTCGACTACCACAGCGGAGAGCCGTTCGACGGAAGCGATTGGAACGCCAGCATCGCGGGCGGAAGCATTACCTGGTATACCGTCAGCCTGACCGAAAACCCCAATGCCAATGCGCTGCGCTGGGGCACGCTCTACAACTTTCGCTTCGACGCCAGCTCGCCCCCGACCTTGGCGACCGCGACCCTCGGCCTGTTCAATCTGCGCCCGCTGACTAGCGGACCCGCAAACGGTGGTTCTTCGCTGCTGCGGATGATAGACGCTTCCGGCTCAACGGCGTCCTCGGTCGCCGCGGCAACCATGGGTCCGAGTTAGGGCGTTCCCCGCCCGTTGGCGGGCGTGCGCAGCAAGCCCATGGACGAGTCCCCCTGAATAGGCGCGTGCATTCATCCGGCATTTGTGCTTTAATATATTTTTTGCATTTAAGGGGCTATTGAGGAGGGACACTGTGGCGGGTTCGAAATGGGTGCGGCTGGTGGCGATGGTGGTCTGCTCGATCGGTGTACTGGGGTCCGGCGGCAGTAAACGAACACAAAAACAGGCTCCGACGGACAGCTCGGTCTGGCGCACGGTGGGCGGGCAGGTCATCCTGCTGCCCCACCAGGAATCCCTGGCTGAGCTCGGGCTCGGTCTGCGGGCAGCCCAGCAGACCGCAGTTAGCCGGACCTTCCCCAAGATCGATACGGCTTTCGCCCTCACCTCCGGACCCGACTCCGGCCTGGCCTTTACCAGCCGGGGCGCGGGCTTCGGCGCGCTGCTGCAAGGCAAACTCCAAAGCCTGGGGGCCTTGCTCCTGACCCTACGCAACGGCAGCAGCTTCACGCTCGGCAACCTGCGCTTCGACTTCGACCCGGACGGCGCGTGGACGGCCACCGACACCTCCAACACCGGACGCGTCGTGTTTTCGCTTTCCTCCGGGATGTTCCAGTTCGATCGGGCCAGCCGGAAGCTGGAGTGGGCCGGCCTCGACGTGAACCTGGATCCAGACTGGGCGGCGGCGGCCGGGATCCCGGAAGCCGGCGGCGCGTTGGTTGCCACCCTGTTCCTCGAAGCCCAGGCAGCGCCCGCTCCCGAGCTGGCCGAGCTGGCGGCCGCGCGCGGAATGGATGTGCCGGACGCGGTCTGCGTGGATTTTCCCGTGGCGTACGGACCCGATGTCATCGTCGGGGAGCTGACCGGCACCAGCTCGCCCAGCAGGCTGAGTAATTATGGCGCGGTCGGCGGTATCAGGGGCTATTCGGTGGGCACGACCTCCTGCAACCTCGGTGGTGAAGAGCTCGATTGGATCTCCAATACCAATCAGCACCCGGTGATCGGCCAGAACCTGTTCCGGCTCAAGGACGGCAGGTTCGAACAGATCGGACAGAGTTGGCTCAAGCATGGCTTCACGGCTCTACAAGGAACTACATGCTGCACCAATTGCCAGGCCTGGCCGAACGGAACGCACCTCGGCGTGCACTGCTCCGATCCGTACAGTTCCGGCCTGAACGGCCAACAGACGGGCCTAGGGCCCAAGTTCGAGGTCAATGCGTCCACCGGGGTGTTTGCGTATCCCTATACCGGTCAGGGCCAGACCGGTGATGCCATCTACAAGCATCTGCAGGTCCATGAAACCGACGTCGACCCAACGCTGAACGCCGGCGCGAGGTATTTCGTCGAAGGCCAATACGTCACTCAGGACGACGCTGCGGCCAATCACCAGGACAACAACTCCTCCTACCGGGAGGTGACCGCCGGCGCAGCGCCGGACTTCCACCTCACCTTCTCGGGTTCGACCATGCGCGAGCGCGCGGGAATCTACGGCTGGAAAGACAGCGATCCCACCGTCTCGATCACTGGGTTTGACATGAATGATGGCCACATGGATCTCGGTTTCAAGGAGACCAACCTCGGAGGCGGCAACTGGCATTACGAGTTCGCGCTCTTCAACATGAACTCAGACCTCTCGGTCCAATCCTTCTCGGTGCCGCGGCCGCCAGGAGCCATCCCGGCCAATATCGGCTTCCACGATGTCGACTACCACAGCGGCGAGCCGTTCGACGGCGCCGATTGGACAGCGACGGTGACCGCTGCAAGCATCACCTGGGCCACCCAGACCTTCGCTCAGAATCAGAATGCCAATGCGCTGCGCTGGGGCACGCTTTACAACTTTCGCTTCGACCTCAACCAGCGGCTGACCCATTTCCAGGTCATCCTCGAGCCGTTCAAGCCGGGCGGCAGTGCGATACGCGTAACCCCGGGATATGGACTCGCCACCGGTACCAGCACCGGCGCGCCGAGCGACCGCGTCCGGCTCCTCCAACCCGGATAACTCTCGTATAGGGCAAAATCGTAGGGGAGGAGCTTGCCCCGTTCTTGGGGCTTGCCTCCTCCCGTGGAGCGGGGCTACTCCAGCGCGGCTTCGAGGCGATCGAGAAAGGGGGCTTGCGCCTCCTTGATCTTCATGCGCGCCTCCGCGAGCGCAAAGAACTGCGCCCGATCGATCTCCGGAAAGCTCTGCTGCCGGCCAGAGAAACGGGGCCACTCGAAAGTGAACAGATTGCTCTGCAGCAATTGCCCTTCCAACCAGTCGCCTAAAAAGGCCCAGGCGTGGACGCGCTTGCCGCCTTTTTGCACGATCGTTCCCAATTCGAGGAAGGGAGCGCTCGGCTCGATCCCGATCTCCTCTTGAAACTCGCGAATTGCCGCGGCCAGCAACTCCTCGCCCGGCTGGATTTCGCCTTTCGGCACGGTCCAATGCCCCTGGTCTTTGTGGACGAACAGCGGGCCGCCGGGATGGGCGAGGAAAACCTCGAGCTGACCGGCGCGCCGGCGATACATCAAGAGTCCTGCACTGATCCGCGGCACCCGGATCAACTCTAATGTCCCGTCTGAGACGGGACATTAGAGCCGCGTAGCTTTCGGTCCACCTGCCCAGCCAGGGTCTCGATGTCCTTGGCGATCTGCCGCCCTTGGTCGCACAGGCCCCAGACCAAGTTGTTGAGCCAGCGGATGTCGTCGGTCAGACCGAAGCACGGTTTGCCGCGGGCGAACAGGAAGCCCAGCTCCGCGCTGGTCCCGGAATCGTGGTCGGGGCCGTTGAGCACCGCGACGATCGCGTCGCACTCCTCCAGCGCGTCGAGATCCTGTTGGAAGATTTGGCGGCGGCGCTCGGCGGAGAACTCGGTGAGCACGCCGGCATCGCGGTGGGGTAAGAAGGTGCGGTAACCGGCGCGCTCCAAGGCTGCGGCCACGCGTTCCAGATACTCGCGCTCCAGGCTGTTGAATAGCGGCCCGGCGACGTAAATCAAAGGCGCCTTTCGCGGTTGCGAGGACTTCGCCATGGCTTAGGCACTTCAGATTGTGCACCGGAACCCTCCGCCAGTGTAGGGGCGGGGTTCACCCCCGCCCGTGCGGCGCCCAGCGCTCGAAATGGGTGGCAAGGGCAGGCGAAGCTTGCCCTTGGACAGCAGCGGAATAACGCCTGCTTTGTCGCTGTTTGGGATCCAGTTCAAGGGCAGTCTGGCGACTGCCCTTGCCACCCGTTCACGCGTCTAGTGCCGGTCCAACTTGTTCCACCTATCCGCGACCGTTCCACTTCCCAGCGACTGTCGCTTCGTGTGACGCTTTGGTCTCAGGAGGAAGTAGTTGGAACGGCACTAGCCGGATACGTTATTCTGAAGCCACATGCCAATGAGCGCATTTCATCCGGCGGTGCAGAGCTGGTTCCGCACCCGCCTGGGCCAGCCGACCGCGCCCCAACGCGAGGGCTGGCCGCATATTCAAGCCGGGCGCCACACGCTGATCGCCGCGCCGACCGGTTCCGGCAAGACCCTGGCCGCCTTCTTGGCCGGGATCGACGCGCTGCTCAAGCAGGGCGACCAGCTCGGCGACCAAACGCAGGTGCTTTACGTCTCCCCGCTCAAAGCGCTCAGCAACGACATTCAGAAAAACCTCCAAGGTCCGTTGCACGAGATCCGCCAGGGCGACCCGTCCTTGCCCGAGGTCCGGGTCCTGGTGCGCACCGGCGATACCCCGGCGAGCGAGCGCACCGCGATGGCGCGGCGGCCGCCCCACATCCTGGTTACCACGCCCGAGTCGCTCTACATCCTGCTCACCAGCGCAGCGGGCCGGCGCATGCTGAGCGGAGTCCGGACCACGATCGTCGATGAGATCCATGCGCTGGCCCGCGACAAACGCGGATCGCACCTGGCGCTCTCGCTCGAGCGACTCGAAGCGCTGGCCGGACCGTTCCAACGCATCGGCTTGTCGGCCACCCAGAAGCCGCTCGAACAGGTCGGACACTTGTTGGTCGGGAGCGAGCGCGATTGCACCTGGATCGACAGCGGACACCTGCGCGATCTCGATCTGGCCGTCGAGGTGCCGCGCTCGCCGGTGGCGACGGTCTGCTCTCACGAGGTGTGGGAGGAGATCTACGCGCGGATGGCGCAGCTGATTCGCGAGCACCGCACCACGCTGATCTTCGTCGGCACCCGCAAGCTGGCCGAGCGTATCGCCGCGCGCCTGGCGAGCCTGCTCGGCCAGCAACATGTCACCTGCCATCACGGCAGCTTGTCGAAGCGGCACCGCCTCGAAGCCGAGCAGCGGCTCAAAGCCGGCGAGCTGCGCGCCCTGGTCGCCACCGCCTCGCTCGAGCTCGGCATCGACATCGGTGATGTGGAGCTCGCGATTCAGGTTGGCGCGGCGCGCTCGATCGCGACCTTGCTGCAGCGGATCGGCCGGGCCGGCCACAGCCTCGGGCGCCGCCCCAAAGGTCGGCTGTTTCCGCTCACCACCGACGAGCTGGTCGAAGCGGCGGCCCTAATGTGGGCGGTGCGGCGCGGTCTACTCGACCGGACTCCCCAGCCGGGGGCGCCGCTCGATATTCTGGCGCAGCAGATCGTCGCGGAATGCGTCGCCGGCCCGTGGGTCGAAGACGAGCTGTTCGAACGGCTGCGCCGCGCTTGGCCCTACCGCGCTCTGAGCCGACAGGATTTCGACGACGTAGTAGCGCTGCACACCCAAGGGCGCCGCGCGCTGCTGCACCGCGACGGCGTCGGCCGGCGTCTGCTGGCGACCCGCCGCGCCCGGCTCACCGCGATCACCTGCGGCGGCGCCATCCCCGACAACGCCGACTACCAGGTCCTGCTCGAACCGGAAGGGACTTTCATCGGCACGCTCAACGAAGACTTCGCGATCGAGTCGAACGTCGGCGACATTTTTCAACTCGGCAGCACGGCCTGGCGGATCCTCCGAATCCAGCCCGGCGTGGTGCGGGTGGCCGATGCCAAGGGCGAGCCACCGAATATTCCATTCTGGCTCGGGGAAGCGCCGTCCCGCACTGCCGAGCTCTCGGCGCTGGTCGCCGAGCTGCGCGAACGCTGCGAGGGGGTGGAGTGGCTGGTGCGCGAGACCGGCATCAGCGAGGGCGCGGCCCAGCAGATCGCCGAGTATGTGGAGTCAGGCCGCCGCGCCCTCGGCGCGGTGCCGACCCAGAAGCGCCTGATCCTGGAACGCTTCTTCGACGAAAGCGGCGGCATGCAGCTGGTGGTCCATTCGCCGTTCGGCGGGCGGATCAACCGCGCCTGGGGCCTGGCGCTGCGCAAGCGCTTCTGCCGCGGCTTCGGCTTCGAGCTGCAGGCGGCAGCCAACGAAGAGGCGATCGTACTTTCGCTCGGCACCCAGCACAGCTTCCCGCTCGAAGAGGTGTTCGACTTTTTGCACCCCAGCTCGGCCCGCGCGCTGCTGGTGCAGGCGCTGCTGGCGGCACCGATGTTCACCACCCGCTGGCGCTGGAACATCTCGCGCGCGCTGCTGCTCGAGCGCATGCGCAGCGGCCGGCGGGTGCCGGCGCCGCTACAGCGCATGCGGGCCGACGACCTGCTGGCCGAGGCGTTCCCGCAGGCGCTCGCCTGCGGCGAGACCTTGCCGCCCGGCGACATCCCGGTGCCGATGCAGCACCCGCTGGTGCGGCAGACGATCGAAGATTGTCTCACTGAAGCGATGGATGTCGATGGTTTCCTCGATTTGCTGCGCGGCCTGCACGATGGCTCGATTCAGCGGGTCGCGGTCGACTTGCCCGAGCCCTCCGCCTTCGCGTTGGGAATCCTGGCGGCCCAGCCTTACAGCTTTCTGGATGACGCTCCGCTCGAGGAGCGCCGCACCCAAGCGGTGATCGCGCGCCGGCGGCTCGATGTGAAGACCGCCGATGAGCTCGGCGCGCTGGACCCGGCCGCGATTCAGCGGGTCCGCGAGGAGGCCTGGCCCCAGCCGCGCAGCGCCGAGGAGGTGCACGAAGCGCTGCTGTGGATCGGATACGTGACTACCTCCGAGGCCGAGTCGTGGGCCGAGTGGGTCGAGGAGTTGCGCGGCGCCGGTCGCGCGGTCCTGGAAGGGGAGCGCTGGTTCGCGGCCGAGGCGCCGCGCGATCCCAAAGCCGTCTTGCGCGGCCGGCTCGAGGCGCTCGGCCCGATCGTCAGCGACGATCCTTTGCTTCTCGAGCTGGAACGCGAGGGAGTGGTCCTGCGCGGCCGCTTCGAAGGTCAGGCGGGTTGGTGCGACCGGCGGCTGCTCGCCCGCATCCACCGCTACACGCTCGAGCGGCTGCGGCGCGAGATCGAGCCGGTCAGCGCCGCCGAGTTCCTTAGGTTCCTCGCTTGCTGGCAGCACGCCGACCAGGAGTTCAAGCTCGACGGGCCGCGCGGGGTGGCCGAAGTGGTCCGGCAACTCGCCGGCTTCGAATTGCCGGCGGCTGCCTGGGAGGCGAGCGTGCTACCGGCGCGGGTACGTGGCTACAAGCGCGAGTGGCTCGACGAGCTGACCCTTTCGGGCGAAATCGCCTGGGGACGGATTTGGGGCGGCAGCGGCTGCCCGATTCGGACCACGCCGCTTTGCCTCCTGCCGCGCGAGGAGCTCGAGAGCTGGACCGGCCTGTCCGCTGCCGGGGCGGATCCGAACCTCAAACTGTCCGGCAACGCGCGCCTGGTCTTCGACGCGCTCGCCGAGCGTGGCGCGATGTTCCCTCAAGAGCTGGCGCGGGCCGCGCGGCTGCTGCCGTCCCACTTCGAGCTGGCCTTGAGCGAGCTGATCGCCCGCGGCCTGCTCACTTGCGACTCCTTTGCGGCGCTGCGCTGGCTGATCGTGCCGCCCTCGCGCCGCCGCGGCCCGCTTGCCTCGATCGGCCGCTGGAGCCTGCTGCGCCACCTGCCGGCGCAGAGGGCCGTTCGAGATGCCAGAGGCGCTCGAGTCGGGGTCCCAGATACGGAAGACCGAGGCGGTCAGGCCGGTGAGCCGGGCGCGAGTGCGCCCGAGGGGGTGCGGGGGAGTTCCCCCGCTCTAGATGCAGAATTCGTTGCGCGCCAGCTCTTGCG
>Ga0326597_10010231_pt1 | contig 12518 bp, 9 predicted proteins | sample RVTome_12_FD_203789 | JGI IMG/M metagenome (GOLD analysis project Ga0326597, IMG submission 203789) | Soil microbial communities from uranium-contaminated site in the Upper Colorado River Basin, Wyoming, United States - RVT100D185 | ecosystem: Environmental > Terrestrial > Soil > Contaminated >... | reverse complement strand
GGCCTCGTGTCGGCCGTTCGGTCTCGGGTCCTGCCTACGCGCCCCGAGGCCCCGCTCCGCTGGAGCGGGTAAAGACGAACCGGCCGGCCTTCAGCTTCGGCGACATCGTGCGGGCATTATGCCCATCTGGGCACCAAGGTCAACCTGGGGCGACACCGAGGGTAGGGATAGGAGCGCAAGGCGAGAGCCTGCCGCTGCCACCGCCGCGAGGGCGGACAGGGAAACGGACTGCATCGGAATCGTCGACTCGCCCTGCGATTCCGATGCGGCAATGCGGAAGGAGGGACTCGAACCCCCACGCCCTCTCGGGCACACGGTCCTAAGCCGTGCGCGTCTGCCATTCCGCCACTTCCGCGCGGTGCCACAGAGTCTACCGCACGCCGGCGTGCTATCCTTCAAGGTCGTCCACGTCGAGCGCGGCCCGCAGGGGTGGCCCGCAATCCCAACGAGCGAGGTCCAGAGTCTTGAAGGTCGACTACATCGAGGAGACGTCGGTCCGGAAGGCGCTCGCCTTCGAGGTCGAGCCCGAGGTCGTCCAGGTCGAGATCGAGCGGCGGACGCGAGAGCTCGCCCGCAAGGTCAAGCTGCCGGGATTTCGGCCGGGCAAGATCCCCGCCCAGGTCGTCAAGGACCGCTTCCGCAGCGAGATCCTCGGCGACGCCGCCGAGGCGATCGTGAACCGGGTGGTCTTCCAGGAGCTGGACGGGCGGGGCCTCAAGCCCCTCGCCGCCCCCCGCGTCGAGGAGCTCAAGATCGACGAGGGTCAGCCCCTCACCTTCCGCGCGGTATTCGAGACGCTTCCCCTGGTCGACCTCCCGGACTGGAAGGGCCTTCGCGTCAGCGTCAAGGGTCCTGCCGTCACCGACGAGGCGATCACCGCCGAGATCGATCGGGTGCGCGAGGAGAAGGCCCGCTTCGACGCGGTCGAGGATCGGCCCGCGCACAGCGGCGACCACGTCGTGGTCGACCTTCTCTGGCGGCCGCTCGAAGGGGGAAAGGGCGACCGGGACGAAGGCGCGCTGATCGAGATCGGCCACCAGGGCAATCACGAGGACATGAACAAGGGCCTCGCCGGGATGGCGGTCGGCGAGACGAAGGACATCGACGTCGCGTGGGGTCCCGACGCGGCGGCGTCCATCGCCGGCAAGATCGTCCGGTACACCGTCACCCTCAAGGGCATCAAGAAGAAGGTGCTCCCCGAGGCGGACGACGAGTTCGCCAAGGACCTCGGCGAGTTCGAAAGCCTCGAGGAGCTGCGGGCGAAGATCCGCGAGCAGCTCGACAAGGAGGAGGAGCGGCGGGTCGATCGCGACACCAGGACGGCGCTCGTCGAGGCCCTGGCGGCCAAGGCCGACTTCGAGGTTCCCGACGCCCTCGTCGAGCACCACATGACCGCGCGCACGGAAAACATCGCTCGCGGCCTCGCCTACCGGGGAATCGACCCGCGCAAGGTCGGCGTCAACTGGAACGAGTACCGCGAGTCCACCCGCGAGGACTCGGTCAAGGCCGCCCGGGCCGACATCCTCCTCGACGAGATCGCCCGTCGCGAGGGGATCGAGCCCCTCGACGTCGAGGTCGAGAACGAGGTCGCGCGCCTCGCCGAACGGGCCGGCAAGTCCAAAGAGGCCCTGCGGTTGCAGATGCAGAAGGACGGCGACCTTTCGGCACTGCGCAGCCGCATCCGCGAAGAGAAGACCCTTGACTTGGTCAAGGCCAGTGCTAGTATCGAGCTAACATGAGCTCTCACAATGCCTTCGCGGGCACGCTCGTCCCGATGGTGGTCGAGCAGACCGCCCGCGGAGAGCGGGCCTACGACATCTACTCGCGGCTCCTCAAGGACAACATCGTCTTCATCGGGACGCCCGTCGACGACATGATGGCGAACCTGATCATCGCCCAGCTCCTGTTCCTCGAGGCCGAGGATCCGGAGAAGGACATCCACGTCTACGTCAACAGCCCGGGCGGGTCGACCAGCGCCGGGCTCGCGATCTACGACACGATGCAGCTCATCCGCCCCGACGTGCAGACGATCTGCGTGGGCCAGGCGGCGTCCATGGGGGCCGTGCTCCTCGCCGCCGGCACCAAGGGCAAGCGCTTTGCGCTGCCCAACTCCCGCATCCTCATCCACCAGCCGTGGGGTGGCACGCAGGGGCAGGCCTCCGACATCGCCATCCAGGCGAAGGAGATCCTCCGGGTGAAGGACCGCCTCAACCAGATCCTGTCGAGCCACACGGGCCAGCCGCTCGAGAAGATCGTGACCGACGCTGATCGCGACTTCATCATGGACGCGGAGCAGGCGAAAGCCTACGGCCTCGTCGATCACGTGATCAGCCGGCGGGAAAGATAGCCCATATGCCAGAAGCCACGGCCCACAGCCACGAGCGGCGAGCGAAGCGGGATTCACTCCCGCGCAGCGAGCGGGGGGCTTGGGGGGGGCGGCGCAGCACCCCCCAGGTGAAGTGATGAAAAAAGGCACGGGCGAGACCGAGACCCTGCGCTGCTCGTTCTGCAACAAGGATCAAAACGACGTCCGCAAGCTCATCGCCGGACCCACCGTGTTCATCTGCGACGAGTGCGTGGACGTGTGCAACGACATCATCGCCGACGACCGGCGGTCGGAGGGCCGGACGAGCCGGGTCGGCCTCCCCACTCCCCAGGAGATCAAGAAGTTCCTCGACGAGTACGTGATCGGACAGGAGCAGGCCAAGAAGAAGCTCGCCGTCGCCGTCTACAACCACTACAAGCGCATCGAGATCGCCAAGCAGCGCGGACGCAACGAGGTCGAGCTGACCAAGGCCAACATCCTCCTCATCGGGCCCACCGGCACCGGCAAGACGCTGCTCGCCCAGACGCTCGCCCGGCTCCTGTCGGTCCCCTTCACGATCGTCGACGCGACAACGCTGACCGAAGCCGGCTACGTCGGCGAGGACGTCGAGAACATCATCCTCAAGCTGCTCCAGTCGGCGGGGGGGGACATCGAGCGATGCCAGGAAGGCATCATCTACATCGACGAGATCGACAAGATCTCGCGCAAGGACGAGAACCCCTCGATCACGCGTGACGTCTCCGGGGAGGGCGTGCAGCAGGCGCTGCTCAAGATCCTCGAGGGCACCGTCGCCAACGTCCCGCCCCAGGGCGGCCGCAAGCACCCGCACCAGGAGTTCTACCAGGTCGACACCACCAACATCCTGTTCGTCTGCGGCGGCGCGTTCGTGGGACTCGACAAGATCATCGAGCGGCGGGTGGGCAAGAAGACCCTGGGCTTCCGCACCGACCGCACGCCGCCCAAGCCCCGCACGAGCGACAAGCCGGCGGTGCTCGGCCAGATCCAGCCACCCGACCTCATCCGCTACGGCCTGATCCCCGAGTTCGTCGGACGCTTGCCGGTCGTGGCCAACCTCCACGACCTCGACAAGGCGGCCCTCGTGGAGATCCTCACCGCCCCCAAGAACGCCGTCGTCCGCCAGTACCAGCGGCTGTTCGAGTACGAGAACGTGAAGCTGCGCTTCACCGACGACGCCCTCGACGCCATCGCCGAGCTCGCCATCGAGCGCAAGATCGGCGCGCGTGGGCTGCGCATGATCATCGAAGACCTGATGCTCGACCTGATGTACAACCTGCCCTCGATGAAGAAGGTGCGGGAGTGCGTGGTCACCCGCGAGGTCGTCCTCGACCGCGAGAAGCCCGTGACCCTCATCGAGAAGGCCGGCTAGCCCCGACGCCCGGCAGCCGATCGCTTGCGGCACTCAGGGAACGAGAGCCGCCCGCGCACGGACGGAGCGTGCTAAGTTAGTACCGACCCGGCGGGTCCACCGCGGCCCGCCCCAGCGGACGTGAGCGAGGGAACTTGTTCGGGCGTGACAAGATGGACATGATCGAAACCCTTCCGATGGTGCCCCTGCGGGATGTCGTGGTGTTTCCGCACATGATGATCCCGTTCGTGATCGGGAGGCCGAGCTCCATCAAGGCCCTCGAATACGCGCTCGCGCGGGGCAAGAGGATCTTCCTCTCCGCCCAGCACGACGCCACCCAGGACGAGCCCGCTCCCGAGGAGATCTACACCCTGGGCACGGTGTGCAACATCGTGCAGAGCCTCAAGCTGCCCGACGGCAACGTCAAGGTCCTGGTGGAGGGCCTCGAGCGCGCGCGGGCCCTCGAGTTCCCCGAGGAGGGCGCCTTCCGCAAGGTGGTGGTGAAGGTGGTCGCCGCCGAGCCCGAAGACGCGACCGGCCTCGAGGGCCTGATGTCCAAGGCCATCGGTCTCTTCGAGCAGTACGTCAAGCTCTCGAACAGCCTCCACTACGACGCGATGCTCGCCGCGGTGCGGGTGGAGGACCCGGGCAAGCTGGCCGACACCATCGCCTCGCACCTCACGGCGCCGGTCGAGGAGAAGCAGAACCTCCTGGAGATCTTCTCCCCCCAGGAGAGGCTCACCCGGATCGCCTCGATCCTCGAGGCGGAGGTCGACAAGCTCAACGTCGACCGCCGGATCCAGGGACGCGTCAAGAAGCAGATGGAGCGTGCCCAGAAGGAGTACTACCTCAACGAGAAGATGAAGGCGATCCAGAAGGAGCTCGGACGCAAGGACGAGCGCACGAACGAGGTCGACGACCTTCGGAAGAAGATCGAGCTCGCCCGGATGCCGAAGGAGGCCGAGGAGAAGGCGCTCGCCGAGCTCAAGCGGCTGGAGGCCATGCCGCCCATGTCGGCCGAGGCGACGGTTTCCCGGAACTACCTCGACTGGCTGATCGCCGTCCCGTGGACGAAGAAGACCCGCGAGCGCAAGGACCTCCACGCCGCCGAGAAGATCCTCAACGACGACCACTACGGGCTCGAGAAAGTAAAGGAGCGGATCGTCGAGTTCCTCGCCGTGCGGCAGCTCGTCAACAACCCCAAGGGCCCGATCCTCTGCTTCGTCGGGCCCCCCGGCGTGGGCAAGACGTCGCTCGCGCGGTCGATCGCCCGCTGCACCAACCGCAAGTTCGTCCGCCTCTCCCTCGGAGGTGTCCGCGACGAGGCCGAGGTCCGCGGTCACCGGCGGACCTACATCGGGGCCTTTCCCGGCCAGATCATCCAGATGATGAAGAAGGCCACGACCCGCAACCCGGTGTTCCTCCTCGACGAGGTCGACAAGATGTCGATGGACTTCCGGGGCGACCCATCCTCGGCCCTCCTCGAGGTCCTCGACCCCGAGCAGAACTACAGCTTCACCGACCACTATCTCGACACCGAGTACGACCTCTCCTCGGTCTTCTTCATCGCCACCGCCAACGTCCTCCACACGATTCCCCAGGCCCTCCAGGACCGGCTCGAGGTGATCCGCCTCCCCGGGTACACGGAGCACGAGAAGATCGAGATCGCCCAGCGTCACCTGCTGCCCAAGCAGATCAAGTCGCACGGGCTCAAGCCCGAGAACGTCAGCTTCGCCAACACCGCCCTCGAGGAGCTCGTGAGGCGCTACACCCGGGAAGCCGGCGTGCGCAACATGGAGCGCGAGATCTCCAGCATCCTCCGCAAGGTCGCCCGAAAGGTGGTCCTCGAGGGCCGGGACTACTCGGTCGAGATCAACGCCGACAACCTCAACGACTTTCTCGGAGTTCCCCGCTACCGCCACACGCAGAGGGAGGAGCAGAACGAGATCGGCCTCGCCACCGGCCTCGCGTGGACGGAGGTGGGCGGAGAGATCCTCCCCATCGAGGTCACCCTGATGCCGGGCAAGGGAGCCCTGCGCCTCACCGGCAAGCTCGGCGACGTGATGCAGGAGTCGGCCCACGCCGCGATGTCGTTCGTCCGGTCGCGAGCCGAGGAGTACAACATCGCCCGTGACTTCAACCGCCGCCTCGACGTCCACATCCACGTGCCCGAGGGGGCGATCCCCAAGGACGGCCCCTCCGCGGGAATCACGATGTGCACCGCCCTCGTGTCGGCGCTGACCCGGATGCCTGTGCGCCGCGACGTCGCGATGACCGGCGAGATCACCCTGCGCGGCAAGGTGCTGCCCATCGGCGGGGTGAAGGAGAAGCTCCTGGCCGCCCACCGCATCGGCGTGTCGGTGGTGATCCTTCCCCGCGAGAACGAGAAGGACCTCGCCGACGTTCCCAAGAACGTCCTCGAGATCCTCCGGGTGGAGCTGGTCGACCACATCGACGAGGTCCTGAAGATCGCGCTCCTCCCGCCGGAGTCGTCCCCGACGCGCGTCACCGACGACGAGCGGGGAGAAGGCCTGGGCCGCGTGCCCGACGGAATGACCCACTGAAGCGGCCGGCCGCAGCGCGCCCGAAGGCGCGCCGGCACCGCGGTGGCGAGATTGAAACCGCAGAACGTGACCTTCACCGGGAGTGCGTCCTCCTCCGCCCAGTTCCCGCGCGACGGTTTGCCCGAGGTGGCGTTCCTCGGGCGCTCCAACGTGGGAAAGAGCAGCCTGCTCAACGCGCTCTCGGGCACGCGGGGCCTCGCCCGGGTCTCCTCGGAGCCGGGACGAACGCGCCTCGTCAACTTCTTTCAGGTGCGGGGTGCCACGCGCCCCGGCGGTGCCGGCCGGGGAGACCTGTACCTCGTGGACCTGCCCGGCTACGGCTATGCCAAGGTGCCCGTCGACGTGCGCGAGAGCTGGAAGCGCCTCGTCTCTTCGTACCTCGACGAACGCGAGGTCCTGCGCCTGTGCGTCTTCATCGTCGACGCACGGCACGACCCGACCGAGGGCGACGAGCAGCTGCGTGAGTGGCTCGACCACCACCAGACGGCCTACGTGGTCGCCGCCAACAAGATCGACAAGCTCGGTCGTGGCGAGGCGCGGCGCCGCGAGCGTGAGCTTCGGGACGGGATCGGAAAGGGTGCGCTGGGGGTCGTGCCGGTGAGCGCCGCCCGGGGAACCGGCATCGAGGAGCTGTGGAGCATCATCCGGGGGGCGGCCCTCGCCCGCCCGGAGGCGAGGGATTGATGGACCAGGAAGTGCAGGCCAGCCAGGAGCAGCCGGAGCCGGTGGCCCTCTCCAGCCTCAAGGAGATGACCATCCAGAACCTCAACGAGGTGGCTTTGGGGCTGGGTCTCGACGACGCGGCGGGGCTGAAGAAGGGCGATCTCATCTTCCGCGTGCTGCAGGCGCAGGCGGAGAAGACGGGGCTCCTCTTTGCCGAGGGCGTCCTCGAGCTCATGCCCGACCGTTACGGGTTCCTCCGTTCCCCCGCGGCGAGCTATCTCGCGGGACCGGACGACATCTACGTGTCCCCCTCCCAGATCCGGCGCTTCAACCTGCGCACCGGCGACACGGTGAGCGGCCTCGTGCGCTCTCCACGCGAGGGCGAGCGCTACTTCGCCCTGGTCAAGGTAGAGGCGATCAACTTCGACCCGCCGGAGGAGGCGCTCGAGAAGGTCATCTTCGACAACCTCACGCCCCTCTACCCCAGCGAGCGCCTGCGGCTGGAGACCACATCCGACAACATGACGGCGCGCGTGCTCGACATGCTCACCCCGATCGGAAAGGGGCAGCGCGGGCTCATCGTCGCCGCCCCCCGGACGGGAAAGACGCTGATCCTCCAGAACATCGCCAACTCGATCGCGGTGAACCACCCCGAGGTGGTCCTGATCGTGCTGCTGATCGACGAGCGCCCCGAGGAGGTCACCGACATGGTCCGCTCGGTGAAGGGGGAGGTCGTCTCCTCCACCTTCGACGAGCCGGCCACCCGCCACGTGCAGGTGGCGGAGATGGTGATCGAGAAGGCGCGGCGCCTGGTCGAGCACCGGCGCGACGTCGTGATCCTCCTCGACTCGATCACCCGCCTCGCCCGCGCCTACAACGCCGTGGTGCCTTCCTCGGGCAAGGTGCTCTCCGGCGGCGTCGACGCGAACGCCCTGCAGCGTCCCAAGCGCTTCTTCGGCGCCGCCCGCAACATCGAGGACGGAGGCTCGCTGTCGATCATCGCCACCGCCCTCGTGGAGACCGGCTCGCGCATGGACGACGTGATCTTCGAGGAGTTCAAGGGGACGGGAAACTCCGAGATCGTCCTCGACCGCAAGATGGCCGACCGGCGGATGTACCCCGCCGTCGACATCAACCGCTCGGGAACGCGCAAGGAAGAGCTCCTCCTCCCCCGCGACGAGCTCAACCGCGTCTGGATCCTGCGCAAGGTTCTCTCGCCGCTCCCCCCGGTCGAGGCCATGGAGCTCATCCTCGACAAGCTCGCGAAGACGAAGACGAACAAGGACTTCCTCGAGGGAATGACGGTGGCCTGACCAAGCCTCGAGCGCAGAGTCGCCCATAGCTCGAGGAATAGGCCGTTGCCGCACTCCCCCCCCGCTGCTGCCAATCGCCAGAGTAGGGTTGCGTCGCTGGTCCCGTCCTCCCGTCGACCAAAAATGGAGCCCTTGCCCGCATTGGTCTGACCAACTAGACTCACGGGAGGAGGATTGGCTTGAGGAAGGTGAACATCTACGAGGCAAAGACGCGGCTCTCCCAGCTCGTGGAGGAGGCGGCATCGGGTGAGGACGTCGTGATCGCCCGGGCCGGACGGCCAGTGGCCCGCCTGACACGGTTGAAGGAGTCGGGTCGGAAGCGGCGCCTGGGACTCCTGGACGGGCGTTTCAAGATCCCCGACGACTTCAACCGGCCCCTCCCGGCAGAGGTCGTGCAGATCTTCGAGAGCGACTGATGCACCTCCTCCTCGACACTCACCTCCTCTTGTGGGCGTCCGCGAGGAGCCGTCGTCTTCCCAAGGAAGCTCGTCGATTCCTGGAAGACCCGAGGAACGACATTCACTTCAGCGCGGTCAGCCTCTGGGAGATCGCGATCAAGTTGGGGCTGGGGCGCAAGGACCTCCGAGTGGACCTCGGCCTCCTCCGGCCCGCCCTGTCCGAGATGGGCTTCGTCGAGCTGCCGATGAAGGGGGCCCACGCCGAGCGGGTCGTCGACTTGCCGCCCATTCACAGGGACCCCTTCGACCGAATGCTGGTCGCGCAGAGCCTGTGTGAAACGTTCACGCTGCTCACGAACGACGACGCCCTCGCGCCCTATGGCAACGTCGTGAGAGTCGTGCCGTAGCCCACCGCGCGCCTCACCCGACTCTCGACTGCCGCATTCCGCGCGCGCTCCGCGAGGAGCGTGCTGTGAGCGCGACAGGCGAGCCGGATTCGAGGTGTACGCCTCAACTGGGTGCGCACTGAGCTGGCGCGTAGCTCCAAACCGGCGAGCTCTGCCGGGATCTGGGTCTGGTCATCGACCGGGAAGGGTTGTAGGCTCGCCACGGTCATTCTTCGGTGCGGAGGGCGGCTCCATGGCGCTGCCGGCCGGAACACGCCTCGGCCCCTTCGAGATCCTCGCGCCCCTCGGAGCAGGTGGGATGGGTGAGGTTTACCGCGCCCGCGATCCCCGGCTCGAGCGCGATGTCGCCATCAAGGTGCTCCCCCCCAACCGCATGGCCGACGAGGGACGGCGCCGACGCTTCGTCCAGGAGGCTCGCGCCGCCTCCGCCCTGAACCACCCGAACATCGTCACGATCCACGAGATCGAGTCCGACGGTGGGGCGGACTTCATCGTCATGGAGCTGGTCGAGGGGGAAACGCTGGGCGGCTGCCTCCGCCGCGGACGTCTGTCCCTGCGCGAGACGCTTCCGATCGCCCGGCAGCTGGCCGACGCCCTCTCGCGCGCCCACGCCGCGGGCATCGTCCACCGCGACCTCAAGACGTCCAACGTGATGGTGAGCCCGGATGGCCTCGTCAAGGTCCTCGACCTCGGCCTCGCCAAGCTCGTGACCCCGGAGGACTCGGACACCAGGGCCGAGACGCTCTCCGCGGATTCGGCGGACGGGGCGCTCACCACGACGGGGAGAGTCACGGGGACGGCGGGCTACATGTCGCCCGAGCAGGCCACGGGCGGCCATGTCGATGCGCGCAGCGACGTGTTCAGCTGCGGGGCGGTCCTCTACGAGATGGCGACGGGCTGTCGCGCCTTCACCGGCCCGTCCTGGGCCGACACGCTTTCCGCCGTGATCCGGGAGGAGCCGAAGCCGCCCCGGGAGCTGGTCCCGGCTCTCCCCCGCGAGCTCGAGCGGCTGATCGAGCGCTGCCTGCGAAAGGAGCCCGGGCGCCGCTACCAGAGCATGGTCGACGTGAAACTCGTGCTCGAGCAGATCGAACAGGACTCGCAGGCGGATCCCGCTCGGTCCCCGCAGGCGCCCTGGCCCGGCCGCAGACGCCGGTGGCTCGTGGCGGCTGCGCTCGCCATCCTGCTCGCCCTGGCCGGAGGGTGGCTGCTGCTGCGGACACGCGAGGCCCCCCTCCCGCCCCCGCGCGTCGTGCCCGTCACCGCCAGCCGTGGTGAGGAACGCTGGCCGAGTTTCTCGCCGGACGGGGAGCAGCTCGCTTACTCGTGGGACGGTGAGGAAGGAGACAACGAGGACATCTACCTCACCATGATCGGCTCCTCCGTCGTCCGCCGCCTGACCTCCTGTCCGGAGGCGGACGAGGCACCAAACTGGTCGCCCGACGGACGACAGATCGCGTTCGTCCGTCACCCCGCCACCGGACCCGGCACCATCCACCTCGTCTCGCCCCTCGGCGGCTCGGCCCGCAAGCTCAGCGACTTCCCCACCCGGTCCTCGCTCTCCTGGTCCCCCGATGGACGCTGGCTCGCCGCGGTGCGAGCCCCGACCTCGAGCGAGCCCGACCCGGACGCAGGGGGCATTCATCTGATCTCCGTCTCCGGCGGTGAGCCGCGTCGGCTCACGCGTGCCAGACCGTCGGGCGACGACCGCAATCCGGCGTTCTCCCCGGACGGCCGCCGCCTGGCCTTTGCGTCATGTGCGGGGGCAGCCCCCTGGTGGTGCGAGATCCACGTGCTCGACCTGGACGCTGATCTCGTCCCGCGGCCGCCTCCCCGCACCGTCGCGCGGCCAGGCCGGACGGCCGGCGGCCTCGGCTGGATGCGGGATGGCGCCTCGGTCATCTACCGCGTCGAGGAGGGGCCCTTCCTCCAGTATCTGTGGCGGGTGGACGCCGCGGGCCGTCGCCCACCCGAGCGGATCGAGATCGCTGGGGCCCGGGTCATCGACCTCGCCGTGGCGCCCTCCCGGGACCGGCTGGCCTTCGCCCGACACCGGAGCGACTTCGACATCTGTCGCTTTGCGCCCGGGCACGACCCGGAGGTCGTCCTTGGCTCCTCCTTCTACGAAGGTGCCGCGGACTTCTCGCCCGACGGCCGCCGGATCGCGTTCGAGTCGGCCCGCTCCGCGGAGAGGATGGAGATCTGGCTGGCCTCGGCCGACGGGTCCCACGTCGAGCAGCTCACGCGGGGGCCGGGACGCTGGCAGGGCTCGCCGCGCTGGTCCCCGGACGGCCGTTCGATCGCCTTCGACTCCCGGGGGGAGGACGGGCACTGGGACATCTGGACAATCGCGGCGGAAGGGGGCCCACCCCACCGCCTCACGTGGCACCCGGGGAGTGAGAACCAGCCGAACTGGTCCCGCGACGGGAGATGGATCTAGTTCTCCTCCGAGCGCGCTGGCTCCCGCCAGATCTGGCGTATCCCGGCGGAAGGCGGCGACGAGGAGCAGGTGACGCAGGGAGGTGCCGGTTTCAAGGCGTTGGAGTCGATGGACGGACGCACGCTCCTCTTCCGACGGGCCGAGACGGATTCGCCCGTCGTGGCGCTCACGCTCGCGGAAAGGACCGAGCGCGCGATGAGCGAATGCGTGTCCGGCTGGGGCGGCGCTTTCGGGGTCGCCACGGACGGCCTCTACTACGTCGATTGCAGCCCCGAGGCGCCGGCGCTGCATCGCCCTCGACCTCGCGCGCGGCCACGACCAAACCCTGGGAGTGCTGGAGAGGTTCGCGGGCTTCCCCATCGCCGTCTCGCCCGACGGGCAGACCGTCCTCTATCCCAGGGTCGTGAGCGAGGGGAGCGACATCATGCTGATCGAGAACTTCCGGTAGGAACGGAGGCCGACGGTCGCTCACCGGTTCTCGCCCCGATCGTCCGTCCCCCGGAGGGACCGCCCGTTCCCTCGGGCCACCGCTTGTTCCCTGGAACGACCGTCTGTTCCCAGCAATCCCGACGGCTCTCTCACGGCCTCGCAGACGTGCCCAGGCAACCCTAAGGCCGCCCCGCCCTGCGTCGATCCAGCCCGGAGAACAGCATCTGGCGTGTGCCATCGGTGGGTGGCGAGGAAACCGAGGTGGTGCCCTGCCCCCCTCCCCTACCTACGACGACTGGGCCCTTTCGCAAAGCGGTCTCTGCTACTCAACCGAGCGGGCGCGGCCTTTCGGAAGTGGGGACGACTCCTTTCGGGTGCGAGTTCCGACGGAGTACACGACCCGGCTTCTCAACTTCGATTCCAGCGCGGTGCCCGAGCTCCTTCGGAAGGAGGGCCCTTTCAAGCAGGGCTGGCTCGCCCGTCTCCCCCGACGAGGAGTGGATCGGCTACGGCCAGCAGCCGATCGCGACATCCGAGCTGATCCTGGCCGAGAGCTTCCGCCGAGCCGGGCCGCGGGCCGCCTTGGACCTACTGCCTGACCGTGAGGCCCCT
>Ga0326597_10010230_pt1 | contig 12520 bp, 11 predicted proteins | sample RVTome_12_FD_203789 | JGI IMG/M metagenome (GOLD analysis project Ga0326597, IMG submission 203789) | Soil microbial communities from uranium-contaminated site in the Upper Colorado River Basin, Wyoming, United States - RVT100D185 | ecosystem: Environmental > Terrestrial > Soil > Contaminated >... | reverse complement strand
GCTCCGCCCTCAGTTCCGTGGGCAGCGCCCGACCATCCCACAAAGCAAGCGTCTCGAGCCGCAGCCGAGCGCTGCCCTTGATCGTCATGCGTACGCCTTGGGCGACGAGCAACGACTGCATGCGCACCCGATGCGCGAGCCGCTCGCGCTTCAGACGTTCCAGTTCCCGGTGCAGGTGCCTGGCGTCTTCCTCTTCGATGCTGGGCACGCGCACCACGCTCCAGCCGCCGCGCTCGCCGGCGTGATGGCGAATGAGCTTTACGAGCAACCTCTCGCCATCGAGCCGGTCGGTCTTGACGTGACGAAGCCTGCGGCTCACTTCGATCGAGGCGGCATCGGCCACCTCGTTCTCGATGCCGACGCTCCTCAAGTGCCGGTGCAACCAGAACCCATCCCGGCCCGCCTCGTAGCAGCTCACCACCCGGGCCGAGGTCGGCATCCCGAAGCGCTCCTTGGCCTTCGCCACCGCGCAGGCAAGCTTCATCAGGTCGGCCGCAGACACCGTCACCTGGCGGCGCTTGGCACCATCGCTCAACGCCAGCCTCCAGGTCTTGCTGCTCAACTCCAGCGCCATGTACAACACCGGCGCCGTTGCGCTACCTTCCGTTCCATGGGTCGCGTGGTTCATCTTCTGGCTCCTTCTCTCTTAACGGGTTGAGAAAGCCACCAGAGGTTAACCACTGCGGCCCTACATAGGATCTATCCGTTGGCGGACACTGCGGCTCGCTAGTTACCGAACTTCGACCGCTACAATAAAGACATAGCCGCGAGCGACGATTCAGCGCGGCTTAAGTCGGGAGGCGGCAAAGGCGTGCGGTTCGATTCCCGCCGCCTCTATCTCACCGGCGCCTTCCGAAGATGCAAAGGCAATTTCACGTCCCACACGATCCCGAACCAAGCCAGCAACCGGAGGATCATGTATCCGAAGTCGATCTCCCACCATCGAAAGCCCAATCGTGCTGAATAGGGGCAGTAGTGATGGTTGTTATGCCAACCTTCCCCGAAGGCCAGCAATCCGATAATGAAATTGTTGCGACTATCATCGGCCGTGCGAAAGGACCGCGTCCCGTATAGGTGACATACAGAGCCGATGCAGAACACCAAGTGGTATTGGCAAACCGTGCTAAGCACGCTGCCCCAAATAAGGAGCTGGGATCCGGTTACGCCCACGCTCGGGTCGTGCATCCGCCATAGCTCGCCGATCAGATACATGACCAGGGCGTGGCCGAAGATTGGCACGTAGCTGTAGCGCTGAAGCAGCCGCATCTCGGGTAGCCGGGCCCAAGGCGAGACGAGATCTTCGCGCACGGGATGCATCCGCGAAGAAAACAACCATCCCATGTGGCTCCAGAACACCCCAGTACGAGGTGAATGAACGTCGCCGTGTCTATCGGCGTGCTTGTGATGGTGAAGGTGATGGCCGACCCACCACAGCGGACCATTTTGGCCCGCTAGCGTGCCAAGCAGCGCAAAAATGAATTGGACAGGGCGGCTCGTGGCAAACGAACGATGTGCGAGTAGGCGGTGATAGCCGATGCTGACCCCAATAAGCTGGGCGAGGAGAGTGCCGGCGAAGGCCGCGAGCGCAGCGCCGCTATAGCCGACGAAGAAGATCAAGACACACGCTGCGTGAATTGCGACCAACGGAACAACAAGAGACAAGTAGCCAAGCGATAAGCGACCGTCGGCAGCTGCTCGAGTGCCCATCCTTCTCGCCCCCTCCCCTGACGGGCACTTATAGCCGATAGGGTCGGCGGGGTCAATTTGAAGGCTACGATCAGCATCCCCTGCCGCGACTGCGGGGCGATATGTCGTTGACCGGACCTAGCCCGCATCATAGGATGGTTATCCTTCGTTCAGTGCTCGGGTCGAGGTGCGTCATGCGCTGTTTGCGCTGCGACCAACCTAATTCAGCCGACGCGCTGTTCTGCGGTAATTGCGGCCAATCAATGGCAGCCGCAACTTGCCCAGCCTGCAGCAAGACCAACGCGCCCGAAAGCCGTTTCTGCAATGGCTGCGGTGCTGAGTTGAAGCCGGCCCGCGAAGCTCATTGGCAGACCGCGCCTCGCTCATACACCCCGGCTTACCTCGCCGAGCGGATTCTTACGTCACGCGCGGCCCTCGAAGGCGAAAGAAAACTGGTGACCGTGCTGTTTTGCGACATTGCGAACTCGACCGACCTGGCGGAGCGAATCGGTCCCGAGGGGATGCACGCGCTCTTGAATCGTTTCTTTGAACTCGCGCTCGACGTGGTCCATCGCTATGAAGGCACGATCAATCAATTCCTCGGCGATGGCCTCATGGCGCTGTTTGGCGCGCCTATCACGCACGAAGATCACGCGCGCCGAGCGGTGCTCGCCGCCATAGGCATCCAGCGCATCGAGCGCGAGCAGTTTGAGCAACTGAGAGTAGCCGGCCAGGCGTTGAGGCTGCGAATGGGGCTGAACACCGGTCACGTCGTCGTTGGCAGCATTGGGGACAACCTGCGCATGGACTATACCGCGGTGGGGGGGACCACCAACGTAGCGGCGCGACTTCAGCAGCTCGCGGAACCGGGGACGATTCTTGTTAGCGAACCGACCGCGCGCCTCGTGACCGGATATGTGCACACGGAGGCGGCTGGCGCGCTCGTTATTAAGGGCAAGAGCGAGCCGGTCGTCGCGCACCGCATCGTGGGAGTTGGTCTGCGGCGCTCCCCGCTGGACGGCACTGCGGCAAGGCGATTGAGCCGCTTCGCCGGGCGCGAGCGCGAATTTGGTCACTTGCGCGAGGCGCTCGCTAACGTGGAAGCCGGTCATGGGCAAGCCGTGGCCGTGATCGGCGAGGCAGGGATTGGAAAGTCACGGCTCGTATACGAATTCCGGCAAAGCCTGGAGGCCGACCAGGTCACGTACCTGGAAGGGCGATGCCTCTCCTATGGTCGCGCCATTCCGTACTTGCCGATCTTGGAGCTGTTGCGGCACAACGCGCAAATCGCGGAGGCGGATGACGCGGACGTCGTCACCGAGAAGACCGCAGCCGCGCTACGCGAACTCGGGATGAGCATAGCGGAATTCGCTCCATACTTGCTTCATTTTTTCGGCATCCATACAGGCACAGAGCAGCTCGAAGCATTGACGCCTGAAGCGATCAAGGCCCGCACATTCGAAGCCATCCGGCGGATGGCGCTGCTGGGGAGCCGTCTCAGACCGATCATCTTCTCGGTAGAGGATCTGCACTGGGTGGACAGCACTTCAGAGGAATGTATAACGCAGCTCGCGGAGGTTATCTCGGAGGCACGCATCATGCTGCTTTGCACGTATCGCCCGGATTATTCGCCTCGCTGGATCAAGAGTTCTCACGCCAGTCAGATTAGTCTTGCCCCCCTCTCATCACGCGCAAGCTTGGAAGTTGTCCACTCCGTTTTCGGCGCGGACGCGTTCAGCGAAGATATTGGACGTCTGATTCTTGAACGCGCAGAAGGCAATCCCTTTTTCCTCGAAGAGATAGCGAAGGCGGTGCGCGAACAGACTAACCGCGATTCGGCGGTCCTTGTGCCCGACACCGTCCAAGGCGTGCTCATGGCACGCATCGACCGCCTACCCGAAGAGATGCGAGAGGTATTGCAGACCGCGTCGGTCCTTGGACGGGAGTTTTCCTTGCGGATGTTGCGCGCGATCTGGACGGGGGCGAGCACGCCGGAGCCGCATTTGCTCGCTCTCAAACATCAAGAGTTCGTCTACGAGCGGCCGGATGTCGATGAACCGGTCTACGTATTCAAGCACGCGCTCACGCAAGATGTGGTGTACGAAAGCCTCCTCGAATCGCGTCGGCGAGCTTTACACGCAGCGGCGGGGCGCGCGTTGGAGGCGCTGCACCAGGATCGCCTTGACGAAGCAGTGGACCGGCTAGCTCACCACTATTCCAAGGCGGGTGATGCATCGAAGGCCATCGTTTACCTGCTCCGCTCGGCGGCAAAGGCGGCTCGCGTATACGCCAATGCCGACGCCGTGAAGGCTTTGCAAGAGGCCCTCGCCATGGTCGGCGAGCTACTGCCCGAGGAGCGCGACCACACGACTCTTACAGTCCTATTGCCGCTCGCACATTCACTCTATTTGTCAGCGCGCAACGCGGACTGCCGGGACGTTCTCCTGCGACATGGCGAGCAAGCGCAGCGTGTGCGCAATCCACAGCTCCTGGGTGGGTACTTTTTCTGGCTAGGCCATGCCTACACCTATCTCGGCAATCAAGAAGAAGCGCGCCATTGCGCAGGAAAAGCCATCGACGAGGCAAATCGCGCTGGCGATCCAATCGTGGCAGGAAAGGCCTACTACGTGCTGGCGCGCGCGGCGTTCTGGTCTGCACAGTTCCGCCACGGCCGCGAGGAAGGTCTGCGTGCAGTGTCATTATTGGAGAATACGACCGAGCGCTGGTGGCTGGGCCAATCCGAATGGATCGTCGCCGCGAACTTTTACCTAATGGGAGAGTTCGAGTCCGGGCTGGCCGCGCTGCAGCGTTGTGATGCTGTTGGCGATACGATCGGTGACCCACGGCTGCGCACCTATGCCGCATGGACGGCAGGGGCGATTCACGGCACCGCTGGCGAATGGGAAAAAGCCGTGGAGGCCTGCGAATTGGGCTTGAAGCGTTCGCCCGATCCCATGAATACGGCTGCCGCGCTCGGATACCTGGGCGCCGCGTTGATCGAAAAGGGCGCCTTCGCCGAGGCGATTTCTCCGCTGTCGCGAGCGGTCGAGCAGATGGCTCGCTTCAAATTCTTGCCACTGCTTGGTTGGTTCCAAAGCTTCTTGGCGGACGCCCACAGGCTAACCGGACAACTCGATAGCGCACACATGCTCTCTATGGGCGCCATCGAGGCGTGCACTCAGGCGCAGTTCCGGTTTGGCGTGGCTATGGCTCGTCGTGCCCGCGGCAGAGTTGCTCAGGCGGCGGGCGCAGTCGCAGAAGCCGAAGCAGACTTTCAGAGTGCTTCGGAGCAGTTCGCGGAAACCGACGCGCGCTTCGAGCTCGGACGCACTCACCTCGACTTTGCGGTTCTTCGGCGCGTGCAAGGCGACAAGGACGCTGCCGCGCGCCATCTCGCTGAGGCCCACTCGCATTTTTCGGCGCTGCGAGTGCCAAGGTATATTGCCCGGGCGCAAGATGCCGCGTCCGAGATGGGCGTGGTGCTGGCAGGCGCCAGCCTTTCACAATGAAGTTGCGGTCGAGCGTCTAAAGTCCTTGAGCGCCAACGTCAATTTGGGCGGGAAAATGGCGCAAGGCTTTCTTGTGTGGAAGCGCGTGAAGGAGCGAGTCGAGCGGCTGAACCCAATGGGTTCACGTTGACGAACAGCATCCGCGCCCATCTGAAATCTGTCCGCTGGCTGCGACTAGTTCAGCCCTCGGTGCCCGGCGTTGTTCGGGCGTCGTTGGTTTCAAGCGCGAGACGTACGCTGGCCGTATCTGGCCATTCGCCACGGGCAATTCCGCCACTATGGCTTAGCTATCATTCCAAGCCGATCTCTGTCGAGGGTGCGCCGTGCGATTTCTGAAATACGACGCGATAACTTTCAAGCTCGCCGTCACGCTGGAACTGGTGTGCGCTACCCCATAGGTACAGTTGGAACAAGCGATAGGTTCGCTCGCCATACCGCCGCGCCAGATCACCATGCGCGGCTTCCAGATTCCGCGCCCAGCGCTGCAGTGTAAGAAAGTAGCTATGCCGATCGTTTTGCAGCGCAATCGGTTCGAAGCGCGTGCGATTTGCCGCCGCCAGGAGCTCCGGCATGACCACAGGAGTGTGGGAGCCTGGAAACACATGACGATAGGTAAATGAACTCACATTGAATTTCTTTCGATTTGCCGCGAAATCCATGTAGAGCCGGCCATTGGTCTTCAGGAGCTGGTCAAATTTTGCGAACAGGCGAGTGTAGTCGGGCAGATGTTCCATTACGCCTAGCAAAACAATAGCGTCGTACCGCCGCGCCGATGGATACGCGAAGATACTCTCGTAGACCGCCTCCAGCGTGCACGGAAGATCGTGCGTCGCACACCATGGCCGGAGAAATTCATACTGCTGCGGAGAGATTGTCAGCATAGTCACATTCACGCCTCGCACACCGGCATAGTGTGCAAACGATCCCCATCCGGCGCCGACGTCGAGCGCGTGGGAGCCCGCTGACAATCGGCACGCGCGGATGATGTAGTTGAGCTTGTTCTCAGCCGCGTCTTCAAGGGGCTGCTCGTCGGATTGGAAGAGTGCCTGGGAGTAGAGCCTCTGACGCTTGTCCAGAAAGGCAAAGTAGAAATCATTGCCGTAGTCGTAGTGCCGAGCCACCCAGTCCTTGTCACTGCGCACTTTCCCGAAAAGCAGCGGCCGCAAGAACCGCCATAGCGAATCCAGGAGGTGCCAGTCGGAGGAGATTCTTCGCAGATCGAGGGCAGCGAGAAAGTCGCCCTCGAAGTCGACATCTCCGTTCACATAGGCCTCGCCGATGGCGGCCTCGTCGAGCGATTCCAATGCGCGCAGCGACTTACGTGTGCGCAGACGCAAGGTGAACGACGCAGGACCGCGACTGCCAATGCGATGGACGACGCCGTTTGGCAGTACCAAGTCGAATGCCGACGTGGGCAGATCTGCCAGGCGCCGTCGCAACGTTCGTACCACGGACGGCTCGCGCTCGGCCCGGCCGGACTCGAGAGATACAGCCGTGGGCAAAGGCGGTAGTTGCGTCATCTGATCGCCTCCACATGAATTAGGCGCTTGCTGCTGTCGAGCAACCTCAGCCGGTGCACTTCCATGCGGTACGCTCCCAATGAAAACGCGTGACGAGCTATCTCGTTCCCTCAGGGAGAGCAGCGACGGGAACGGTCTCAAGGTCACCGCGGTCTCGATTCGAGAGCCACGCTCCAAGCACGACATAGACCGTCACAAAGAGGCATAGCTGGAGGCGCCCGACCGTCATGATCGGCGAGGCCCACGGGATTAGGGCGAGGCTGATGACCAGCGCCACGCGCGTCCACAGATAGTAGCCTTCCGAAACAGGTGAAAGCGGACGGTAGTCCTCACCGCGAATCGCAAGCCCGATCTGCCGCAAACCGAAGAAATCATTGTGGTTCATGAGTACGATACTAGTCATGTGGACAATCCCAAGGAGCACAAAGACGATCTGTACCGCTTGCGTGGCGGCGGGCGATGGAAACTCCCAGAGTCGGAGCGGGATCGGCCGCCAAGCGAAACACAGGAGCACGGCCAAGAGAGCCGACAGCAGATTGTAGGTCGCACGTTCCAAATTGCGACCGATTAGGAGTCGCGTGCTCTTCTTGACGGATGTGCGGGCCCAGGCGCTGTGAAATAACCCGAAGCCGATCATGATTACGGCGTTCCAGGTGACCGCCTCCAACGGGGGAAAGCTGTCCCCTTCATCCAATCGAATCGGAAACGAACTGAATTCACCCAACCAGCCAAAAAACAGAACGAGGCTGACCATCGAGCTCACGTAAGACACCGTCCCATAGGCCGCCAGCGCGAATGCGCGCATATTTGTCCCTCGGTGACGCAACTCAACTATTCCACCATCGGCGATATCTAATCCCCACTCTTGGGTAGGCCGGATTCAATCAAAGCAACACCCTTGCGATGGACCCGCGCAGCGGCTCATTCGGCGTAGCCAAGCCGAGGATCTCCCTCGGCCGGAACAATGCCGCGTAAGACTTTAGTATGGCTTCGCCCCAGCCCAGCGTGCGATACGGATAGCCGTTTCGGTAGCAAAGATCCTTTACCAGCGGCGCAATCTTTGGATAGTAGACATGGCAGATATAGGGAAAGAGGTGGTGTTCGATCTGGTACTGCACGCCATTGCACATAAGGCCGCCGATGAAGCCAGTGCGAAAATTTAGCGTCGTCTGCGTCTGCCGCATTGCCGCGTCCCGCTCAGACGCCACCACTTCGAGCAGACTTGCTTCCGCCGGGAAGTGAGCCGGCGCGAAGGCGAAGAACATGAAATGCCCGGCCGCTGCGATTCGAAGGAAGTACAGCAACAATCCCTCCGGGACGGACAAGAATATGCACGGAAGTACGATCCAGACGCCTACATGTCCGAGCAATACGCACATATCGAGTATGTGCTCGGGCCGGCGAGTCCTGCGATCGAGCAACCTCCCGACTAGATGTGCCCAACTCGCGCGTTGCACATTGAACCCATTCAGCGTGACCGCGAGCGGAAAGACCCAACCCTGCACATGTCGGTAGTAGAACGCCATCACAGGTCCTGCGGGCAGAACTTCCGACTGGTTCAGGGCAAAAAAAGGCATCAGATCGCAGTCGTCGTCGACCCCTACAATGTTCGGGTTCGGATGGTGCACGACGTTGTGCTTGTGCCGCCAATAATCGGCCGACACCATGGCCATGAAGGGATTGCCGAAATAAGCGAGCGCTGAGTTTGCCCATTGCCAAGGTAGCGCCGTGCCATGAGCGGCGGTGTGCGCGCAAGTCATGATTCCGGTCAGTCCAAGCGTCGAGATGAGTAGTCCGGCTCCCTTGCTCCACCAAGGGTCGAACAGCAACCAGATCGCGAGCCCTCCAAGGGTCAGCGCGAAGTTATACAACCATCCCGCCAGTATTCGCGCCGTCGCGGGGCGAAAAAAGCCGCGCCGCCGGAATTCGGCTTGCATCTCTACGATTTCACCTCTCATCCTGTTTTCTATCATCGCTAAACCTCTTCGAACGGCCGCGAACCTCAGACACGCGCGAGCGGGGGCCGCGCCGACCGAGACGCCGCGAACAGAGTTTGATAGACGGCAGAATCGGACGCGACAGCCGCGGCAATCCCGCAGTGAAAATAGTATTCCCACATACGTAGAAAAGCCTCGTCATAACGCGCGAGAAGGCGCGTTCGGTTTGCGCGAAAACGCTTGAGCCAGCCGAGCACAGTGTAAGCGTAGTGCTGTGCGATGTTCTCAACGTCCAGAATTGCCAGGCCGGCCAGTTCCAGCCCGCACGCGATCTCCGATAGACGGGGTTGGTTGGAGTTCGGAAAGATATACTTCTGGATGAACGGGTCGTGAAGGTTTCGGCTCGCATTGCAGCCGATGGTATGCACGAGTCCAAACCCGTCGCGCGCGAGGTGGTGCGCGACAGTCTGAAAGTAGGCGCTGTAAAGCCGGCGTGGGACGTGCTCTAGCATGCCTACGCTTACGATGCGGTCATATTCGCCCGAGACCTCGCGGAAGTCGCCGAACTCGATGTTGATGCGATCGGAAAGTCCGGCCTCCGCCACGCGGCGGCGAGCGGCTGCGGCGTGTGCGCGGCTAAGCGTTACTCCCGTACCTCGGGCGCCGTACTCCCGAGCGGCGAATATCAGCAGCCCGCCGAAGCCGCAGCCAATATCGAGCAGTCGGTTGTCAACTCTAAGTTGCAGCTTGCGGCAAATTCGATCCATCTTTGTGTGCTGCAGTGTATTTAGATCATCGCGAGGCGAAAGGGCAAAGCCGCATGAATAGTTCATATCGCTGTCGAGGAAGCTTTCGAACAGGTCATCGCCGATGTCGTAGTGACGGCGGACGCTTTTTCCCATGCCTTCCAAGACGGCCCGCGTCCGGTAATAGGACGCCCGGATCCTCAAGCGCACGTCGCGCCACAACCGCTCGTCGATGCGTGAGCGCAGGCACGCGGCCAGAAATTCGTGCAGCTCGCCCTCCGCGACGGTGAAGTCGCCATCCATGAAGGCTTCCCCCAGGCCAAGATTGCCGTAGCGGACCACGCGCGAGAAAAAACGCGGGTTATGGATATGAAGGGTCGTATTAGAACCGCCGGCTGCCCCAGCGGAAACTTCGAAGTCGCGAACCCGGAACCGTACGGAGTCGGAAACAAGAAAGCGATTAAGAAGTTCGACAAGGAACTTCCCGGATTCCGGGAGCGAGGCAGATTTCGAGGAGGACACGCCGCTCTGCAGACGTTCGTGCTCATCTTCACCAATGAGATCCGCATTGCGCACATGTCCTGTAATCGAATGTAGGCGGGGCGGCACCAAGGTCCCTCCTATTTAGCCTTCATGGGTGGACTGTAGGAGCGCGCCACCCTTTTCGCGATCTTCGAAGCCTTCATGACATCGCCCGCGGTCTCGAGGGGGATCGACTTGAATGCGGAGAATGTGCCGGCCATCACCGCTGGAGCGATCGCGCCGATGTATTCGGCGTTTCCGGGCATGTCGGCGATTACCATGATGTGGTGCTCCTGACCGAACATCCGTAGAAGCCGAGCAGCTTGCCGCCGGCGGCCTCGAGCGCCTTCTTCGACGCCGCTTCACGTCGGGGATCGGTCTGGCTCATCGCCACGATTTCCAGCCGATCGCCCTTTCGTAGCACGACGTTGATCGAGGAAACGCCGCGCGCGTCCGCGAACCACTTCGAGCCGCTCCGCGCCATCGCTTCGAACACCGGCTGTGGATCCGACGGCGAGCTGTTGATCACGCGCAGAATTTCACTGATTACCGTCTGCCGTTCGAGCGCCGCCCTGCGCTGTCCGCGCTCTTGCGTGAGCGCAAGACGCAAGCTCTCCACGGTCGGCTGTGGAGACCGAGCGCGCTGCTTGCTTGATCTTCTCTTGCCCCTTGTGCCACGGTTCCCTCCCCAGGAAGCCCGCAACGAGCAGGTGCGCCGGTATCCTACCTCTATGACAGCCCGGCAGACGCACGACCCATACCACTTCCAGAGTGCGCAGATGGTCGAAGGGTATCTCGGGCTAGCGAGGCGCGGAGAACGAATTGCGCTCGTTGGGGGTACGGCTGGGGGTATTAACGCGTGGACTTGACCAACTCTTGGTCCACTACTGTCCTAGGAAAGCCACCTACGTGCGGGATCCGGTTGACGCCGCCTCCACCAAACGACGACGCGGCGAGCTCCATTCACCAAGCGCGCCAGCCAGAATGGAGCGGGAAGTAAAGGCCTCGGCTCGCCTGGCCCAGCGCTGCAGCGTAGACGTTGAGCTGAGCGGCATAGCGTTCACGTTCGCTATCCAGGAAGCTTTCGATGTTTGCCCCCTCGTGGCGGCTGGTCTTGAAGTCGACCACCCAGCGTATGCCGTCGGAGGACCTGAAGACCCGATCCATAACGAAGGTGCGAACTCCCGCAACCGATCGCACGCGCATACGAAGCTCGCTGCGCGCTTCCGGGTGCTTGCCGAGAATCCAGCGCCCGCGGTCGTCTGCGAGCGTTCCGGTCAGAGCTCTCAAGACCATTTCGGAGGCGCGCTTAACCTCTCCGTTTGGAACACCTCGGCGCCCAAGCTCCTCGGTGAATTGCGGCAACAGTGAGGCCACGCGCCGAGCATCCCAGCCGCGAAGCTCGTCCTCGGCAATGCGCTGCAGCCAGCGATGAACCACGGTACCGACGTGCCGTGCAGTTTCGCCCACCCAGGAGAACTCGATCTCCTGCTCGGTGCGGCCCTCCTCCGGCTCGGTCCAGCGGACGGCGGGTGGAGTAGCTGGTAGCGCGTAGCGCGAAGAGAGGCGCTTGAGCTTGAAGATTTGCGCGGGCGCGCCGAGTTCGGAGGCGGCGGGAGGAAAGCCGGTCTGGGAGAAGACTTCTTCGGCGACGGGCCAGGCGCGGGCGAGGAGGGAGCGCTTGTGGGGGGGCGCGGAGGGTGCCGTCCTCGTCGCACTTGCCGCAGGCGAGGAGGTGCAGACGCTTGGCGGCGCGGGTGGCGGCGACGTATTAGATTTTTACCAATAGCGGCTCGCGAGACGACATAAGCGCCATTGTGCGACGCTGCGCCGGGGCTGCGTAGCACCAAGGGGGGATTTCATGGAACGTCGCGCGGGCAGCCTCGGATTGATTTGCCTATCCGTTCAACGAATCCAGTTCTCCGCCGCGAGACCGGGCACCCGCGCAAACTCCCGCATGTTCCCGGTAACTACGGTGGCGCCGATACTCAATGCATGCGCGGCCAGCAATGTATCCATCGGGCCGATCTTGATGCCGCGCGGCTCCAGGTACGCTCGAATTCGGCCCGCATGCACCGCCGCCAATTCGTCGAAATCCAGAAATTGAAAGTTGAGCAGCACCCGCCATACCAGGATTCTCTTCGCCTCGGGGGCCTCGGCCTTGGCGATCATCGTCTGCAGCTCGGAGAGCGTGATCGTCGAGATCAGACGTTGATCTGTGGCGAGTCCGTCAATTCGGCGGGCGAACTGCTCCCAGCCCGCGCGGTGATGCACCAACGCCGAAATGGCGTTGGTGTCGAACATCCAATTCACCGACCGCGCTTCTTGCGCGCCGGGCGCAGCGCGGCATCCGCGCGACGGTCCGTCCACCCGGGTTGATCGCGTGCCGCGAGTTTGATCGGGCCGATCTCCCTGAGCAGATTCAGCAGATTGCCCTTGCGTCGAGGCAGGATGGAAATGCGGCGCATGGCGTTCACACGCCCGACAGCCGGGCGTTGGCGAACGTCAGGCGCTCGACCAGGATCTCCATGAAGGCGCGGTCGAACTTGTGCCGGCAGACGTCGGAGGCCTGCGCGAGCTTTTGCGTGGGCACCGAGATG
>Ga0326597_10010229_pt1 | contig 12521 bp, 7 predicted proteins | sample RVTome_12_FD_203789 | JGI IMG/M metagenome (GOLD analysis project Ga0326597, IMG submission 203789) | Soil microbial communities from uranium-contaminated site in the Upper Colorado River Basin, Wyoming, United States - RVT100D185 | ecosystem: Environmental > Terrestrial > Soil > Contaminated >... | reverse complement strand
TTGTGATCCCCAAGCCGTATTGGGTGAGCTTTCCGGAAATGGTCAAACTCGCCGGTGGTGTGCCGGTCTACGTCACCGGCGCCGAGGACAATGATTATAAGCTGACACCAAGTGACCTCGAATCCGTGCTGACCGATCGAACGCGGATGTTCATTTTTAATTCCCCCTCAAACCCCAGCGGTGTGACCTATCACCCCCATGAGGTTCGAGCGCTGGCCGAGGTACTCCAGGATCGCGACTTGACCGTCATCTCCGACGAGATTTACGATCGGTTGATCTATGACGGACAACAGTCGATCAGTTACGCCGCCACCAGCGACGAAGCCTACGCCCAAACGATCACCCTTAACGCCGCTTCCAAGACGTACGCAATGACCGGTTGGCGATTGGGCTACATTGCCGGGCCGGTGCCGGTGGTCCAGGCAATCGCCAAGCTCCAATCACAGAGCACCAGCGGCGCGGCCACGTTCAACCAACACGCGTTGGTGGCGGCATTGATGGCCGATCAAGGCGACGTGGAAAAAATGCGCGTGGAGTTTCAGCGGCGTGGGCTCCATATGCACCAGCGTCTGACCGCGATGCCGGGCGTTCGTTGCCCCAGACCCACGGGCGCGTTCTACTGTTTCCCGAATCTTTCCGCGGCGTTTACCAAGCTGGGCATGTCAGGCTCGGCCGAGTTCGCCGATCGCTTGCTTGAAGAGGCCCGGGTAGCGGTGGTGCCGGGCGTTGCTTTCGGCATGGATAAGCACGTACGCCTATCCTTTGCAACGAGCATGGAGTTGATCAACGAAGGGCTCAGCCGGATCGAGAAGTTTCTCCGAACGAACCCGATATAGCCGAAAGACTATTATGCCATGTCCATGACGCACTACACCAGTGTCGCCGCTCTGGATTTGGGATCAAAGGCGTCGCGAAGGGCGTCGCCGATAAAGTTAAGCGCCAACAGCGTGACCACTAGAAACGCACAAGGAAAGACGATCAGCCACCAATAGCCGACGAATGTATTAACGGCTTCCACGCCATCGGCCGCCAACCGCCCCAGAGACGGCGTCGGCTGCTGAATGCCGATCCCCAAGAAGCTCAGTAACGACTCCTGTAGAATCGCTTGCGGGACAACCAACGCCCCATACGTGAAGATCGTACCCACCAGATTGGGTAGCAGGTGGGTACGGACAACGTAAACCGGTCCGGCACCCACCGCCCGCGCCGCTTCCACGAACAATTCATTCTTAAGCGAAAGAACCTGACCACGAATCACCCGAGCCATGGTCAGCCAACTGACACCGCCGATGGCCATGAAAAGAATGACCATATCGGCGTATCCCGAATGGCCTGCGAAAAGAGCGGTGAGTGGCCGGGTCAAGGCGATCTTGAGCAAGATGACCATGAGGATGTAAGGCAGGCCGTACAGGGTGTCCACGATCCGCATCAGCGCTTGATCCACAAGCCCCCCCGCCATCGCCGCCATCGCCCCCCAAGTTACGCCGATGATGACAGCCACCATCGCCGCAGCTAAACCGATCGCCAGGCTCACCAGGAACCCTGGAAGGACCCGGTAAAACAGGCTCCGACCAAGATCGTCATGTCCGAACCATGACCCCGCACGGTGGGCGAATGCACTTGAAGTGTCACGCGGCGTATGGTCCGCGGCCTGATTGGAATCCAACTGAACAGGCGACCACGCCGGCGGATGCCGCACGGAGCGCGTCAACTCCTGCGCGTTATGCCAGCGCACCGAAAACGGGAGCATCACCAGACTCAGAAGGATCAATCCGAAAAGTACGATCGCGCTCGCCTGAGCGGTTCGACTGCGCAATAATCGACGCAACGGATTGTTGATCGTTCGCTTTTCGCAGTTCACCATCACACCCCCTCCGCAATCCGCGGATCGAGCATGGCGCAAACCAAGTCGACGAACAAATTGAATAGCACCAGAAGCGTGGCAAAGACAAGTACCGTACTCAAAATTAAACCGGCGTCGCGATTCAGGGCGGCGTTCACAAAATGCTGACCCATGCCCGGCACTCCGAAGACTTTCTCTACAACGAACGACCCCGTCATGGCCTGTGCCATCGCCGGACCCAGAAAGCTGACCACCGGGAGGATGGCCACCGGCAACGCGTGTTTCCAGATAACGCCACGCTTGCTCGCCCCCTTGGCGATGGCCGTCCGCACAAAATCACTCCCCAGAGCGTCGAGCATGCCGGTGCGCGTCAACCGCGCGACACACGCGATAAACGGCAACGCCAAGGTCAAGGCCGGCAATGGCAGATGGGCGATCGTACCCCATCCACCGATGGGAGCCAGATTCAAATATACCGAAAAAACAATCAGCAACGCCGATCCGGTGACAAACGTGGGCAGCGATAATCCCAAGAGCACCAACGTGAGGCACGACACGTCGATCCATGTCCTACGCCGCACGGCACTCACCACCCCCATCGGCACGCCGATCAGAACGGCGATCAGGACGGCCATCAGACCGATCAACATGGATACCGGCAACGACGACGCGATGACCTGATTGCACGTCCAATCGTTGTAGGTAAACGTCGGTCCGAAATCCAGTTTCAGTGCCCCAACAAGGAACTGCCAGAAATAGACCCAGTTGTTGTCCATGTCGTATTGCGCCCGAAGGGCCATCTCTGCTTCGGGCGGTATGTGGTGTTGCCCCTGTTGAAACGGATTGCCGGGCAGGGCAATCACCATCAAGAACGTGAGCACGTAAACGCACGCAACGGTTAACGCGCCCAGCCTGAGTCTTCGAAGAATCGGGGATCTCATCGATCGACCTTCACGGATTGAAAAGGGAACCAGAGACGCGCATTGGTGTACAAACCGCTGACATAGGGCTTGATCGCAACGGGCGTTGCGTAATGAAGGATCGGGACAATCGGAAAATCTTCCTCCACTACGATCGCTTCCGCCTGGCGGAGTAGTGCCGTACGTTTGTCCGTATCCCCTTCGGCTTCGGCACGATCCAGCAGCGTATCATAGCGCGCGCCGGCGTAGCCGCTGTCGTTATTGCCGTTGCCCGTCCTAAGACAGTCAAGAAATGTGGTCGGATCGGTGTAGTCGGCGTACCAATTTCCGCGAGCGACCATGAATCGATGGTTAGCCTTATCCTCCGCAAACGTTTTGCTCTCGCGACTTCTAAGCTCGATACCTACGCCGAGCGATTCTTCCCACATGCGTGCCAGGGCTTGACTCACCAGTTCGTCACTCGGCGTATAGAGCAGTTCGATCGGCGGCAAACCCTCACCCCCGGGATAACCCGCTTCAACCAGCAACTGCCGCGCCGCCTCTACGTCGCGATCCAGCCCTGAAGGAGGCGTGTAGCCCGAAATCACATCGGGCGGCACAAAACTTTTAGCCACGCGGTCCCCTCGGCGAAGCACCTGTTCTACGATACCCTTCTTATTGAGGGCGAGGGCGAAGGCCTTCCGTACGCGGCGATCGACAAAAGGATTCGCTACACCATTCACTTCATCGCTGACGCAATTGAAATTCAGAAAGTAGGTGGCCAGCACCGGGCAAAGATAATAATCCTTACGCTCACCGCTCAACGAAAGACGAGCGATTTCGTGATCATAGGGAACGTCCATCGCGGGGAGAAAATCGACGCGCCCCGCTTCATAGGCCATGATCGCGGCGCTGATGTTCTCGTACACCAGCATGTCAACCGTCCGACAGTGCATCTTCTCGGCCATGCGATGAAATGGGTTGACCGCCATCCGTACACGACGCTTGAACGTCCAGTCGCTCAGCCGATAGGCGCCGTTTGTAATCAACCCCGGATAGCCGTTACGACGGTACAGCGGTTTGGTCCACTGCGGATCATAGACCACCAGCCCCTCGGCCGTTATCGGTGCCCCTTCCGGCCGCATACGTAGCAGGTCGATTGATTCGTGAACGGGTAGAAATACAGGCAAGCCGAGCAAATCCAGGAAGTACGGGCACGACGTTGTCAGCCGTACAACGAGTGTGCGCGGATCACGTGCTTCGATTCCCACATGGTCGAAGCGAGTGTCCAGCTCGCCGACATGTCGGGTAAAGACATCATCATAAACGCCGGCCCAATCAATGGAGAGGTCTTCGATTTGTTGCGATAATTCCCCATCGGGATTGATTATTCCGGCCAGGATCGGCAGGCGTGCGATGGCCGGCGCGTGCGTCTCTTTGATTCCCCAACCATCGCGCAACCGCTCGAGCGCCGACAATTGCGTCACGGCCTCGATTCGCCATGCCACATAATCCGCAGCGCCAACAATACGATCCGTAATGAGAAACATATAGTCAGCCGAGCTGCCGGGCTCGATCGCACGCCGCCAACCACGAACGAAATCCTGCGCCGTGACGCCGTCACCGTTGGACCACCGAGCATCATTACGAATGGTAAACGTATAAGTTAGCCCGCCGTCCGAAATCATCGGTGGAAACTCGGCGCTCGCCCCCAGCGGCTCCAGCGTTTGAGGATCCCACGTCGTCAGTCCTTCCCAGAGGTTGAGCGCAACGCGAAAGTCTTGCGTCCAACTCATCCGCGAAGGATCAAGCGTATGAATGCCCGAAGGATTGACGTAGGTGAGATCGGCGCGCGGCGATGTCGATCCGAGCGCATACACGACCAGCGCGAAAAGAAGGAGCGTGATACCGGCCGCCAGAATCTTAAGCTTCATCGAGCCGACGATATTCCAATCAAGAGAAGCCAGCCGGCAACCCATTGCAAAACAGTTGGTTACCTGTGTGGCACCGGCATCTTGCCGGTGAAGACACTGGCTGGAAGCCGGTACCACACCTTTTCAACGAACTGTCAGGGGGCGCCGGCTGGCACATTCCATGGTGCGGCGTTTAGCACGCCTTTCGTCCCGTCCGTCGCGTTTCCCACCCAGCGGTAGGCTTCTTGAAGAATGGCTCGGCTCTTACCTGCACCACCGGCCGACAAGGCATCGCGTATCTTACCGCCCTGATTCCCGCCAACCACGCCTTCCAGCACGTCCTCCGCACCGTCCAACACGCGTTCGACCATGTCCAACTCCGCGAACCCCAATCCGGGGACATCATAACGCTCGGCGGCGAACCGAAGAAAAACAGCAACGCGGCTCACCAGTTGAGATTTTTGCGCGGTGCTTAGTGCCTCTTGGACGGCACTAGATCGGAAGAACTCAAAGGCGTACAACTCGGCGCCATCCTCCACGAATCCCAACTTGCGCCGATCCTCCAACCGCTTATCAAATAATGCCGTGTAGGCGTCGAACACGGCACCGACCTGACCGGGAATCGCCAGAACTTCGTAAATGCGCCCTAGAACAACCGGACTCTTTTCGGTCAGGCCGACGTCGCGCAGCGATTGAACGGTCTGGGTCAGTTTCGCCTGATCCGCCGCCACGGAGGATTGCTGCCTCAACAACCCCAGCACGCAAACAAACCGGGCTGGCGCCTCGGCAAGCTTGAGCCCGGCCATAAGCCCGACGTAAGTCTCGGGCCGATTCATATCCACTAATACACGAGCGAGCGCGTGCGCCGCGTCCGCCGCAATCGCTGGACTGGCGAATTGCGTGGCCGCAATCTCCGCCGTTTGGGTGACGAGTTGTACTGTAAACTGAGGCGAATTCCCGGAGTCGGAAACTTGCTTCGCAAAGCAATCGCGAAAGGAGGCCCAATCCTTAAACCCGTCGATTTGCCCCTGTACCCAATCCGAAATCCGCCGCTGATCGGATGCACCAATGTTCGCCCGTCCACGCATCGCATCGATATTGGCGTTGGAACAAGTGTCTTCCTGACCGTTCGCGACGCCGACCATCAATATCGAAAACGATAACGCAAACCACAAGCAACGTCTAAAGCCGATCGGCATTAGGATTCTCCATCCTGAAAACATCTCTTGGAAGAAACTTCGCATCTGACAGCCGGGGTCGAGTCCGCTAGGACGATTGCCACCGCGTCGAGCACCGGCGTCGTGTCGGCAAGTATTCCGAGAACGCCCGCATCCGATCGAACGCCCCCACAACTGACGAATCCGCCGGAATACCCAATCCCACGAGGCACAATAAGCCGCCCACCGTCGTAAAAGCTTGCCTGATTCGAGCGTTTGTGTCAAGCCGGAACGGCTCTGGGGATGAGGTGCGGACGGAATCGGCGGGCGGGCGCGGTCTTTGATAGCTATGATCCGCAGCATCATCGAACAACCCCAAAGGGGTGTCATAGACCAGCCCAGGGCAACGCCCTGGGAACAGGTGACGCCTTGGCGTGTAAGCCCTGAAAGGGTGGAATAATGCTATGCCGCTCTATCAGGGCTCGCGCTGAGTCGGGCGATCGATCCCAGGGCGTTGCCCTGGGCTGTTGTAGTGTGCCCTTGCAGGGCAGAGAGAATACGCTGCGCATCGGGATAAGCGTAGTCCGCGCACGTGGAGATCGTTAATCGACTTCGAAACTCCTTACTCAGCCGCCGAGAGTGTCACCTACCCGATGAGGTGCGGACAGAATCGGCTTCGTGTCGTTTTCAGAGCACCTGGCGCAAGCCTGGTGACATGCTCACATGAAGGGTCCACGGGCCGGGGCCTGCGGCTCTGGCCCGATATGTTCAACACGTTTGAACGGCCACGCACACATTGGGGCGTGGTTCTCGTTTACAAAAAGGTCGTTCTTGTCGGGTTTTTCTTGATTGCGCCGGTCGAAACGGTTACATTGAACCTTCGGGGCTGCAACGCCCCGTGCCACGTCAAGCCAAGCGCGTGTTGATAGAAGGGAGAAGTCCATGACATCGAATGCGTACGGAAAGCAAGTCGGGATTATGAAGTGGAGTTTTGGCATTGTTCTCGTCTTCGGCGTGCTGACCGCCCCGCCCGCACGGGGGCAATGCGAACAGGCTAAGCTGACCGCTTCCGACGCGGCCGAAAGAGACGTGTTCGGCACGTCGGTCGATATCAGTGGGGATTACCTTGTAGTCGGCGCGCCAACGACCGCATCATCTCCGGATCGGCCGGGCGCGGCCTATGTATTTCAGCGTAACAATTTCGACTGGGTGGAGGTTCAGAAGCTCACAGCTTCCGACGCCGCCCCGATCGATGCGTTCGGACAATCGGTGACCATCAGCGAGGACGTGATCGCGGTCGGCGCGTGGAGAGCGCCCGAGGATGGTATCATACCCGGCGCGGTTTATGTGTTCCGACGCGCTGACGAGACCTGGGTTGAAGAGGCCAAGATCATTCCGAGTGATATCGGAGATGGAGACCAGTTTGGACTCCCCGTGTCTATCGACGGCAATTACTTGGCGATAGGCGCCAAACGCCATGATCTTCCGGTTACGAATGCCGGCGCCGTGTACGTTTACTGGTTTGACGGAGTGAGCTGGGTGCAGCAGGACAAACTCACGGCCTCCGACGCGACGTCTAACACGCTTCTGGGGGGGCGAGCATCGCTCAGTGGAAACGTCGCTGTTGCGCGGTCGTTTTTTGAAAACGCAACGTACGTCTTCCGAAGAGAAGGCGTATCATGGTCGCAAGAGGCGAAGCTAATTCCCAGCGGTTTGGCGCCGGAGGACGAGATCGCGGCGGTGGGTGTTCGCGGTGACGAGATTATCGTCGGATACATTCAGGTCTCCAAACCCTTCGCTAGCGTGACTGCTGATGAGACGTCTGGCACAGCCTACGTGTTCAGGTACTTCGCGGGAAGCTGGGTGGAAGCAGGTCAACTCATACCCGGAGTGGCGACGCCCTACGCCAGATTCGGCCATTCCCTTGATTTCGGTGAATCAAACCTGGTCATCTGCGCTAGGGACGACGCACAGTTTACTGGGGCTGCTTATTTCTTTAAGCGCATAGGCATGCTTTGGACGGCGCAGCAGAAGATCACCGCCACCGATGGTGCCGAAAACAACGGATTCGGCGATTCATGCGCCATAGACGGTACACACGTGGTGGTGGGGGCATCAGGAGATGACGATGCGTGTCCCAAGGAGTTGGTCTGTGCGTCCGGCTCAGCCTATGTATATTGGCTCAAATCTAGTCCAGCATGCGAAGACATTCCAACGGTGACCATGTGGGGTTTCATGAGCTTGTTGCTCCTACTGGTTTGCACCGCGACTATTCGTATCCGTCGCAACTGGCCACCATCGTGGATTCAGCCGGCGATCTGTCTATGAGCATTCTCTTGGGGAGACTGTCCAGTGCCGTGATGGGGCTTGGGGTGCATACCACTGCAGTATGGGGAGACGTAACAAGGAACTTTGCATGTCCACACGGAGAACCGGATGGAAGAGTAGATTTTATCCCCGACGTCATATCAGTCAGTGACAAGTTTTCCAACGTGAATTGTCCTGTCCCGAAGGGACGGGCAGACCTGCAACCGACGGTACCTGATCTCTTGATCAATAGTAGCGATGTCTTGGCTTGCCTGGATGCCTTCTCTGGCGTGCCGTATCCATTCGCGATGGGCGCCTCTTGTCCGTTGACCGTGCAGTCTCCAGCGGCTTAGGATACAATACACGCCGACCGGAGTGCTTACCGTTTTGCAATTCGGGTCACTTGCTATTTCAAGTCCATCGCAAGACGAGAATTCGCGCAGGCTAAAGCCTGCGGCTCGGAACGCAGAAACGGTAAATGCGCGGGCACCCATTCTTGCTGTACGCAGCAAGGGTGGGGGACGGATCCTCGCCGAGCCGAATACCCATGGGCGGCACCGCTTACTTCGACGGAGGAAATCCGTCCCCCCACCCTTTCCTGACGGAAAGGACGGGGCACCCGCCCGCTGACAGAAAAGGCCCCGCCGAAACTGTCACGCACCCCTTGCCCTACGCCATACGAGCCCAATCTTGACGCCGGTTCGTGCGGCACGATATAGTCCCGTGATGCCCCCGATCGGCTCCTAACCTATGACCAGGATTCCTTGAGCTTGCTTCATGGGCAAACCGGAACACATTCCATCCCGCACGATACGTCGGCTTAGCCTTTACCTCCGCCAGCTTGAGACCTTCCACGCCGGAGACCGACGCACGGTTTCCAGTAAAGAACTCGGCCAAGCGCTCAACATCTCCGACGCGCAGGTACGTAAAGACTTCGCCTATTTCGGACAGTTCGGACATCCGGGAATCGGGTATCGCGTTCCTGAGCTCATCCACCGCGTCCGCCGCATCCTGGGTACGGACCGGGTTTCCAACGTATTGCTGGTCGGCGTGGGCAACCTGGGTCGCGCACTGCTTGCCTTTCGGGGTTTCAAGAAGCGCGGATTCGAGATCGTAGCCGCGTTTGACAATGACCCGACGAAACTCGGCGCGCCGGTCAATGCGCTTCAAACTTTGCAAATCAGACCCATGTCCGAACTGGCCGTAACGGTGCGAACTCATTCCGTCCGGGTGGGCATTCTGTCCGTCAATGGATCGGCGGCACAGGCCGTCGCGGACGCCATGGTTGAATCCGGATTGCGCGCGATTCTGAATTTCGCCCCCGTACACATTCAAGTGAGCCCGGGGATATCCGTTGCGTCGGTCGACCTCGCCGTGCAGCTCGAACAACTCTCGTACCAGATCAATGGACCAATAACCTGAGCGATCCGGCGCCGGCTTGGTTGCTATGTCGCAATCTTTGCCATAAGGTGTGTGTCGTCCGACATTCGCAGGGGACGAGGCGTTAACAATATAATGCCTCGAACCCAGTGCGGCACTGAGACTTTAACTTTCGGCGAATAACGCAAATGCCTGGAAGATCATCATCCACTTCCTCTCAAAGACCACTACGGGAACGCGTATTGGCAGTTTTGGAAACGCTTCGCCCGTCCGTTCAAAGTGACGGTGGCGACATCGAATTGATCGGCGTGGACGCTAAAGGGGTCGTCAAGGTCAGATTTCACGGGGCCTGCATAGGGTGTCCTTCCAGCGAAATGACGCTGACCATGGGCATCGAACGCACCCTCCGCCACGAGATTCCCGAAATCACTTCCGTCATTTGCGTGTAGCGACCGCCCGTTGTGACCGCCGCAAGAGGACTACACTTTCTCGGTCGTTAAGCCCCGACAAAAAGACAGATACGGCTCACGTGCGGATGAACATGGTACGGCGTGATTATAGCCAGAACTTGTTGACCCTGGCGTCGTGAATCAACGATGCCATAGAGCTATGCAAGGCGTCCAGAATGAACTGCTCTTGCTGTTGATCCGTACCTTCGGGCGGTTCCGGCTGCAATGGTTCGCCGATGTTGAAGCAAAGCGGGCCACGCAGAATCACGACCGTACGATAAACCCGACCATCCACCTCCGTGGTGAATGGGTACTCGCGCATCCGACTTTTGGGGGCGAGCATGGCAATGGGAATAAGTGGGGCGCCTGTTTCTCGATAGATTCTGGCAACGCCGGGGTAGAAGGTGCCGATTTGACATGGTTCCTGCATATCGCCTTCCGGGCAAATGTATACCGACTCCCCACCCTGAAGGTATTTGACGGCCTCAGGTACGACTGTATGGCGATGGTCGGGCATGGCGTTGATTTGCTCCATCGCGTCGAGCATTTTCGTGGCCAGCCACGTCTTATAGGCCGGACCAACCACCAGGTGGACCGGCTCGGTAAAGAGGGTGATTACGCCGACATCGAGGGCGGAGATGTGGTTGGTGACATAAATCTTCGGACCGGGTGGAATGTGTTCGCGGCCCCACACGTGAATATCCATGAAGAGCCTCTGGTAGGCTTTCACGCTCCAAACGACGCCGTTGAAGATAGTTCGCTTCACCAGATTCAAGCCGTTACTCCGACCCAAGCCGCCGCTTTCACGCTGCGATGGAAATTGGTACATTCTCGCCGCGGGATCGAGCTTCGCAAAGGGGGGGAAGTCTGCCTCGACTTTGTGCGCGGAGCGTCGTTCAGAATGATGTTTGGATTGTCTGAAATGCGTGTAATCCTGGTGGCGATTGGTAGCAGCGGCGACGTTCATCCCATGGTAGGAGTGGGGTTGGAGTTTCAACGCCGCGGTCACGATGTGACCTTGGTGACCAGTTGCCATTTCGAGCCGTTGGTGCGTAAGGTCGGATTGCGTTGCGCGCCGCTCGGAACGGAGGAGGAGTATCAGGCGGTTACGAACAACCCCGATCTATCACACCCCCGGAAGGGCACCGAACTGGTCATCGAGTACTGTTGCACGCGCCCGACACGCGAGGTCTACAGCATCGTCGCGGACGCTCACGTTCTCGGCGAGACCATGGTGGTGGCCTGTGGGTTGGCGTTTGGAGCGCGGATCGCCCAGGAAAAGCTCGGCGTTCCGCTGGTGACCACGTTCGTTCAGCCGCTGACTTTTCGAAGCGTTTATGATACGCCGGTCTATGGCTGGTTGCCCATGCCGCAAGGAACGCCGCACGCGATCAAGCGCATGGTGTTTCGTGCCATTGACGTATTCGCAGATCGTCTGGCGGCGCCACCCGCCAACGCCTTTCGCAAAGAGCTCGGCCTTCCGCCGGTCAAACGCATTTTTAATGGCTGGTGGATGTCACCACAATTGATCATCGGGCTCTTTCCCGATTGGTACGGCCCGCCGCAACCGGATTGGCCGGCACACACCGTGCTGACCGGATTCCCCATGTACGATGAAGCCGGAACCACGGAGATTCCGCAGGCCGCGCAAGATTTCTTCGACCAGGGCGAGGCGCCGATCGTGTTTACGCCGGGGACCGCGATGCGCTTCGGCCGATCCTTCTTTGAGGCGTCGGCGCAGGCGTGTCAGATTCTTGGTCGGCGCGGTGTTCTCTTGACGCGGTTCGCCGAGCACGTTCCCGAATCACTGCCCGACGGCGTGGTCCATTTCGATTACTTGCCGCTGGGGCAGATCCTGTCGCGATCCGCGGCCATGGTGCATCATGGCGGTATGGGAACCATGGCACAGACACTCAAGGCCGGTATTCCGCACCTGGTGATGCCCATGGTGAATGATCAACCCGACAACGCACGGCGGTTGGTCGGGTTGGGCGTTGCCGAATCACTCAAACCCGGCGCTTATCGTGGCCGGTCGGTGGCAAAGAAACTGGAACACCTGTTGACGTCGCCAAGCGTGGCGGAAGCGTGTCGCGATGTGGCACTAAAGTTTAACGGCGTCAATCCCCGGGCGGAAGCCTGCGATGCGGTGGAATCTCTAGCGGCGCGCGTGCTTTGACCTCGCGACATCGGCCCTACGATCACGATGTATGTCGATATAAACCATGAAGGATCTCAAACGATACGGCGGGTGGGCCTTGATCACCGGCGCGGCCGTGGGGTTGGGACGGGCGTTCGCCCGCGCCGTTGCTTCCGAAGGGGTCGATTGCGTTCTCGTGGGTTTGGATGGTGAACGTCTTTCCGAACTGGCCGGTGAGCTACGCGCTCAGTCTCACGTATCCGCACGATCGTTGGAACTGGACTTATCGAGCGAAGGGTTCTTGTCGCGACTTAGGGCAGTGACCGACGATATTCCGATCGGCATGCTGATCAACAACGCGGGCATCGCGTGCGGTGGGTCGATAGCGACACGCGATCCGGAGCGATTGGAGCGAACGGTGAAGCTCAATTGCCTT
>Ga0326597_10010228_pt1 | contig 12522 bp, 11 predicted proteins | sample RVTome_12_FD_203789 | JGI IMG/M metagenome (GOLD analysis project Ga0326597, IMG submission 203789) | Soil microbial communities from uranium-contaminated site in the Upper Colorado River Basin, Wyoming, United States - RVT100D185 | ecosystem: Environmental > Terrestrial > Soil > Contaminated >... | reverse complement strand
ACCCATTCTTGGTAAGGATTGCTTGTAGCAAAGTTTTGACCCGCTGATAATAAGTACTGAGCTCATTACCAACCCCAAGGTAAGGTTTATAATTATTTTGACTGATTTCTCTGATTTCTGCGGATGGTGGAGTTAAACCAAGAGCATAAAGTACGATCATTTTGCGTCTATATAATTTCATCAGTTCCACATTGGCTTCTCCCCAGTGAGCCGGATTGCGTTTCTCTCCTTCCAGAATAAGATGAGCTGCGCTGACGAGTTGAAGTGGTAACGGCTTGGCTGCTGAAATAGTAATCCCCATCGATTCCAAAAATTGATAACTGATAACTCCGGGGTGAGATCTTCCACTCAACATATCTCCTTCGATGAATCCTTCTGGAAGCAATCCAGCAACCTTAACGCTGCCATTGAAGGCTATGTTTTTCCCCACCTGCTCACTAAGTGAGGTAAGATACGCCCGAGAGCTAAGCAAAAGCTTAGCAGTTCCAACCGTCCCACAGCCAAGAATAACGATCTTGGATTGAATAGTTAGCTCTTCACCGTTTTTGGAACGACAATGTATCAGGTATCTATAGGGTAGCGCAGATACACTTCGACATGCCTTTGTGGACTCAAGATTAGACTCCAGAGGTTTAATAGAGAGAGCTTCTATATCCGTTAAAACTTGAGCGCCAGCTTGTTTTGCTTGAGGTAGATAGTTATAGTGCAAGGATTGCTTAGCCCCAAAAACGCAACCTGAAACGCAATAACCGCTCCCGATGCATCCTTTTACCGCATATCTAGCCCGGTCGCAAGAATAACCAAGATTTTTCATTAACACAGAAAAGACCACTCCGGTTTTTGGAATCTCTTCTTCTGCGATTTGCTCTACCTGTAACATTCTCTCCGCCATTTCGTAAAAAGGGTCTAAGGTTCTATGGTCAACGCCACTTGGCCATAGACGCTTTCTGTTTCTATCCACCTGCTCAAAAACAAGAGATGGCGCCCGCAGAGAAATCATTTCATAAAACCCAGAACCACCTCCCAGTGCCTCGGCATAGGTGAAACTTACTGTGTTACTTGACATACCCTTCAGATACTGAAGGAGATACTTAGGGTCCTGGGTTTGTTTGAAATCCTTTTCTGGAACGATATTTTTTCCTTTTTCAATAATCAAAACTTCAAATCCGGCCTGGCTTAACCTGAGTGCTGGAGCCGCTGCTCCAAAACCGCTTCCTATCACCAGAACTTCAGTTTGTATTTTTTGCATGACTATCCTCCTGTTTAATTTTAGAGATAGTTTCCATTTTTTGTAATCTCTTTAGCCAACCATGAAGAAGAATTGGGATAGCACATCTCTTCTTTTTCAAAACCGCCATTAGCTCCCTGGAAGTCGATCAAAGGACAACCTTCGTCATCGTCATAAATGCCTCCATAAAAAGATATTTGAGCCATCAGAATAGCTCCTCTATAAAGCCTGGCTGTGGTTCCGTCAGCCCCTAATCCGTCTTCAATTACAGCCGTTCGTTGTTTTAAGGAAAGTTGGTCGAATTTTTCATTTCCAAACAGATTTTTGCTTCTATCCGAAAGGTCCGAAACAAAAAAACCACAGTATTTGTGAAAAGGATAAAAAGTATCGCTGTATATTCTGGTTAAGTTTTCATCATCTACCGGTGCTCCCGGTATGACGGTAAGGACAAAGGCTCGCAGTATTATATCTACCAGCTGGTCTTCTTTATCAAATTTTTTAGGATAAGATTTTATCAGGATACGGACCGGGGTACAACTAGCTACAAAAGTAGCCGAGGCGGCTGCTACCTGTCCCAGAAAGAATCGCCGTGAAATGCCTTTCTGGAATAAACTATTTGTCTTTTGTCTTGTAAGAGAATCTCGGCTCATCTCTTCGGTTTCTTCTAAATTGGTCTCTAGATATTTTTCTTTGGTTCTCATAATTTCGCTTTTTTGTTTTCTCCTCCAGTATGCGTAAAAAGTCAGGGACAGTTGTCACGGAATTGTCAAAGGGTTGTAAAACTTTCGAAAGTATAGCTAGGTGGTTTAGAACGTTATTTTACAAATTAAAAAAGAATTTAAGATTTGTGAGAAAGTACTAGAAGTGCTTAAGGGAGTATCTACGCTCTGTATAAAAGGATAAACTGAGTAGATTCAAAATTAGATTGTCTGCGTAATTTAAGCTAACGGGGCGAGAAAGTATCTGGTCAGATAATAAAAATTTTATTTTTTTAAGAGGGGGAACTGGATTTGAACCAGTCCCCCCTTTTTCTTGAATACTTGTCCTGCACTAATCTCTCTAAGGCAGACATTTTACTTCGATTGAAGATTTGTTAGATTCGCCCGGTCCTACTTGGAGATGAACAATCAGCTGACCCCGAAAAGGTCCTGTTGGTGGAATTTCAATCTGCATCTGAAAACTGGATGCCAAAGAAGTCTGGTCAGTCATAATCCCCTTGTGATTTTCATTGACAACGGCCTGATAAGTTTCTCCAATGGGAGTTGGTGGATTAGTTAGTGGATTAACTGGAGTCAAATTTAGCTGACCTTGAGCATGAAAGTGACTGATAAAATTCCCGGAAGGCGTGAACACAACTTTCTGGCTCAAATTCACCGGACCTTGCACCAGCAGAAAATCAAAAGCACCTGAAGAGCAGAATGGCTTGGGTATAATCTGGTTAAAATTGATAACTAAATCCTGGGTAGCAACTGTTGACGTCCCAGCCGTACTCTGGGCCAGATTTAGTATAGTTGCTTGACCATTTGTTGCGATTGGTACTGGGTCGCTAACATTATCGAGCGGTCCACCAATTGCTGCTCTTAAATCAATGGGTAGTCCATTGTAAATTACAGCTGGAATCTCTCTGAATGGCGAGGGATTTATCGGACCAGTGGGCATTAGTGGAAGGTCCGGATCAAGCAAACCACTGCGGAGAAAGTCCACAACTACTAGTTGTTCTGCTAACTCCCAGCTTAAAACCTGATGTTCTGTGGTAGCGGGAATTAATACTTCAAAATGAGCGCCACCCAAAGTCCAGTCCCCTGCATCAAAGAAACGCAGATGGAATCTAAGCGGGTCGTAAGGACCACAGGCCATCTGAATAGCACTACCAACCCAGTCCGAAGATGTGGCATAACCGGTCTGGACACCTCCGATAGCATCGGTCCAGGTACAATTGAAGGGAAAGACATTGGGGAAACCAAAAGCAGTCCGGTCACCATCTAAAAACAATAGGGCTGCTCTTAAAGCCCTGGGATCGGATTGCCCTGCAAACAAAAGATTAATCGGGTCCTGGGGAGTGCCAGAGAAATCATTTCCGCTAAAGGGCCAACATTCTAAAGAGCTGGTTCCCAAATTGACTGTCACCAGAGGAGAGGGAGTTACTTGTGGGGTAGATGGTTTCATGGGACTGGGGAGTGTTGGACCTGTTATGGTATTGATTTTTCTCTTTTCACAGCCGAGGAGGACAACTCCTACAATGGCTACTAGAAACATCTGGTAAAATAAGTTTTTCATTGGTATTTCTCCTTTCTTCAACAAAATTAAAAGTTAAAAATCTAAAACTCTTTTTCCACCTTTCTTAAAAATGTGTTCACATTTACGCCTCCTTTTTTGAAATTACCACTTGGGTGTTCAGGCTTTGAATGGTTGATTTTCATCTCACCTTCTCCGGTTAGAAAAAGATTATTTACATTCGATGGTGAAGGTTGACTTGGTCGCCAAAGAGATGATAGTTCCAATTAAAAAGCTGCCGGCGGCACCAATTCCAGCTCCCTCAGCCTCAAAAGTATGAACACGAAACTCCAAGAAACCTGGTCCAGGCTCAAGTGTCCCGACTTGTTTACCGATGGCGTAGCCCAAACCAGCACCCAAAATTGTACTGATGAGAACAATCTCCGGCTTAAATTTCCCAGTTTTGCGGTACTGAATCTTAGCAAACTCTGAAATTTCGTATGTGGATTGTTTTTCTCCTACTGAACCGAATGGGCTGATCATAAGAGATGAGCGATCTAAGTTGAGAGAGAGGAAAGTGCCAGAAATTTTGGAGTTATCAGTCCTAATGATAGTGATGGAACTGCCCGGCTTGATCTTATTGGCGGCCTCTTCTAAACAATTCTGTTCTGCTTGTAGTGTCAATGGCAAAACCATTGTAACCCGCAACAGTACTGCTATTTTTACAAAATTTCTAATCATCTTCCGCATTGTCCTCACCTCCTTTCGGTTTTTCCTTAAACAGATCAAAGGTGGCCGCTACGCTAAAATAAATTTGAAAATATTGGGGATGGATTTTGACGGAGCCTTCTCCAAGTTGCTGGGGGACTGAGAAGCTTTTCAAAAATCTGGCTCCCACATCCAAGGCTATTTTATTATTGATGTTAAAATCCATTCCTAAAGTGAAGTCGTATCCAAAAACGGCTTTAATCTCACTCCGTAAGCTTTGCCGAATCTCGTTTTCACGATCATAATCATCTGGAATCACCACATCGGTGTGGATATCATAAATTACAAGGGCTAAATTTGATCCCAAATGAGGCCGAAAAAATCCTTTTCCCAGCCCCCCAACTTGTGGTCCCACAAAAATCCGGGCGTAAGTCTGATCGGTTTGCTGTTCAACTCTTAATCCAGTTTGGCGGTCTATAAATTGCGTAGTACTACTGAGTAAATTTGTTACCTCGATTCCGGCCATTCCAGCAATTATCTCAGGCAGTTTAGGAACAGGTGAAATTGCATGCAGCCCAAAACCCCAGCTCTCCCCACTGAAATTTTGAGCATCTTTACCCTGGGGTACCATACGAATTAAATAGGCACCTAACCTTCCTGTGGCAGATGCTCTGGGGATGCTGATCAGCAATAGCGTTACTACAACAAATAAAACTTGCCATCCCCATAAAAATTTTCTTTTAATCATAATCACCTTCTTTCTATGTTATTATTTCATTTTTAGCTAAAACCTTAAAACTTGATTTGCATTTGGAGGCCGGCGGCACCGGATTTGGCAAAATAAACTGGTGTAACTATCAGAGCTTTTTCCCGCAGGGAACGATTATGCTTTCGAACCGTTCTTCTGACACTGGCGATATCATAAACCATGGAGCCAACCAGAAGTGCTGTGCCAGACCACGCCAGCATTTCCGCAGAGGAGTTGTCAGTGTCATTCCAGCTAATCGCAATGGCTGCCCCCACAGCTACTGTCCCTCCAACCCTTAGCCCTATTGATGCCAGACCTCGCCAAGGTAAACCTCCATAAAAATATCCCAACGATGGTCCAACCAGGACTCCACTGAGAATCATTATACCGGGTAAAAGACTTCCATCGGGACCTTCGGACGCACTAACGGTTGCTACTCCAAGCCCTACCGGAATGAGTGTACCCAAAGCAGACAATGCCAATGCCACATTTTCAGATTTCTGATTGAGATTGGCAGGAAGTTGAGGTTGATTCAAAGAGTCTTGGGTTTTGTAGTTCACATGACTCTCTAAACTAAACTTTTCAGTTAGCCACAAATTTGAGTTTTGTTCAGCAAGGCCCGGTTTGCTGTTCCACAGCAAGGTTGAGATCAAAACTAAAAATAGACTTGACCCTCTCCATGATAAAATTTGATTAGACATTTCTTACCTCCTTTTCTTTATTTTTTTGTTGATTATACATCTTTGATGGAGCCAAGACCGGCATATAATGACGGTAATACCCTTGGGGCGGTGCAGATTTCAAATAGGAGTTTTGGGTCTTGCGAAATAAAGCTTTCAAAACATCTTTCAGATAGAGAAAGTAAGAAGAGTAGATCGAAGCACCGGCTTTTCGAAAATCTTCTAAGAGCAGATTATGAAGTCTGGGAATATTATACCAGGGAACCGCCGGATAAATATGGTGTTCCAGATGATAATTTAAATTACACATAAAAAAACTGACCAAGTGATTGCTGGTTACAGTGCGGGAAGCAGTCAGGGGGTTATCGCCGGAGGTGAAAATATGTTCCGCTAAACCACGTACTTGGGACAATTGGGCGGTAAACAAAAGAGGTATCAGAAAAACTTCGGTAAGAGTCCTTAGGGGAACCAGCCAGAAGACCAAACCCAAAAGAACTACTATCAAAAAATATTCCTGCATTATCTTTATTTTTTCTGCCCGTTTAGCCAATTTCATGCCGGTGATGGGTATATGAAACAATCCATAGAAATAAGCCCCCATCAAAAACCAGCCGATAAGAATTATCTTTAAAAGTGGAGGATGTCGAGTGATATTTTCAAATTCGTCCGGGTCTTCTACTCCCCGTTCGTAGCGGTGATGAGGCAGATGAACCGCTTTATACGCTGATATTCCCAAAAGTGAAGGAACTCCGCAAACAAACCCCAACCACCTATTCAGTCTTCGATTTTTAAATAGCTTGGAATGCACCCCTTCGTGCATCAGAATCCCAAGTGCGTGCAGGATTATTCCGCTTGTGAAATAGAAGGGGAGCCGAAACCAAAAGCTTTGAACGTGTAAAGTTAAATAACCAACACCAGCCCAGCTACCAAAGAAGAACAACATAATCCAATTGTAAGCCGGCTTTAGCCGATGTAATTCTTTGACCTTTTCTATCTTTTCCATGACAGCTGCAATGTCGGAAAACTCTGTAATGGCATTGTCACAGAATTGTCATAGAAAAGTAAAATTTTAGCCCATTTAATAAAAAAAATTAGCCGCTGATTTTATGGGAACCAAGCTAGATTAGTGATGTTAAAAGAGTAGTACTAGCGGAAAAAAAATTTAAAAGGAGAAAAAACTTCACTTCACAAACTTATATCCCGCAGTAGGGATGGTGAGTAAATGTTTGGGATGGGAGGGCTTATCTTCAATTTTTTTGCGTAAAGTCGAAATATAGTTATCAACCGTGCGGGTCGTGGGAAATACCTCCATTCCCCAGACATCATCTAATAGCATATGCCTGGTGACCACTTCGCTTTCATGCTGCACGAAATATTTCAGAATCTCAAATTCCTTGGACGATAATTTGAGCGATTTATTGTTTTTGGTAGCCTCTTGTTTCTTGAAATCCACCTGAACATTGCCGAATGAGTACTCCTCAATTTCTTTTTTGAGTTCTGCTTTACGTCTCAATAGCGCTTTAATCCGTGCCTGTAGCTTCCGCAGACTAAAAGGTTTGGTTATATAGTCATCGGCCCCCAGCTCAAGACTCAAAACCTCGTCTAACTCCTGCTTCTTGCTGGTAAGCATAAGAATGGGTGTGTTGATTCCCTCTTTTCTCAAATCTTGACAGATCTCTTGACCATTCTTGAAGGGTAGCATAATATCCAATATGATTAGATCCACATTCTCCTTTTTAGCCATTTCATAGCCCTTTTGTCCCTCGGTAGCTGACAAAATCTCATAGTGCTCTTCTTTAAGACTGGTTTGTAGCCCCTTTAAAATGGCGGGGTCATCTTCAATTATTAAAACCCTTTTCATGTTTTCAATTCTAATGGAAAAAGCAAGGTAAAACAGCTTCCTTTCCCTGGTGTGCTTTGAACTTCAATTTTGCCTTCGTGAGCGTCCATGGTATGTTTGACTAAAGCCAAACCCAAGCCAGCACCCCCTGCTTGTTGTGTCTGGGCATCTTTGGCTCTATAAAAAGGCTCAAAGATATTTTTTAAATCTTCTTCGGAAATTCCGATACCCCTATCCTCAATCTTAACGGCCGCAAAGCCATTCTTAGGAAACGTTGAAACCATTATTTTTTTATCTTCTCCAGAATATTTTATGGCATTAGAACAAATATTAATAAGTGCGTCAGTGGTAGCGTCCACGTCAGCTAAGATAATGAATTCTTCTTCACTTAAGATAGTATTTACAGTGAATTCTTTCATCTTTAATTGATATCGTAACAGACGAAGGACGCTTTCGACCAGATCGTTAAGATTTATCTGAGAAAAACGATATTCCTTAACGCCTTGCTCCACTTTAGCAAAGTCTAGTACATTGTTGATAAGTCTGGCTAGCCGGTCGCTTTCGCCTTCGATTATTTCAAAGTATTCTAAAGCTTCTTTATCTGAAACGTTCTTTTTTGACCTAAGAATTTCGGCAAACATTTTAATCGAAGTCAGGGGTGTTTTTAACTCATGGGAAACACTCGACACAAAATGGGACTTCAGGCGACTCAGCTCCTGTAGCCGTTGCGCTTCTGCTTGTTCTAGCAATAGACGCTGTTGGAGGTTAATGCGTTCCAATGTCATAGCTGCTTGGGAGGTCAAGGTGCTAAGCAAATCAACATCTTCCAAGCTGTATCTTGTGCCAGACTTCTTTTGCCCCAGCACTAAAAAACCAATAATTGCAGATGCCTCGGAGACCATAGGAAAGGCAAGTGCTATGCCCCAACGCTGAAATACTTCTCTATCTGCTTGTTCATAAATCGTACCAGGCTCCACCTTTTCGTCTAAAGCTACTGGTAGATTTGCATCTGATTTCAATTTTTCAATTTCAAAACGGAGCGTGTAGGTTTCAAGTAAATCGAAATTTTTATGGGCTAGTAGACGAAGACCATGCTCTGGTTGCCAAAAGGTGAAAAATCCAATTCGCTCAGGCATAAATAGCTCGTCGGTTTGTCCGACCACGAGGTTTGCTAACTGCTGAACGTTAAAACAGTGTTTGCTTTCATCGATAAACTTCCGTTGTACCTCCTTGAAATTATACCTAACCCTGAAAAATGTTTTATCAACGAAGTGTTGTATCATTCGTCTTATAGGTTGAAAAAGTAGAGCCACTACTATAGCTGCTCCGGCAGAAGTAACCAGAGAGGAGGCTACTGTGAATTTTTCAATAATTGCTGCTGCCCCTCCCACCACTGTGGCATAAACTCCCAGCAAGGCTATTAGGACCATTAAATATACACTGCTGCGGTTAAAAATAAGATCTATATCCATCAAGCGATATCTAATAATTGAAATTGCAAATGTTATTGGCACCACCGATAAAATTGACATAGTAAACTCTTCTGAAACGATAGGTCTAGAATTAATCAAAATTGGTATTTGCCACAGAAGAATGACGGTTGGAGGTCCTATAACAAAACCCAATAGTACCCATCTGAGCTTGCGCCGCTCCAGCTCTTCGATAGCAGTCCGATAAGAATGAACAATATTGGCCACAGCAAATATGATACATAACGAAAAAAACCACCGACTAAAATCGTAAGCCTTAACAAAATTATGAAACCAGTTCAAAGAAACATTAAGGGTCGCAAACAAATAAGTCACACTGAGCCAGAGCGAGAACAACACGGCTAATATGTAAATTGGCCAAAGTAATTTATTTGCCTTTGACAATCTGGGTCGAGGAAATAAAAAAGTAAAATGAACAAATAATGCTGGTACAAAGGCGCTTGCGATAGAGTAAAAGACATATAGAATGCTAACGTGGTCAAAAAATTCAGTGGTATAGCGACCTGGAGTTGTCATCACTAATAAGGCAACCAGCACAGCTGCAGTATGGAACACAATGGCGACCTTTTCGCGGGGGCGCTTTATTAAAATCAAAAGGCCTACGAAGAAAAAAAGGCTTCCTACAATGAGCTGGATTATAAGATAAGCTGTTCCATAATATGGAACAGCTACAATAGAAACTGACTTAATAGCTGCATCTCTTTCAATCTCAAAGGATACTAATTTGCCTTTTTGTAATCCATTAAGAATAAATTCGATATCTTTCGGAGAAGATATACTATTACCATTAAGTTTTCTAATAACGTCACCAGTTTGTAGGGCAATTTGTTTTAGCTTCGAATGAATTTCCTTTACAACTACTTTACCTTTCACTTCCGAGAAAAAAGCAGGGACATCAGCTTTTTCTTTAGTGCGTTGGACTCCTAACAAGCAGAAGGCGAAGATCAGAGCGTCTAAAAAAAATATGAAGTACCTATTTTTAGGTAAATTTGACATCGTTGAATCCCTTTATTCTATTAAATAAAAAGCAACTCCAAAGACTTTCTTGTTAAATAAATACAGTATCTATTAAATGGGTTTTAACAAATCTCTGCATTCAATTCAATTTCTAGTTTCACTGGTCCTTCAGCAAGATAAAGATAAATGAATGGAAACCCCCTTCTCTGCAACTCGACTTCAACTAATTTGTATGTTATTTAACTTGCAAAAAAACAGTCCAGTGCACATAATAAACCTCTTAAGATATTATTTCTAACAAGTATGATAATCAATAAATTTAAGCTGTCAATGAGAGTAAATTAAAAGGAGGAATAGAATAATTACTCTTCTATGGAGTTAAGTATTCCCCTGTGCTCCCATGTAGGCTGATAAGCTTTTGATTATCAATAAGTTAACGGAGAGGGAGGGATTTGAACCCCCGGTCCCCTTGCGGGGACAACGACTTTCGAGGCCGCCCCGTTAAACCGCTCCGGCACCTCTCCAAAATTACGTCGGGGTCACAGACCCGCTCAATTGCTTTATTTCTTCCAGATTAGGCCTGAAAATCCTGAAACCCAAAAATGTAATGGCAATGAACAATAAAAACTCTTCTAATTTCCCTCCCAATAAAAAATAAATGAAACCATAAATTGAGGGAGCTAAGCACAAAGCAAATATTATTATGCTAAAAGTTAAAATCGACTTCTGAACCGGAATTTGGGAAATACCCATCTGACTTTTTTTAGAGAACCTGGCAAAAAAACTCCTTTTGAAAATAAAAATCGCCAAAAGTTCGCTGACGCTGATAAAAATCAAAACCCAAAAAAATAATTTCAGATTAGCAATAGGATTCGCTGCCACACCATTTTTTCTTAATAGCAATCCGACAGCTAAAAATCCCAAAGGAAGAGCTAAATTCAGCACCAAACCCAGATACAGCATTTGAGAATGTATTTTTTCCCAATCCAGCGGCTTGTGATTAATGATTTCCCCCGTTGGTGGTTGCTTTTGAGGTGCGAAGTTTTTGAAAGAACTCTATCAGAATTTTAGAACATTCCTCTTTTAAAATTTCCGGGACTACTTCCACTTGATGATTCAATCGGTCATCGCTGGGAATATTGTAAAGAGTACCGCAGGCACCCTGCTTGGGGTCGAAGGTGCCGAAAACCAATCTTTCTATGCGGGATAAGACTATGGCTCCGGCGCACATCACGCAGGGCTCTAAAGTGACGTAAAGAGTGGCACCTTTTAATCTCCAGGAATCAAAAAAATTGGATGCGGCGGTTATGGCTAAAATTTCCGCGTGAGCCGTGGCATCCTTCAAAGATTCTACCTGATTGTGCCCCCGGCCTATGATTTTATTTTCATAAACGATAACCGCACCGACCGGCACTTCTTTTTTCTTGAGAGCCAGGTGAGCTTCTTTGAGGGCCTCTTTCATCCATTTTTCATCTTCGTTGTATTTTTTATTCTCGACCATTGGATTTATCCTGGTAAACATATTATACGCCCGGAGGGAGTCGAACCCCCAACCTTCAGCTCCGTAGGCTGCCGCTCTATCCAGTTGAGCTACGGGCGCATTTCTTTTCAATTTTTATTGAGCTCAATATATGCTACGAAAATTTGCGGGTCAATTAAATTTTTAGATGATGAATTTTACCCTCTCTTTCAAGCAAAGGAGTCTTCCCCCTCTCCTGTAGGAGAGGGTTGGGGTGAGGTCAGTTAAAAGTCATCCTGAACGAAGTGAAGGATCCCCCAGTAAAATGGGATTCTTCGCCCCGATTTATGGTTACACCATCCCGTAGGGGTCGGGGCTCAGAATGACAAGTTGTGTTAAAAAAAGTGGGATAAATCCCACCGCTACGAGTGTCAAATCAATCTTATAAATTAGACAGATGCAAAACCAGATTTCAAATCCTCAATCAAATCATCCACATTCTCGATCCCCACAGAAATTCGGATAAAACTATCTGTAATCCCCAAAGAGTCCCTTACTTGTTTCGGAAGCGAAGCATGCGTCATAATAGCTGGATGCTCGGCTAACGATTCCACCCCACCTAGAGATTCAGCCAAAGCAAAGAGTTTCAACTTGCTCAAAAATCTTTTAGTGCCGGCTAAATTGGATTTTAGTACAAAAGAAATTATAGCTCCGAAGCCATCCATTTGTTTAACAGCCAATTTATATTGAGAGTGACTGGATAAACCGGGGAAGAGAACTTTTTTAACCTTCGGTTGATTCTGCAAAAACAAAGCAATTTTACGTGCATTTTTCTCATGCTCCTTCATTCTGACCGACAAAGTTTTCAACCCTCTCAAAACTAAAAAACAATCCATCGGACCCGGCACACCACCAACGGCGTTCTGACAAAATTTCATCCTTTCGTAATATTTTTTATTGGAAGTAACGATTGCTCCACCTATGACATCACTATGCCCGCCCAAAAATTTGGTGGTGCTGTGAACCACGATATCAATTCCGAAATTGAGCGGCTTTTGAAAATAAGGAGTGGCGAAAGTATTGTCCATAACCGAAATCAATTTATGTTTGCGGGCAATTTTAGCCACCGCTTTCAAATCCACTATTTTTAAAAGGGGATTGGTGGGAGTCTCCAGCCAGACCATTCTGGTCTTCTTGG
>Ga0326597_10010226_pt1 | contig 12522 bp, 15 predicted proteins | sample RVTome_12_FD_203789 | JGI IMG/M metagenome (GOLD analysis project Ga0326597, IMG submission 203789) | Soil microbial communities from uranium-contaminated site in the Upper Colorado River Basin, Wyoming, United States - RVT100D185 | ecosystem: Environmental > Terrestrial > Soil > Contaminated >... | reverse complement strand
GCCTTCACCGCGGGTTGGGTGACCCCATGATTCTATGCCAGGAAGTTTAGCATTTTCCGTGCCAATCGAGCGGAGTTGACGATCGAAGCCGAAAACTTGAAGGTCGAAGCTCAGGAATGAGCGGGGCGCTCGCGGCCGCGAGGGGTGGGGCGTACACTGGGAACATGTGCTTCTCGCGACAGCCCTCCGGGCGCAGGGCGAAGGATGCTATCGGGCTCGTCGGGGAGTCCGCCCGGCCATGAATCTGCCCAATGGCGAGCGCGGGATTATCGACATCGCCAAGCTGCGGGACTATTGCCTCAATCCGCTGCATCCGCGCGGCCGGCACAAGGCCCGCGCTTTCGCGGCTCGGTTGGGACTCACCTCGGACCGGGCCGAAGACCTCCGCCGAGCCCTGCTGGAGGCCGCTCGCGAAGTCGATGCAACGGTCGGCGAACACGATGGATTCGGGCAGCGATTTGTCGTACAATTCGACATGGAAGGACCGAAGGGTCCGGTGGCCGTCCGGAGTGCTTGGATCGTCCGAAACGGCGAGGATGTTCCGCGGCTCACCAGTTGCTACGTGGCCTGAGGGAGTTCGCTCTTGTCCAACGCACCCAAGCTGCTCGATGTCGTCGCCCTGACCGTGGACCTTCCCGATCGAGGATTGTTACGCGGCCATGTCGGAACCATAGTCGAGGCGCTGGAGGAGGAGCGTTTCGAGGTCGAGTTCAGCGACGACGAGGGGCGCACGTATGCCACGCTCGCCCTGCACGCGAGCCAATTCATGCTCCTGCATCACCGCCCGCAAATGGTGGCGTGACGCGCGCGGCGGGAGGATCGAAGTCCGAAGCGCGACGATCGAAACGAGACGGGGCGCGACGGCCGGCCTGCGCTTCTCGTCCTGGGGTATGTCTTGGGCAACCCGGGCGGACCCCGCGCTGGCGCTTGGGGCTCGGATCGTGGGCGATTGGTGGGCGCGTCGGGGTTGGCGTAGACTTGGGGCGTGGCGTTTACGCGGGGTGAGCTCGAGTGGCTGGCGGGTGATCAGTACACGGGGCGGAGCATCGGCGGCTCGGTGTACTGTGGCAACTGCGGGTACAACCTGCGCACGCTCCCCCACGTCTATACGTGCCCGGAATGCGGGCAGTCCTACAACGCCCGGCCTCTGACCATGAAGGGCATCTTCCAGCCGCACGACGCGAAGATCCCGTTCGGTGACCTGGCGGCGATGTTGCTCTGCGGGGTGGCGTCGGGCTGGCTGATCGCGGGTGCGATTTCCAACGGATCGCGGGTTTGGTTCCTGATCGGCGGGGCGCTGGGCATTCTGGCGATCATCTTCTTGATCCGGGCCCGGGCCGAGTTCGTGAAGCTCGCCAAGAACCGCGAGATCGCCCGGCGGATCGAGTTGGAGCGTGAAGGAGATTCGTAGCGGCCGGTGGCCACGGATGGGGCACAGGTGTTGACCCTGTGTTGCGCACCGGTTGGAGACCGGTGCCACACTGTGACACTTTGCGGCACGGAGTCGGTACGAGCATGGCGGTTCGGTTCATCATGGGGCGGGCGGGCAGCGGAAAGACATTCCATTGCCTGGAGGCGATCCGCGGTCGGCTGGCGCCGGACGCCGTGAACGGCCCGCGGCTGCTCCTTCTCGTTCCCGAGCAGGCGGCGCTGCAAATGGAGCGGGCGATTCTCGCTCCGTCCGCCGAGCCGATGGAGGGGGCGAGCCTGTCGGCGGCGTGTCGGGCCGAGGTGCTTTCGTTTCGGCGACTCGCGTTTCGCGTGCTTGAATCGACGGGGGCAGCGCCGCGGCCCGCGCTGACCGAGCCGGCCCGGGCCATGGTGCTGCGGCATTTGCTCACCGGCCTTCGCTCGCAACTTCGATACTATCGCCGGATCGCCGGTGCAGGCCGATCGGCGGGGCACGTCGGTGGTTTCGCGAACGAGCTGGCCGCGACGGTTGCGGAGCTGATCGAGGAGGCGGTCGAGCCGGACGCCCTGGCCCGGCCCGCGGACGACGGTTCAGATTCTGCGGACCCGGCTCAGCGGGCCAAGCTGCACGATCTGCGGCTGATCTACTCGGCGTACCTGCACTACCTGGGGACGGAGCGGCTCGATCCCTCGAGGTACCTGGAGGTGGCCCGCCCGCTGCTGGAGCGGGCCGGATGGTTGCGTGATGCCGAGCTCTGGGTCGACGGATTCGCCTCACTGAGCCGGCAGGAGACGTTGACGCTGATCGACCTGGCCCGGCTGTGTCGATCGACGGAGATCACGGTTCTGTTCGACCCGGCCGACGCGTCGCGGTTCGGGAGACCGGCCGAGACCTATCGGGAACTGATCGAGTCGTTCAGCGAGGCGGGGTTGGCGGTGGAGGAACCGCTGTTGCTTGCGGCCGATCCCGGGCCGCGGTTCCGGCGACACGGCGGTCTAGCGCAATTGGAGCGCCGGCTGTTTGCGGTGCCTGTGACGGGGCGTGGCACGGCTTCGACGGCGCCGGCCGGGATCGAGGTTGTGGAGCTGCCGACGCGCCGGATCGAAGTGGACTACGCGGTGTCGCAGGTATGCGAATGGGTCCAAAACCCGGCGACGCGCTATCGCTACCGCGACATCGCCCTGATCGTTCGGGACATGGAGCCGTATCACGACCTGCTGAGCGAGGCGCTGCGGGCGCGGAGCGTCCCCTTTTTCATCGATCGGCGACGGCCCGCGGCGCATCATCCGTTGGTCGAGTTCCTGCGCGGCACGGTGGCGATGGTCGGTGACGGGATGTCGCTCGATTCGGTGCGGCTGGCGATGAAGACGGGGCTCCTGCCGGTTTCGGTCGAGTCGGCGGATTCGCTGGAGAACTACTTGATTGCGCACGGCATCTCGGGGGTCGAGACGTGGCGTGGCGGAGATTGGACGTTCCGGGGGTTGCGCGGGTTGGATGAGGAGCCGGCGGAACCCACCGGCGCAGAGACCGCGGAGCTGCGCATCGTGAACGAGGCGCGGCGGCGGATCGTGGAACGCCTCGACGCGTGGCTCCAGTTCGCGGCCGAGCAGGGCGGACATACAGGCCCGCAGTGGACCGAGGCGGCGCATCGGCTGATCGCGCGGCTGGGCGTTGCCGAGCGGCTGAAAGAGTGGAGCGACGAAGCGCAGCGGGCCGGCGACCTGGACCAGGCGGAGGAGCACCGGCAGGTGTGGCGCGACGTCATGTCGTTCCTGGACGATCTGGCCGAGGCGTTTCGCGAGACGGCGTTGAGCGTCGAGGAGCTCGCCGACGTACTGGAGGCGGGGCTGAGCGGGCTGACGCTGGGGCTGGTGCCGCCGGCGATCGACCAGGTTCTGGTCAGCTCGATCGAGCGGAGCCGCCACCCGGACATCAAGGCCGCCGTGAGCCTGGGGTTCAACGACGGCGTGTTCCCCCTGCGTCCGGCCGAGGACTCGATTCTGAATGACGACGATCGCCAAAGGCTCTCGGACATGGACGTGCGCGTCGGGCCGCCGAGCCGTGACCGAGTGCTGGACGAGTCGCTGCTGCTCTACATCGCGGCGACGCGGCCCAGCGAGGCGTTGACCGTGACGTACGCGACGGCGGACGGAGAGGGCAAGGCGCTTCGCGCTTCGCCTTATCTTCCGGCGCTGCTGGAGGCCTGTCCCGGCCTGGCGGTTCGCAGCATCGCGGACCCCTCGCGCGAGCGCGTGGGGTGGGACGTTCTCTGCGAATCCGATCTCATCGAGCGGCTGGCGATGGAGTTTCGGCAACGTCCGACGCGCGCGGCGGATGACTCGACGGTGCGCGGGCGGTGGAACGCCTTATACGAATCGATGCGGGGCGATGGCGCCGAGCGGGTCCGCCGTGCGTTTCGCGGCTTGAGGGAAGAACCGAAGGTCGAGCTGTCCGCGACCAGCGTCAAGCGGATGTTCGCGGAGCCGCTGAGCACGAGCGTCTCACAGCTCGAATCCTACGCCGCGTGTCCGTTTCAGTACTTCTCGCGCCACGTGCTCGACCTGCGCGAGCGGCCCGAGGCGGCGCTGAAGGCCGTGGACATCGGGCAGGTGCATCACGCGATCCTCGAGGACTTCGTCCAGGGCGTGGTTCGCCGCGGCGGGTCGCTGGGCGAAATCTCCGACGCGGAGCTTCTCGAGCACCTCGACGAGAGTTGCTCGCGGATCACCGAACGGCTTCCCGATGGTGGGGCCGTATCGGACGCGCGAAGCGCGTATCTATTGCGGCGGTCGGCGGCGCAACTGGCGCGGGTGATTCAGGGGCAGAAGCGTCTGGCGGCGGGGGGGTCGGCCCGGCCCAAGGCGGTCGAAGTGCCGTTCGGGTTCGAGCAGCCCGGCTCGCTTCCGGCGCTCGAATTGACGACGCCGGCCGGACGGCGGATCCGGCTGCGCGGGTACATCGACCGCGTGGATCTGGCGGAGCTGGCCGACGAGGCGCTTGGGGTGGTGATCGATTACAAGCGGCGGCGCGACAAGCGCGTCGATCTGTCGTCGGTGTATCACGGTCTCTCGCTGCAACTGCTGGCGTACCTGCTCGTTCTGCGTGCGCACGGCCGGACGCTGGCGGGGCGGCCGATCCGACCAATCGGGGCCTTGTTCGTTCCGGTCACGTCGCAGTACCGGGCCGTGGAGCATCCGTCGGAGATCAGCGAGGACGATGCATTCGGGACCGGGGCGGCCCGTGCGCGCGGGCTGTTGCTGTTCGAGCGGATGGAAGCGCTCGACAGCTCGTTCGGGACGGGGCGATCGAAACTGTACAACGTGGAGCGGCGGAAGGACGGGGAAGTCGGGCGAGTGGAAAGCAGCGACGGAGCGACGGCGCCGGCATTCGAGGGACTGCTGGAACATACGCGGCAACAGCTCGGGGCGCTGGCCGATGGGGTTCTCGACGGCAACATGAACGTCTCGCCGTTCCGGCTGGGGACGTTTTCGCCGTGTTCGTGGTGCGCGATGCCGGCCGTGTGCCGATACGAGGTGGGCATCTCCCGCGTGCGTTTTCTGGACAAGATGAAGCGTTCGGAGGTGTTCGCCAAACTGGCAGGGCAGAAGTGAGAGCGCGCGGGTGGCCTACGTCGCAAGACGTGGGGGAGCGATTATGGATGTCGTCCCACCTCAATCGGCGCAACGCGCACCGCGCCGTGGTGCGCGCGGGAGGGGATTCCCGCGGACGTAGGTGCGAGAAGGGAAAATCGCACCGGCATTCTCGCACGAGCGTTCTTGCACGACTACAGAGCGCCGTGAGTCATGGGCGTACTGATAGATCGTGTCAGCGTCATTTCCACGTGCCTCACGGAGAGGTTTCGACGTGGCCTCCCGGAGATCGTCGGACCGACCGATCGCGAGGCCGTCTTCATCCTCGACGGCGTCGGCGGCTTTCAGTCGGTGCCGCTTTTGATTCGCAAGATCTTCCGCGAACAGGGCGCGGCGATCGGAACCATCGCATGCGTCTGGCAGTTCGGCGTGCCCGGTGAGATATGGACCGACCTGATGTGGCAGCACCGCAACCGTGTGATGGGGGCGAGGCTGGCCCGGAAGATCCTGGCGTTTCGGCGGACTCATCCGAACACGCGCATTCACCTGTTCGGCTTCAGCGGCGGCACGGGGATCGCAGTGTTCGCGTGCGAGAGCCTTCGAGGGCGGCGGGTGATCGATACGATGGTGCTGGCGGCCCCGGCGCTGTCGCCCGACTACAACCTGTCCCGGGCGATGAGCGCCGTGACCCGCTGCTACGCGCTCACCAGTCGCCGTGATCGGATCGTCCTCGGCGCGGGGACGCGGGTCTTCGGCACGATCGACCGTCGTTTCACCTCCGCGGCCGGGCGGCACGGGTTCCGCATGCCGGCGGCGCTGAATGCAGAGGATCGCGCCGCGTACGACAGACTGGTCCAGTTCCGATGGTCCGACGCCTGGCGCGACTCGGGCCACCACGGTGGCCACACCGGGCCGGTGACTGCCGCGTTCCTCGCCCGCCACCTTGTTGGGCTCCTGCGCGGAGCGCCGGGGCCCCCGCTCGCGCCGCGAGCCTGACTGCCCTTATACAGGCTGCGCTCGGACTGACACGGCGCTGACTACCCCGTCGCTTGCCCGCCACGGACCGGGCCCGCGGGTGCCCCATCGTCTTTGAGGGTGGGGGACCGATCGAACCGCCCATACTGAAGGAAGTGAACTACCTGCTCGGCTACCTCGGGTCGGTCCATGATGAACGTGTGCGTACCCGACACCAACAGATGATCCGCCTCGCCCGGCAGGTGCGTGTCCTCAACGTCCACCTTCCCGTCCGACGCCGCCGCGATCACCCCGATCTCGACCCCCTCGGGCCCCTCCAGCCGGTTCACCGCACTGCCCGGATCGTCCGACAACTGCCCCAGCGGCTCGATCAGCCCGCCGAGGATCGGCGCCCACCGCCGGGCCGCCGCCGACCCCCGGTTCGGCGGAGCCAGCGTTACCACTCGCCCCATCTTCGCGGGGCGCTCGACCGTCAGCGCATACCGGGCCACGATCCCCCCGAGACTGTGCCCCACGATGTGAATCCGCGTCACCGCCGTCTCGCCGTTCAGCGACGAAAGAAACGCGCTCAGCCGCTCCCCGTGCTCCTCGATCCGCCCCCGCGTGCTGAAGTAATCCCAGCTCACCACGCGAAAGCCCGCCTCCTCCAGCCGCGCCTTGAGCTTCCGCATCGACTTCGGCGTCCGCCCCAGCCCGTGAACCAGCACCACCGTCTCCGCCCCGGCCCCGGCAACCCGCGGCACCGCCCCGAGCCGCCGCACCAGACCGATCGCCCAAACACCCCCCGCGACCACCACTGCCGCCGCGAGCACCAACAAGATGACCTTCCGCTTCCGCCTCATCCCGGGCCACTCTGTTCGACCTTCGGATTTCACTCTTCGATCGTCGTGCCGCACTCCGGACAAACCCCCGACTCGTTCCCGGTCAGGTTGTACCGAGATCGCCACCATCCATGCGCCGCAACACATCCGTCTCGCGATTCGTCTGTCCCGTAGGGACATCCGAAAGTAGCCCAGCGTCTCGACGCTGGGATCACCGACCCTCTATGCCGACCGAGTCCCGTAGGTAAGGCCGACCGGAGCCTCACGCAATCGCCGCCACCCACGCCAGCGCCAGAACCAGCACCGCGCCGACCCCGCATACGATCTGCCCGCGCACGCCGAACGAAACCCTCCCCCCGAGCTTCCCATAGATCGCACCAAGCGCCAGCCCCGCAACGAACCCCGCAACATGCGCCAGCACGTCCGTCCGCTCGCCCGACGTGCCCAGATAGCTCAGCAGCACCACGCCCCCGACGATCGGCGCCACCCGGGCCAGGGCCGAGTGCCGCATCCGCGCGGGCCGAACCCACGCGTGCGCCGCGATGATCCCCAACGCCCCAAACACCGCTGTCGACGCCCCGATCGAAGTGTGCCCCGCATCGCGAACCCAAGCGTTCAGCAGGTTCCCCGCCGCCCCAGCCAGTAGGATGCTCATCCACGCCAGCCCCGAGCCAAGAAGCTGCCCGGCGAACACGCCGATGAGGCCGCCCGCCACGATGTTCGCCGCCAGATGAGCGAGGTCGCTGTGCAGGGTCAGCGCGGTGACCGCCCGCCACAACTGCCCGGCCCGGATCGCCCCCGCCTGCGTCATGCCCGCGTCGAACCAGTCGGAGCTGATCGCGCCGGTCTCCTGTAGCGCGAACCCGACCGACAGAACGACCACAAACCCGACGACCCCCGCCCAGCCGTTTCCGTGCTCGGAAGGCGTCGCTACCGGCCGCTCCCGCCCGCCGCGGTTTTCTTCGGCGTACGCCTCGATCTCCATCCGGGCCCGGGCCGCATCCGACGATGCCACGACAACGGAATGCTCCTCCGACTCCCTCCGGATCTCGTACCCGATCCCCACGGCGTCGAGCACCAGCCCCCGCCGGAGGCACTCCTTCCGATCGGATCGAAAGACGATCTCGCCCATTACCACGTCACCACCGCGAAACACCGTTGCATGCGCAAGATCGAAGCGGCTTCACTCGTGGATGGTGACGAGCCCATGACAGGTGTAGACCAGGCGCGTCCGTCAGTTCGCAGGCCGTTCGAGATGAGTACGAGGAGCGCGTGGTTGCGGGAGTTCGAGTCGCCTTCGCCAGGACGTATAGGCGCCGCAGCCGCGTTCCAGCGTTTCGTTCACTCGCCGCCTCCACGGTTCTCATCGCGTTTGCGCCGGCCGAGATGCACGGCAGCGTCACCCGGGCCACGGCGTTGCCGCTAGGCATCCTTGTGCCGCGTCCGTGCGGCCAGCACCCGTTCGATCTCCTCGACGGACATGCCGCGCTCGACCATGCGACGGATGAGTTGATTCTCCGAGGTCGTCTTCGTGGCCCGGTACCACGCCATGGTCACGATCGCCACGATCGGGACGGCAAAGGTCGCAACCACCGCGATCGAACCGACGTCCCAACGTATCTCAGCAAGCATGGCTCAGTCCTCACCTGTCTCCACCTGCAATCTGGTATTCGCACCCGACCGGTCCATATTCGACGGGCCTCGGATTGCGTGAGCGGCGCGTCGCCCACAACATCCGATCAACGCGGGGGGAGCAGCAGGTCATCCAGCACATTGCACGTCCCATCATGGACCGCCGTGACCCCGGCCCGCCCCGCGAGGCACGCGTTCCCGTAGGTCGTCCCGTCACATCCGCACACCGGTTCGTACACCTGAATGCAGTCCACGTGGTCCCCCTCCGGCGGGCCGAGGGCGCCCGGCTCCAGGCACGGCCCGTAGAGGGCGCCGCACCCGCCGACGGCCCCGGCGAGCGCCGACGCGAGTAATCCGACTGCCCCCGATCGCCTCATCCGGACCATCCTACGCCGATCTTCGCCCGCGGGCCACGCCTGCCGCTTGACATCCGTTGCCCGGGCCCCAAAAACACCGATAGATGCATGGTACCACGGTCTGCGCTGCCGCGCAGCTTGTTCCACCGGAGCTAGCTCATGAACGCACGACATACCGCCAGGCGGATGATCGCGTCCTTCTGCCTTCTTACATGCACCGCGATTTGGCCGCCCACCCGGGGGCTCGCGCAGAGCGGTGATGCCTCGAAGCAGCCCGAGCTCAAGGGCTTCGATCCTGCGGCGTACCTGTTGCAAGGGAAAGCCGTGCGCGGGGCCCCGGAGCACAGCGTGACGTATCAGGGCCGGCTCTACTATCTCTCCAGCGAGGAGGCAAGAAAGAAGTTCGAGGAGGACCCGGAGAAGCACCTGCCGCGGCTGGGCGGACTATGCACAACGGCCCTGGGCGGGCCCTATTCGAACCGGTTCGACGGCGACCCCGAGGTGTTCGATGTACACGAGGGCCGCGTCTACCTGTTCTCGTCGGAGCGTGCCCGCCGGTCGTACCAGCGGGATCCGAAGCACTACATCGTCCCGGCCGAGTCGCGGTTCGCCAAGCCGGCGCTCGAAGGCTTCTGCCCGGTGACCTATCAGCGGCTCCAACAGGCGCTGAAAGGAAACGAGCAGTTCTCCGCGTACTACGGCAAATGGATTTACCACCTTCTCGACGAGCAGGCCCTGGCGGACTTCCGGAAGGACCCGAAGCGCTACCTCCCGATGTACGGCGGCAACTGCGCCATGACCATGGCCGAGCAGGGCAAGCCGCTGCCGGGCGACCCCGAAGTGTTCCTCGTCTCCGTCGAACACGAGACGTTCTTCTTCTTCAACAAGGACTACAAGCAGAAGTTCATGTCCAACCCCGGGATATTCCGCGAGCAGGCGAACGAGAACTGGAAGGACCTCCAGGCGGAGCCCTGACGCTCGCCCGCGCCGGCGCAGCGCCTCCTGGGTCGGCCTGCGGTCTGGCCCGAAACGCCTCGAGGACGCCGTGCCCCGTGTGACACCCGATCTGCGCTTGAACCTCGGGGTTGCCCGCGGACTCCGGCCCGCACCCGGATGCCGCGGCGGCCGGCAACTCGGCGGGCCGGGACTGGCCGGGCCCGCCGGGGGCTGGTAGATTACCGGCGTTGGCTCTTGGACGGAGAGTGGCCGATGACGGCGGGCGAACGTCCGTTCCGCGTTTTGTCGGCAAACCATCAAGTGGGAGAAAAAGAATGCGGAAAACCGGATTCGCGTGTGTCGGCGTGGCGTTGGCGGCGTCGTGGCAGATCGCCGGGTGCGCCCGGGAGCCGATTACGATCCCCGTTGCGGTGAGCCTCGGGGGCAGTTCCTCGTTCCCGGTATCGGCCGGCGTTCCGACGACGAAGAGCATCAACGTCTCGAACACGAACACCAGCGGCATCTCGGCCGGGCAGGGCAACCTGGAGTTGGATCCCGACGCCATCAGCATCGTTCGGGGCAACGGCGGGGGGAAGATCCGCGTGCAGGCTCAGACAACGCAGAGCTGCACGGACCAGGCCGAAGGCGTCGTGAACACTTGCCTCGACGAGGGCCTCGGCGCCGACTGTGAGGAGGAAGGCCGGCAGTTCCTGGCGAACTGCCTCTCCGGCGCGGGTCAGATCGAGGCGACGGTTTGGATCACGTCGTCCGAGGCGGCCCAGGCGGCGTGTGCCTCGGGATCGGGCGTCGATACGTACGGACCCTATACGATCCAACTCGACGAGAACGACGACATTACCTCCATCAGCGGCTCGCCGCAGAGCCTGACGAGCACGACGATCGAGTGGTTCAACACCGTCGGCCTGCGGATCTGCATCGAGATCGTGGCGGGCTTCGACGGCGAGGTCGTGGTCGACTCGCTTACCTTCAACGTCGGCCTGTAGCATTGCTGCTGGACATGTGGCACGGGTCTCCAACCTGTGCTGCACCGGTTGGCAAACCGTTGCCACGCGGAGATGAAACCTGCGGAAACGACACGGGCCCGGCGGCACGCATGACCACAGCCGCCGGGCCGTACTTTGGCGACAAAGCTCTTTCCCAGAGTCGGGGCAAACCACGCGTTGTGGTGACCCGCTTCGCGGGTCATCGACCATGGTCGTCGAGCGTGAAACAATGCGATCGGTGGGCGCGAGTTACCGCCGCTCACGCTGTTAGGTCACGATCACAGCTAGCGCAGGCTCGCGCCTGGGATGCGTCCTTCCTGCCCGTCAATCGTCCACCCTGCGCCCTGGGTGTGCCCGGAGGGTGGCCCGTGCGCCCGGGCATGGTCCACGTCCTGACCGGGCCAAACACGCGACTCTCGCTGGTATTCTTGCGTCCGCGATCGCACTATTCCGCGGTAACGTTATGATGCCTGTTAGGATGCCTGGATGGGCAGGCAACGATCGAAGCCAGGCCAGAACGTGACCGAGACGGTCCCACCCGTGGTCGAGGAGGCTACCGGCGCGACGTTGACACCGGCCCGACGGCGAGAAGGAGCCCGAGCGCATGTAGCCGGATACCCGAAATCCGGCGGCCGTGGCGCTGAGCAAACTCGGGGCGGCTAACGGTGGGACGGCTACGGCAGCCATGCTGAGTCCGGAAAAACGGTCGGCAAATCGCGAAAAAAGCAGCCACCGCCCGCCGAAAAAGGGCATGAGCCGCGGTTGACCGATTTATCATATATGTTAAAATGGTCAAGCTTGAGCCCTATCTCGTTGGCGAGCAGTACAAGACGGATGTATGGGCCGCGACGAGCCAGGTCATCGGCGAGATGCTGAAACTCGCGAAGAAGAAGCGAGAGCTCGTGATCCGGTTTAGGAAGCTACTCGAAAAGTGTGCGCAGTTCGGATTCAGCGAGTTGCCAGCCAACCTGATGCGGAACGAAGGCGACGCCGTATATGCGATCGGGGATCGACGGGGACCGCTCTTGCGTGCCGCCGGTTTCTTTGTAGAAGGAGAACCCAAAGAGACCTTTGCGTTGATGGTCTTTTTCGAGAAGCATGCGACGAAACCAAGAGGCAACGAAAAGGAGCAATTTCGGAAGCTGGCACGAATCAGGGACGATCATCAATGGACTTTGGTGGAGGAAACAGTATGAACCAGGCCCTTGATCACCTGAACAAGCTGACCGGAGAATTCGACGCGACCTTTCGGGGGGACGATGCAGGTCTGCGCCTTGACTTGGCCGAGATCATTTGGCGGGGCCTTAAGCAAAGAGGTTGGTCCCAGCGGCGGCTCGCGCAAGAAAGCGGGCTGGCTGATGCCGTCGTTAGCAATATCATGCACGGGAATCGAAACTGGAGATGCGCGACGGCCGCGCGCATTCTGCATGCGCTTGGGACGAAGGCCCGCCTGATAGAGGCGGAGACTCTGACACGATCTACTGACGAGAGCCGCTGGCGGGTTCATTCGGCAAACGGCGAGATAATTGCGATCAATCCCGAGGAACATACACGTGGCGAAGAAATCACGTTCCACGAAGCAACGACCGCGCCCTAATAAGCTGCGAAGGGTCCAGAGAATCAATCTTGGCAACATGCCAACCGTCTCGGACGAGAACATCAAGACGGTCTGGATCGATAGAATGCAGTTGCTCGTTCGGTCGGACGCCCCCATTGGTACGATATCGTTTGCGACGCTCATTCCGCCGGACAGGCTCGTTGAAGTCGGCCGATTCCAGACGACCGTACCGCACTTGA
>Ga0326597_10010225_pt1 | contig 12523 bp, 6 predicted proteins | sample RVTome_12_FD_203789 | JGI IMG/M metagenome (GOLD analysis project Ga0326597, IMG submission 203789) | Soil microbial communities from uranium-contaminated site in the Upper Colorado River Basin, Wyoming, United States - RVT100D185 | ecosystem: Environmental > Terrestrial > Soil > Contaminated >... | reverse complement strand
TTGACCAGAAATCCCCTGGCGGCTTGACGGTAATCGACAAGTGCCCGGTCGAGCTGCTCGTAGCCGTGGCACAACCACTCGTCCCGCCGCGGCGCCCCATCGTCTTCGAGCATTGCCAGCCGATACGCTGCCTCAGCGAGCCGCTTGCTGCTGCTCGCGCGCAGTCCTAGGATTTCCACTGCGAACGCGCCGTCGAACGGCAGCTCGGCGCACGCCCGCATCACCGCGTCAACGAGCTTTTCGTGGGTTTCCCGGTCGAGCTTCGCACCCTGCTCCCGCACCGCACGGTCCACGTGCTCGAGCGCCGCGTTCATCGCGCGTCTGCCCTGGTGGTAGCGGATGGCTTCGAGCTGGCCGGTAAGGTCCGCCGGGAGCGCCTCATAGACGACCAGGCTCGCCCAGTCGTGGGAGTGGTTGATGAAGCGGCCGTGCAGATCCGTCCGGATCTGGTGCAGCAGCAGCCATGGATGCTCACCCCGCAGCAACCCGCGGTATAGGGTCCGGACGACCGCGATGGAGCCGGCCTTGCTCAGCGGAAACTGGGATGCCAAGACCACGGCGACGCCAGCCTGGTGAAGCGCATGGGCGAAACTCGCCCCGGGAATCATGACCGATCCGACATTGCCGCTGTCGCAGGTGGCAAGCGTGATCACCGCCGGGCGGTGGATACGGTCGCGGGTGATTCGCGTGACGGCGCTCGCCAGCCGCTCGCCGGAGACCACGTCGGGATTCCCCGCTGCGCTGCTCAGCACGAGGCCGTACGAGACATCGGGCGCGGCGGGATCGACATCGCCGTGCGCCAGGAAGTGGATATGCGTGTATTCGGTGGACGAGCACTCGGCGACGATATCCTCAAAGCGCGCGTCGCGGATAATGGCAAGCATATCTGCGAATCGTTCGCCCCGCCCGTCAGCGAAGACCTGCGCACCCTCGCTGCCCGGATAGAGGTACGGCCTCACCGCCTCGAGCAGCTCCGTCCGGTGCTCGTCGAACGGCACGTTCGCCGGATCCGCCGCGATGAACAGGATCCGGGGACGCTCCGGCAGGTGAACGCCTTCCGACGACACGTTGCGAACGCGGCGGGTAATGCACACTGGAACGCGCGCCTGCAACGCGAGCCAGCTGTCGGTCGAAGCGCTCGAGCTGATCGGGACCTTCGCCAGCTCGAACGGAAGCACGGCGAGCTCCGAGGCGGACAGCATGAGCCGCAGGTGCACAAGCGTGTCGGGACCTGCGGGATCGCTGGCGAGCGAGCCAGGCAGGCCGGGGATCGACCCGAGGATGCGGGCCATGTCGCTGCCAATATCCCGCAACACCGGGAGCCGATCGCTGTCCTCCGCGCTGTCGTATCGCAGCGACCGCAGTCGGCGCAGAAACGCGGCGTGCTCGTACGGGACCGTGACGACCCCAGCGCTCGAATCGCCGCAGATGCCCAGGTATTGGGTCAGCGGGGAGAGCAGCTGGTTGTGCGCCGGTCCGGGGCGGAGGAACTCGACGGCAACCCCGCGAATTTGAATGCCATTGGTCATGGGGATCATGTCCCGGAAGAAGCAGGAAACGCCTGCCGGACTTCGTGCCGGTTCGCTCGGAATTCGCCGGCGGGCGCCCGAGGCATCATCAAACCGCGGACACGGCGCCCCGAACTTCACTTCTGTGGCGCCGCGTCAGCGTACCTGTCGCGCGCCTCACTATAAACGCGAATGGTGCCGGTGGGCAATGCAGCCGGGCGGGTAGTGTCTCACGCAGTTTGACATATCGGTGGTACGCCTATTTAATGCTGGTCGCTGGTCGCTGCCCGCCGGCGCCGGGCTGGTGTACCCGGAGCGGTGGCGCGCGCTGCATTGCATATCCGATTCGGGTACGGAATCTCCAAATCGAGACATACCCATGGGAAATCGCGAATCCGCAGATGTCCAATGCATCGCCGGGGAAGGAGACATTCCGCGTTCAGGGGCGCACCTTGCAGGCGCGCCGCGATAGCCGGCTGCGGCCGCACCAAGTGCGCAGCCTGAGCGAGAAGCGGGGGACGGTGTCCACCCGGCCCGATCCGACCATGCCCGCCGGCGACTGCCGATGAGCACCTACGAGAAAACCGTACTGCAGCCGCTCCTGGCTGACTCGATCCTCGCCCTGAGCAACTACCGAACGCTCGCGCGCCTGCTGCCGCATGTGGTCGAGAAGCGGTACCACCAGGGCGAGCATATATTCCGCGAAGGCGAACCGGCGGAACATCTCTACCTGCTGCTCGACGGTCGCGTGCGGCTCGAATCCGCGGAGCAGACCCGCATATTGATGAGGGATCCGGAGGGCAACCTGGTCACCATGGATGCCAGGCTCGCTGGTGCCGAGCCCAGGAAGGTGACGCTCAATAGCGGACGCTTTGGCGAGGAGAGCGGAACCGATACCCCGGATTACATCTCCGACGCCGTCGCCACGACCGCTGTGTCCGCATTAATGATCCCGCGGTCCAAGCTTCGCGGGCTACTCCTCGAAAACCCAAGGCTGCGGGCGGAGTTCTACCGCTCGCTGATGAACCGTTTCACCGGGGAACCGGTGCAACGCCGGCAGCCGCGTGCCGAGGCAAAAGCGACGCCCCCGAGCGACTGGCGCGCAGTGTTCGGCTGGCTCTGCGCTATCGTATTTCCGGCGCTGACCCTGGTCTTCGCCCCGCGCATGGGGCTCGACAACACTACCACCGCGTTTCTCGCCGTCATGGCGGCGACGATCATGATGTGGGCGTTCGAGCTGATGGACGAGTACGTGCCGGCGCTGTTCGCCATGCTCTCCATCCTGATTCTCCGTTTGGTACCGGCGCCGGTGGCTCTGGCCGGCTTCAGTTCCGAGGGATTCTTCATCGCGATGAGCATACTCGGACTGGGTGCGCTTATCGTCGCCTCCGGCCTGAGCTACCGGTTCCTGCTGCTGCTCCTGAACTACCTGCCCAACAGCCAGTTCTGGCATCACGCCGGGGTCTTTTTCACCGGCATCCTGCTCACGCCTGTGGTGCCCTCGTCCAATGCCAGGATAGCGCTGGTGGGCCCGTTCCTGACGGATATGGCCGACATCCTCCGCGTCAAGCCGCGCAGCAGGGGCGCAACGGAGCTCGCCGTGGCGTGCTTCGGCGGCGCGACGATCTTCTCGCCTGTATTCCTCACCAGCAAGTCGGTCAATTTCATAGTTCTCGGGCTCCTTTCTGCTCAGGCGCAGCAGACGTTCAGTTGGCTCGGATGGGCGATGGCCGGGGCGGTATACGGCGCGGTCATGCTGCTCGCCTACGCGTCACTGGCGACGTTGATGTTCCGCCGCGACACGCCGGGCAGCCTATCGAAGGACCGGGTCGCGGCCCAACTCAAGCTGCTCGGGGGCCTCAAGAACCGAGAGCTCGCCGCCATCGCTGGCATTCTTCTCTTCAGCATCAGCGTGGTCACCACCTCGGTCCACAGGATCAGTGCCTCGTGGCTGGGTCTCGCGATCCTCTACGGGCTGCTGCTGTTCGGGTTCCTGCGCAAGAACGAGTTCAAGGAGCGCATCGACTGGACGCTGCTGGTCTACCTGGGCGGGCTCGGCGCCATCATGGGCACGTTTGGCTATCTCGGGCTCGATCACCGGCTCGCGGAGCATCTCACTCCTCTCGGCGCCTACCTGCGCAGCGATATCCGCGTGTTCATCCTGCTCGTGTTCGGCTTGCTGCTGCTGTTGCGGCTGATCCTGCCGATCAATGCGGCTATCGTGATCTGTGCCGCGATACTCATGCCACTGGCGGAACCCCACGGCATCCATCCGTGGGTGGTCGGCTTCATCGTTCTGGTCTTCGGCGAGATCTGGATCATTCCCTACCAGTGCTCCTACTACCGCCCCTTCAAGGAAATGTCGGCGGGCAGCGCAGATTACGACGAGAAAACCTTCCTGCAATTCAACCTTATCCTCAATGCCGTCAAGATCCTGGCCGTCCTGGCCTCGCTCCCGCTCTGGGCCGGGGAGGGGCTGCTGTGAGCCACAAGCTGCGCGCCATCCTGGCAGCAGTATTTGTCCTTGGCTGTCTGGGCGTTTTCGCGTGGTGGAACATCACCAAGCCGCGCGTGCTGGTGCTGCACAGCTACGACGAGGAATATCCGTGGACGCGCGGGGTCAATGCGGGCCTCCGGCGCGTGCTGGACCACAAGACGGAGTATTCGATGCACTACTACTACATGGACGCCAAGCGCCACCCCTGGCCGGAGTTCATAGCGCGCTCCGCGCTTGCCGCGCGCCTACTGGTTGAGCGCTGGCGCCCGGACCTGGTGATCGCAGCCGACGACGACGCCCAGCGCGGGGTAATGAATCGATACGCCAACGTTCCCCGGATCCGCATCGTGTTCGCGGGCATCAACGGCGAGATCTCAGCCTACGGCTACGACAAGGCTGACAATGTCACCGGAATACTGGAAAGAGTGCCGTGGCGCGCGATCAGGGACGCGCTTCTCGCATCAGATCTCGCCCGGGGACGGCGCGAGATACGGGTGCTTCACCTGGGCGATGCCTCGGCGGCGGCAGAGGAGGACGTCGAATTCATGAAGCGGTTCGATTGGGCGCCAATCCATCTGGTCGCAGTACGCACGGCGCGGACTTTCGAGCAGTGGAAGGCCGAGGTGATTCAGGCGGAGGGCCACGCAGACGTGATCCTGGTTGGCAACTATCGCCAGCTCGCAAACGCGCCTGGAGACAAAAACTTGATCGATCCGAAGCGCGTGGTGGAATGGACAGAGGCCAACTCCCCTCTCCCACTGATGGGTTTCAAGGTGGCCTACACCGAGGACGGAGGTGCGGTGACGCTCGCAGCTTCCCCCTACGAGCAGGGGGAGGTCGCGGCGGCCATGGCCGTTGACATCCTCGACCATCGGAAGCAGCCCAACGCCATACCGGTCGCATCCACCCGCCAGTTCGTGGTTTCGATCCGCGCTTCCGGGCGGTCCACCAGGCTCCTCGGGCTGCCGCCACTGTACGAATCGTTCGCGCGCGCAACCAACACCTATATTCCCTAGCAGGATGTCTGACTTCGGGTTCCACGGCGCATTTCGTGGTGCCCCTCCAGAATGCTCTGCGCTTTGCGACCAACTCCTATTCGCCCAGGTATTCCTTTCGTTCGTACGGCAAGAGTTCGCGGGTGACCTGCGACACTGCAACGCTCCGTATCCTGTCGATGGGCATGCACGCTCGGCACGGGAACGCGTCGCCGGCCGCCGCGACATTCGCCGCCCACAGCCGCGCGGTTCCGTCGCGGCTTGCGGTGGCGACGAGCTTGCCGTCCGGGCTGAACGCAACGTCCAGCACGCGATCCTGGTGGCCGCTGAGATCGCGCACGATTTCCCCTGTCTCCGTGTTCCAGAGGTAGGCGCTCGAATCCCACCCGGCGGTGGCAACGAGCCCGCTGTCGGGGCTGAACACCGCCGCGCTGAGTTTGCTCCGGTGACGCTTGAGGGTGTGCCGGAGTGCAAGAGTCGCGGCATTCCAGATGCGGGCCGTCCCGTCCCAGCTCGCCGTCACGATCCATCTGCCATCGCGACTGAATTCGACCGTCTGCACCCGCTGCTCGTGCCCCTTCAATTCCCCCTCCAGCACGCCGGTTTCGGACCGCCACACCCGTACCGCGCCATCGTCACTGGCGGTAGCCACGAGCTTGCCGTCCGGATTGAACGCCACGCTCCTCACCCCGTCCCGGTGACCTGAAAGGGTCAGCACGCGACCGCTCACCAAGTCCCAGATCCTCGCCGTGTGGTCTGCGCTTCCGGTCGCCACCAGCCTGCCGTCCGGGCTGAAACGAGCGGTATAAACCCGATCGGCATGTCCCGCGAGTACCGGGAGCTGCATCTTGCCGGTGCGCGCGTCCCACACCCGCGCCGTGGTGTCATTGCTCGCTGTCACCATGCGGGTCCCGTCGGGGCTGAAGCGGGCATCGCGCAATAACGCGGTATGGCCCTCGAGCACAAGTACCGGTTTCCCCGTGGCGACGTTCCACACGCGTGCCGTGATACCGCGGCTGACGGTTAGCGCCAGCGAGCCGTCGGGGCTGAAACGGGCGACTTCCAGCGAGTCACGGTGGCCGCGCAGCTCGTGCTCGGTTTGCCGCGTGGCCAGCGACCAGATGCGCGCGGCGCTGTCCGACCCCGCGGTAAGGACGCGGACGCCGTCCAGGCTGATCGCGACAGAAGCCACGGTCCCCGCGTGCCCCCGAAGCACGGTCCAGTCCTGGGGGCTTACGGCGGCCCATACCCGCGCGGTCCGGTCGCGGCTGATGGTGATCACCCGCACATCGACCGAGCTTCGGTCGGGGCTGAACAGCACGCCGCTCACGGAATCCGTGTGCCCGAGCAATTCCGAGACCGCATTCCCTATGCTCACGTTCCAGACTTTCGCGATCGCGTCGCGACTGGCGGTGACAAGCAGGCGACCATCCGAGCTGAACGCGAGATGTTCGACCGAGTCGGCGTGGCCACTCAACGCGCGCAGCGGCTTCAAGGAATTTCCGTCCGAGGCGTCCCACAGGATGGCGGCGTTGTCCTGCCCGGCGCTCGCCAGGATCGCGCCGTCCGGGCTGAATACCACGCTGGTCACGCCCGCGTGGTGGCCGGCCTGCGATTTCGAGAACGCTCGGCTGCGCGTGTTCCACAAGCGGATCGACCCGTCGAGTCCGCCTACGGCGAGCAACCGGCCGTCGGCGCTGAACGCGAGGGCACTCACTCTGCTAGCATTGCCGCCGAGGCGACCGATCAAGTCACCATTTGCGGCATTCCACAACCCGGCGGCGCCATCGGCCCCGCCGGTCGCAACCATGCTCGCATCATAGCTAACGGCGATCGCGGTCACGCCACCATCGTGCGCGAACGGCAGCCCAATGGTCCTGCCAAACTCCGTGCTCCAGAGCCGCGCCTGCCGGTCCTGTCCGATGACGAGCACGACACTCCCGTCCGCGCTCACCAGCGCCGCGGTCACCGCGCTATCAGGGCCGCGGGAGTCTAGCGCCCTGCCGCTGTCGAGCTCCCAGACGCGCACCTTGCCGTCCTGCCCGACGGCGATGACGCGTTTACCATCGCGACTGATCCTGACGCTTAGCACCGCCACGCTGCCGGCAATCGTTCGCAACAGCCTTCCCTCAGACAGGTCCCAGACGCGCAAGGAGCCGTCGCTACTGCCAGTGACCAGCCGCTTGCCGTCGCTCGTGACGTCGAGGCCTGTTATAACGTTGGTGTGACCCCGGAACACCATGCGTACCCGCGATTCGAGCAGCGCGCGGCGCAGCGCAGCCTGCGCCTCCACAGTGGGCTTGGCGTCGAATGCCTGCACCGCCAGAAGCAGTGCGGTTTCCGGATCGATCTGCAACTGCTCCAGGGCCCGCGAGGCGAGTTGCTGGGACTTCAGCTCCTGGCCCTGTCGCTCCAGTTTTCTCCCTTGTAGTACCGACGCCACCACGAGGGCGAGCATGATTACCGTCAATACCACCGAACCGAGCAGCAGCCGGCTCCGCCGCTGCACCTTACCGGCCAGCTCCCGACCCAGCAGCAGCTCGCCGTGGTGGATGAACTCGACCTCCCGATGTGTGAGCTCCGAGGCGCGCCGCTCCCGCCAGCCGCGCGCTTCCTCCAGGGGGCGGCCGCGCAGCAGGGCGGTATCGCCGGCGTGTGTGGCCTCCCATTCCGCCACGCTCTCGCGCAACCGCGTTCGCCACAGCAGGAATTCCCGGTCTTCCGCGAGCCAGCCCTTGAGCCTGTCCCAGTCCCGGCTCAGCGCATCATGGGCGACTTCCAGCGTATCGCGTCCGGTAGCGGGGTCGCTCGCAGTGACCACGAGTCGCGCGTCAGCGAGCGCCTTGATCACCGGCCAGTATTCCTGCCCTAACTCGGCCACGACCACTCGCTGGCGGGTGTCCGCCCCCCCGTCCGGGCCGCTCGGCGCCCACAGGCGCGTAAACACGCGCCGGGCCTGGACTTGGCGCTGCTCGCTCAGGCCCTGATACACCTCCTCGGCGCGTTGCGCGATTGCCCCGGTAACGGTCTTGATTTCATCGTAGGCGACGTGGGTAAGCACCCGGTCCCGGCGCTTGTCCCAAAGACGCGTGAGGGCAAACTCCAGCAACGAGAGATGGCCCGGCCCCCCCCCCAGATCGTTCAGGATGCGGTCCACCAGACCCGGATCGAATGTGATTGCGACGCGGCGTGCGGGTTCGACAACGACGCTCAGCAGTTCCTCGCGCGTTGGTGGCCCGAGATTCATGACCCCGTGCTCCAAGTAATCGCTGAGCTCCCGGCTGGTCTGTATGGTGTGGGCGTAGAACGACGCGCGCAGGGTGATCAGCACGGTCAGCGGTGCCCGCCGCAGCGCCGCCAGAAGCATGGATACCATGCTCTTGCGGTCGTCGTCCGAGGTCTTGTTAAACAGGTCCTCGAACTGGTCCACCACCAGCAGCAAGCGGTCGGTGCCGCCTGACTTTTCCAGGGCGCGTGCGATGACCGCCTCAAGGGCAACCGCGCCTGCAGCGAGTTGATCGCCTAGTTTTTTACCTTCCGCCAGCCGGTCGGTCTCACCGGCCTCCGGCATCAGCAGGCCGATCAACGCCGCCGAGAGCTGGTGGAACGGGCGCTCGGTGGGGACGAACGACACCATGTCCCAGGTGGGATCCGGCAGGCGGCGCGTGCGCAAGCGCGGGAACAGGCCGGCATGCACCAAGGATGACTTGCCGATGCCCGAGGGCCCTACCACCGCCACCAAGGGCTGGCGCAGGGTCGCATCCACCAGGCGATCGATGTGGCCTTCCCGACCGAAGAAGAAGGCGCGATCCTCCTCCGAGAACGCCCGGAGGCCGCGGTAGGGACAGATGGCGAGAGCGGCTCCCGTCGCCTCGGACGGCGCGGTTCCCCGGATGGCGCGGGCCAGCGCATCGATCAATTCGGGATCGGCAACGTCGCGCCGGATGTCGATCCAGGTATTGAGGAACAGGAACCCGGCCGTCGGGTCGGAGCCGGGCAGCAGCACCGGGATCACCGGAAACGCCCGGCCGGCTTCCTCCTCGCGCACCTGCCGGTCGAGCGCGTACCCCATCTCGCGCTTCTGCCACAGACCGAAACCCTTGCCGCCGAGAAATACCGCCACGGCGCTCGCCCGCGCGAGCGCCTGTTCCAGCGCCTGCGGCCAAGGCATGCCCGCCACCAGATTGTCTCGATCGAGAAAGGTGGCGATGCCGCGAGTAGCAAGCAGTTCGCGGATCCGGAGCAGATCCGGCCGGTCGGGGCTGTGATAACTGAGGAAGACCTCGGCGGGCAGAGCGTCGTCCCTTGCCGGATCCTTCGTTGAGTCACTCACTGGATCTGCCCCGCCTCCCGGCACGGCGAACGGTGTAGTGCGTGGAAACCTGCACCACGGCGCCACAATTGGTTCGCCACCTATCTGCAGGCGATTATGGCATGATAAGCCCATAGCTGACGATGATCCGGCAGTCTGAGACTGGGGCCGAAGGGGCGGGGAGCCTGACTCATGAATTTTCAGGGGCCACGGGCCCGGGGAGGGAGGGCATGAAACGTATCGTTATCTGCGCGGACGGAACGTGGAACGAACGCGACCTGATCGACAAGAAGACCGGTCGGAGGCACCCGACGAACGTCACCAAGGTGGGGCGCGGGGTGCTGCCGCAGGCGGCAAACGGCACGCCGCAAGTGGTGTACTACCACGAAGGCGTCGGCACGGGCGGTGGGCTCGACAAGTTCACGGGAGGCGCGTTCGGCAGAGGCATAGAGGCCAACATCCGCGCGCTCTACCGGTTCATCGTTTACAACTACGAGCAGGGCGACGAGCTTTACTTCTTCGGCTTCAGCCGCGGAGCGTTTACCGTGAGGACGCTCGCGGGATTCATGAACAAGGTGGGCCTCATCGAGAAGGATGACGACTACTACGTGCCCGAAATCTACGCGTGCTACGAGAGCAGCAAGGGCCCGGGTTCGGCCGAGTGGACCAAGGCGTTTCACAACGTCAAGAACAGGCGACAGTGTCCTGCGATCCGGTTCATCGGGGTGTGGGACACCGTGGGTGCGCTGGGAGCGCCGGGGTTGCTCGGACACTTTTTCAACAAGAACAAGTATCGGTATCACGACATCGGGCTGAATCCGCGGATCGAGAATGCGATCCATGCGATCGCGATCGACGAGCGGCGCAAGCCGTTCGCGGCGGATATCTGGACGAAGCCGTCCGGGTGGACGGGACAGCTCGAACAGGCGTGGTTCGCCGGCGTGCACTCGAACGTGGGCGGCAGCTATTCGCCGGACGGCCTCGCCAACGAAGCGTTGCACTGGATCGTCGAGAAAGCCGAATCGCTCGGACTCGAGTTCGACAAGGAGTACCTCGCGCACTACCTGCCGTGCTTCAACTCGGTGCTCAACGATTCGATGACGATGACGTACAAGATCATGGGACCCAACGTCCGTGTGCTCGGCACGCATGCGGCGGATGGGGAGTCCGTGCACCAGTCGGCGATCGACCGAAAACGCCTCCCCGAATGTCAGTACAGCCCCGAGAATCTAAACGCAGTCCTGACGAACGGCGCGACGATCAAGACCGTCAACACAACGCGCGTTGCACGCGGAACACCGTGTCCGCCGTTGAAATAGGGCGCGGTTCGTCGCCAGGTTGAACGAAAACCTGCAATTTCTTTCCAGGGAGCCATGATCAAAACTGATGTATGCGCATGAATTGAAGAAGGCGGCGTGACCTGCTGGAATCCGATTGTCGGAATCGACTTCAGCATCCCTGAAAGGAGTCACGCCACGACGCATGACGATTACGGTAGTTCGGTTCCTGATCAGTAGTCGATCCAGGCAGCGTGCGCCGAATGTGATCACGCTCGATCTGTGCTCCGCAAGAAACCGCGCCGCGGGTGTTTCCTCCTATTTCTTGGCACAAAACCATGCCCTCGCGTCCGCGGTTGCAAGCGAATACTCGTGGTGCAAACCGCCCAACACCGAATTCGCGAGCACGATTGCGCCCGCCGCCAATTGATGGCCCTTATCGCCCTCGATTGACGACTTGCCGGTCCGACGATATAGTTTCAAGCAGCGAAAAAAGAGGGGGTAAGATGATCTACGTGCACTCGATCACCCAACTCGAGAGTGATCAAGCCACGCTCAAGGACCTGTTCTACCTGAGCCACGTCGACTACGCGCTGAAGACCACCGGCGGAGATCTGGTGGACGAGAAGATCGGCGTGGCGAAGCTGCAGCCCAACGAGACGCTCCACATCGTGGCCCACGGCAGTCCGGGGTCGCTCCAGGGCATCCCAATCGGCAACCTGGTGATCGTGCTCAAGGGGATCCCGAAGAGCTACCAAGGCCGGATCGTGGTGACCGCCTGCTTCTCCAGCGCGGTGGTCGCCGGCGGCAAGACGACCCTTCGCCAGATCGCGGACGGCCTCAAGGCCGACGGTCACAAGGTCACGCTGATCGGCAACAAGGGGCCGTCCATCACCAACGCCCACATGAACCCGAAGATCGCCTACGTGAGCGAGGCCAACATAAACGCGGCCGGCAAAATCCAGGACGACATGATCGGGAACAAGGGGGCGTTCCCGAAGCTCAATTCTGACTGGCAGACCAAAAGCGCCGCTCTGGTCAGGGCCAAGACTAACGCCAAGGCCATGGTGCAGGCAGCCGCCGATCACGCCAAGGACTTCTACCAGGCGTTCTACAACGAGCTCATCAAGGTGAACCTCATCAGCCCCGAGAACGAGATGCTGACGTCGATCGACATCCTCTAGCGAGCATCACCTGAAAACGAAGGCCCTGACCGCCAGCGATACCTCTACTGAAAGTCACGGCCTCCGTAGTTGGGGCGACTGGTTGAGCCACTCCCTGAGAGCGTGACGCTTTGCTCCGAGGGGGATACTCCCTCGCCGATGGCGGCACGGAGCATCGCGGGGTCCGCGCGACCGGGTGAAGTGAAGCCCCGGCTGGCCTGTGACCCCGGTTCGGACGGCCGCGCGCATGGCAGAAAGTGCTGAGCTTGCAAGCCATCTCCCGTCGCGGCGAACCCGCCACTATGCGCACGGCTTCAGCCTGCACGCCGCAGTGCGCTGTGGCGCCGGTCAGCGCCAAGAATTCGAACGCCTGTGCCGCTATATCACGCGCCCCGCCATTGCCAATGAACGGCTCAAGCCTACTTGCGCCGGCCAAGTCGTGCCGCGGCTCAAGAATGCCTTCCGCGACGGCACCACCCACGTCGTCATGTCACCGCTGGAATTCATGCAGCGCCTCCCCGCGCTGGTGCCGCGTCCGCCCTCGCATCTGGTCCGCTTCCACGGCGTGCTCGCGCCCCAGGCGAAGCTGCGTTCGGCGGTGGTGCCCGGGGCCTGCGCAGGGCTACAACGGGGGCGGAGCGGATTGCGCGCATGCCCACGGCGCACCGGTGCGGTGAGTCGGCGTTTAGCCTAACCCCACCGTGGATACGAAATAGCCCCTCGCCCAAAACACCTCCCCGGTGAAGTTCCTCGTCCTACCCCCGAAGTTTC